>ERZ772820.2787-NODE-2787-length-11892-cov-66.105939_pt1 | contig 11892 bp, 16 predicted proteins | sample MGYA00511377_ERZ772820 | MGnify/ENA primary metagenome ERZ772820 (study PRJEB29015, sample SAMEA2737684) | human gut metagenome | biome: human gut; feature: human-associated habitat; material: faeces | place: China | collected 2012 ...
GGTATTGAAAAAAGCCGTATCTTTGCACCGTGAAATTTAAGTTAAACGTTTTAAATTATTGAACTATGGCAAAGTATATTATTAGACGCGAGTACACCACAAAGGCATTTGTTAACGGTGTGGAAGTTTATTCTGTTACATCTATAAACAGAGAAAGAGTAACAGGGGATATGAACACCGTTGCAGATTCTATGATGAAAGCAAATGATTACATTAAATCTTTGCGTATTGACGGTTTATCATTCGGCGAACAAAGATATAACAAAGATGATGTAGTTTCACTTGGTTGTTCTTTCGCTGCGATTCATCACAGACACGATTCAAAGGTTCTGTCTTTTTTCCTGTCACAGTTTTCAGAAAGAATTTCAGATTAATGTTTAACCGCCTGTAGGGGGTAAAACCTACAGGCATAAAATATAGATATATGGAACATTCATATTTTAGAATCACATTGAAACAGTCAGACAAAGTAACCGTCTTTATGGTACGTTCTGATGAAGTAAGCGAGTTCTTTAATAACAAAATCGATTATTTATCGGGCGATTGCAGTATTACCGTAAAAGGTCGTTTCCCGACACACAAAGACTCTCGCAAATGGTTTATGGTTACATCTACAGAAAAATAGTAAGCAATATGAAAAAGATTAAGTACTTTAAGTTATCTGAATTTATCAATTCTGCAACAGCAAAAAGACAGCAGATTGATAACACACCATCATTTGAAATCGTTGACAACTTGAATCGTTTGGCTGATTACTTAGACACGATTCGTGAAAAATACGGTAAACCGATTTTTATTTCTAGCGGTTTCCGTTGCCCTTTGCTTAATCAAGCTGTAGGCGGTGTTGTTAACAGTCAGCATTTGAAAGGTTTAGCTGCCGATTTAGTTTGTGCTGATATGGAAAAACTTCTGTCTATCATTCGTGAAACGAAAGGGTTTGACCAACTTATTACAGAACATAAGAAAGGCTGTAAAAGCTATTGGATTCACATTTCTGTTGCACCTGTTTTCGGCAAACCGAGAAATCAAGTTATCATCAATTTAGAAAAGAAATAGTTATGGTATTTTTAATTGCAATTTGGCTTATAGGTACGATGTTTACCTGTGCCACAGAATCACATTAATATGAATGAAAATTTTAATAAATTAGCTGAATCTTTAAAGATTACAGAATCAAATGTCCGTTACGTTGCGAAAGTTACAGGTAACGAAACAGGTTTACTTTTAACCGCCTGTGCTGATACGATACAGGCACAGATGAAAATGATTGAATATCTTTCAGTAAAATTTGAAACCGAGAAATCAATTAAGAATCGTTTGTTTGAATTTGTTGGTCGCAAAGGTTTAATGAATGAATTTCATCAGAAGTAAAGAAAAGACAGGTAGATGATTCTACCTGTCTTTCTTTTTATAGATAAACACCCTTTGTAAGTAACGAAACTATTTCGTTATATTCGGTATTCAAGCATTCAATATTAGGCAAAGTTATATCTTTGAACTTTGCGAAACCTGTAACATCAGATAGCGTTTTAATACTGTTGTCGTTGTTATATCTGTCCTTTAACGGTTCGTAATATTTCATCACTACAAACGGTTTCAAACCCTGTAAATAATCAGAATTATAGGAACTACTACCTATCGTTGTTAAATCAAGATTTTTAACCGTCTTATAGATAACATCAGATGAAGCCTTTACAACGTCCTGTGAAATTATAATATCATCGATAGAAAGTTTATAACAACCATCACCCGAAACCAAATCTATATTATATGTCAGATTCAGCGTTTTCCCGATAAAATCGGAATCTACAGCCACAAAACCTTTGAAAGGTACAAACACTTTAACCGTTGCATTAAAATCGCTAGAATCGCTGTTATTTACAGGTAAAGATACGTTTCCGAAATCTAGTGTAAAGACAGGTTCGTTAACGCTGTCAGCTTTAATAAGAGTATCGTAATTACCACATTTTATTGTAGTTCCTGTAACTTCACCTACATCACAGAAAACTTTATGTAATCTGTTGACGTAATCACCCAAATCATTATCATAAGCCAAACCCGATTCCCCTTTATCAGTTATAAAACGTGCTTTTGAAAACTGATTCAGAATAGAATCGTTCACACGATAAACATTAATACTTCCGTAACCTGTTATTTCTTTTTCGGGTGTGGTTGAACCTACAAAAGTTATTGTAGCTAGTTCTACGGATTCTTTTGAATATGATAACTTTTGTTTTATCGTTGCAGTTTTCTTATCTTTTGAAACGGTAAAGTCAAAGTTATCATTATCTATGATACTACCCGATACATATTGCATTTGTGGAACTGTCTTGAAATAAGTTCCCGCATTCGCTGTTAACGTTGCAGAAACCGTTTCATTTTCCACATACCACGGTTTGATACCTGTTATTGCGCACCCTGTAAGATAGTCAGTAACAACACTAGCTACATATCTACATTCACCTGTTAAAGTGATATTTGTACCTGTAGGCACGTTTTCCAAAGTTACTGTTATATCACTAGAATCAGTAACAGGGAAATCTACAGAAACATCACCGTAACTAGCTTTACAGCCTACATAGCGTTTCTTTGTGTCGGTACACGTCAACTTGATAGAAACAGTTCCTTTTATATATGTGTGTGTTTCTGTTGTATCTGCTATGTTATTTGTTACAGTAACATCAGATACAACAGGAATCGTTTCAGTTTTACCATCTAGCGTTAAACCATCACTAGCAGAATAAACTTCTATTTCACCTGTTGCTGTTAACTTGTCAGAAGAAACAGCGAGTGAAACAGGGTCTGAAAATGCGTCACCTGTTATGGAAACTGTAGGTGTTCCTACAAACTGATAGCCTGTCTTACAAGTAACCGTCACCGTATATTTTGACGTGCTTTCATCAAAGACAGCTTCATAGTCAGTTTGCGGTATGTTATTTTCAACTGTCGGTACAACAGGCTCTACAGGTGTTGAACCGCTTTCTGTTTCTCCGGTAAGTTCGATTGTTGTGTCCTGTGTTTCAGATTCGATAGTTCCTGTTGCTGATTGCTTGTTTTCTGCTACAGTTAGTTCAACTTCTGAAAAAGCGTCACCGCCTACAGTCATTGTAGGTTTACCCTTAATCGTGAAACCTGTATCGCACGTAACAGTAACTTTAAATGCAGAACTGAAAGGGTCATACTCATATTGTACCGTTGTGTGCGGTATATTGTTTTGTACTGTTGTTGCCATTACTTATTACCTTTAATTGTTATCATTACTATATTACCTGTATCGGCAAAACTTTTCTGAGAATCAAATTCTAACTGTTTCAGAATCGGGCGCAAATCATAATTTTTGCTGCGATTGCTAGAATATTTGTTGGAATATTCACCGTTTACCATTGTGCCTGTAGCCTGTAGTATTTTGTCTTTGTAAGTAAACAGAACATCTACATTCAGTCTAACCGTACACAAATCACCGTCCTGTGCAACATCTTTCACAAAGTAATATCTTTGCAGTTCATTTACGTAACAGTAATTGAAACTTACAGGTATTCTAGTTCTGAATCTTAGCACAGGATTCAAGATGTCAAAACTAGCATTTAGCAAACCTGTAACTGTTTCCTGTTCTGTCAGCGTTTTATTTACGGTGTTTGGATTCCCATTAAACACGAAAGTTTTTACTGTAACCATATTCTAAAAGATTAAAGGGTGAAACCTGTAACTATCACCTTACAGGAATCACCCCAACAGTTAAACACTTAAATTAGGCGATAAAGAACACGACAAAGTTCTCATTTGTATCGTTGAAATATGCAGCGTCAAACTTGTAGTAGTTGTTGAAAAATTCTGCCTTTGCGTTGTAGTTGGTTGTTACTCGCTTATCAGAGTTTGTAACACCCAAAGCGTCACGGTCAAACATAACACCGAGTACGCCACCGACAGAAATTGCAGCACCGCTAGCAGATTTAACATCTATCTTAGAAACGTTTGCAAAGGCATAGTCTTTGCCTGTTGCTTGCCAAGATGGTACGGTTTCAGCCTGTGGCAATAATACCTGTTCGTTGTGATAGGTATCTGCGTACAAATAAGCCTGTGCCGCCTTTGCGAAATCAGACAAAAGAACTGTGTGCAAAGCGTCTTTCGGTGTGAAACGTTCTTTACCGCCCACGTTGAACAAAGTTGAAATACTTCCCAAACGGTCTGCGTACAAACCCATCTGATAGGCAGCGTAACGGATAAAGTCGGGGTCAAGAATCGCTGTTGCAGCGGTCAACTTCGCACCCTTTGCTGTGTTGTAGAGTTTCAGCAGATTCACACATCTTACTGTAGAAGCAGAACTATAGTCAACTGTAGAACCGCCAAATGCTGTCTTGTCAGCGTCCAAAGTTTCTGCTATCATATTGTTAATGGTGCGCATAATCAAAGCGTCTGTCTTGATAGTCATTGACTTATCAACAGCGTTGTAAATCATAGACAGGAAACCGTTCAACTGTGCGGCAGAACTGAAAGATTCTTTAACCTGTCGTTCTGTGATTGAAACAGGAACTTCAAACGTAACCTTTGAGTTAAAGAACTTAGCTGTAACTACCGGTTTGTGGAACACGTCCTGTTTGTATTCCTGTCCGTCTTTGAGATTCCACGTATCGTTTTCCTCTGCCTGTGGAACATCAGCAGAAATCTTTTCCATAACAGAACCAAATTCCCAAGCGTCCATCAAGACAGATGGAACTTTACCGCTGTATGGTCTGTTGACGAAAACCACTTTACCGATATGGTTTACCAAAGACTTCACATAGTTGTCAATAGCGTTCTGATTGAACACCTCTATACCCATATCTACGATACCTGTCAAATCTTCTTTGACTAAATCGGTTTTACCTAAAACCTCCTGTGAAACGCTGTTCATCAGCGTAAAAATCTGTTTTACTTCCATTTTATATAAAATTAAAGAATTAATAAATATCTAGTGTTATTTCACTTATAAGTTCCGCTATCACGGAAACTTTAAAGTTTTGTTTGCGCAAAGCTATTTCTTTCTGAATAACTTCACTAACAGGAATACCGCCCGAAATACCGCTCTTAGTACTTTCTTTCTTTGTTGTACTTTGCCGGTTTCCTGTCGTGTCTCTCGCTTGTTTTGATTCGTTGTTGAAATTTCCATCATTAAATGCAGTTTTTGAATCCACGGTGTTGTTTGAACCTGTTTCGTCAGAAGTGTAGCTTTCGTTACTTACTTCTTTTGATGTCACAGGGTCTAAAACATCATAGTCTTTGTTAAACACTTGAATCTGTTTCTGCCATTCGTCAAACTTAACTGTGACGATTGCTTTTACGATTTCCGTTGCAGTTTCCTTTGTGATAGCAGAAATCAGATTCTTATCACCATATTTTGTGCGTGCCTGTATGTCTATCAGTACAGGGTCATCTTCACCGAATATTGTTGTGTAAAGTACAGGAAAATTCGGTTTAAAGATGTTCGCAAAGATTCCGTTTTCAGAATCAAAAATTTCTTTAACTTTCATCTTTATCTTCTTTTTCTTCCGATTCAGAATTTTCTTCTGTTTCAGAAGTTTCTTCTGTTTCAGAAGTTTCTTCTGTTTCAGAAGTTTCTTCTGTTTCAGAAGTTTCTTCTGTTTCTTCTGTTTCAGAAGTTTCTTCTGTTTCAGAAGTTTCTTCTGTTTCGGTTTCCATATCTTCCGTTTCGGTGTGTTCGTGCGTTTCTTCTGTTGAATGCAACAACGAAAGATAATTTTCGTGATTCAGTTTCCAACTTGACCCCAACGTTACCGAAATTTCAGTCCCGAACATTTCATTTATGCGATTTACACCATCTGTTCTACATTGCAACATAGCGTCAACATAAGGCATTAAAGCGTCTATATTCATTGAAACTTCTTGAGTGTTCAAACGTTCACGTTTCATATTATAGTTTGCGTTTAAACCCAAATCGTTGCACATACTGGCTTTATAGTACTGAATCAGTTCTATCAGCTGCCCTATCTGCTGGTTACTCTGTTGTGACGGTGTTTGCAAATTTACACCTTTGAAAAACGCATTTTCACCGATTACTGAGAAATCACCCTGTAGAATCTTTTCCAAAAACATTTCGGCAGACTGTTTTGTCTTATCATCACTAGCAGAAATCAGCATAGTGATTCGTGTTAAAATGCTTGCGAGATTCAAAGTAATTACACTATCGGTGTAAAGTACTGCATATTTTCCTATAATTGGTAAAAGTGAATCGCCGTACGGTGTATTTTCAATTACCACAATATCTCCATCTATACGAAACGTTTTCGTGAGATTAAGCCACGGATTCGCTACTATATAGTCTTTTGGTCTGTAATAAGCGTCACATTCACCACCCTTAGAACCATCAAGCGCATACAGTTCACCGTTCACTTTTGCGATTCCTACATTTCCGTTATTTTGCAGAATCTTTTCAAGTTCTACAGGTGGAATCGTATCGGGTAAACCTGTATATTCAAACATCTTAGAAGTCATACACAAAACACGTTCTACAAACGTACGTACAGCGGTATCTTTGTTTTTGACCTGTGTCTGAAAAGCAGAATATAAAATATCTTTCTGTTTCATTTAATCAAAGTTTTAATTAACGTACAAAGTTCTGTTAACACTTTTGTGTTACTTTGTACTGTTTCATTTAACTTGTCTGTTTCCTGTTGATGTCTTTCGTTCTGTTTTTCCATATAGAAGAACAAAGCTATACAGACAGCTACAGGGAAACCTACGTTGCTTACTAACTGTGTTACAGAATCTATGTCCATATATTAATCTTTAAATCTGATGCAAAGATACGAATAATTTTTGAAACCACCAAATAAAATACAGAAAAAATGTTCCACGTGGAACACTTTTTCTATATTTAACTGATTTTTAGGCTATTATATTGCTTTTACTACTTGCCATCAAATAGTTTCTCACGATTTCCCCTATCTCATTATTTTGATAGAACACCTTATCGGTAGCGAAATATCTAGCTATCTGCGTTTCTAGATACGTTGCAGTTGACAGAAGTTTACGTTTGTAGTTTGGTTTACCGTTCATCTGTAACGAATATATCAAACTGTTGTCCGTGTCCTTAATCGGTGTTGTCTTGTTGTGGATATACATAAAGTTGTTCACACCTGTTTCTTTGTCTTCTACCTGTATAATGTTGCCCTGTAACGTCATTTCATTAAACTGTATGTAGAACACAAACAGCACGTCAGACGGTTTGTATTTTACAGGTAGGTGAGGATAAACAGCGAGTTCCCATTTACCGCCCGTAATCATCTGCAAATTCTGATTATCAAAGCAGAAGTATTTGTTACTAGCTTTCTGTTTGACGATAGTACTGCAATATTCTACTGCAACAGTTGCGCCGTGCTCACCGAATTTGTAAATGTCTATAGTTCCCTGTTCCATCACACGTACCTGTTTCAGACCCATTTCTGTAAAGTAAGGGCAGAACTGATTCACCGTGTTACCAAGCATAAAGACTTTCACGTCATTTCGCTGTCTGATAATAGTACTCAACAGGTTCATATACAGCATAAATTCGTCAGGCAGATAGTAACGTCTTGTCAAAAACTCATCGAAAACTATTGTAGTTATATTCGGGTAACTACTTGATTTTTCGTGTTCCTGTTCTGAAAGACAGAAACCGTAACAAAACGGATTCGTATCGGGTACACGTTTCTTTGTTTCCTCATTGTAGAAAGACAGAAACCATTTTCCCGAATAGTAAAACACTTCGTTGTACTCACCGTTTGTAAGTTCTGCTATCACACCGTTTGCAACGTGATTCGCAAACAAACTTTCAGCACGTTTTCCACGCAAATCCTCTCGCCATCTTCTAATATAAGCCATCTGTTTACCTGTTTTCAGATATTGTTTGATACCATACAGAAGTGTAGCGTATGTTTTACCGTTGCTACGTTCGCCGAAAATTACGTTATAATCAGCACCTTTACTGATTATTCGGTCTAAACTGTAAAATTTGACCTTTGTTTCTTTAACTTCTTTCTTACTCATAGCCTATTCTTTTTTAAATCTTATTCCCATTAAATAATTAAGATACATAACAGATAGTGATAGTGTGTACCCTGTCGGCTCTAGATGTACCCCTGTAGTTGTAGTATAGGTGTGTCTGTTGCCTAAATAATCTGTAAGCGTACCGGTCTGTTCGTAATCAATATACGTATGAATATTCTTACCTGTTGCAGATGGTGGAATATCTAGATAATTAGTGAAAGCGTCAAAAATTCCATCTTCACCGTATTTCTCTAGCATATACGGTATAGCAGATTTCTTGTTTACACCCGAAACTGTCATGCTGTAATTGTAATCAATACCGCCTACAGACAGGGCAGAACCTTCTTCTACCATATATCTTTTTGCGCCCAAAGTCTTGAAACGTCTGTAACGTCCCTCATAGTCCCAAACACCCATCATTTTTGCAGTTCCTTTGATAGTAACAGGTTCTACTTTGTCAAACGGTATGTTATGAAACTTACAGGCTTTTCTTAACTTTATTTGCACCATTTCGTTATACGCTGCGAAATATTCTGTATGAGAATCACCGTTTTTGATTTTTACGGAATCTGTGTCTGAATATATGTAATCATCACCGCATTCACTTATTCCTGTAAACAGGTTTCTTCGTGCGTATGCTGTCACATAGATACCCCACGGATAAAACAGAAAACGGTTTTTTGAATTGTTGTACGTTTCTAACATATCAATTTTCTGCTGTTCTGAAACGTGTTCCACGTCCCATTCGTCAGAATCATATATAATTTCATCACGTAACGGATTCGTTACACACATACCGTAACAGCTATTCAACATTTCCTTACTGTTCAAATATTCCACTTCTTTACCCTTAACACCTTTCAATTTGGTTTTCATTTCGTATAGGTGCAAAATGGATTTTATGAACTCTGTAGGCAGATATTCCTTTCTGTAGCATATCATTTTACCGATTCTCACGGATTCCCACGTATAGAAGTTCTGAAATACTTTGTAGTCTATTTCTGTAATCGTCATAACAATTTTTGACGCACAGACCAAACGACCGTTATTTTCAGCTATGTGTTCTTTTACGATACACTTACTAACAGAAATAGGATTCTCATTTTCAGACGTTGCAAAGATGTTCGTAAACTCTATATCAAAGATACAACAGTACTTACTACATAGGAAATCAAACTGTTTCATAGATTTTACAGGAACAAAAACGCCCGTACTCATAGGGAATTTTTCTGATACCATCACATAGGGGTAACTGGATGTGAAATCGTAACTGTCAACGTCTTCTATTACTTCATCTGTGTATTTCGCATTTGCGTGCGTGAATCCACCCGCAAAGCACCTCTGTAACATATCAAATTCTTCACCGCCTGTTATGTTCAAACTGTGAATCAAATCTATATATTTCCAATTTCTATCGCTGTTTCCGTTTTCATCTTTGGTTTTCAAACAGATACTTCTACAGTACTTTCTTACAAAACCTGTCTTTGTTATCGGCAGTTTCGTGATTCCTTTGTACTGTTCTATCAGTTCTTCTATATAACACATAACCACTTTTATATCGTTTAGGCAGTAACCAACTTCTTCAGGTGTTAACGGTGTACCTGTGTGACGTAACAGCGAATAATTCAAATCACCCACCATCTTTTCACATTTGTACGTATGTAACTGTTCACCTAACTTTGCAAGTGAATAACCCGAAAGTAAGTAACTACATCTAAACTCTATTCCGTCTTTCGTTATTGCATATATAGGTTTTCGCAAATCTATAGAGAAAACTTTTATCCATTCAAACAGTTCACGGATAAATTGGAACTCATAAGAAAGATTGTGTATGAAAACTATTATTCGTCTGTCCTGTGAAAGTTTCAGCAGACGTACAACTGTTGCCATCATTTCTAAAAATTCTTCCCACGTTCTACCCATCACCGTGTAACCATTGATACCAAACTGCCAAACATACATAACAGAACATTTTTCAAATTTGGTTTGCTTACCACCTAATTTAATGTACCTGTCATAACTGTATGTTTCGCCGTATTCGTCCCTGTAGAAAGACGTTGTTTCAATATCAAAGGAAACAGGAACATTTAAAAATTTCTGCCCTTTGTTGTTGCCGATAAAGTTCTTTTCGGTAACTGCCATTGAAATTACTTTGTCTATATCTACAGGTTTGAAAATTCTATCGTCTAATCTAAATTTAACCTTTGCCGTCATAGTTACTAACTTGTTGCTGAATCTGTACTATCTGAATCGGATTCATCTGTTTCAGATTTTTCTTGTTCCTGTTGGTCTATTCTGTCCTGTACCTGTCGGTTTACGTCAGCTATTATTTCTTCACCTGTTCGTTGAATCTGTAAAAGCTGTTGTGTACCAACTTCTATCGTTTCATCTGTGATAGCACCGTTTAAATCAGAATAACCATCATCATCAAATTCACTGCGCAGATAACTTAAATCGGGTACTTCTGCTACAGATTTATCTATGAAATCATTTATAGTATATTCCTGTTCCATCACAAACCAAATTTAGATAATGCTTGATAAATCTTATTAACGGTGTTTTCGGCTGCCTGTGCCACTTCTTCAGCCTGTTTTTCAATATCACGTTGTAGTGAATCTGCCAAAGCCTGTGCATCTGATTCTATTTGGTCTGAAACGTCCTTTGCCTCAGTTTCTAGTTCACCTGTGAAATCTTTGTACTGCATTAAATACTGTTCCAAAAACCTTTCATCTGAAACGCTAGCAATTTTGCCTATCAAATCACCTTCCATCAATTTATATTCATCTTCCGTCAAATCGTATTTCTGTTTCAAGAAATCTCTGTACTCTCTAGTTCCTGTGACGGTAGATGTAGGCTGTTGCAGAAATGAAACCGCACGACCATATTCTATTTTCAAATCTTCCCAACTCATTCGCATAGAAAATTTTGTGAAACCTTTCACGTCACCTTTGTTTAATGCTGTAACAGCGGGTGAAACCAAATCTGCATTTTCTATGTTTTGGATTCGTCTGTTTGCCATCTGAAACACCCTACGTATTTCACTACGTAATTGTGGTGACGATTGCAAAGCAGAAATAACTTCCTGTTTAATTTGCACCTTAGAAGTGAAACCAAACGTTTTGACACTGAAACCTATAGGATTTTTCGGCATACCATTAATGATATTAAATTAAACAATAATAGGGGTGAAACTATAAAGTAACACCCCTACAACTACAAAACCTGTACTACTTATCCACAAACGTAATATTGTAGCACTTTTTAGCGTGCGATTCATATTCGTAGATGGTGTAACCAACCTTACCATCTTTAATCGCTTGAATAGCGTCTGAATCCTGTAAGATTTCACGGATTGTTTCGCCTGTGAAAGATGGTAGATTCACAAGACGCTTGTTTGCAGCGTCAATAATTACAGGTGAATCACCTAACTGTGATTTATGAACATAAACACCATCGATAGGGTGTACCACATCACCGCCACCGTCCTGTGTACTGTTGAACAAATCAACAAGTTTCACGAAAGTGAAATCTGTTGTGTCAATACCAAAGCTAGTCTTGTTGAACTTACTAGCAAATGAAAATTTCTTGTCTGCCATATTCCAAACTTTTAAAATGTTAAACAAACTGTGTTACCTACTACTGTACCTGTGTCAGACCGTTAGCTGTTGCAAACTCATTCAGCCACTTCTTAAAACGGTTCAACTTGATAACCGCCTTATCGTCCTTACTAACTTCTGATGTAACCATCAAAGCGTTAACAGAAGTGATAACATTAAATACTGTCTCATTAAAATTTTCGTTCATTTCTTTATTCTTTTAAAACGTTTAACTTAAATTTCACGGTGCAAAGATACGGCTTTTTTCAATACC
>ERZ772820.2789-NODE-2789-length-11889-cov-3.068362_pt1 | contig 11889 bp, 9 predicted proteins | sample MGYA00511377_ERZ772820 | MGnify/ENA primary metagenome ERZ772820 (study PRJEB29015, sample SAMEA2737684) | human gut metagenome | biome: human gut; feature: human-associated habitat; material: faeces | place: China | collected 2012 ...
CCGACAAAGAATTCCACGTTTTCCATCCCGTTAATTCTTGCATTCTCCCTGGCGTCGTCGATGGCCTGAGGCACGATTTCCACACCGTATACCTTCTTTGCCTTCTGCGCAAGGAATAGTGATATAGTGCCAATCCCGCAGTATAAATCCCACACCGTCTCACCGCCGGTCAATCCCGCATATTCCAGTGCCGTGGAATAGAGTTTCTCCGTCTGCACCGGGTTTACCTGGTAAAATGACAGCGGGGAAATACGGTATTTGACACCGCCAATATAATCCGTGATATAACCCGGACCGTAAAGGTTGATCACCTGATTGCCAAGGATTACATTGGTTTGTTCACGATTTATGTTAACTGAAATACTCGTCATTCCCGGAACCTTTAACAGCTGCTCCGTCAGTTCCTCCTGATGGGGCAGGCTCTTTCCATTGATGACCTGACATACCATCAGCTCGCCGGTGTGAAATCCCTTTCGAATCAGTGTATGACGAATCAGACCTGAATGAGACGCCTCGTCGTATGGTCTGATATGATAACGCTCCAGGTGATTTTTGATTATTTTCAGGATCTCTCGGTTCTCTTCAATGCCTAACAGACAATCCTCATTTTCAATAATGGCATGGGTACGTCCCGCAAAGAAACCGGTTATAATCTTCCCATCCTTATCGGTCCCCCACGGAAATTGAGCTTTATTGCGGTATCTCCAGGGTTCTTCCATCCCCATAACAGGAAGCATCGGGACCTCATCAAATCCGCCAATCCGTTTAATATTGTTGTAAATTTTCCGTTCTTTATATTTTAACTGCTCTTCATAATCCATAGCCTGGAGCTGGCATCCGCCGCACTGACGGGCCACCGGACATGGCGGCGTCACACGGTTTGGCGATGCGTTGATAATTTTTTCCAATCGGGCATAACCATAAGACTTTTTCGTCTTCATTACCTTGGCTTCCACCTCATCCCCGATCACTGCATCTTTTACAAACCAGGTGAAACCATCCGTCTTTCCGATTCCTTCTCCCGTGTCTCCCATATCCTCTATCTTCACTTGAATCCTGTCGTTCTTTTTCCATTCCATCTTAATCATTCTCTCCTGTTTTTATACTCTCCACTTTATTCCACATCAATGGCATCATCAGCTTTCATTCTTTCACTGTGGATTTCTGCCGCACTCAGAGGCCATGCATTTCTTTTCAGATAAGTTTTATTCTATCCTCTTTCCCATCAATACGCAAGAAATATCTTATCCTTCATCCATTCTGCCAAATAAAAACGGTTGTATACAGACGCTTTATTCACGTCCCTATACAACCGTTTTCGTATATCTCAAGATATCATCTATTCAGACATTTTTGCCTCTTATTGCCTGTTCGTCTCATTTCGTCAGCTTCGGCTGTCTGCTTCCTATTTTCCCTTGCCGCCGTTAGCCTTCTCCATATGAATATTCTTACCCTTGATCTTGACATCCTTCATTGCCTGAAGTACCGCATCCGCGTTTTCTCTCGGCACTTCCACAAATGTATACTTATCGTACATATCGATGCTTCCGACCATCTTGCCCGGCATGCCTGACTCGCCTGCGATGGCTCCCAGGATATCTCCAGGCTTCACATTCTGGTTCTTTCCGATATTGATAAACAGACGGGCCATATCCTCACGGCCGCCTTCGTACCGGCTGTCACGGCCGCCGCCGTTTCTGCCTCTTCCGCGTCCGTTTCCATTACGGTTTTCGCCCCTGTAATAGCTGTCTAATTCATCGAGAGAACGTGGTTCTCTCGTATCGATAATATCCTCATTTTCTTCGCCCATCATCATCTTTAACAGAGCTGCCGCCAGATCAAGGGACGTATAATCTTCTTCCAGAAGCTTCTTTTCAAGAATATTAATCATCTCACTTAAATCAGATTCCTCGATGGTATCCGCCACATTCTCTAAAATCTTATCGACTTTAATGCCGGTAACGTCATTCAGGGAAGGGATCGCCTGAGGAATGATCTTGGTCTTGCAGTAACGCTGGATATCACGAAGCTTGTAAACCTCTTTTCCAACCACAAAGCTGAATGCGATACCCTCGCGGCCGGCACGGCCGGTACGGCCGATCCGGTGTACGTAGTACTCATCATCCTGCGGAAGATCGTAGTTAAATACGGCTTCCACATCATCTACGTCGATTCCGCGGGCAGCCACATCAGTAGCCACCAGAATATCGGTTCTGCCGTTACGGAAGCTGTTCATTACGCGGTCACGCTGAATCTGCTTCAAATCACCGTGCAGGCCTTCTGCGAAATAGCCACGTCCCTGAAGTGCCTGTACCAGTTCGTCCACGCCCTTCTTCGTATTACAGAATACAACAGAAAGCTTTGGAGCGTACATATCTAACAGACGGCACATAACCTCTACCTTTGTCTTCGGCTTTACTTCATAATAATACTGGGTTACCTTCGGAACGGTCAGTTCTTTCTTAACCACCTTCACAGTCACAGGCTCCTTCTGGAACTTGTGCGCGATGTCCGCGATCGCCTGAGGCATGGTGGCGGAGAACATCACCGTCTGGCGGTCTTCCGGAAGCTGGCTTAAGATCGTCTCCATATCCTCTAAGAATCCCATGTTCAGCATCTCATCCGCCTCATCCATAACCACGGTATGAATATGGTCAAATTTCACCGTTTTGCGGCGCATATGATCCATCACACGGCCCGGTGTACCGATGATAATCTGAGTGCCATCCTTTAAGGAACGTATCTGTTTTACAATGTCCTGGCCTCCATAAATCGGAAGAACCTTGACACCATGCATATATTTTGCTAATCTACGGATTTCGTCAGCCACCTGAATTGCAAGTTCTCTGGTGGGACACAGGGCGATCGCCTGGAGTTTCTTAGATTTTGGATCTACTTTCTGTAACAGCGGAATACCAAATGCGGCCGTCTTACCGGTTCCTGTCTGAGCCTGGCCAATGATGTCCCTGCCCTCCATCTGTACCGGAATTGCCTGCGCCTGAATCGGTGAAGCCTCCTCAAATCCCATGTCTGCTACTGCCCGCAAAATTCTTTCGTCTAGCTGTAATTCATCAAATCTCAATGTCTCCATAAATAAATAAGTCCTTTCTAGGCCTGCCGGGTTCTACTGTTGCCGACGGCCGCACACACACTTTTCGCAAAGAAAACGAGAGGTGTCAGGTATACGTTTCAGACCTTCATCCTCTCGTTTCACAAGTTTAAACTATAACAGAAATATTTTTTTATGTCAAGGAGTTTTCTCTATATCCATGATATCTCAACTAGATATTTTTCTGTAGTACACAAATCCCATGCGCTCTTAAGCAGTCCAGAACCTCCTGCTTTTCCCTCTCCGTCTGAAATGCCCAGACCGGAATATTTAAAAAATACGGACCTTTCGTAAAAATAAATACCTCTTTTTTACTCTCCACCACCCTGTAAATCATGGGGTAAGTCAGGTCCCACTGTTCCTTATCCGTACAGAGGCTGATTCCGGACCGGCCGAAGGAAATCACCTGGCGGCCGGTTCTGTCCGGCACCGTTTTCCCGCGTTTTAAGGCCCGTTTTACGCCGCGGTAAATCCCTCTCCTGCTGCAAAGGATCTGATATGAAATACCAGTAAACAGAATCATAATAATACCATAGACCACAGCAGTCACCGGATCCCTGTCCCGTATAAATGATAAGATGCCAACGCCGGTAAGCAGAAACAACGCCAGTATCAGAGTCATGCTCTCCGGCATTTTAAGCGCAAATCCCGTCCGCATCATATAATACTTGCCCGCAGTCAGTGCATCCAGCCATTCTGCCTCCTCCTGAATGAATGCAAAGGAATATATCTGCTCTTCAGGACTTATGATCTCCGCCTGTTGGTCCAGGGGATCCATAAAGGCCTCCTGCTGCTGCTTTTCCTTCAGAAAGGCAAGACAGCAGTCCATCTCATCTTCGCCGGTAAATGCGGAATCCGGAAGTGTCAGAAGAGTCTTTACCGTCCCGATCCGCTTCATATAAACCAGAATCTGGTGCCTCGTCTTTTCCGCATATAAAATAGAGGCATAAGGATAACAGCTTACGCCTTCCTCTGTGTACATCTCAATCCGATGCTCTTCAAACCGCACCAGCTGCCGGTGCATAAGCGGACCCCTTATGATTCTGAAGTATTGGACTGTTTTAATGAGAACAGCAAGCACTACGGCAATGCCAAGCCACAGTCCGATTCCGGCACACAGATCGGTGAGCCACCAGAGAATGGATGGGTCATGACCGCCGAGCAGCAGCCCAACGCCCACGGTGTAGATCAGGGATATGAAAGCAATGATTAGCATAACAGCCAGAATTTTCGATTCCTTCATCCCGTCCTTCTTAAGCCTCATATCCGACATCATGCGCCGAATATCTTTATTTGAAAGCTGAACCTCCAGTTCACGCATTGGCGCTGCCTCCTGTCATTCTATTATTTCTCCCACGCTGTAGTACCTCTTCACCTCATTATATATCACAGAAGTAACTGCCGCAAGTCATAATGCCCCATCGCACCATACCGAAAAATATCTAATCCAGAAAAATATTCAGAAATATTTTCTTGACAGAAATTCTCTCTGCATGTTACTATTAGTCCGTTACCGGACTATTTTAACGATATGGAGGTTCTTCGATTATGTGTGATATTTTGACTGAACAGCTGCAGCACTACACCGTACTCTGGCGCGAAACCAGCGCCCTGTACGAAGAATGGGCAAAAAGACATGCTCTCTCCTATTACGAACTCCTGGTTATTCTTTCCATCATGAACCCAGACGGCCCGTGTCTTCAGAAAGACATCTGCCCCCTCTGGCAGCTGCCAAAACAGACGGTTAACACCATCTTGAAAAACTTTGCCGGGCGCGGCTGGATCACGCTTGTACCTTCTGCAGAAGACCGGCGGGGCAGGGTCATTCTGCCAACCTGCACAGGCCGGTTATTTATGGAAGCAACCGTTTCCGACCTGCAGGCTCATGAAAAATCTGTCTGGCAGAGGATGGGACAGGAGAATGCCAGGGCACTGTTAGAGAGCACCGCACTCTATAACAAACTATTTAAGGAGACTGACTCAAATGAAACTGCATAAAGAATTTTTTCACTGCGTCATTCCTTCCATGCTGGCCTTTGCGCTGTCGGGCGTCTATGCCATAGCCGATGGCTTTTTTGTAGGCAACGCCCTGGGCGACAGCGCCCTGGCTGCAGTCAATCTTGCATACCCGCTGACAGCGTTTTTACAGGCCGTCGGCACCGGAATCGGCATGGGCGGTGCGATCCAGTATGCCATCAGCGCAGGTACGGAAAATCACAAACGGTGCCGCCAGTACTTTGGCATGTCACTCTTTATGTTAATTATTTCCGGACTTCTTCTGTCGGCTCTGCTGTTGTTCAGCGCCCCTGTGGTCCTCCGTTTTTTCGGTGCATCCGGGACGATCGGAGAGCTGGCTCAGGAGTACATTCTTTATATTGCTTTCGGTGCCATTTTCCAGGTTCTGGGGACGGGACTCGTTCCTTTTATTCGCAATATGGGAGGCGCGGTTTCAGCCATGGCCGCAATGATCGCAGGGTTTCTAACGAACATATTTCTCGATTATCTGTTTGTATGGCATCTTCCCTTCGGTATGATGGGAGCCGCTGCTGCAACGGTGATTGGGCAGGCAGTTACCTTTCTGGTATGCGCGGCATTTTTCATTGCGAAAAAAAAGATACCGCTGCTCCGGTTCGGAGGAAATGGTGCCTTTCTCTTCAAAACGATTCTGAAGACAGGGCTCTCCCCCTTCGGACTTACATTTTCACCGAATATCACGCTGATCCTGATTAATAAAAGCGCAGCTTTGGTCGGCGGTGCTGCAGCCGTTACCTGCTATGCGCCGGTCAGCTATATTTCCGCCATTATAATCCTTCTGCTGCAGGGTGTCAGCGACGGCTGTCAGCCGCTTATCAGCCGCTCCTACGGTGAGGGACGCCACGACCGCACCAGACAGTTCCGGAACCTGGCGTATTGCTTCTCTGCCATGGTTTCACTCCTGTGTATGGGACTGCTGTTTCTCCTTCGCGGGCAGGCAGCCGCACTGTTCGGTGCCTCTCACCAGATTACAGCCCGCGTTGCAGATATTCTTCCTGTTTTTCTGAGCGGCTACTTATTTGTCAGCATATCCAGGGTGACGACAGCATATTTCTACGCTGCAGACAAAGACTTGCAGGCCTGCATGATGATCTACGGGGAAGTGATAATTCTCTTCCTGCTGCTGCTCATTTTGCCGCCAATCATCGGTATCAGCGGAACGTGGCTCTCAGTACCGCTCTCACAGCTGGCAGCCATGTGTATCAGCATTCTTCTGATTGTAAGGGAAAAGAAGAGCGCATAAAATTATTTTTATATAGAAAACTATTGACAAACTGCTTCTTTGCTGTTAGGATGTTCAATAATTTATTAATTTTAATATTTTTGAACACATTATCATTCCAATGCACACCACAAGGAGGACAAATCATGAATGGATTGGACAACAGCAGCAAAAAAGCAGAGACAGACCAGCTAATCATACAGATGGGTACAGAGCAGCCAGCAGCAGAAGAAACCTGGAAGCAGATCTGGACACGCAAGGGAAAGGCAGAGGGCGGCATAGAGAATCTTCTTGCCTTCGATGGATATGAGCGAACCCAGGTTAATATGAAAGAGGTGGCTGCTGAGATCAGCCGCCGCCTCGATATTCAAAAAGAAGATAAAGTACTGGAGGTCGGATGCGGCGCCGGAGCGCTGGCTCAGTACCTGGACTGCGATTATACCGGCATCGACTATTCCCCTACACTTGTCAGACGCCACATCGAGCTGCTGCACAATCCGGTCTTGGTAGGCGAGGCCGCCAATCTGCCGTTTAAGGATAAAACCTTTGATAAGGTCATCTGCTACGGAGTATTTCTTTATTTTGATAACAAAAAATACGCCCAAAGGGCCACAGAGGAACTTTTACGTGTGGCGAAAAAGGGCGTACTGATCGGTGAGCTTCCCATCCGGTCCCACAGAACGGAACATCTGCTTTTTACTCCGGAGGAATTTGAGGGCTGGGATATCAGCGATGGGTTTTATGATCCCTACAGAAAAGACAGATTCAACGCGGTGCTGACCTTCTGACAGGGCATCGGCTTTCTTCCTTGTTACATGGAAAGTTATCTGTAAAAGACTGCCTGCTTATCCTTCCGGTAAGCAGGCAGCCTCTGTATATTCTGTATTCTATTTCATCCGGTAAACCGGATCCGCCGGATATCCGCCGCGGATCTTCTGCATTCCCCGCTGAATGGCATCCTTGGACTGCTTCCAGTCCGCATCCCGGTTTAAGTAATCGTATTTCTCAATAAACCAGTCCACATCTGCGGACAGGCGTTCCATGTTGCGTTCCATCACCTCGAAGATCATGGGATAAAATTCTTTGCGCTCGGCATCATTTAAAAACCGGTCCGCACCGGCGCACAGCTCCGCAAAATGGTGCAGGCAGAATCCTTTTCCGTTCTTAACCTTCTCCCGGAAAGCCGCATCCTTTTTATACAGATGAAAAAATGTGGCGATATATCTCTCATAGACCTGATTAAAACGGTCACAGATGTAACATGTCCGCTCCTTTTCGCTCACCCACTTCTCAATGGGGTTCCCGTTCCCGCCGTCCCGCTTCCCGGCCTTTCCCGTGATCCGGTCCATCATGGAGGTTTTTCCCGGCGTATAATCTTTAAACTCGGCTTTCATCTCCTGGATTAACTTTTTATAATACGTCTTTAAAATCCAGCCGTTCCCCAGCGCATTTCCATAGTCAAACATCTTCTTCTGGTGAACCCGGCAGAAACCGGCCTTGTCCGTCGCTTCCCTTGTATCGCTTTCCATATAGGAAGCACAGGAACCGAGAACGAAATCCATTAATTCCTGCTCTGTTTTCCGTTCCACAAAGCAGAATGGGCATTCATCGTCCTCGTCCATAGCGTCATTCATTGGTATTTCATACAGTTTTTCTTTCATTTTGCCGCTCCCTCTTACACCTTAAACCGATACCCCACACCCCATATCGTTTCAATGTACTGCGGCTTTGCCGTATTAAACTCAATCTTCTCCCGGATCTTCTTAATATGCACGGTTACCGTGGCGATATCTCCGATGGATTCCATATCCCAGATCTTACTGAACAGTTCTTCCTTGGTAAACACGTGGTTCGGATTCTGTGCCAGGAAGGTCAGCAAATCAAATTCCTTGGTCGTAAAGCTCTTCTCTTCTCCGTTGACCCATACGCGCCTCGCAGTCTTGTCAATCTTTAAGCCGCGGATCTCAACAATCTCATTGTCCGGGGTTCCGCTCCCGATCAGTCTCTCATATCTGGCCAGATGAGCCTTCACGCGGGCCACCATCTCACTCGGACTGAATGGCTTCGTGATGTAATCGTCTGCCCCCAGCCCCAGGCCGCGGATCTTGTCGATATCCTCTTTCTTCGCAGATACCATGATAATCGGGGTGTTCTTTACTTCCCGGACCTTGCGGCAGATCTCAAATCCATCCACGCCCGGAAGCATCAGATCCAGAATCAACAGATCAAAGTCCTCATGAAGAGCCTTTGCAAGCCCGGCTTCTCCATCATTCTCAATCTCCACCTCAAAGCCGCTCAGTTCCAGATAATCCTTCTCGAGCTCTGCAATGCTCTCTTCGTCTTCAATAATCAGTATCCTGCTCATTCTGCAATAACCTCCTGGTATTTTCTTAGCACAAAGTGTATCTCCGTGCCTATGCCTTCCTTGCTGGTCGCCCAGATTCTTCCGCCGTGGTCCTCGATAATCTTCTTAACGATAGAAAGCCCGATACCGCTTCCTCCCTGAGATGAATTTCTGGAAGAGTCTGTCCGGTAGAACCGGTCGAAAATGTTGGGCAGATCCTTGGCCGCTATGCCTTTTCCGTTATCCTCGATCTCAATCTGGATAAAATCTCCCACGTCTTTAATCCGGATATTGATAATTCCATTCTTCTTATCAATATACTTCACGGAATTACTGACAATATTGTTGATGACGCGTCTCATCTGCTCTGCATCGGCGATGACCATCACGTCCTCATCCACATAGTTAAAATACCCCAGTTCGATATTCCTCGCTTCCATCTCCAGCCCCACCTCATCGACACAGTCTCTGAAGTAGCTGGCCACATTGATCTTGGAAAACGTATAGGGAATCTTGTTCGTATCGATCTTCGAGTAGAAAGTCAGCTCGTCGATCAGCTTATCCATGTCATTCGCCTTATTGTAAATGGTCCTTATATACCGGTCCAGCTTCTCCGGCGAGGACGCCACTCCGTCCATGATCCCTTCCACATAGCCTTTGATCGCCGTGATCGGGGTCTTCAAATCGTGGGAAATGTTGCTGATTAATTCTTTATTTTCCTTGTCATACTGGATCTTCTCTTCCGCGTTCTCCTTCAGCCTCATGCGCATCTCTTCGAAATCCTGGCACAGCTGGCCGATCTCGTCGTCATTCTCCACTTCCAGTGCAAAATCCAGATTGCCGTCCCTGATCTTCTTCGTGGCCTCCTGGAGCCGCCCCAGCGGGTGCACCACAGAACTGTAGACCCACATCATCAGGATCGCGTCCGTAAACACGATGATCAGAATGACCGCCAGAAGCATCTCCGCCATCATGGCCTTGATCTCCGGCAGAAGTCCGTCTACATTGGATACAATGAACACACTGCCCTTTCCCTCATCCGGGTAAAGGAAATCCATCTGCTTGACCAGATGCTGCGTATCCCCATCCAGATAGATGGCTCCGTCAATACTGCTGTCCACATCTTCATACTTGGGCAGCTGATCGAGGAGCTCCTGGGTCACATGACTGTTTCCGTCAAATACGATCTGATCGTCTTTCCGCACAATCATTTATGCATATTTATTTGAAAGCTTTTCATTCAGCTTCTGCATATATTCCATATCACTAAACTTCTCCGGACTGCTGTCTAAAATCTTTTCGATTTCTTTCTGCTCAACCTGGGTCATCCGGTTAAAAATCTGAAGGGAATTACCGGAAAAGAGATTTACCTGCTCCGTTAAATTATACGCCTTGCGGAATGATTTCATCTGATAATTGCTGAGTCCCGCCACAACCGCATAAATCAGCGCCAGCGGAACTACGGTAATAATCACAAAAGCGACCGCCAGACGTGTCCTTAATTTTAGTTTCACAACGCACGTCTCTCCTCTGCTTATAGTATTCCATTTTATACAAAAATATTATAACACAGATTGAAGACCGCATTTATAAAACTATTATAAAATTTGCCTGTACCTTTATAAACTTACCGGAATACGATCCTGATTACACAAAACAGGTGAGAAAGAATTTTCAAACGCCTTCCGGCGCACTTCCAATTCTTTCTCACCTGTTTTTCCCCGGCCGGATACCGGGCGTCTCACGCTATTTCATTTATCAATTATAAATACTTCTTCAAAAGTTCCACCTTATCCAGCTTCTCCCACGGCAGATCGAGATCATTTCTTCCGAAATGGCCATAAGCGGCAGTCTGCTTATAAATCGGTCTGCGCAGATCCAGCATGCGGATAATTCCTGCCGGACGGAGGTCGAAGTTTTCACGGATAATCTCCACCAGCCTGTCATCGCTTAATTTACCCGTGCCGAACGTATCCACCATGATGGAAGTCGGATGGGCCACACCGATGGCATAGGACAGCTGAATCTCACACTTGTCAGCCAGACCTGCGGCCACCATGTTCTTAGCCACGTAACGGGCCGCGTAGGCCGCGGAACGGTCCACCTTGGTGCAGTCCTTGCCTGAGAAGGCGCCGCCGCCGTGACGCGCATATCCGCCGTAGCTGTCCACGATGATCTTTCTTCCCGTCAGTCCGCTGTCTCCCTGCGGGCCGCCGATAACGAAACGCCCCGTCGGATTGATGAAAAACTTAGTCTCCTCATCGATCATGTCAGCCGGTATTATCGCGTCAAATACATACTTTTTGATATCCTCGTGAATCTGTTCCTGGCTGACTGCCTCGTCGTGCTGGGTGGATAATACCACTGCTTCCAGACGGATTGGGCGGCCGTTCTCATCGTACTCCACGGTGACCTGTGTCTTTCCGTCCGGGCGTAAATACTTCAAAGTGCCGTCTTTGCGCACTTTGGTCAGCTGAAGCGCCAGTTTGTGAGCCAGAGCGATCGGATAAGGCATATATTCTTCTGTCTCATCAGATGCATATCCGAACATCATTCCCTGGTCTCCTGCACCGATTGCTTCCAATTCTTCATCTGACATCTTGTGTTCCTTTGCTTCAAGAGCTTTATCAACACCCATGGCAATATCGCTTGACTGTTCGTCAATTGCTGTCAGAACGCCACATGTGTCAGCATCAAATCCGTACTTTCCTCTTGTATAACCAATTTCACGAACAGTATCACGAACGATTTTCTGAATATCTACATATGCATTTGTAGTAATTTCTCCCATTACCATAACAATTCCTGTAGTCGCGCATGTCTCGCAAGCTACACGGCTCATTGGATCCTGCTCCATAAGTGCATCCAGGATCGCATCGGAAATCTGGTCGCACATCTTATCCGGATGTCCTTCAGTTACTGATTCAGAAGTAAATAATAATCTCTCCATCTTTTTTCCTTTCTTTTCTTCTTTGTATCTGCCTCTCTTATCTCTGGAATAATGAAAATCGACAAACAGAATTTCTCTTCTGTCTATGCAAATTTAAAGGTCAGCCCCAAAGGACTGACCTGATATCTCATCATCAATCCTCTTATTGTTCGATTGCTCGCTCAGGTTGGCACCTTCCTGGGTTCTCCGGGGTTGCCGTGGCTTCATAGATCCTTTGTATCTCCACCACT
>ERZ772820.2797-NODE-2797-length-11835-cov-3.869100_pt1 | contig 11835 bp, 8 predicted proteins | sample MGYA00511377_ERZ772820 | MGnify/ENA primary metagenome ERZ772820 (study PRJEB29015, sample SAMEA2737684) | human gut metagenome | biome: human gut; feature: human-associated habitat; material: faeces | place: China | collected 2012 ...
GTCGCACTTTTTCTCTTTGGCCATCTCGGTCAGCAGGTCAAAAACATCGGCGCACTTATAGTCCAGATTGGTCAATCCATTGCGCTTTCCGTTTTCGGCGGCCAGCTCCAGCGCAAAGGCCGAAACATCTACCGCCGTCACATGCTCCGCCCCCGCCGCTGCCGCATTCAGCGCAAAAGCCCCAGTATGCGTAAAGCAATCCAGCACCCGGCGTCCGCGGGCCAGCTTGGCCGCCGCCTGCCGGTTGTACTTTTGGTCCAGAAAAAAACCGGTCTTTTGCCCCTCGATGTAGTCCACATCATATTTTATCCCGTTTTCGGTAATGGTCACATGCCCGCTCAGGTCGGTTCTCAGCCCCTCCATCTGGTAAAAGCCCTTTCCCTGCTCCAGTCCTTCCAGCGTTCTTATGGCCACATCATTTCGCTCGTAGATCGCGTCAATCTGCTCACCGTCCTCCCGCAGCAGTTCCACCAGCGCCCGGTACACCCAGTCTTTGCGGCGCTCCATGCCCAGGGAAAGCACCTGCGTCACCAATATGTTTTCAAAGCGATCCACCGTCAGCCCCGGGAACTGATCCGCCTCGCCAAAAATAAGGCGGCAGCAGCGGTAATCCACCGGGCCCATCACCGTTTTACGGTAATTCAGCGCATAGCACACCCTCCGCCGGAAAAACGCCTCATCAAAGGTATCATTGGCATTGCGGCTGATGATCCGCACCCTGATTTTGGAGTGATCATTCACCCAGCCGGTGCCCAGGTACCGCCCTTTATTACTCACCACATCCACAATATCACCATTTTGGTAAGCGCCCTCCACGGCGGTCACTTCCTCCCCATACACCCAGGGGTGGCCGGCCCGCAGGCTGCGCTCCGCCTTAGGGGTAACGGTAAATACCGGATATTCTCTTGCTGTCATAGTATCTCTCCCACTCGCTAAAAATCTCCCTTTATCATAGCGGTTTTTCCGTCAAAAAGCAACACTTGCTCCCCATTCGCAAAAGGTCTATAATCATGCTGTACGGCGGCCGCCAAAAGCACCCGCATGGCGGCGTCACTGCCCTTGACAGGCGCCAGCCCGCCTTGCGTCGGGCGTCAGCCTGCCTGCGGGCGTTCCTGGCCCTGTGGGCGTTCCTGGCCCTGTGGGCGTTTTGCTCGCCGCCTGTCCCCTGCTCCTGCACCACTTTATCACTTTCCCCAAGGAGGCTCCCACATGAAAACCGCCATCTGTTATTATTCCCGCCACCACGGCAATACCCTCAAGGTCCTGGAAGCCATGGCTGAAGCCGCCGAGATCGATCTCATCGATGTCACCAGCCGCATGGCCGCCCGCCTGCCGCAGTATGACCGCATCGGCTTCGCCTCCGGCATCTATTACTCCAAATTCCACGATACCGTGGTCCATTACGCCGCCCAGTACCTGCCCGAGGGCAAAGAAACCTTTTTCGTCTGTACCCACGGCTCCACCGCCTGCCCCGAAAAGTATTATGCCGCCATCACCGAAGCAGTAAAGGCCAAAAATTACCCCATTCTTGGCACCTTCTCCTGCCGCGGTTATGATACCTTTGGCCCGTTTAAGCTCATCGGCGGCATGGCCAAGGGCCACCCGGATGCGGATGACCTGCAAAGGGCCCGTGTCTTTATCCAGGCCCTGTAAAAGCCAAAAACACCGGCAGCTCGCTCCCTGTCCCGCGGAGCTCGCTGCCGGCCTTTTCTTTTTTTTATACACCTTATACCGCGTACTGACTGGTATACAGCCGATAGTAGAAGCCCTGCTTCTCCAGCAGGCCCTCATGGGTACCGGCCTCCACAATCTGTCCGTCATTGATGACCAGGATCAGATCGGCATCCACTATGGTGGAGAGCCGATGCGCGATGACAAAGCAGGTGCGTCCCCGCATCAGCTTATCCATCGCCTTTTGCAGCAATATCTCGGTGCGGGTATCCACATTGGAGGTCGCCTCATCCAGGATGAGCAGCCGCCGGTTGGCCAGCAGCGCCCGCGCGATGGTCAGGAGCTGCTTCTGTCCGCCGGAAATATTGATGGAATCCTCGCTCACCACAGTGTCGTAACCCTGCGGCAGCGTGCGGATGAAATGATCGCAGTAGGCCTCATCGCAGGCGGTGATGATCTCCTCGCGGGTCGCATCCGGCTTGCCGTAGGCCACATTATCGGCCACAGTCCCGCCAAACAGCCAGGTATCCTGCAGCACCATGCCAAAGAGCCCCCGCACATCCTCACGGCTCACAGCGGCTATATCATGGCCGTCTATCGTGATCTTCCCGCTTTGGATATCATAGAACCGCATCAGCAGGTTCACCAGCGTGGTCTTGCCCGCGCCGGTGGGCCCTACAATGGCCACCTTCTGCCCATGCTTTACCTTCACAGTGAAGTCCCGAATCAGCGGCGTTTCTGGATCGTAGCTGAAATTCACATTTTCAAAATCCACATCGCCCTTTATTTCCTCCGGCAGGTGCCCCTCGATGGGCTCCTCCTCCGGGGCGTCCTGCATCTCATACACCCGTCGGGCGGCGGCGCAGATGCGCTGGATAGACCCCAGCACCTCGGCGATCTGCTCCAGCGGCGCGGAAAACTGCCGGGAGTACAGCAGCACCGTTACCACGGCACCCACACCCAGGGCTCCCTGTACTGTTAGGTAGCCGCCGATGAGAGCGACCAGAATATACGCCAATGCATTGGCAGCGGTAATGCACGGTGTGATCAGTCCCTGCAGAAAGATTGCCTTTGCCTCGGCGTCCTTCTGCCGCTTGTTCGCCGCGGCGTGCGCCGCAATGGTGGTCTCCTCGTAGTTATATGCCTTCGTGGTCTGGTAGCTGGCGTAGCTTTCCTCCACAATGGAGTACATCTTGCCGCTCTCCTCAAACAAGCGGCGGAAATAGGTGCCGCAGGCGGCGGAAATCCGGGAAGAAATCACGATGGATAGCGGCATCAGCAGCAGGACCGCCAGTCCCATCCGCCAGTTTTCCCGCAGCATCATCACAGCGATGACCACGATCTGCATAAAGCCCATTACTGTCACATCCACAATGTTGTGGATACTGCCGCCCATATTGGAAACGTCCTCCTGGATCCGGTCGATGATCTGTCCTGCCGGGGTCTTATCAATAAAGCTGATGGGCAGCCGGGATAGTTTATCCGAAAGCTTGATGCGCAGTGTGCAGGTATAGTACTTACTCACCACATTGTTCATCAGGACCATCTTTCCGGTGTCCACGATACTCTTCAGCAGGTACACCCCCGCCAGTGCTCCGCAGATCGGCAGCAGCGCTTCGGTCAGACCGGCTTTGGGCCGTTCTCCGGCCCAGGCATCGTACAGCAGCTGGATGCCCTGACCCAGGAGCTTCGGGGCGATGACGGTACACGCCACCACTATACCACCCAGCAGGGCGCCCAGCAGCAGCCAGCCGTAAATGGGCCGGGCGTCCCGCACCAGTCGGTGGAATACCTCCCAGGTGCTCATTTTTACTTCCTCAGTCGGTTTCTTTTTGCGGTTCATCGGCGCTCACCTCCCGTCTGGGAAAGATAAATCTCCCGGTATACCTTGCAGCGCTCCAGCAGCTCCCGGTGGGTGCCGCTATCCACCAGCCGCCCGCCGTCCATTACAAAGATCTGGTCGCTGCTCATGGCGCTGGTCACTCGCTGCGTCACCACGATCTGAGTCCTCCCGGCCGCCTTTTCGGCCAGCGCCCGCCGCAGGTTCGCCTCGGTCATAAAGTCCAGCGCCGAAAAGCTGTCGTCAAAGAGATAGATCGGCGCGTTTTTCAGCACAGACCGGGCAATACTCACCCGCTGCTTCTGCCCGCCGGAAAGGTTCTTGCCGGCCTGCTCCAGCCGGTGGTCCAGCCCCTCCGGCTGCGCTTTGATGTAATCCGCCATCTGGGCCACCGCCGCGGCTTCCATCAGTTCCTCCTCGGAAGCGCCGGGGCGCCCCATGGCGATATTTTCCCGGATGGTGCCGCTGTAAATGCCGGCGCGCTGCAATACACAGCTGATATTGTGCCGGATGGTACGGCGGCTTAGGGTGGCGGCATCACGCCCGTCAAAGTAGATCTTCCCCTCGGTGGGCAGCCGGAAGGCCATCAGCAACTGCACCAGCGTGGATTTACCGCTGCCGGTCCCGCCGATGATAGCTACCTTCTGTCCCGCGGCGATATGCAGCGAAATATCTCTTACCGCCGCGGCGTCAGCACCCTCATACCGAAAGGTCACATTCTCCATGCGGATGTCCCCGGCAAAGGTGATATTGTCATCCTCCTCGGCGGTCTCGGTCATCATGTTGGCGTCCATCACTTCACCGATGCGGCCCGCGGCCACCTTGGCATGGGGGTACATCACCAGGGCAAAGGCCGCCATAACGATACCGTTCATTACCAGAGCCACATACTGCACCATGGCAAAGATATCGCCGCCGGAAGCGGCGGAAATCCCGCTTTGCATCCGGCTGCCGCCAAAGTACAGGATCGCGACCGCCACCAGGTTCATCAAGGCGATGGCAATGGGCGCCACCAGGCCCATCTTTGTATTCGCTTCAATGATATGCTCGGCCATCACACGGGTGGCCTCAGCTATGCGGCCCTGTTCCTGCTCCTCCCTGTTAAAGGCCCGGATGACGCGGATGCCGTGCAGCCGCTCCCGCACCAGGTCGTTCTGCTTATCGCAGAACTGGTCGCTGATCTTCCACAGTGGCTCCACCCTGCGGCCAATAGCCAGCACCAGCAGCGTAATGATGGGCATAGCCACCAGGATAATGAGCGCCAGCGTGCTGTCCTTGGAAAAGGCCAGCACCACCCCGCCGAAAAACAGCACCGGAATGGTGATGATGTTGCTGGAAAGCATATCGGCCACCCAGGCCAGCGTCCCCACATCGTGGGTGGAACGGGTAAGCAGCGCCGAGGTGCCGATGCGGCTGACTTCTTCAAAGGTCAGGGCATTCACCCGGCCAAAAACCGCCGCGCGCAGGTCGGCGCAAAAGCCGGAAACAACTTGGGTGCGGCACCAGGTACCGGCCGCCACCGCCCCCAGCGAGAGCAGCGTGACCAGCAGCATTCTGCCGCAGCAGCGCAGGATATAGTCCCAATCGGAGGTGTAGATGCCGCCGTCCAGGATATCACTCATGATGGTGGGCAGCAGCAGCGAACAGACGCTGGAAACGGCAATCAGCAGCATGCCCAGCAGCATTTTCCCTCGGTAGGGCTTAAGATATGGCAAAATTCGTTTCATAATTTCTCCGTCAGTTTATGGGTTCCGCTCTCTCCCCCGATCTTGAAAAAAGGCGCAAAAAGGCCGGGAGCAACAGAAACTCCCGGCGAGCGTAATAGCACCTTGGTTCAGGCGGACTTACAGAGAGAGCTGCTGTGCAGGTATTCGGTTGATTCCAGTGCGGAACTTGTTCATCTTGTTGTTGTGCAAAAAGTACATTTCAGCAGCTCCTTTCTTTCATATTTGGCATCGAAAAGAGTATAGCATACCGAAGGTTCGATTGCAAGCACTTTTTCCCGTCCCTGCATTCCGGCGGCACGCCTCCACTTTGTCTCGGGGCGCCGTTTGTGCCAAACCGGTCACCCCTCGCCCGCTCCGTCGCGCCGCCTGCCTTGTCTTTCATTCCACCAGGTACCCCACGCCAAAGCGGGTGCGGATAAACTCGGAAAGCCCAGCAGCCTCCAGCTTTTTGCGCAGGCGGTTCACATTCACGGTCAGCGTGTTTTCATCCACAAAGCTGTCGGTCTCCCACAGCCGCTGCATCAGCAGCTCGCGGCTCACTACCTGGCCCTTGCGTTCCATCAGGCACAGCAGGATGCGGTATTCATTTTTGGTCAGGTCGATGGCTTTTCCCTCATACTGCAGGGTCTGGTCGGCAGTATTCAGCACCGCTCCCCGGCACTCCGGCGCCGGCAGGACAGTCTCCAACCGATAGCTGCGCCGCAGCATGGCCTGCACCTTGGCCACCAGCACACTGCCGTCAAAGGGCTTGGCGATGAAATCGTCGCCGCCCATGTTCATCGCCATGACGATGTTCATGTTGTCAGCCGCCGAGGAGATGAAAATGATGGGCGCCGCAGTCCTCTGCCGCAGCTGGCCGCACCAATAGTAGCCGTCGTAGCTGGGCAGCTTGATATCCAGTAGGATGAGATGAGGCTGATAGGTCTCGAACTCCCCGGTAATGTTGCGGAAATCCTGCACCTGCCGCGCCTCCATCCCCCATTGCTCCAGCAGGCTCTGGATGCCCTCGGCAATGCCGCGGTCGTCCTCCACAATGAGTATTTTGAACATTTGGCCCCTCCTCGCTATGCGGTAAATCTCTCCTCCCAGTATCGCACATTCCGGCTAAAAAATCCACCCGAAGATGTTTAAGATTTCTTGATTTTTATGGTCACAAGCGGCATTTCGGGACGCTGCCCGCAGTCGACTGCCCGACGAAATCAGCATAACGCTGTCCCGCCGCAAATGCCAGCAACAGCTGGTTGAGTGGAGCAGATTCAACCACCAATTGAGCCCCACAACCACAGCGTCACCAAAAAAGCCCTCTCCGGCCGGACAGGGCTCTGCTTTGCGGCAATTGGCCTAATTTACAAGAGCATTCCATATCCAACAAATTCAGACTTCCAGCTCGTCCTCCATCGGAGGCAGCTGCTCCTCCGGGAACAGGGTGGCAGACTGCTCCTCCGGCAAACTGGCCACCCCCCGCAGCTTCCGCTGGATCTGCCGAGTCCTGACGCCAACCAGTTTATCCAGCTCGCTGCTGGCCTGCTCCAGCCGGGTTTGGGTCATGGTCAGGGCATCAGCAAATTTATCAAACTCGGTCTTAACGGCGCCGAGAATATTCCACACCTCACCGCTTCTGCGCTGAATGGCAATGGTCCGGAAGCTCATTTGCAGAGAATTGAGCAGAACTGCCATAGTGCTGGGCCCCGCAATATTGACCCGGTACTCCCGCTGCAAAATCTCCACCATACCCCGGCTGACCACCTCGGCATACAGCCCCTCAAATGGCAAAAACAGGATTCCGAATTCGGTGGTCTCGGGCGGGCAAAGGTACTTTTCGCGGATATCCTTAGCTTCCATCCGGACAGTAAGCAGCAGCTGCCGCACCGCCGCTTGAATCGCCGCCTGGTCGCCGGAATCATAGGCATCCCGGAGGGCAGCGTAGCTATCCCCAGGGAATTTGGCATCGATGGGAAGCCAAATAAAGCTGCCATCCTCCGCAGGAAGTTTGACAGCGTATTCCACCACATTGCGGCTGCCGGGAACCGTTGCCACATTTTTGCAGTACTGCTCCGGAGCGAGAATGTCCTCCAGGATAGCGCCAAGCTGCACTTCCCCCAGAATTCCACGAGTTTTCACATTGCTGAGGACCTTTTTGAGGTCGCCGACGCCCTGGGCCAGCGTCTGCATTTCACCCAGACCGCGGTAAACCTGCTCCAGCCGGTCATTCACCAGGCGGAAGGATTCGGTCATGCGGTCATTGAGGGTTTTTTGCAGCTTTTCATCGACGGTTTGGCGCATTTCGTCCAGCTTGGCATTGTTATCCTGGCGAATGGTGGAAAGCTGGCGTTCCATGGACGCACGCACATCCTCCAGCGCGCGCGTGGACTGCTGGGAGAATGTGGATAGTCTGTTTTCAAACTGGGTGAGCTGCTCCAGCAGGGCCCGGCTTTCGCTTTGCGACTGGGACTGCTGGGACTGCATGAGGTACTTGCCGAGGGTGAGAATATCGGCCTGCACCGAACGCTCCAGATCGCTTTGCAAGCGCTGGAGCTGGGTGGAAATATCATTTTGGCGGGTCTTTTTGACCTGCGTAAGCAGGTAGATGAGCAGAGCAAGGATGAGGACGGCCGCCCCCAACAGCACCCAGCCCATGGTTTGCTGATCCATAGGTTTTCTCTCCTGAATTTGGCCAAATGCGAACTGTTGTTCTTCTACGATTCCCATTGTAGCACAAATGTTCGATGATGTAAAGGGACGAACAAAAGTTTGTATGAATGAACGAAAATTCTACCATTTTGGGGGCTTGACAATGGGCAGGGTGCATAGAAAAAGCCCCCGGTGAGGGGGGCTTTGGGGTGGGTCATGGGTTATTTTTTGCGGGAGAGGACGGCCATGCCGAGGACGGAGACAGCCATGAGGGCCGCGGCCGCGGCGACCACATCATTGGCGCCGGTGGTGGGGTTCTTCTCGGGCTCGGTCTTGGGGGTCTCCTCGGTGCGGTCGGGGACGATGACGATGGTGCCGCCGGTGGTGGTCTCAATGAAGCCGTTACCAATTACCGGGTCTTTATCGCCAACCTTGCCCCAATTATCATTGGTCATGGTAACTTCCATACCTTCCGGCAGGGTAGTAGCCTTGATAATCTCGCCACTGGCATCTCCGCTGTTGGTGGAGGTATTCTTGCTGATGGTGATGGTGGTATCCTCGCCAACCTTATTGAAGCGAATAATACGGTCGGAAACATGGGTAAAGGTGTTTCCGGTGATTACAACACTGCCGTGATCGACAGCAGCAGCACTATCATCCTGAATAGCAATAGCATTATGATCGATTTTATTAAAGGTGCTGTTAGTAACGGAAACACCATAAACAGGGTTTGTATAAACACCGTCAGAACAATTCTCAAACTTGCAGTTATTGACCGTCAAGTTCTTCAGATTATCCGTTGTAGTGGTCCAGCTGACAAAACGAATGCCCATACCTCCAGCATTATCAGAGGTTGTGGTTGGATAACCAGAATTGAAGGAACAACTCTCAAAATGCAGCCCATTAACGCTTGTTCGTGTCTCGGAAGACTCAATATTAACAGCGCTAGTAAAATTCAGGCCTTCAAAAGTGATGTTGCTCCAATTTTGAACGACCCAGTAAGAAATGTTATTATTTACGGTCTCACTCATATCTCTGTTCGCGACGAAATCCTTGCTGTACCATTTGTTGCTGTTGACCTGTCCGCCGAACGCAACCAATCCGTTGATGGTCACCGTCGCATTTTCGGCTGCCTTGATGGTAACATTGCTCATAGAGCGGACGTACTCACGCTTGCCCGCGCCACCATTGGGGTGATCGTCTATATCCTTCTTGATGGTATCGACATCGGATACGGCACCGGAAAGGTAATACTTGGTATCGCTGTCCTCATATGCAGTAGCACGGCCAAACTCGATCTTGTCATAGTTGCCTGCACTTAATTCGATGGTCGTGCCATTGATAGAACCATGTTTGCCATCAAGAACATCCTGCACATTTTTAGGGTTTACATTCTTCCAAACTTTGTCGCTTCCCAAGATGGGAATGTCATCCGCCATCGCCGTCACCGGCAGCATGACGGCCAGCATGAGCAGCGCCAGCACAACACTTAAAAGCTTTTTCATTTGGTATTGACCTCTCTTCTTTTTTATTTTTCTCACGGGCGGGGTTGTGTTTGCAGGGCAAACACAAAATATCCCCATGGGGATATGAGAACAGAGTAAGGTTACCACTTTTGGGCAGGGGATGTCAACCTAAATGAGAAATTTTGGGGAGGCGCACAAATTTTCCCACTAAATTTGTGCAGGGTTTTCCTCCAGCAGGGCCTGCAGGGACTGCCGCAGGGAAAGGTAGCGCTGCTGCCAGTCCTCCCCGGCGGGGACGGTGTAATTTACCCCAAACCAGCGGCAAACTCCACGGCACAGGGCTTCAGCGATTGCGCCCTGGTTTTCCACCAGCCACTGGGCATCGGCGCCATTATCGTGGAAGGCGAGCTCCGGGTAGACCGAAAGCATGGGGGTGCTGTTGATCTCGTAGAAGGTGGTATTCTGGCGGACGCCGCGGGTGGTAGCCGCCGGGTAAATGGCCATGAGTTCCTCGTAGGTCATTTGGCAGGCGCGCCAGCTAATGCCGCCGGGCTGGCCATAGGCCAGGACCTCCGGGCCGCGGGCGGAGCCCTCCCTGGGGGTGGCGGAGCTGGCATTGGTGTGGATGGGGAGGTAGTAATCAGCCTGCCAGGAAATGGCTTCCGCCACACGGACACGCACGCTGGCCGCGGGCGGGGCCATTTTGACCGAAAAGCCGCAGCGGGTAAGGGCCGCGGCGGTTTTTTGGGCGATGGAGGTGGTGACATCGTGCTCGAAGAGGGTGGGATAGCCGAAGTAGGGGCCGTGGGGAGCGGGACGGCGCTCCGGGGAGAGGTAGATTTTTTTCATGGGGGGATCTCCTTTCGTGGGGTGTAAGATATTTTATGCCGGAGGGGCCGGGGGCGAAAGTCCCTCCACTAATACGGCAAAAACGGCCCTTCTTTGCAGGTGAAAGGTTAATAATTCACTTTTTTTCACGGAAAATTTACGAATGCGGGAAAATATGGGTATGATTTGACTAAATGTTTGTTTTTATTTACAGTAAAATGGCAGGAAAAAGGAGCCCCCGAAGGGGCTCCCGAAAGAGGGGAATGTGTTATTTTTTGCGAGTGAGGACAGCAGCACCGAGGGCGGAAACGGCCATGAGGGCCACGGCCGCGGCGACGACATCATTGGCGCCGGTGGTGGGGTTCTTCTGATCGTCGGTCTTGGGGGTGGTATCCTCGGAGGGGGTGATAATGACGATGGGATGCTCCACTACGGTACCATTGATGGTAGTGGTGGAATCAATCGCACCAGTTTTGGTCATTGCCTTGTCGCGGTTGGCAATATCAAGGGTATTGCCGGAAGAGGTAATCTTGCTTTGGTCGAGATTAGCTTCGTTCCAAAGGAGATATGGCGCCTTGATATTGTTGTTGCTGATAGTCACATCAGATTCCAAACCTTTATAGAAATGAAGTGCATTTACATTTTCTGTGCTGATCGTATTATCGGTTACGGTAATGGAGGTACCCTGGGTAAGCTGAATAGCAGAACCATAAGTATTACCCTCTTTGGTTATCCCGCACAAGTCTTTGATTGTATTGTCCTTAATCGTAGCTTCAGCGGTTTTTTGATCAATATTGATTCCACGGGCATAGTTGGAAATAATATTATTGCTGATATTGATGGTCAACGGTTCAGTTGCGCTGCCCTGCAAATGCACAGCATAAGCATCGGTCGTTCCGGTACCGTCGAAGATGTTGTTCGTGAAAGTAATATTGCCCTTGACATTGTTATAATGGTAGATTTTAATGCCTTCGAGCTTGCAGTTGTTGACCTTAAAGTTAATGCCATCGAAGAAGTCCTGTGTGGGATACAGACCATTGGGTGCGGTGCCCGTAATGGTCAAGTTTTCGAAAGAAATGGATGTTGTGGTTTTCTCTCCCCACCACTCATAGGGAAGTGTGATATTGGATTTTACAGTCAGGGTATCGCTGTCTCTTCCGGTCGCACCAACAAACTTGAAGTTAATCAGGTGGCGGTCATTTCCGTAATGGGATGCTCTGCGACCAAAGGTTAACAAATTATTAAGGGTCGACTCATCATAGGTTATATTTCCAGAAATAGTGTATGTCAGCGTAGCATTCCCATTTTCATCGCGATCGGTAAACAGAGCATCAAACTCCTTCGCTGTAGTTGCACCCTGGCCCAAGGCATCAGATTCACAAAGGGCCTCCAGCTTTGGTTTAATTGCATTATAAGCCGCTTCAAAAGAATCATACTTTTCATTTTCTACTCCTGTTATGCCGGAAATCATAACATAGTTTTCCTCCGCCATTGCGGTGACGGGGAGCATGACGGCCAGCATGAGGAATGCCAACGCGACGCTTAAAAACTTTTTCATTAGAATAAACCTCTCTTCTTTTTTTATTTTTCCCGCAGGTGGGGTTGTGTTTGCCCCGCAAACACAAAAATATCCCCATGGGGATATGAATAAACTACCACTTTTGGGCAGGGG
>ERZ772820.2813-NODE-2813-length-11796-cov-37.352014_pt1 | contig 11796 bp, 10 predicted proteins | sample MGYA00511377_ERZ772820 | MGnify/ENA primary metagenome ERZ772820 (study PRJEB29015, sample SAMEA2737684) | human gut metagenome | biome: human gut; feature: human-associated habitat; material: faeces | place: China | collected 2012 ...
AATAAGCTGACCATTATGTTGTTCCATAATCGAATTTGTAATATATAGACCCATATACTTGGTATGAGAGACCTTACTAATTGTCTCATGTGTGTCTATGCGTCATTTGCTGTGGCGGTTACGTCGCAACAACAGATATCGTTGCAGACAGAGAAACACCACAAGCTTTCTTGTTGACAAACTATCGCCATAGCGATATAATCAATTCAAGTTAAAGCTATCAGTGGAGCGATAGGCTCGTGAAAGAGACACAGCTATGAATAAAATAATCTGCGTTTATCATGGTTCCAGTCAAATTATCCAACAGCCTGTTATTGGCAAAGGAAACCCAAACAACGATTACGGACTGGGGTTCTACTGTACTGAGAGTGTGGAGCTTGCAAAGGAGTGGGCTTGTTCCGCTGAAGCGGATGGCTTTGCAAATCGATATGCCTTTGATTTAAACGGCCTGTCTATCCTCTCGCTTACAGGAGGTAATTATCATATTCTCAATTGGCTTTATGTACTGCTGAATAATCGGAAGTTCCGTATTGGCGGGGCAGTCGCAAGGCAAGCCAAGCAGTATATTGACGAGCATTTTGCGGTAGAGTATAAGCAGTATGATGTCATCAAAGGATATCGGGCGGACGATTCTTATTTCTCATTCGCAAGTGCGTTTCTGAATAATACGATTTCTCTCCAACAGCTTGAAAAAGCGATGTTACTTGGGAAACTGGGCGAACAGATCGTTGCGATATCGGGAAAAGCGTTTGCTCGATTTACATTTGAGGAAGCCATTCCTGCACCGTGTGATATGTATTATCCGAAGAAGCTGGCACGAGACAGTAAAGCGCGCGAGGATTTTGCAAAAGAGAAGGATCGTGAAACGGTTTTGTCTGAAAAATATGTGCTGGACATCATTCGGGAAGAATGGGGGAATGAAGATGAACGCCTACAACGAATTATACTTGGATGATGCAATGGCCAATCTCGGAGATATGGTCGAGTACGCCGTGTGTACACTTGGCTATGCACCGGATGACTTCTTTGGCTGGTTCATTTCCTCCGGAATTGCCTCAAAATTCGAGAATGGAAATCCGAAGTATGTTGCAGGAATGTCGGGGGTCGAACTGGCAGACGCTGTGCTTGCTGCCGTGAATATGCAGAGTGAGCGTCATCATCAGCCCCATCTATCCTCAAAGGGGAGAGAGTACTGGGCCGGATGGATCCTTGCCTATTACCAGTGGGAAACAAACCGACGCTTCAGCGATATGGTAGAATACGGATTGACACTATCGGTAGTGATGTCTCTATATATCCTGCACGAAGCGGATGTAAGCAAATTCGTGGAGAGTGCAGATGAGATCATTCAAAGGAACAAGGGTAGCCGTAAGTCTAAGCTACAGCTTACACGGAAGGCGAGAGGGCTGACACAGCAGCAGCTCAGTGAAGCATCCGGAGTCTCCTTGCGAATGATCCAGCTCTACGAACAGAAGCAGTACGAACTTGCAAAAGCGCAGGCCGGTATTGTGCTTGACCTTGCCAAAGTACTTGGATGCGATGCCGCTGATCTGATCCAGGGATAGATGGTAAAGATATTCAGCTGAACTGGGCTGCTGAACCCGCATTTTATCCAGACTACTATTTGACTACTACCGCGAAAAATCTCGGAAGCCCTGCCCCTCAAGGCTTCCGAGGTTTTCTCATAAATCGCCGGAAATTTGTGCAATTCCTACCAAAGCCTTGTACCACAACGGTTTGTGGCTTGACGGCCTGATAACTCCGACTCTAAAGGCCGCTGGTTCGAATCCAGTCGGGCGTACCATAAGGTGGCAACAATTCGGATATTTTAAGCGCAACGCTTAGAATACCAAAGGGTTGCCGCCTTTTTTATTTCAAATTTTGCACTCAGGAAAAAAGATGTTTTCGCGTTATTTTGGTAATCGGGGGGATTCGAACTCCCTTTTCATAGACTTGAAGGCAAAATTCTGAGAAGCGCCCTTTTTGCGGGCGCAGAATAGAGCGTTTTTTCTTCAAAATTTCATACGATCTTTCAGGCGTCTGTTTGTTGGTTTCGTCGAAGCCATCAAATAGGCGCCCTTTTTCATTTCACAACTTAATCCGTCAACCGGCCGGAGCATTTTTAGGATGCTCCGGCTTATTTTTTTGCAGGAGGAACACAAAATGGACAGTCAAAATGAAACGGCACAGCTCCGTTACCTCGAAGAGACCAGTATCCGCCTTCGCCGCATGGATTTTGAAACCATGCCCGCGGAGGATCAGCAGCTCCCCGTCAAATGGAACGGCAGCGACCTCTGCCGTATCTCCGGCAAAGGCAGCGTGCTGTACCGGCAGGAGCGTGTCGATGCCCTCGGCGCGCAGGACACTTTGCAGGCGGTGATCGACACTGCTAAAATGACTTCAGAATACATGGCGATTCTGGAAACTGCCCCGCGGCTCAAGGCGACCGATCTCACTGGTGACTACCGCATCCTTGCTGACTTCGGTGACGCAGTGCTGGCGGGCCACCCCACCGAGCGGGGCGTCCAATTCGTGACTTGGGAGTGGGACTTCGACCGCAAAGGCGTCCATCACGGACACTATTTTCAGGGCGACTACGAAGCCGCTAAACGTGACTTTATCGTATTTATCTCTTATGCTCTAACACATTTGGGGCTGGCAGCGTATTTTGTATTGGAAATTTCGAAGTGAGTGTTGCTGAGATGATCGCGTTTTATAAATGATACGCAGCGATCATAGCCCTGCTATTTTGCGTATGCTTTGCTTCAGAACACAGGTAGGGTTATTTACGGATACTGCTGCCTATCCTTGAAAATGGTAAGAAATGACTGCATCGATTAAGATCAATACAGTCGAGGCTTTGACGCGCCACTTGATTATCCCGGCTTTTTTGATAGAATAAGAATATCACAGGACAGATGCCAAGCGGATATGGGACGTGGGTGGGATGGTGACGGACACCATGCCGTGCCGCGTCACAATATGCTTATTACAGATTATCGCTTAGATGGGGTTGGTGAGGGTATGAAGTACAAAATTGCGATCTGCGACGACTCCGGTGCGGACAGGCAATATGTTTTGAATATGGTGCGCGCCTGGGCCTCGTCCGCCGGTCACACGGTGCATATCGACGACTTCCCCTCCGCCGAGAGCTTCCTGTTCCGCTACGCCGAAGAAAGCGACTACGACATTCTCCTGCTGGATATCGAAATGGGCGCGATGGACGGCGTCACGATGGCAAAAGCGCTTCGCAAGAGCAACGACACGGTGCAGATCATTTTCATCACCGGCTACTCCGATTATATTTCAGAGGGCTACGAGGTGGCGGCGCTCCACTATCTGATGAAGCCGGTGAAGGAAGAAAAGCTCCGGTCGGTGCTGGACCGCGCCGCGGAAAAGATAACGAAAAACGAACGGGTCTTGCATTTCGAGGCCGGCGGAGAAATGGTGCGTGTGCCGATTTATCAGATTCGATATGCAGATGTGCTCGGCAACTATGTGACCGTTCACGCGCGAACGGATGTGACGGTGAAAATGACATTGGGCGAGCTTGAAAAGCAGCTCGACGAGTGCTTCTACCGCGTGGGGCGCTCTGCGCTCGTGAATCTGACGCAGATCAGCCGCGTCACCAAGACGGAGATCCGGCTGAGCGACGGAACCGCCATCCCGCTGCCGCGGGGCGCGTATGAGGGCGTCAACCGTGCCATTATCAACATGAGGTAAGGCGTATGGAATTGTTTGCAAAGAAAATCGAAAAGCAGCTCGCCTCCTATCAGCAGGAGCTGATCGAAACGCATTACCGGGAGGTAGACAATATGTACCGCCAGATCCGCGGCTGGCGGCATGACTACCGCAACCATATTCAGACCATGAAGGCTTACGCTGCCGCGGGAGATTGGGATGCCATCCAAAACTACCTCGACCTGCTGGACACCGACCTGCAAACCGTGGACACGGTCATCAAGACCGGCAATCCCATGACCGACGCCATCTTGAACTCCAAAATCTCCCTTGCAAAGGCAAAGAGCATCGAGGTAGTGGCGGATGCCCACATCCCCGTCCGGCTGAAGTCCTCGGAGATCGATCTCTGCTGCATCCTCGGCAATCTCTTCGACAACGCCATTGAGGCCAGCATGAAGCTGCCGGAGGATAAGCGCCTCATCCGGGTCTATATGGATATGAAAAACACCCAGCTCTACATCTCCTTCACCAATTTTACCGCCGGGAAGAAAATGCAGAAGGAGGGAGGGCTGTTCCGCAGCACCAAGGGCGAGGGGCATGGCTTTGGCCTTGTTCGCATCGACGCCATCGTGGAGCGGCTGGACGGATACATCAGCCGCAACAGCGAGGACGGTGCATTCACCACTGAAATACTGCTTCCGCAGGAGTGAGAGCTGCAATTCATCCCCTGGAAAAAGCGATTCGTCCCCGGAATCAACCGGGGACGATTTTTTCTGCTATGCTATGCGCGTGAGGTGAAACGACATGAAACACAGAGAAAAACCGAAGTACAGCGTCCGGCAAAATGTCTGCTTTATGGTGCGGACCGCTTGGGAGAAGCGCAGGAGAGTGCTGCTCCTTTGCGTTGTGGTCGCGGCCATCAAAGTGGCGTTGGATTTGGCGCAGCTCTATGTCACACCGGAAATTCTTACGAGGGTGGAGCAGGGCGTTCCCGTGGGGGAGTTGCTGACAACTATCGGATTTTTCACAGCGGCACTTCTTCTCTTACAGGGGGCTGCGGCGTATTGCGATGCCATCCGGATGCCTGGTGAGATCGATGTTCGCTGTGCCATCATCCGCATGATCTCCCGGAAAAGCGGCGAGACCTCCTACCCAAATGTCCACGACTCCAAAATTCTGAAGCTGGAGGAGCAGGCGCAGCGGGCCACCAGCGGCAACGACGATGCGGCGGAGCATATTTGGCGAACGCTGACGGAGCTGCTGGCAAATCTCGGCGGCTTTGCCGTATATCTGCTGCTGTTCTCCCGCTTGAGCCGCTTTTTGATCCTGCTGGTGGTGCTGACCGCCGCAGCAGACTTCTTCGTTTCCCACTACATCAGTGAGTGGGAGTACCGCCACCGGGATGAACGGGAACAGTATGACAAGGAACTGCACTATTTTCTGACGCAGCCTCGGCAGATACAGCTTGCCAAGGACATCCGCGTCTTTGGTTTAGCCCCTTGGCTGCGGGAATTGCGGGAAAAATCCATGAAGGCACTCTCCGCCTTCATCGCCCGCCGGGAAAGGACTTATCTCTGGGCTAATGTGGCTGACATGGTGCTGACGCTTCTTCGCAACGGCATCGCGTATGCGTATCTGATTCGGCAAACTCTGGTACATGGCTGGCCCGCATCGACATTTTTGCTCTACTTTACCGCCGTCAGCGGCGCTGCATCGTGGGTGACCGGCATCCTGACCCAGTGCAGCCAACTGCATAAGGAGAGCATCGACCTGTCCAAAATACAGGAATATCTGAACATTCCGGAGCCGTTTCAGTTTGAGGGCGGAGTGCAGCCGCCCGCAGCCGACGGATATGAACTGCGGTTGGAGAATGTGTCCTTCCGCTATCCGGGCACGGAGAGGGATATTCTCAGGCACATAGACCTGACCATCCATCCCGGCGAAAAGCTGGCGGTGGTGGGCTTGAACGGTGCGGGCAAGACCACCATGGTGATGCTGCTTTGCGGCTTCTACGACCCCACCGAGGGGCGCGTGCTGCTAAACGGGCAGGATATTCGTGAATTTGACCGCAGCGCGTATTACCGCCTGTTTTCCGCTGTATTTCAGGGGTTTTCCATTTTGGATACCACCATTGCGGAATGTGTTGCCCAGACCACCGAGCATATCGACAGAGTAAAAGTCGATCACTGCCTTGCACAGGCCGGCTTGACAGAGGCTATTGCCAAATTCCCCCAGGGGGTGGATACCCACTTTGGCCGGGAGGTGTATCTGGACGGCGTACAGCTCTCCGGCGGCCAGACCCAGCGGCTGATGCTGGCGAGAGCGCTTTATAAGGACGGGCCCATCCTCGTTCTGGACGAGCCTACGGCGGCGCTGGATCCCATTGCGGAAAACGATATTTACCAAAAGTACAGCGATATGACGGCGGGTAAGACCTCCGTGTTCATCTCCCACCGGCTGGCGTCTACCCGCTTCTGTGACCGCATCCTCTTTATAGCAGACGGCGGCATCGCCGAGGAGGGTACCCACAAGGAGTTACTGGCAAAGGGCGGTGCTTATGCGGAGCTATTTGCCGTGCAGAGCCGCTATTATCAGGAAGGAGGTGTGCAGGATGAAGAAGAAAGCTGAGGGCATGAGCCTGCGGGAGACCTTTGCCATCCACCGCCGGGCGGCACGAGATATGCGCCGGATCGCACCGGGCTGCTTTACGCCGTTTATCCTCTGTGCTGTTGTGGAGGCAGCATCGCCCTATGCGGTCATCTGGCTCTCCGCCCGGCTTGTCGACGAACTATCCACCCTTCGCAGATCGGAGATTCTGGCCAAATGGGTCCTTTGGATCGTAGCCGTCAGTGCTGCGGCAGAGCTGCTCAAGGCCGTGCTGGAGAGGTGGAAAAATGTCCGGAGCGAACTGCTTGACAGACAGAAAGAAGTTCTGTATACCGAGAAATTTCTGCGGATGGATTATGCCGACTGTGACAGGCAGGAAACACGTGATCTGTTCTCTCAGATCCGGCAGAATGCCGACTGGTCCGGTTGGGGCTTTGCCCATCTCAAACTGTACTATACGCAGGCAGTCCAAGGCATCACCGGCATTTTAGGGGCTGCCGCCTTGACGGTGAGCCTGTTCACCCGGCAAGTCCCGACCTCGGCGGGAAAATTGACCGCTCTCAATCACCCGCTTTTCCTTGTGGGCATCCTTCTGCTGATTGCCGCCGTTACCTGCCTTGGTCCGGCGCTGGTCGGCAGAGCCTATTCTGCCTGGAACACGCTGGCAGAGCAGGTATGCTTCGGCAATCGCGTGTTCAGCCACTTCGTTTTCATGCAGCCGGGGGACAAGGAAAAAGACATGGATCGAAGAATGTACCGCCAGAGCGAACTGGCGGAGCATTATGTCCGCACAGTGAATATCTTCGGCGTCGGCTCTCCCGTGGCAAAGGCGTCCCAAACCACTGTGGGACTGAGCAAGGCGCTGGCCGCCTCTCTATCCGCTGTTCTCTCCGGCGTTGTGTATGTGTTCGTATGCTTGAAGGCGCTGGGTGGTGCCTTCGGCATCGGCAGCGTGACCCAGTATGTCAGCGCCGTGACCACATTTTCCGGCAACGCCGCCCTGCTACTGAGCACCGTCAGTCATATGCGGGCCAATGCTGAGTTCCTCAAGGCCATCTATACGTTTCTCGACATTCCAAATTCCATGTATCAGGGGAGTCTCACCACCGAAAAGCGGTCGGATCGTCAGTATGACGTGGAGTTTCGGGATGTATCCTTCCGTTATCCCGGCTCGGACATCTGGGCGCTGCGCCATGTGAATATGAGGTTCAAGGTCGGAAAAAGGCTTGCCATCGTGGGCGAAAACGGCAGCGGCAAGACCACCTTCATCAAGCTCCTGTGTCGCCTGTACGACCCGCAGGAGGGGCAGATTTTGCTCAACGGCATCGACATCCGCAAGTACCGCTATGACGATTACATGGGAATATTTTCCGTGGTATTTCAGGATTTCCAGCTCATCTGCCAGCCTTTGGGCGCGAATGTGGCGGGCAGCATGGAATATGACCGTGACCGGGCAAAGAAGGCTCTGATCGATGCAGGTTTCGCAGACCGTCTTGCAGCGATGGAAAAGGGTCTGGACACCATGCTTTACAAAAATCTCTCCGAGGACGGTGTCGAGGTTTCCGGCGGCGAGGCGCAGAAGATCGCCATTGCCCGCGCGCTCTATAAGGACGCGCCCTTCATCATCCTCGACGAGCCAACGGCGGCGCTGGACCCCATCGCCGAGGCAGAGATCTACAGTAAGTTCGATGAGATCGCAGGCAATAAGACTGCCATCTATATCTCCCACCGCCTGTCCTCCTGCAAATTCTGCGACGAGATCGCCGTGTTCCACGAGGGCGCGGTCATTCAGCAGGGCAGTCACGCCGAATTGCTCGCCGATCGGGGCGGCAAATACTACGCGCTCGGGAACGCACAGGCGCAGTATTATACGGAGTGAAGTGTATGTAGAGCAGTTCTCACTTTTGAGAACTGCTCTACAGCATCGTCAGACGACAGATCACAACTTCGGCAGGGACGCTGCCATTGGGGGGCACCCACACGGCAGATGGCGGTGCCATGCGCGGCGAAAGCCGTGGCTGCATTCTTCTCTCGACGCGCAGGAAGTTTCCTGCTATACTGAGAAAAAAGAAATATCTCAGGAGAGCGAGTGCGATGATAAAAATACTCTTTGTTTGCTTGGGCAATATCTGCCGCAGCCCGATGGCGGAGTTCGTGATGAAGGGCTTGGTGAAGAAAGCGGGGCTGGCGTCACAATTCCGTATCGAGTCGGCGGCCACCAGCCGGGAGGAGATTGGCAATCCGGTCTATCCCCCGGCGCGGCGCAAGCTATCCGAGCACGGAATCGCCTGCGGCGGTCACGCGGCGCGGCAGCTTACGAAGCAGGACTACGACGAATACGATCTGCTGATCGGCATGGACAGCGCGAATCTGCGGAATATGCACCGCATCTGCGGTGACGACCCGGACGGAAAGCTCCGCCTTCTAATGGACTACACCGACCGCCCCGGCGATGTTGCCGACCCGTGGTACACCGGCGATTTCGAGGCAACCTGGCAGGATGTGCTGGCGGGCTGCCAGGGACTGCTGCATGAACTCATGGAGGGAAACGAAAAATGCTGATGAATTCCAACGAATACCTCAATATCGTCGAGTCGATCAAGCAGGATATCCGCACGGCGCAATACCAGAGACTGTACAGGGAGCGGGCGGTGCAGAGTTGATCGCGGCCTTGCGGGACTGACTGCTGAAAATCTGCGGAATATTTCGGCAGTAATCATTTTCGAATGACTGGAAATAAATCATGAAAACAAAAGGTGAGGGTACTTAATATGTACTCTCACTTTTCGTTAAAATCAAATATCCAGTCCTTCTTGCAGCTTTGCGCTGGCGGCTTTCTTGTTCTTGTCGAAGGCGTGTGTGTAGATGTCCAGCGTGGTGGAGGGCTGGCTGTGGCCGAGAATGCCCGCCACCGTGGCTACATCCGCACCGCCCGCGATCATCAGGCTGGCGGCGGTGTGGCGCAGACTGTGGACATTGAGCTGCTCCGGCAGGCCGTTCTTTTTCAGGATGCACTTGAACCGCCATGTGAAGGTGGTGGGCGTCATGGGCAGGCGTGTGCCCTGACGGCGGAACAGGAAGTCATCGGCAGTCAGCTTTCGTTCGTCGTAGGTCTGGGTGATGTACTGGCACTCCCGTTGGTACTCCCGCAGGAGGCTTTCCATCTCGGCGGAGAAGTAGACATAGCGGTCACCGGCGCGGGTCTTTGGCGCTTTTACGAAAATTTCCTCGTCCGTCACCTTGACTGCGTTGCGGCAGATGTGGATGGAACGCTGCTCCCAATCAATGTCGCACCACTTCAGTCCGCAGCACTCGCCCCGCCGCATTCCCGTGGCGATGATGAGCTTGAAGTAGGTTTCGTACTTGATGCTCTCGCCCTCCAGCGCGGCGATGATCTTCTGCGCCGTTTCTTCGTCTGCGATCTTCTTTTCGCACTTGCGCCCGGCGTAGTGGTAGGTGCGCCAAGCCGGGTTATGTGAAAGAAAGCCACCCTCCACGGCATCAGAGAGGATGCTGCACAGCGTAGCGTGTACGCCCTCAATGGTGTACTCGGAGAGTGGCTTTTTTGTGTCGGGACGGATGACTTTTCGCAGTTCGGCGTAAAAGTTCCGGAAGTGCTCCTGCCGCAGCTCGGTGAGCTTATAGCTGCCCAGATGCGGCAGGAATCGCGCAATGTCCTGTTTGTCGCGGGCCAGCGTGGACTTCGCCAGCTTATGGGGCGCGATGTCCCGCAGCCACAGCTCTACATATTTTCCCAGCGTGATGGATCTGTTCACCTGCTGGCTGCCGTTTTTGCAGTCCATCTCGAACAGGACCGCCTGCTCCTGAAGCCATTTTTCTATCTGTTTTGGAGTGAGTCCCTCCGGTGGGCGGACGGTTTTTTGCTGGGGCTTGACGCGATTACCGTTGTAGTCATAGCCCGTGGACACCACGATGAGATAGCTGCTGCCACGTTTTCTGATACTTGCCATTTGAGATACCTCCTTCTGCCGCCGATTCGGCGGCGATACGTTTTGCGAACACAACATACCCCAAGAGACAGGAAAAAGCTATACCCAAAAGGCAGAAAGAAATATTATTTTCCCACCGCCGTCTGAAGCGGGAAGAGCATCCCGCCGCCGGGGTGAATAGAGGTGAGCATGGACGTGGCGGCGTCCCGCTTGCGCGCCATCTCGGGATGGCAGTAGGTGCGCTCCAGAAAGCCGGTGTCAGCATGACCGGCCAGCTCCGCCACGGTCTGCTTGTCGATGCCGCTGTGCAGCAGCGTGGAGACGAAGAAATGCCGCAGCGTGTGGAGATGATACTCCTTCGGGAAGCCGATGGCGTCGTAGATGGACGCATAGTCCACATTGCACAGGGCGGGCATAATGTCCGTAAATCCGAACTGCTTGGCAAATTCCGCCGCCGGGCACGCCGTAAATTCATAATAGATGGGCTTGCCGTTTTCGTAAGGCGCAACCGCCATCTCGTAATCGTGCCATGCGTCACAGCGCTTTTTGGCGGTGGTGAATGCCCGGTACATCAGCTTTTTCCAGAACGGCTTATTGATGTCAACAAAGCGCAGCTTCCGGAAGGCCGGCAGGATCAGATTCTCTTCGATCTCTTCCATTTCGCGGAATGTGACCACGTCCCGACACACATCGTAAAAGTACATGATGGCGATGCAGTCGTAGGTGCCGCCTACGCCGTTGTGGAAGTTCCGCTTGCCGCCCAAATCGGTGCGCCAGTCGGAGAGGAAGTCCGCATACTGCCGCTGTACCTGTTCCCATATCGCCTCCCGCTCCGCTTCCGGGTAGTGCAGGGCGATCTTCGCCCGTATCTCCTTCTTGCAGGGCTTGGAATACAGCACATGGCATTTGCGATCAAATAGGAGCTTCTTGTCCTTCACCTGTCTGCTTCTCCCTCATTTCCGCGCCGTGATGCAGAGCCAGCTTTTCTTTTTGTGTATCTGCACCTCGCGAAAGCCCGCCTGCTCCAGATATGCCTTTAGTTCAATGTCCTTATAGATAGTCATGCCGCCGATGATCTCCGTCCACTTCTCTTCCTTGTCTGTGTCGCCGTTTGCTTCGTTGCAGATGAGAAATGTCCCGCCGGGCTTCAGCACTCGCCGGACCTCGCGGAAGCACCGCGGCAGATCAGGCCAGAAATAGACGGTTTCAAAGGCTGTGACCGCATCGAACCAGTTATCAGCAAACATCATATCCGCCACGCTGCCTTGCAGAACGGTGCAGCGACCCTCCGCAATGGCGGCTTCGTTGATCTTTTTGGATTTCTCCACGCTGACGGGCGAATAGTCGATGCCCTTGACGATCCCCTGCGGGCATTTTTTCAGCAGCCGCCGGATATTCGCACCGCCGCCGCAGCCGCAGTCCAGCACCCTGGCGTCCGGCGCAAGCTCTAAAAATTGAAGTCCCCACCGGGCCACAGGACTGTGACCGAGGTTCATCATGGTAACCATGATTTTCCCGCCAAGCCCCACAGGCTTTCTGGTGTTCTCAAAAAATGACA
>ERZ772820.2816-NODE-2816-length-11777-cov-3.112779_pt1 | contig 11777 bp, 7 predicted proteins | sample MGYA00511377_ERZ772820 | MGnify/ENA primary metagenome ERZ772820 (study PRJEB29015, sample SAMEA2737684) | human gut metagenome | biome: human gut; feature: human-associated habitat; material: faeces | place: China | collected 2012 ...
TCATAATGCCGTATACCTTCATGGGCGAAGCTCGATCGGGCAAGTTCTTTTTTGAGGAGCTTTTGAATATGAACCCGCAGCAGCGTATCAAAAAAATGTGCTGTCATATGCAAAATTTTGACAGCTCACAGAATTTTGATTACGAGAGCCTCGTGGAGTATGTAATGAAATTGCCGATAAGCGGCATGAACAAGCTGAGTATTGTGGAATGCTGCAGCAACTACGAGCAGAATTGCATGCGGCTTGAGCATTTTATGAGTCCGATTGTCAAAATTGTCGATGAAAAGCTGGTGCGTTTTGAAGAGGATGTTAAAAAGTGGGAACGTGATATTCAAGAGGTTGGCGATGTATGCACCTATGTATCCGAACATTCACGTTTGAAAATGCCGAAGTGCGATTTTACAATATTCCCTTCGATACACAACGGACTTATGCTTGCCATGTCTTACTGGGACAAAAGAATTTGCATCGGTGAAAAAGGTTGTGCAGGGGAGATGTGGCTTGGCTTGGGCTTCAGGGATTATATGGAAAGTGTTTCAAACGAAAGCAGTACGTCACGTGTAGTCGGAATATTCAGCGGACTTTCGGACGAGATTCGCTTTGAAATATTAAAAGCGATAGCGCAGCGAAAGACAATGTCCGGGGGCGAGATTGCCGATAAATTCGGATTGACGAGACAAAAAGTCTTTTATCATATGTCAAAACTTTTAACGCTTGGACTTGTGGAATGCAATGCAGAAAGCGGACGACCGTACTACTCGCTGAAAAAACAGTCGTTGGAAGAAGTCATAGCTGCAATAAGTATGCTTGTGAACGAGGACTGAAAAAGCAACATAAATGATTGGTGTTTTTCTGCGGATTCCGTGTTTGCGTGTTCCGCGAGCTGCACCGGCTGCCGGCACTGAGCCGAAAAAATCCCCCGCGTATGCCTCCCTTGCACGCGGGGGATTTCTTTTTTCTTCGTAATGAAAAATCGGGATGAAAAAATCGGAATTCGGAAATTCGGGAACCGATGGGTTGACAAGGGAGAAATTCATACGGTTCCCGCCGCGCTTCCGTTATTGTTTTTGACCGATAATGAAGCTGCCTTTTTCATCCGCATCAACGGTCAGGGTTGAACCTTCCTCGGGCGAATTTTCAATGATGAACCGCGCAAGCAGGGATTCAATATGCCCCTGAATGTATCTCTTGAGCGGACGGGCACCGAACAGCGGATCGGCACCGTTTTTGATGATGGCGGCTTTTGCACTTTCGGAAACGCTGAGATTCAGGCGGTTTGCCTGCAAACGCTTTGCAAGGTCTGCAATAAGCAGGTCAACAATGCCGTGCATATCCGCATCTGAAAGGGCGTTGAAGAACACGATTTCATCCAGCCTGTTGATAAATTCGGGACGGAATTTTGTGCGCAGCAGCTTGTGCAGCAGCTCCTCGGTTTCGGTCGTTATCCTGCCGTCCTTTGCCATGCTGCTCAGGATCAAATCGCTGCCGATGTTGCTCGTCAAAATGATGATCGTATTCTTAAAGTCAACGGTGCGGCCCTGTCCGTCCGTAATTCTGCCGTCGTCAAGCACCTGGAGCAGAACGTTCAGAACATCCGGATGCGCCTTTTCAACTTCATCAAACAGAAGCACTGCATAGGGTTTCCTGCGAACGGCTTCGGTGAGCTGGCCGCCCTCGTCATAGCCGACATATCCCGGAGGGGCACCGATAAGACGGGAGACGGAGTATTTCTCCATGTATTCGCTCATATCGATACGAACCATACTGCGCTCATCGTCAAACAGTGCCTCGGCAAGTGCTTTGCACAGCTCCGTTTTGCCGACACCGGTGGGGCCGAGGAACAGGAACGAACCTATCGGACGATTGGGGTTCTGTATGCCTGCACGGGATCTTAAAATTGCATCGCAAACGCGCTGAACGGCGTCATCCTGTCCGACAATGCGTTTATGCAGCTGGGAGTCAAGCCGCAGAAGTTTCTTGCGCTCGCTTTCCATGAGCTTTGAAACCGGGATGCCCGTCCACCGCGCAACGATTTTTGCAATCTCCTCGGAGGAAACATGGTCGCGGAGCAGACTGTTTTCGCGGTTTGCGGCAAGAGCCTCTTCCTTTTGCAGCTCTTTTTGCAGGCCGGGCAGCTCGCCGTATTTCAGCTGAGCGGCACGGTTAAGATCGTATTCGTTTTCTGCGCGGGCAATATCCGCGTTAACCTGTTCAATGCGTTCACGGAGCTGCTGAACCTTGGAAATTGCATTGCGCTCGTTGTCCCAGCGCGCTTTCATGTTGTTGAACTTGTCGCGCTTTTCGGCAAGCTCGCGGCGAATTTCGGCAAGGTGTTCCTGCGTGTGTTCGTCGTTGTCGCCGGTGAGAGCGGTTTCTTCAATCTCCAAACGCATTATTTCCCGGGAAATTTCGTCCATTTCGGAAGGCATGGAGTTCATTTCCGTCTTGATGAGCGCACATGCCTCGTCAACAAGGTCGATAGCCTTGTCGGGAAGGAACCTGTCGGAAATATAACGGTCGGAAAGCGTTGCGGCGGCGATAAGTGCCGAGTCGTGAATCTTGACGCCGTGATAAACTTCGTAGCGTTCCTTCAAACCGCGAAGGATGGCAATGGTGTCCTCAACGGAGGGTTCGGCAACGGTCACGGGCTGGAAACGGCGCTCGAGTGCAGCATCCTTTTCGATGCATTTGCGGTATTCGTCAAGCGTGGTTGCGCCTATGCAGTGCAGTTCGCCGCGCGCAAGCATGGGCTTCAGAATGTTGCCCGCATCCATTGCGCCGTCGGTCTTGCCGGCGCCGACAATGGTGTGAAGTTCGTCGATGAACATGATGATCCTGCCTTCGCTGCGCTTGATTTCGTTAAGCACAGCTTTCAGCCTTTCTTCAAATTCACCGCGATATTTTGCGCCCGCAACAAGGGAACCCATGTCCAGTGCAAAAAGTCTGCGATCCTTCAGATTGTCGGGGACGTCGCCGCGTACGATACGGAGCGCAAGCCCCTCGGCAATTGCGGTTTTGCCGACGCCGGGTTCACCGATAAGGCAGGGGTTGTTCTTTGTTTTTCGTGAAAGAATGCGGATAACGCTGCGGATTTCGTTATCTCGGCCGATAACGGGGTCAAGCTTCTGCGCCCGGGCAAGTTCGGTCAGATCCTGTCCGTATTTGTTAAGAACATCATAGGTGCTTTCCGGATTATCGGAATTCACCCTGCTGTTGCCGCGGACGGCCTTCAACGCTTCAAGGTATTTGTCGCGGACGATTCCGAACCGTTTGAGCAGGGGTTTCACAACATAGTCGGCGCGTTCGATAAGGCCGAGCATGATATGCTCAACGGAAACGAAGCTGTCGCCCATGCGCTTTGCTTCCTCTTCGGCGCGGGTGAGTACGGAGTTCAGCTCCGGAGTCATATAAACCTGCCCGCCGCCGCTGCTTCCGAAGGTTGCCTGCTTGTCAAGCTCCGTGTCGATTGCGGCGCGGAGTTCATCCGTGGAAATACCCATGGATGCCATAAGCTGGGCGTTCAAATCATCCGGATCGTCAAGAAGGGCATGAAAAACGTGAATTTGCCCGACTTGGGTATTCCTGCGCTCCTCGGCAAGCGATTGCGCCTGCTGAAGGGTTTCAAGGGTTTTTTGGGTCATTTTATTAGCGTTCATAAGGTAAACCTCCTTGAGGTATTGTTTCCGTAACGGTGTTCCTTTTAATCAGGAACATTGTCCCGTGCAAACGGGGCTGCATCAAACTGCTGCCCGAATGAAACGGGGGCGTTATCAGAGAGGCACGGGAAGGTGCTTCCCCGACCGCCGAGGGGCTGAGGTTCGGCGGTTCAAATCGGGTTGTTAGCACTCGTTCTCTTTGAGTGCTAATATTATATAACACCCCGATACGAAAAGCAACAGCAAACAAATAATGTTTCAATTTTGTCACATTAATGCCAAAAATCGAGCGGCAGTTGCTCATTATTGATTGCCGATTCCCAATTGAACATTGCCCGCCCTATACAAATATGGTATAATAACCGCATACGAAAGGCATTTGCTGCCGGGCAAAAAACAAGGCAGCCTTTCGGAATAATTCCTTTGGAGGGAAAATACCCGTGAAAATTCTGAAGCACATTGTGATGTGGAAATTTCTTGACAATGCGGAAGGCAAAACAAAAGCGGAGAACATGCGCTTTGCGGCGGAAAATCTTCGTGCACTTGTCGGCGTTGCGCCAACGCTTCTGAAGCTCAGCGTCGGCGAGGATGTTATCGGCAGCCCCGCAAGCTTTGATATGGCTCTTGTTGCCGACTTCAAAAGCGTTGAGGATATGCTTGCGTACCGCGATTTTCCCCGTCATGCGGAGATATCAAATTATATCCGCCGTGTGATTTCCGACAGGAAAGTTGTGGATTTTTTTATTGAAACCGACGAGAACTGAACAAAAGCTTCGAGTGTTGAAAACGATGCGGAAAGACTGCATCAAAATAATCCACATTATCCACAGGTTCGTGTGGATAACACGTCCGAACAGTGTAAAAATGTGGATAACTTGCCCGAATCGGGGAGTTTTTTGCAAAAAATGCCTGTTAAACGCGGCTTTGAATGTGGATAAGTTGAGGATATAACGGAGTCATAACAGTTTGCACCGAAAGGGAACCGGGAAAAAGATTTGAGCATTAAACTTTAAATCCGAACCTCGGGCAGCTTCCCGACAGGGATTTTACAACGAAGCCGGCCGCAGCCGGCTGCAAAATGCAAAGAAAAGAAAGGAGACTTTCGCCGAAGCGAAAGTCATGGTCATAAAAATGAATTACAACGTTAAACTTTCTGATGAAGTTCGCGAGGCACTTGCGCTGGGAAGACCCGTTATTGCGCTTGAAAGCACGATTATTGCGCACGGAATGCCTTATCCGCAGAACGTCAAAACGGCTCTTGCGTGCGAACGTCTGGCACGTACGCACGGCGCGGTTCCCGCAACGATTGCGATCATCGGAGGTCAGCTTTGCGCGGGCCTTACCGAGGAACAGATAGAGTATCTCGGCAGGGAAGGACGGAATGTTGCAAAAGTCAGCCGCCGCGATATTCCTTATATCATGGCAAAGGGTGCGGACGGCGCAACGACGGTTGCCGCAACGATGTTCATTGCAAGCCTTGCGGGCATAAAAGTGTTTGCAACGGGCGGCATCGGCGGCGTGCATCGCGGCGCGGAAACAACCATGGATATTTCCGCCGACCTTACGGAGCTTGGAAGAACGCCTGTTGCAGTCGTTTGCGCGGGCGCAAAGAGTGTGCTTGATATCGGCTTGACGCTTGAGTATCTTGAAACGCAGGGTGTGCCCGTTGTCGGCTTCCGCACGAACAAAATGCCCGCATTTTACACGCGGGACAGCGGTTATAACACCCCTTGCAGATGCGATTCGGTTGAGGAGCTTTCGGATATGGTCGGCGCAATGGCAAATATTCCCATGCGCAGCGGCATGGTTATTGTGAACCCGATTCCGAAAGAATTCGAAGCCGACGAGGACATGATCGACCGTGCAACCGCGAAGGCTCTGCGCGAGGCTGAAAAGAACGGCATCACGGGCAGGGATGTTACCCCCTTCCTGCTTGCGCGTATTGCGGAGCTTACGGAGGGCGCAAGCCTGAAGGCGAATATCGCGCTTGTTTATAACAACGTGCGCCTTGCCGCTTCCGTTGCGGCGGGAGTGATTCAGCCGGATTGAAGGCAGAACGGCAAAAGCCGTCCGCGCCCGTCCGCGTGACGGTGCCGCACAGGAAACGCTTTTTATTGCCTGTCCGAGGCAATACGGCAAACTGTTCTCGGGCAGGCTTGTTTAATTTGCTGTTGTGCAGGCGGAGCCTGCTGTCGGCTTGTTTCTCGGGAAACATTCCCGAGGGGAACAGGCATGAAAACCATCCCCGTGACCGAAGTTCTCGCGGGGGAGAGTTAACCCGCCGCTGCCGCAATTGCTTTTTTCGGGGCGAAGCCGAGCGTCGGCGCACTTTGTTGAGGAGGCATATAATGAAGAAAAAATTGCTGCGGTTCGCCGCACTGATGATTGCTATGGCATTTGTATTCACAGGCACTGCCTGCCGCGGAGGCGATGTTGTTGTTGACATAGGCCATGACACGCCTGCGCCGACAGCAAAGCCGACAACGTCGCCGACGGCCGAACCGACACCGGAGCCGACGGCCGAACCGACGCCGGAGCCCACCCCTGCGCCTGTTCACGCAACGCTCATGTTTGTGGGCGATTTGATGTGCCTTTCAAGCCAGCAGCGCGGCGCGAAGCAGCAGGCGGGCGGCAGCGGCTATGACTTTTCTCCGTCATTTGCATATGTCAGGGAAGTTTTTAACAATGCGGACTGCGTCATCGGCAATCTTGAAACATCGCTTTCGCATTCGTGGCCCTATGCAACGGAGCAGCGCAATATCGGCGGAATGCCCAACTGCAACGGACCCAAGCAATATTTGGGAGCATTGAAATTTGCGGGCTTTGACGCGCTTGTGCTTGCAAACAACCATTGCTGCGATGCGGGAGTTCAGGGCATTATCGAAACCACTCAGGCTGTTGAGGAATACGGCTTTCCCTACACCGGACTTTTCCGCGAAAAGGACGCGCAGCGGTTCGTAATCCTTGATGTTAAGGGGATAAAAGTCGGCCTTCTTTCCTATGCCGAATTCTATAATTCAAAAGATAAAGCCGTTCGCGAAGCGGGCTGTGAATACATGATAAACACCTATTCAAAGGAACGCATTGCCGAGGACATTGCGGCGGCGCGGGCTGCCGGTGCGGAGCTTATCGTGGCCTATAATCATTGGGGCGCGGAACATACGCACCAACCCACACCGAAGGTCGTGACTCACGCTCAGGAGATGGCGGATGCAGGCGTTGATATCATAATCGGCTCACACTCCCATGCGGTTCAGCCCGTTGTTTGGCTTACGGCGGCGGACGGACGGCAGGTGCTTTGTGCATATTCAATGGGCAACTTTGTGTCCAGCATGGGCAGAAGCACCGCGAACGACACTTTTATTGCGGAAATCGGCATCGTTCGCGAGGGGGGAAGTGTGCGCGTGGAGAGCGAGAAATATCATCCCTGCCGCGTGTTCCCGCAGCTTAAAGGCTATTGGTATGTTGTTGTGCCGACGAACGTGACGATCGTTAATAGCATCATTCCGCAGCTTAAGGCGGCGGAAGAAAGGATAACGGCAATTGTAAACCCGGAGGGAAGATAAAATATTAGCATGAAGCTGCTTTCAAAAATCCTTGCATATGCTGCCGTGCCGTGCCTTGCTGCCGCGCTGCTGATAAGCTTTATCGGCCGGCTTTCGGGAGATAAGGTTTGGATCAAAAGGGAGTATGAAAAACTGGATATAAACGATTACACCGGCATGAGCACGGACGAGATGTGCACCGTGTATCTTCGCATGGTTGATTATATGAAGGGCGGGACGGATGAGCTTCAAACGGAAGTCACGGTGTTCGGCGAACGTACCGAAATGTTCAGCGAGCGGGAAATTTCGCACATGAGCGATGTCCGAAAGCTCTGGTTCGGGGTTGAAACAGCGAAATACATTCTGTTCGCCTTTGCAGCAATTGCGGCTGCGCTTGCTTTGTATGCTTACAGGCGGAGTGCCGCCGCCGTGCTTGCCCGCTGCTGGCTTATCGGGATTTGCGTCATTGCCTTCATTGCGGCTGTGCTTGCAGTTTGGGCTGCCGTGGATTTTTATTCGTTCTGGATACTGTTTCACGCAGTATTTCTGGATGTTCCGTCTGCAATATTTGACCCGGCGGAAAGTTTGATGATTCGCATCTGCGTTCAGCAGCTTTTCAGCGATCTGATACTTCGCATTGCAGTTTACACCGTGAGTGCCTGTGCGGTTATAAGCATTCTCGCGGGGATTGTGTGCAAAACCTCGGGAGCAGGCAAGGGAACCGTGAAAAGCAGACTTAGGGATGCCAAAGACTAATTTCACTTAATCAAATCAATCGTTCCGGTTACTGCCTGCGGAAGCAGGATGCGGCTCGGAAAGTGAAAAGCGGTTTGGAAAGGAAAATCAATTTGAATTGGTCCGAAAGATGTGAACCCGCGCTGAAACGCTTTATGAGCGGGGAAAATGAACTTATACTCGGGATTGAATCCTCCTGCGACGAAACAGCCGCCGCCGTTCTGTGCGGCGGACGCAAAGTGCTGAGCATGGCGGTGCATACGCAAATTCCCGTTCACAGGCTGTACGGCGGCGTTGTGCCGGAAATTGCTTCCCGCAGCCATACGGAGCGTATAGGTGCCGTTGCGGATGAGGCATTAAAAACTGCCGGAGTCGGTTTGAATGACATCGGTGCAATTGCCGTAACCTGTACGCCCGGGCTGATCGGCGCACTGCTTGTGGGCGTCAGCTATGCAAAAGGCCTCGCATACGCCGCAAACATTCCTTTGGTCGGCGTGAACCATATTGCGGGGCATATCGCCGCAAACTATCTCACTTATCCGGATCTTGAACCGCCGTTTGTCTGCATTGTTGCTTCCGGCGGGCACAGCCATATCGTTCGCGTGGTCGATTACAATCGCTTTGAGCTTATCGGCAGAACGCGCGATGATGCGGCGGGTGAAGCTTTTGACAAGGTAGCGCGTGCGCTCGGCTTGCCGTACCCCGGCGGCCCGGAGATAGAGAAGCTTGCAAAATGCGGGAACCCGAACGCATTCCGCTTCCATGCACCGTTTAACGAGGGCGAAAGCAATGATTTCAGTTTTTCGGGCATCAAAACGGCCGTTGTCAACCTGCTCCATAATGCGGAGCAGAAGGGGGAAGTTCTGAATAAGGCCGATGTCGCCGCCTCCTTCCAACGTGCCGTTGCGGATACCCTGACGATGAAATCCGTTCGCGCGGCTCTGCGCGAAAAAAGCTCCGTGCTTGCCCTTGCCGGCGGAGTGAGTGCGAACAATGTGCTTCGCACCCGGCTGCAAACCGAGTGCGACAGGAACGGCATCCGTTTTTGCCGCCCGGATATGCGGTTCTGCACCGATAATGCGGCAATGATAGCCTGTCAGGGTTATTATATGCTGCGCAGCGGGGAGGTTTCCGGGCTGGATTTGAATCCTTCGGCGGCCGAGTTCCTGTCGGAGGGAAGGTAATTGTCGGGCAGCGGCAAACTCACTCAACAAAACTTGAATACAATAACAAAACAGGACTGCTGCCTTTTACGGCGCAGTCCTGCTGTTCATCAGCGGGGCGGGGATACCGAGTCCGCTGATGCAGTTTGCGGTTTACTGAAAGCAATGCTTATTTCGTGTAGCGTACAACGGGCTTTCTTGCCGCGGTGACCTCATCGGGACGGCCGACGGGGGTGTTGACGGGGCAGGCGTGTACGGCCTCGGGGTTTTCTTTGGCTTCACGGGCAATGGCTTTCATTGCTTCAATGAACTCATCGAGAGTCTCACGGCTTTCGGTTTCGGTGGGTTCGATCATCATTGCTTCATGAACGATAAGCGGGAAGTAGATGGTCGGGGGATGGTAACCGCGATCGATAAGGGCTTTTGCGATATCGGTTGTGTGAACGCCGAGATCGAGCAGTTCGCCCGGAGCAATGACGCATTCATGCATACAGATGCGGTCGTGGGGAATCTCATAGGTGCCGCGCAGTGCGTTCATGATGTAGTTTGCATTCAGAACGGCATTTTCGCTTGCTTCCTTGAGACCCTTGCCGCCGAGAGAGCGGATATAGGCATATGCCTTGACGATAACACCGAAGTTGCCGTAGAAGCTCTTGACCCTGCCGAAGGATTCGGGGCGATCGTAATCGAGTTCGATCATGCCGTTGCGTTCAACAAGCACGGGAACAGGCATAAAGGGCATGAGGTGTTTTTTAACACCGACGGGACCGCTGCCGGGACCGCCGCCGCCGTGCGGGGTGGAGAAGGTTTTATGCAGGTTGATATGCATAACGTCAAAGCCCATATCGCCGGGGCGAACAATGCCCATTATCGCGTTCAGGTTTGCACCGTCGTAATAGAGCAGACCGCCCGCCTCGTGAACGATGTCGGCAATCTCCTTAATATTGCGCTCAAACAGACCGAGGGTGGAGGGGTTGGTGAGCATCAGACCCGCAGTGTCGGGGCCGACTGCCGCACGCAGCGCGTCAAGATCAACGCCGCCGTCGGGAGCGGATTTGATTTCTTTAACTTTGAAGCCGCACATAACCGCACTTGCGGGGTTGGTGCCGTGCGCTGCATCGGGAACGATGATGGTTGTGCGGGCGGTGTCGCCGCGATGTTCGTGATAGGCGCGGATATGCATAAGTCCGGTCAATTCACCGTGCGCACCGGCAGCGGGTTGGAGCGTGAAAGCGTCCATGCCGCAGATTTCGCACAGGCATTTTTCCATGTCATACATCAGGCGCAGAGAACCCTGGCACATATCTGCATCGAGCAGAGGATGCACATCGTTAAACAGTTGGGCGACTTCTTCGTTGATTTTGGGGTTGTATTTCATCGTGCAGGAGCCGAGAGGATAGAACCCGTTGTCAACGCCGAAATTGCGGCGGGAAAGGTTTGTGTAGTGGCGAACAAGATCGACTTCACCCAGTTCGGGAAGGTCGAGTTTTGATTCGGCACGCATATTTTCGGGAATTGCGCAGTTTGCGGCGGGCACATCCAGTGCGGGCAGGTCATACGCGCGGCGTCCCTCGCGGGAACGTTCAAAAATCAGCTTGTAGGATTGCCTCATGCTTCGGTACCTCCGTCGGTTTCGTTCTCACCGTCCTGCTCAAAGAACATGATGTTGAGCATTTCGATAAGGTAATCAATATCTTCTTTGGTTGTCATTTCGGTTGCGCACCAGAGCATTCCGCCGTCTGCAAGCACAAGGCCGGAAACTATGCCGGCATCCTTGAGCGCGGTGGAAATCTCGTCGGCGGGAATCTCGCTGTCGATGACGAACTCGTTGAAGAACGGGGTGTTGAAACGGAGTTTGAAGCCGGGAAGCTCGGTGAGCTTTTGAGCCAGATAGTGCGCCTTTGCAATGTTCGCTTCGGCAACTTCTTTCATGCCGCAGGGACCCATCGTGCAGGCATACATGGCTGCCATGATTGCGCAGAGCATCTGGTTGGAGCAGATGTTGCTGGAAGCCTTTTCGCGGCGAATGTGCTGCTCACGTGCCTGAAGGGTGAGAACGAATACGCGGCTGCCGTCGGCATCAACGGTTTCACCGACGATTCTGCCGGGCAGATTGCGGATGAGTTTGCCGCCTGCTGCCATAAAGCCCGCATACGGGCCGCCGAAGCACATGGGAATGCCGAGAGGCTGTGCATCGCCGACAGCAATATCCGCACCGTAGTCCGCAGGGCGTTTGACAGCACCGAGGCTGATGGGGTTGACATAGCTGACGAGCAGTGCCTTTGCGCCGTGAACGAGGGTTGAAATCTCGTCCATGTTTTCAATGCAGCCGAAATAGTTGGGCTGTGCGGCGATGAAACCGGCAGAGCCTTCAAGGTTTGCCTTCAGGCAGTCGATATCGGTAATGCCGTTTTCGTTGATACCGATTTCAACAAGCTCAAGACCGTGGCAGTGGCCGTAGGTTTTGACAGTGCCGATAACATCGGGGTGAAGACCTGCGCTGTAGAGGATCTTGTTCTTGCGCTTTGAGTCACGCAGCATCAGCAGGGATTCAGCCGCAGCGGTCGCACCGTCGTAAACGGAAGCGTTGGCGGCATCCATGCCGGTAAGATTGCAGATGACTGTTTGCCATTCGAAAATACCCTGAAGCATACCCTGGCTCATTTCCGCCTGATAGG
>ERZ772820.2821-NODE-2821-length-11759-cov-3.831340_pt1 | contig 11759 bp, 5 predicted proteins | sample MGYA00511377_ERZ772820 | MGnify/ENA primary metagenome ERZ772820 (study PRJEB29015, sample SAMEA2737684) | human gut metagenome | biome: human gut; feature: human-associated habitat; material: faeces | place: China | collected 2012 ...
TGGGTGGGGCACTTTTTAAATGTTGTTCCGGGTCCCTTTTCAAGTGTTAGCTACACTTTTCAAAGTACGATGTCATCGTCACCGTCTTTTGGAACGAGTTCAGTGATGTAGTGCCGCAGGGCAATGCCAAGACCCTTGCCTTGCAGCTCCTTCCGGTTTGTGAAGAAGTGTTTGCCAAATACCCCCTTTCCGATGATTTTCAGTTCGAGCCTGCTTTCGACAACCTCTATACGGAAATCACAGGTACCATCTTAATCTGGTTGGACGAGAATGGCATACAATAAGAAAGCGCACCTGAAAGACAATATCGAAGCAATCAAACTGGCATTTGCATTGGAGCGTGAAGGGCGCACCGCCACCCCCGAAGAACAGGCAGTCTTGCGTGCCTATTCCGGTTTCGGTGGGATCAAGGCAGTGCTCAATCCCGCTTCCAGCCTTGCCGACGTTGCCCGTTGGACAAAGAGCGACCGCGAGTTGTTCCCACTTGTTTCCCAGCTCCACAGCGTCATCCGCAGCCATTCAAAAGACGAAGCGGAATACAAGCGTTACTTTTCCAGTTTGAAAAACTCTGTCCTGACGGCGTTCTACACGCCACAGGACATTGTATCGGTTCTTGCTTCCGAATTGGGCAACTACGGAATTGCCCCGTCCCGTTTCCTCGACCCGTCGAGCGGAACCGGAGTATTTGTCGATGCTTTCCAACAACATTCCGCACAACAGCAGCTATCTGAACAACAGCTATCTGAACAGCAGTCATCTGAACAGCAACCCGCCGAACAGCAGTCCGTTGAACAGCAGCCCTCTCGCACCGGCTTATCCCCAACCGGATTACCCCGTCCCGAAGTAGTCTGCTTTGAAAAAGACCTTCTGACCGGCAAAAATCTCTCTCACCTTCACCCCGAAGCTAAAGTAGAAATTACCGGTTTCGAGGATAGCGGGCTTCGTTACCTGAACCGTTTCGACATCACCGCTTCCAACATTCCCTTTGGCGATGTGGCGGTTTTCGACCCCTCATTCACCAAAAGCAAGAGCCTTGTCCGTCAGCACGCCGCCAAGAGCCTGCACAACTATTTCTTTCTGAAGGGACTGGACAACATTCGCGAAGGGGGCATATTAGCTTTTATCACCTCGCAGGGCGTACTGGACTCCCCGGCGAATGAAAACATCCGCTACCAGCTCATGCAACATTCCCATTTGGTGTCCGCCATCCGTCTGCCCAACAACCTCTTTACAGACGGTGCAGGCACCGAAGTTGGCAGTGACCTGATTATCCTTCAGAAGAAATCCGATAAGACAGAGCCGCTTACCGATGACGAACATGCGTTCATCGCCTCCAGCCCGCGACCGGAGGGGTTCAGCACGAATGACTACATCTTCCGGAATATCCCCATCATCCATACCAAAGCCAGTGTAGATACCGACCCCTACGGGCATACCGCAATGGTTTACATCCACGAAGGTGGTTTGTCCGGTATCACTTCCCAGCTCCGGAGCTTGCTTCGCAACGACTTCTACCGCCGGTTGAACGTACCCCTCTATCAACAATTCCTCCCGTTGGAAGAACAGCAGAGCAGGGCACAGGTGCAGCATACCCAACCCACACAGCCAAGTGAAGCACCGGAACAAACCAAAGAAGTGGAACAAGCACCGGAGCAAGTTAAAGCACCGAAGCCTGCCCCAACCGAACCAAAGACCGTTTCACCCGAACCCAAAGCGACTTTGTTCAATTCTGGTACCGCTTCACCTGAATCGGCGGCGACTGCTGTATCAGCCTCTCCGGTAGTCGGCACACCCGAACCGAAAGAAGAAATCGAACTTTCCCTTTTCTCTCCCTCGGTATTGAGCCTGTACGACCTCTTTGAGTTCACAGCAGAAGAGCGTACCCAGATAACCCCGAAACGTGGCAAACGCCGTTCCGCATCCTCCGCCCGAAAACAGCCCGTACAAGGCAATCTTTTCGGCGAACCGGCTACCGGTACAGCCCAATCCACCGGCAAGAAGTCCAAAGGAAAGTCCATAGTGAACCCCACTGTCACTCCAACAGCCTCCGGTGTCCCCACCGGTGATAACAAAATCCCGTTGCGGACAGAAACCAAAATCGAAGACCAGGCAGCAACAGAAGCGGCAAGAATCGCCGCCGAAGAGGAACGCAAACAGCGGATGCAGCCCCGTCCATACCCCAACGAAATCCCGTCCCACTACAAAGACGGCTCATTGGTAGTTCTGGACAACAGTATCGGTTATATCCGCAACACCCAATTTGCCCCCATGTTCCACCCCCTCGAACTGCCCGACCGACAGTTCCGCAAACTCTCGCTCTATGTCGAAATCCGTGATACCTATCACGACCTCTACAACAGCGAAGCCTCCGAACGCAAAGAAAACACCGTCCGGCGCGACCGGCTCAACACGCTGTACGATGATTTCATCCGTCAGTTCGGCAACCTGAACAGCCCGAAGAACATAGACCTGATCCGTATGGACAACGACAACCGGACAATCCTCTCACTAGAACGCTACAAAGACGGTCAGGCACTCAAAGCCGACATCTTCGACCATCCCGTAGCCTTCAACAAGAACGAGCTGACCCATGTCGATACCTCCGAAGAAGCCCTTGCCGCATCCCTGAACAAATACGGCAATGTCAACCTCGAATACATGGCAAGGCTTACCGACAAGACCGAAGACACCCTGCTCGATGACCTCAAAGGCCGTGTATTCTTCAATCCGCTCATCAAAGGTTACGAGATAGCCGACAAATTCATAGCCGGTAACGTCATTTCCAAAGCCGAAATGATAGAGGACTACATCGCGAACCACCCCGGCAACGACCGTGCCTCACAGTCGCTCGATGCCCTGCGTGCCGCCTTTCCCGTACCCATCCCGTTTGAAGAACTCGACTTCAATTTCGGCGAACGCTGGATACCGATGGGCATCTACGAGAAATACGCCTCCCGTCTTTTCGATACCGATGTCAGGATCACCTACGCCGCCAGCCGCGACGAGTTCAGCGTCAACGCATCCGCCCGTGGCAACGTCCGCATCCGCGAACAATATTGCGTCAAGGCCGAGAGCCGCCGTTACGACGGACTCAACCTGATGAAGCACGCCATTCGGAACACCTCGCCCGACATCACCAAAAAAGTACAGGTAGGCGATGATGTAGTCAAAGTCCGCGACACCGAAGCCATCCAGCTTGCCAACAGCAAGATAGATGAAATCCGCAATGGATTCAGCGAATGGCTGAAAGAACAGTCCCCGGAGTTCAAACAGCGGCTCACCGACATGTACAACCGCAAGTTCAACAACTCCGTCAAGCCCAAGTACGACGGCTCCATGCAGTCCTTTCCTGACCTTGACCTCAAAGCGTTGGGCATCCCCGACCTCTACGCCAGTCAGAAAGACGCCGTCTGGATGACCAAAATCAACGGCGGTGGCATCATCGACCACGAAGTCGGCGGCGGCAAAACCCTGATTATGTGTGCAGCAGCCTACGAGATGAAGCGTTTGGGATTGGCGAACAAACCGATGATTATCGGTCTGAAAGCCAATATCCACGAGATAGCCCAGACCTTCAAGACCGCCTATCCCAACGCCCGCGTCCTCTATCCCGGCAAAGAAGATTTCACCCCTGAAAACCGTGTCCGCATCATGCGTGAGATGCAGAACAACGATTGGGATGCCATCATCCTCTCTCACGAGCAGTTCGGCATGATCCCCCAATCCTCGGAGATACAGAAACAAATCTTGCAGCAGGAACTGGACAGTGTGGAAGAGAACCTCGAAGTCCTCACCCAGCAGGGTGAAGACGTTTCCAATGGTATGCTCAAAGGCGTGGAAAAACGCAAGGCGAACCTCGAAGCCAAAATCAAGGCACTCACTTTCGACATCGAGAACCGCAAGGACGATGTCGTGGACTTCAAGCTCATGGGCATCGACCACCTGCTCGTGGACGAATCGCACAAATTTAAAAATTTGATGTTCACCACCCGCCACGACCGCGTAGCCGGTCTGGGCAACAGCGAAGGCAGCCAGCGTGCCCTGAACATGCTTTTCGCCCTCCGCACCATTCAGGAGCGTACCGGCAAGGATTTGGGAGCCACCTTCCTGTCCGGCACCACCATCTCCAACAGCCTGACCGAGTTATATTTGCTTTTTAAATACCTCCGTCCCAAGGAACTGGAACGTCAGGGCATCAACACCTTCGACGCATGGGCGGCGGTCTTTGCCAAAAAGTCCATCGACTACGAGTTCTCCGTCACCAACGAAATCATCCAGAAGGAGCGGTTCCGTTACTTTATCAAAGTCCCGGAGCTTGCCGCCATGTACAACGAAATCACCGATTTCCGTACCGCCGAAGACATCGGCATCGACCGCCCCCGGAAGAACGAGATATTGCACAATATCCCGCCCACGCCCGACCAGCAGGACTTTATCCAGCGATTGGTAGCATTTGCCAAGTCCGGCAACGCCACCGTCCTCGGACGTCCCCCGTTAAGCCGTCGGGAAGAAAAAGCCAAGATGCTCATTGCCACCAACTATGCCCGCAAGATGTCCCTCGACATGCGCCTTATCGACGAGGACAAATACGACGACCACATAGATAACAAAGCCACCCATTGCGCCGCCCTGATAAACCAATATTATCAGAAATATGACGAGCACAAAGGCACCCAGTTCGTCTTTTCGGACTTGGGCACCTACAAACCCGGTCAGTGGAACACATACAGCGAAATCAAGCGCAAATTGGTGGACGACTATGGCATCCCGGCAGACCAAGTACGCTTCATTCAGGAAGCCAAGACCGAAAAGTCCCGCAAAGCCATGATCGCAGCTATGAACAAAGGCAAAATCCGCGTCCTCTTCGGCTCCACCGAAATGTTGGGTACCGGAGTCAACGCCCAACGCAGGTGTGTCGCCATCCACCAGCTCGACATTCCCTGGACGCCCAAAGATTTGGAGCAACGCAACGGCCGTGGCGTAAGAAAAGGCAACGAGATAGCCAAACTCTTTGCCGACAACAAAGTCGATATAATCAACTACGCCGTCGAGAAATCCCTCGACAGCTACAAATTCAACCTGCTTCACAACAAGCAGTTGTTCATCACCCAGCTCAAAAAAGGCACGATGGGTGCCCGTACCATCGACGAGGGCAGCATGGACGAGCAAGGCGGCATGAACTTCTCCGAGTACGTCGCCATCCTCTCCGGCAACACCGACCTGCTCGACAAAGCCAAGCTGGAGAAGCAAATAGCCTCCCTCGAAAGCGAGCGCAAATCCTTCCACCGTGGCAAATCCTCCGCCGAAGCCAAACTGGAAAACATCATGCAGACCGTCACCAAGAACGGCGACCTGATCGCCCGTATCACAACGGACTTGAACCACTTTCGGCAGCGCGCCCAGCGTGACAACCAAGGCAACCCCCTCAATCTTATCGAACTGGACGGTGTCAAAGGCAACGACCCCAAACTCATCGCCAAAAAGCTCGCCGAGATAGAGGACAAATCCCGTACCCACGGCACATCCCAGCCCATCGGCAAGCTCTACGACTTCGACCTTTTAGTAAAGACCGAAGCCAGCATGAAAGACGGCTTCGACTTCATCGAAAACCGCTTCTTCGTCCGTGGCGAAGGCAACATCCTGTACAACTTCAACGGTGGCAGGCTGGCAAAAGACCCCAACATTGCCGCCCAGATGTTCCTCCGCACCTTCGAAACCGTTCCCCCTCTTCTGGAGAAATACCAAAAAGAAGTGGAACAGATTTCCAAGGACATCCCCATCCTTCAGGAAGTAGTCAAAGAAACGTGGAAAAAGGAAGACCAGCTCAAACAGCTCAAATCCGACCTTGCCGCCCTCGACCGCAAGATCCAACTCCCCCTCAAACCCGTCAAAGACAGCAACAGCAAAGACGAGAGCCAAACCGAAAATAAAGGTCATGGCACCCCTTATGACCACCAGATGCCCGACTTCATAAAGAATGCGTCAGCACCCAAACATGCTGTTCCGCCGCCCTCCATCAGCATCAAAGCTGCCCTAAATCGCACCCCCATTGCCGACATAGGAGCCATCCCCAACAAGGATGCCCCCAATGCTCCCCAATCCGAGCAAGAAAGTTTTAAATCCAAACCCAAGCTAAAGTTATAGTTACGATAGTTGGCGCTCTAAAACAAAACCACTCTGTCAACTTCTAAACTGAAGTGACGGAGTGGTTTTATAATTCCCTATTTCAACTTTACATTAAGAAAAGTTTGCAAAAAATAAGATAATCACTTCTATCGGCGATATTCAATCTCGCTTTTCCAAGAATATAATAAATCTGCCATTAGTCTATAGTTTTGAATCTCCTTGTTTACTAACAAGTCTGCTATTCGTTTATTTATATATAATTTTATCTTGTTGTAAAATATCAATAACGAATCACAACCACAGCAATCTATTGTATGAAGAATAATATCGACGATATATTTCTTATAGAGTTCAATATCTGTTTCGTCAATTCCACACATATAATGAATATCCCCCAAATCTCTTTCTGATATTATTTCTAAATAATCAGTGGGTATATCTCCAAAACCTATATATGATTGCGCTTTACCACTTAAATACTCGCTAGAACGACATGACAAGAAAAAACAATTATGATTTTGAAATAGGCTTAAATCATCCGCAGAAAATAATACTTTTTTCTTGTTCTCTTCAGGTGTTCCATATAAACAATAGCTGGCTACATGCCCCAAAAAAACAATAAAACTTGGTTGTTCTAAGTTCGATAGGTCATCTTTCATTTTATTTACACTATTTGTGTCATTAGTATCAAAACGATAATCTATAAAATTAGATTCTTTCTGTAACCTTTCAAAAATAGGTAATAAAAATTCTGTAGTTTTATCTATAGGATATATACAAACTATTTTATTATTCATCTTCTGAATTAATCTCTATTAAGTAAGCTATCGCTTGCTCTAGTAATTCTTCTTGAAACTCTCTCCCTTGTGGCGTCTGTTTTTCTATTTCATTTGCAATGTCTTCCAATTTCTTTCCTACAAATGGCTTATAGCAAGACTTAAATTCCATATCTGAATGTTCTCTAATTTTCTGCAATAACAGAGCCGATATTTGGATTCTTTTATCTTTTAGTAATTTTCTTATAGTAGCAGGATAATCTGTCCTTTCTACATAATCAACGATATTATACTTCATTAATTTTCTAATGCCCTTTATTAATTCCTCTGCATTCTTAGTTTTATATTCACCTAATACAGATTGAATCACTTCTTCCAATTTACCGGAATATAATAATACAGGAACACCAGTCCTTATTTTTCGTATAACCTCTATTACTTGAATACCATTTATTTTTTCATCGGACAAATCAAAATCTGTTGCAATAATATCAACAGATTTGCCATTCATTGCATCCTCTATTTTTGCTTTTAATTTGTCCATATCAATATTGTTCTCATCATCCAATACTTCAGGATCTGTTGTGTTGATAAGAATACCGTCAACGTAATAACCCTCCTTTTTTAAAGGAACTACTACATCAGAATCAAAAACTCTTTGTTGATCCTTGTCATCTATTATTATACATAGTTTATCGCTCATCTAAATGTTAATCTAAAAGTTGCACCACGTTCATAATGTAATCCATTGCCAAGAAACACTATGTCACCTTTCAATTCACGCCTCATTGTCTCTTTTATAGTATTTAATCCTATACCTGATCCTCCTCTCTTATTTGTTATCCCAAGTTCGAAAATAACATCAGGAGAAAACTTTTCTAAATCAACCCCAAGCCCATTGTCTGAAAAATCTACTATTAACTGATTATGCTCCTTTGCAAAATCAATATGAATTTTAGAAGCTCCTGCTTTTACTGAATTATTTATCAAATTATCAAGTATAACAGATAAATCCAATAAAGGTATTTTTTTTATAACTACATCTGTAAAATCAATATGAAAAGTTATTTCTTCCAATGTAGACTTATAGTTAGGTAAATATTCCTGTATGTATTCAGCGATATCTACTTTCGTGTGTTCTTTTAGGATAGCAATATCTGCTTTTGTTAAGAGTTTGCTTAACTTATTTATTCGTTCTACATGAAAAAATATGTAATCCAAATCTTCACGTATCTTTTGTGATTGAGAAATCGATTCTAATTCCCTGCTTATATTTTTTGCAGCAGCAGATAATTCATTGGAGGATATCTTTATTGTATGTAATATGTCTTCAGCCTCCTTTGTGATATTTCGTGTAGAAACAAGATATTTGTTTTTAGATTTTTCAACATCTCTTTCTATTTCAATCCGCTTTTTGTCTTCTTCGGCTTTTTTTCTCTTTTCTTCTTCTTCAATTTTCTGTTGTTCAGCTTCCTTACGTTTTATTTCTTCTTCTCTACGTCTAAGTTCTGCCTCTTTTGCCTGTAACTGGGCTATTTTTTTCTGCTCTTCTTCTTCCTTTCGACGTCGTTCTGCCTCTTTCTTGGCAATTTCAGCAAGTCTTGCTTTTTCTTCTGCCTCAATGCGTTTCCGTTCTGCTTCAATTGCCTTTTGTTCAGCTAATTCGTTTGCTTTTTGAAGCTCTAATATTCTCCGTTTTGCTTCGTCTATATTGAATAACAAATCACTATCATTCATGTCAATAGCAATTTTCTCTAAATCAGCAATGAATTGTGGTTTAATTTCTTCAGACACTTGTGGATTTGAAAGAATATTCGCTAATTCTTTATTATAATAAAGAACTTCAACATTATTATCTTTGGTCAAAGTCTTTATTAACTGAATGAAATCGATCTTACTGCCAATACTGGAAGAGAATACATAATCAGGAGATTCATCCATTTTATCAGCTTCTAGTAATTTTCGTCTCTCTTCATTTGCTTCCATTTCATCATGGAAGTAATCTCTTCTTAAAAAAGCTTCTCCCCATAATACTCCTGTTACATATCTTTCTAACCTACGATGCGCTATTTTAAATAACTCAAATAGTTGTTTTGAAACATCAGTTTCTATCAGTCCTCCATCTCTACTTGAAACTTCTTTCAAATCTTCAACGTTATCTGTTATTATATCAACACGACCGAATAAGTCTCTTGAACCCAAAAAACGTCTATTACCTTGTTGTGCCCTATAATCAAGACTCCAACTATCATCACTAGGAGCCCCAAATGGCATAATTCGAAAACCATTCCTAAATAAAAATATTGAACCATAATTGACAGGTTCAACCCCCATCAATTTTGTAAAATTAACTTTTGCTGATCTGTTGAGATAATACAAACTGATCCGAACATCTTTTAACTCAGAAAAATGAATGTTGTTTTCAGAAATCTTATATATGTCAACGCCTCTATCTGCAATTTTTGTATAAATTCGACTACCGCTAAGTTTTATATCAATTAAAGTTGTTTTAATATTTAAAATACTAGATATGCTGTTTGTCAGGATTCCATTAACGATATCCCTATCATGTTTATTATTTGATCTTTCTTCTTTGTCTTTTTCTAACTCTCTTTCGCATATAATTTCAATTTCAAAATCGTTAGCTTCTGATAACGGATTAATTAATTTTTCTAGAGATCGTTTTAACTCTAGAATTTTTTTTCTACTCCAGATTGATTTCTTATCCAATGAAGAAATCTCTAATACAGTGCCTGTCGTTCCATTATTAGGAAACAGTATACCTGTTTCTTTTTGAGCATATTCAACATCAATTTGAGCAAATTCAGTTTTTTGATCCTGCTCGAATCGCCCCCAGTCTACATAAATTTGCTCAATATGGGAAGAAAGAGATGATTTTGTAGAAAGCAATAGTTTTTTACCTAATCGATCGCATGAAAAACGACCAATGCCTTTAGCACCAGCATAATGCCTCTTAATGTTATCCCTATATGATGCATTTTTAATATCACGATCTTCACTACCATCTTTTTTTGCAGAGAATCCTAGAAAAAGCCATTTATCACGTACATCATTAAAGGTCATCCCCTTACCATTATCTGCAATAATAATTTTATCTTCTTCAAAAGTTATTTCCACCTTTGTCGCATATGCATCATAGGAATTTTTTACTAATTCAAATATTGCAACATTATCATTAGTAATAAGGTCTTTGCCTATAAGATCTTTTAAAGCCGAACTTATTTTAAATCGCATCTGTTCCATCATTCAATATTTCAATAAGTACTCGACCTGCTAATTCTGCAAACAATGGCGGTATTGCATTACCTATTTGGGTATAACGTGGCACTTCCTTTTTTCGCATATCTCCACCTGTAGTATATTTCATTTTAAATTGATACCAATCTGGAAAAGATTGGATTCTAGCATACTCTCTAACTGTTAAAATTCTTGGTTCTGCATAATGGACATAATCATCAGGATGACTTGTTAATGTTGGCGAAACATCATTCATATTTAATAAGGTAAGTCCTCTCTTTTTTATATGCCATTGCTCCCTTTCTTTATTTGTAATTCTTTTACCCTTAGTCGGATAATATGCAATTAAATTAGTAAATACTTTTTGGGTGAAACTATTATGATGAGCGAAACTATGACTATCAGGAATACTCTTGCTATCAATATTATTTCGCATCATTCGCTGATAATTTGAATTGATATCACCATAAACCCCTGAATTGAATCCTTTTCTATCAGGTGTTGGGATTTCTCCATTCTTTTGGAACAAATCAGATATAGCATCTTGAAGAGAAACAAAACTTTCTATTCCTTTATTTTTCAAATAGTCCGTCTTAAGTTCTTCTAAAAGAGTTTCAAAATTTTCAGCGTTTCCTCCCATTATTCCAACTAAAATAAAACGCTTGCGTCTTTGAGGAACTCCATATTTTGAAAAGTCAATAATATGTGGTTTAACATTATACCCTAACTCTTTAAGTTCATTAATTACAACTTCAGAATATGGAATAGCATCCTTATTCGTCTTTTTATTAAAAGCAAAAGTAAAACCTTTTACATTTTCGAACAATATCATTTTAGGTTTCACTAATTTAATAAATTGAATATAGGAAAAGACTAATTGATTTCTAGTGTCATTTTCTACTCTTTTGCCTGCCATTGAAAATCCTTGACATGGCGGTCCACCTGCAACAAGATCAATAGTTCCTTGAAGTCTTTTTAACTCCTCTTGATAATTATCCAAAACTTCATTTATGTCATGATTAGAAATACTTAACCAAGATGGCCAATCAAAGTGTTTTCTATTTTCTATTAAGTTATATTTCAATGTTTCAAATGCAAAAGGGCTCTTTTCTATAGCAAAGACACCTTTCCAACCAGAAAGGTGCAATCCTAGAGAAAGCCCACCACAGCCGGCAAACAAATCTATATATTTTCTTGGTTTCAATTCACCCATTATAATCATAATTTCTTGTAATACGCAAAATTAGCAAATTAATTATTAGATGCAAAATATTAATCAACCTAAAACATAGAGATATTTGAAATTCATATCATCTTTCTTTATTGGGGTTCTTTGTAATCCTACTCCAGTACATATCTTCGCTATTAGTATCTGTTTCTTCACAGTCTTTTTTAGCAGCATATTATCATCCTTCGTACATTCTTCCGTCTTATCTTTCCCTACATTTCCCCGTCGAAATACCGCCGTATAAACTCATGCAAGTCCTTCTCCCTATAATACGTCTTATGCAGGATCGTGTGATACTTCAACCCATTATCCCTATTGTAGCTAACACTTGAAAAGGGACCCGGAACAACATTTAAAAAGTGCCCCACCCA
>ERZ772820.2829-NODE-2829-length-11732-cov-9.198339_pt1 | contig 11732 bp, 7 predicted proteins | sample MGYA00511377_ERZ772820 | MGnify/ENA primary metagenome ERZ772820 (study PRJEB29015, sample SAMEA2737684) | human gut metagenome | biome: human gut; feature: human-associated habitat; material: faeces | place: China | collected 2012 ...
ATACCAGCCGTTTTTCCGTGTCAACAACGAGTTCTAATTTTCGACTTTTTTCTGGTGTAAAGCTGGAATGCCTTGCAGCGCAAGGCGTTCCGCGCTTTTTCGCAAAGTATGTTACTTTGCGAAAAAACAGTTCAAAAGAACCGAGAATTTCATACAGCTGAGTTCTGTGACGTCGTGTGGCTGTGCGTTGTAAAGACGATTTTTCGTCAGGGTACAGCCTTAAAGGAACATGGATAACCAAACCCACCGCGGACGGCACTGTGAGCGCAAGGAAATGACCGAAACGGCCTTGAGCCGCTGGGCAATACCCGCCATTGGGACGCGAGTCCTGAGAAGGTAGGTCGTGTACGAGGGAGAGATCCCGTGGCGCGAGGGCAGTAGAATTACACGAAGGAGAACTTGTTTGCAGCGGCGCTTCTTCGTTGTGACGAGGGTAGGAGTGTACGCTGACGAGATTCGTCAGCGTTTTTTCTTACCGCCACATCACCATAGGGAGGAGTATGTCCATGAGCCATTTCAACCCCAACCAGCATTTTGATGTTGAGAACTGGCGCGAACAGAAGATCGCCCAGCGCACCAAGGACGCGCTGGCGGCGCGGGACGCGGCGTTTGCCAAAAAGCACGCCGAGACACCCTTACGGGAGTTGGCCCAGTATCTGGCCCGGTGTGCCCGTACCCTGCGCCACAGCCCAGCACCCTGTGAGGTGGACGGCGGCACGTTTATCGAACAACGCTTCGGAAGCTGGGACGCAGCTATGCGTGCGGCCTGTCTGCCGCCCGCACGGACGATGAAGCTGAACAGCACGGCCCGCTACCGCAAGGAGCGGGCGATACAGGAGCCGCTGTTTCTGGCGGAGCGCAAGGAGAAGAAGCGCCAGAAGCAGATCGAGAAGAACCTGCGGCAGGGCCAGCTGGCCCACGAAAAGGCCGTGAAGCGCCGTGCAAAACGGGCAGCAGCCGAGGCTAAGCAAGCTGCCGCCGAAAAAGACACCAACCTTTGTCAAGCCGAGATGACCTGAACGGAGGTCATCAGCTTTCCATAAGGGGGGACGGGGTCTAAGCCGCCCCGTCCCCTCTTCCTCAAAAATCCAGGGCGCATAGCCTTTTCATATACAGAAAAAATCGCAAGGAGGAACAAATGATGAAGAAACGGATCGTTTCGCTGCTGTTGGCGTTTGTGATGACGTTCAGCCTTCTGCCGACGATGGCATGGGCTGCGGATAACGATTGTAGCGCCGCCGATGACGGCAGCGTCACTTGGCCGTATGATGCCGACACCACGACCCTGACCATCAGCGATAAAGGCGCGATGAAGGATTATGCGAACGTTAGTAGTACGCCGTGGAATGCTTACAAAGCTAGTGTAAGTGTAAATCAGGAGACTGTAGCAGTAACGGGGGTCAGCCTTAACGCAGAGGAATTGAATCTGACGGTAGGGGGAAATCCTGTAACTCTGGGAGCTACTGTAGAGCCTGAAAATGCGGCAGATAAGACTGTCGCCTGGAGTTCTTCTGCGGAAAATGTAGCTACAGTAGAGAACGGCGTAGTGACTCCTCTTGCGGAGGGGACCGCAATAATTACAGCTACAGCAGGTGATTTCTCCGCCGAGTGCACGGTTACGGTTGCTGCTGCCAAAGTGGCAGTGACCGGTGTCGCGCTGGACCAGCATGAACTCACATTGAATGTGAAAGAAACTGGGACGTTGAAGGCAACTTTGGTTCCTGAAAATGCTACAAACAAGGCGCTGACCTGGAGCTCTAGTGCGGAAGCTGTGGCTACCGTCGAAGATGGTGTTGTAACAGCCGTAGCTATGGGTACGACTACCATTACAGTTGCTACTGAGGATGGCGGCTTCACGGATTCTTGTACGGTTACTGTATGGGGAACTTGCGGTACGAATGTTACCTGGTTTTATAATGCCACGAGTAAGACTCTGAAAATTGCAGGCAGCGGAGCAATTGCGGATTATGCAAGGGCGATGCAGCAACCATGGAAGTCATATTTGAGAACGGCTACCACTGTTGAACTGGGCGAGGATATTACGCGTATTGGTAAGTTCGCCTTTGCGGGATGCACTGCGTTGACTTCAATTACAATTCCGGACAATAGCAAACTGAAAGAAATTGGCAGAAGCGCTTTTATGCAAACAAGCAAGTTGAAGTCTATAAGCTTGCCGAATACATTGATGCATATTGACGACACCTATATAGCCAGTAAGGAAATCCATTTTCGTGGAACTGCTTCTCAGTGGGAAAGCCTGAGTTACACGGGGAAAGGGAAAGTATATGTCCTGGATGAGAATGGCCGGGAGACAGAATATGTCCCAGATCCTTATAATGGTAAGTGCGGGGATAATGCAACATGGCATTTTGCCCCTGATACAGGTGTGCTGACTATTAGTGGTACTGGTGAAATAACAAATTATACTGCTACGGCACCCGCACCATGGGATCAATATAAAGAAAAAATAACTAAAGCCGTTGTAGAGAATGGAATTACTTCTGTTGGAAATTATGCTTTTGCCTCCCATCGTGCGCTTAAAACAGTAGAGTTGGCGGGGAGCGTTACTAAGATTGGTGACAATGCATTTCAGAATGCAGAGATGCTGTCGGCTATCGATTTGAAGCATGTAACCAGTGTTGGCCAATATGCATTTGAAAGATGCGTTGCGCTGACTTCGCTGGACTTAGGCGCGGCTTTGTCGATTGGACGCAATGCATTTTATGAGTGTACGGCACTGGAAAATGTGGTGCTCGGTAATGAAAAAACGACGCTCTCCTCTATTGGACTCCGTGCTTTTGAAAGGTGCTCCAAGCTAGAGACGGTTACCTTCAAAAATGTAACCAATGTGGGCCAGTATGCTTTTAAGGGAACAGCGGTAAAGTCTGTAGATTTAACGAGTGCTACAAAAATTGACGGCAGCGCCTTTGAAAATGCAAAAGGACTGGAGACAGTTACCTTTGGCAAAAACTTAACCAGCCTCGGAGGAGCTGCCTTTGCAAACACGGCAATTAAGGAAATATCAATTCCTGGAAAAGTGACAACTTGGGGAAATGGCAGCTTTAGTAATTGCCATAAATTGACAAAAGTAGAAATTCAGGAAGGAATTAATACCATTCCTAAGTATACCTTCCAAGGAAGCGAAGAGCTGTGTGAGGTCGCCATTCCTGCAACACTTACGCAGGTTGGAGAAGGTGCATTCAACGAGTGTGGAGCGCTGGCAACGGTAAATTATACAGGTACGTGGAGCAATGTGGAAATCCAAAAGGATAATGATCCACTGTTGAAAGCTATCGGCTTTGTAGCTATCACGGGCATCACATTGGATAAGAACACCCTTGAGATGACAGCCGGTGGAGAAACTGCAGCACTGGTCGCGACGGTACTTCCCGAAAATGCCACAAGCAAGGGTGTAACGTGGACATCGTCTGCGCCTACGATTGCGACGGTAGCGAATGGCATTGTAGCACCTGTAAGTGAGGGCAGCGCAATCATTACAGCTACAGCAGGTGATTTCTCCGCCGAGTGTACGGTTACGGTTGCTGCTGCCAAAGTGGCAGTGACTGGTGTCGCGCTGAACCAGCATGAACTCACATTGAATGTGAAAGAAACTGGGACGTTGAAGGCAACTTTGGTTCCTGAAAATGCTACAAACAAGGCGCTGACCTGGAGCTCTAGTGCGGAAGCTGTGGCTACCGTCGAAGATGGTGTTGTAACAGCCGTAGCTATGGGTACGACTACCATTACAGTTGCTACTGAGGATGGCGGCTTCACGGATTCTTGTACGGTTACTGTTGAGAAAGAAGAAACAGAGATAAGTTTACTGGATTTTTCTTTCAGAATCTGGGGAAGTAAGGCAGACGGATATATTGGGTCGGAGAGTCTAAAAATTGTAGCCGATGGAAATGATGAATACCATTTGATTGCGCCAACATACGCTGTGTTCCCGGCAGGAACAGCAAAACTTCTTATTTCCGCACCGGAAGACCTTAAGGAAGAATATACGGTTACTTACACATCATGGAATAACCAAGATTCCGAATACTGTTATGGAGAAAAAACAGTAACTTCGTTATCAGGAGCGGTTACTGTCGAAGATTACTATAACAGATGGGGAAATTTTGACGGAAGAGCAGAGTTCTCCGATTTTGTGATTCGTATTGGAGGAGGAAAGAAAGAATACAAAATTGTTCTCTCACTTTATAATGATCTTCAAAGGCTTTGGGTATATCCCTCAGCATCTAGTTCCACATCATATTTGCCCCTTACGAGAATCGATGAGGATACATTCTCGGCTACTGTTATTCGAGGAACTGAATATACGATCCTAGCACGCGGCGGTTGTTCAGATCCGCTCGATCCTGTGACGGGTAAAGGAATTACTCCGAGTGTTACTACAATTTCTGAAGTTGATGGACAGGCAGAATCCCAGGGCGATAGTTATATGGCGACATTAAAGTACACCCCTGGTGAAGAAGCAGAGAAAACCTTCCAAATCCGGATTACCAATAGTACTTCAGCTGTGCAGATTGCAGAAAAAACTTACACTCTAAAGCTAAAGGTAAAAGCACCCGAAACGCCACTAGCTTTTGAAAAATATACTGCGGTACTGAATGGTACGGAGGTTAATTTTGAAAGTGCAGGGTGGAGTATTCCCCAAATTACGCAATATGATGATTTCAAAATAACGGTTCATCTTAAAAATGCCGGGGAAGATGCGTTGTATGCGTGGACATCTGGTGTTGGACAGAATACGACTCCGGTTGGAGAAAATAGTGCAACGCTGACAGTAGATACTTCATCAGTAGCTGTAAAAGATTATTTCTTCCGTTGCACTGTTACTAGCAATGGACAATCTATTACAACAGGATATATTCGAGTAAAAAAGGTCAATGTTCTTAGTGTTCCTACACCTGTAATCGTTACGCAGCCTGTTGGGGCAGAATATAATATTGGACAAACGGCTACAGTCTTAAAATTGGAGTTAGACAACAAAAAACAATTGCTTGCTCGCTATCAGTGGTATGTCAGCGAAGAACCTGATATTGCCACAGCAAAACTGATTGATGGGGCAAACGACTATTATTACTTGCCTCCGATTGCCGAAGAAGGAACACGTTATTATTGCTGTGAGGTCTATTACATTGTCAAGGATATGCCTGGAGACAAGGTAGTATCTGATTTTGCAAAGATTACAGTCAATAATAATGACGTGCCGTTCCCTGGCATGGGAACGGCAGCACAACCGTACATTCTTTCGTCGGAAGCGGATCTAGCTGTGCTTCGTGAGAAGGCTGTGCAGGGATACAGCTTTAAGGGAATGCATTTTCAGTTTGCGAATGACATTTCTCTTTCGAAAAGTTGGATTCCTATTGGAACCACCAAAGACGGTAGCGAAAATACCTTCAATGGAAAAAATATTTATCCGTTCTCTGGGGTGCTGGACGGTAATGGGTACACAGTTACTATTGCACCGGAAGGAAAGCCTCTATTTAATTATGTCCGGGAAGCTACCGTTAAAAATCTGAACATTAAGGGTGAGAAGATTGATGGATATGGTTTGGTCGACCATTATGTAGTCGATTATGGCGATTCGGGTATCTATAACTCTAGCACTGTGCCAGAGACAATTAACATTGTCAACTGCCACATTCTTGCGGGAACCTCCATCAAAAATTCTGGCTTCCTTGGCGGTTATGCGTCGGGTATAAATATTGTCCGTATTACAGACTGCTCTGTGGCCGCTGGTGTCATTATCGGCTATGGGATGACAGAAGAAGCGACAGGTTCTCTTGCGGGAGAGTTCAATGGGTTTGTAGACAATTGTACCAGCGCAGCAACTGTACAGGGGTCGATAATTGCTGGTGGTTTGGTTGGTTGTAAGGGACAGTCTATGGGGCCTTGTACCATCACGAACAGTTCGTTTACCGGAACTGTCAGCTCAAAAAAGGATGCGGGAGGCATCCTGGGTGGTGGATACCATGCAGGTTCTGCTCCAAATTCTCCGTGTGTCATCATCTCTGACTGCCGTGTTACTGGTGAAGTAACTGGTACCACATCTGTTGGTGGTATCTTGGGTGCGGAAGGAAAATATATTACACAGTGCTGGGACAATGGTATAGGTGGCATTCTTAACAACGAATTTACTGGTAAAATTCATGCCAGTGGAAAGAATGTCGGCGCGATTATCGGTTTTATGTGTTCGATGAATATATGCAACCGAATTAGCAATAATTACTATGCCATTGATTGTGGTGCAGAGCGGGGCATAGGCTTTGTAAAATATGTAGACACGAGTTGTGAAAACCATGAGACACAAAGTGGAACTATTTACTTTGACACTTCGCGGGAGCTTCCTGACATTGCTGGTGTGGGCACTAAGAACCTTAATAGAACGGATGACCCACTTGGAGCGGATAAAGAAAAGCTCTGCTATACGGAAAAACGGACAAAAGCCTATGTAACTGAGTTGATTATCTCTGGTACATACAAAACAGAGTATCAAACGGGCGAAAAACTTGATACAAATGGTATTGTTCTCACTGCCAAGTGGAGCGACGGTACAACTACCACTCCTTCTGTGAATGACGCAACGATTACTGGATTCGACAGCACAGAAGCAGGCAAGATTTTGGTTACAATTGAATATGAAGGTGCGATGGCTTCTTTCAATGTCGATATTAAACCGAAATCTCAAAAGATAACTGTTTCGGTGACAGTTATGGGCGACAGCCACCATAGTAATCCAAGTGATAATGGTGGTCCCCATGGATTGGCCATGGGAGGGTTATCTACTTGGGCCAGCGAACCCAATATGGAAGCGGACACATCGGAAACGGTATGGGATGTCCTGAAGCGTGTATTCTCGAAGTACAGCATGAGTGTTGACGCAAGTGACAAGAATCAATATAACACTATTTACATTGCGTCTATCAACGGCCTTGGAGAATTTGATAACGGCAAAAACTCCGGCTGGATGTACACCGTCAATGGCACCCATCCCAAAGTGGGCGTAGCGGCCAAATACCTGAAGAACGGAGACACCATCATCCTCCACTACACGGATGACTACACGCTGGAGGCGGCGGACATGGGCCCCGCGCCGGAGGAGAAAAAGACCGCTGATGAGGTCATCGCCCTTATCAACGCCATCGGCGTGGTGGATCTGACCAAGGGCGATGTCATCGCCAAGGCACGCGCCGCGTATGACGCGCTTTCCGCGGCGGACAAGAAGCTGGTGACCAACTATCAGACGCTCCTGGACGCTGAGGCGGCCTACGCCAAGCTGGTGGCCGAGCTGGGCAAGAAGGCGGACAGCGTCTACAAGACCACCGGCGACTATCTGGCAAAGCTGGGCACACCCGGCGTGGGCAGCATCGGCGGCGAGTGGATGGCGCTGGGGTTGGCCCGCAGTGGTCGCACTGTCCCAGAGGGCTACTATGACGCTGTGGTCAAGTATGTCAAGGATAACATCGACAGCAACGGACGGCTGGACAAGAACAAGGCCACCGAAAACGCCCGCATTATCCTGGCGCTGACGGCCATCGGCAAGGATGTGACGAATGTGGGCGGCCATGACCTGCTGGCCGGGCTGAATGAGATGTCCTACCTCTCCAAGCAGGGCATCAACGGTGCGATCTTTACGCTGATCGCGCTGGACAGCCACAGCTACACGCCTGCCGGCGATGTGACCCGCGACAAGCTGGTACAGGCCATTCTGGACGCGCAGATCAGCAGTGACGGCGGCTGGAGCCTGGACGGTAAGAACGCCGATGTGGACATGACCGCCATGGCTATCCAGGCGCTGGCAGCCTACTACAAAAGCAACAGCAGCGCAAAGAAGGCTGTGGACAAGGGACTGAGCTGGCTCAGCTCCGTGCAGCAGAATGACGGCGGATTCACCAGCTGGGGCGCAGCCAACAGCGAATCCTGCGCGCAGGTCATCGTTGCGTTGACTGCACTGGGCATTGACCCGGCCAAGGACAGTCGGTTCATCAAGAATGGTGTCAGCGTGCTGGACGCGCTGTGCAGCTTCGCGGTGAATGGCGGAGGATTCAAGCACCTCGCCACCGAGACAAGTGCCAACGGCATGGCGACGGAGCAGGGGTTTTATGCACTGGTGGCATATTACCGGCTACTGAACGGCCAGACCAGCCTGTATGACATGACGGATGTGAAACTGGAGGGCGTCAAGGCCGAAGAGCCGGTCGATGATACCGACAAGCCGGATGATACTGCCGACACGGAGGTCGAAGATACTTCAAGTGGCGGACAGGTGGTGCTGTGGGTAGTCATCGGCGTGGTGGCTGTCGGTGGTATTGCCGCACTGGCGGTGACCAGCAAAAAACGGCATGGCAGAGATGCGGAGTAATTCTTGGATACACCAACGCAGGGGCGCGGAAGCGTCCCTGCGTAAGGTGCTTTTGTGAGGGTTTCAACATGAAAAAGAAGTCGTTTTGTTTGCTGCTCTTAACAGCGGTGCTGCTATTTTGTGCTGCCTGTGGCCAGACACAGATGGAACAGCCGGAGGATACCGGCGATAAGGACCAGTACATGACTGAGCCTGTCCCAGAGGGCAGACCCGATCCGGTAGAGCCGCAGGACACGGCGGTGGATACCACCACGACCCATACCTGTACATTTTCCATCTCCTGTGAAACGATCCTGAACAACATGGATAAATGTGTGGAGAGCAAGCGGTTTCTCGTACCAGCGGACGGCATTGTTTTTCCCGCCGCGGAGGTGGAGTTCAGCGAGGGCGAGAGCGTTTTTGATGTCCTTCAACGTGTTTGTCAGAACAATGCCATTCACATGGAGTCAAACTGGACGCCCATGTACAACAGCGCGTATGTAGAGGGTATCAACAACCTCTATGAGTTCGACGTGGGCAGTTTGTCCGGTTGGATGTACAACGTCAACGGCTGGTATCCCAACTACGGTTGCTCCCGTTACCAGCTGAAGGACGGCGACGTGGTGGAGTGGCGCTACACCTGTGACCTGGGATATGACCTGGGCAGCGCTATGGGCGGATAATGGAGGCACCATGATATAGAGAACGCTGGTATAGGAAGCGGGATTTCCAGAACGCATTGGCCTCTGGAGATATTCGAGAGGCCGCCTAACCATGCGACCAGACAACACAACAAAACGGACAAAAAGCCAAGGATGGCCCTTTGCGGCCATCCTTGGCTTTTTGTCCGCTTTTCATTATGCGGATACCAATTTCATTGCCGTGCCCCACCGTTTCTGCCGTTTGCGAGTTCTTCACAAATGACGAAACGGAGGGAATAAAATGCATTTTGACCGAACGGCATACGGGGAGCGAATCAAACGGTTACGCACCGGCAGAGAGCTCACTCAAGAACAGCTTGCTGAAAAGATAAATGTTAGTAGAACCTACATAGTTAAAATTGAGAAAGGCTTACAGATAGGCCCGATTGAAATTGCCATTGAGCTGGCAATGTTCTTCGATGTCTCCATAGATTTTCTCTTGCTTGGAGAAGAAAACTATCGTGTGGACAGAAAGCAGTGTTTGAGAATGGCAATCGATATCCTCTCTGAATTGGAAGCGGAACTGTAAAATGTTCCATTTTGGGTATGCAATGTTCCAAACTGTTTCTGTTCCGTGGCTTTCCTTCAAGGTACAATTTACTCAAGCCAAACAAAGGGCCTATTGTACCTTGAAAAACGCCATTCGGCCATATCCGGCAACTGGATCACATCAGCAGATGAGCCTCCGTAAGAAAGAGGACAGCGATGCGGAGAACGCGCCATGACCACCTGCACGGGAATTCCCCGTGTCAATGCAGGTCCCAAATCGGAAGGTGCCCAGCGATACCCGTTCATCCAAAAGCAGCCGCGGCAGGCTGTCTCGCCATGACCTCATCTGCCTACAATGGTACTTCTGCATAGCGACAGATACAAGCAATCGGTGCAGCTCGGAGAGATCCTTGGAGGGGTGAGATTCCCATGTGCGGCGCCCACCGCAGACCAGTTGACCGCCCGCCAGTCCGGGAAGTAGTGTCGAATAGGACTGAACAAATGATGGAAACGGCAGGGGCCGCTCCAACACGCCTTGGGGCGGCCCCGCCATAATTCTTTTGCCTGATGGCAGAAATGCGGGTGCTGCACTTTCCCTCCCCCTCACATGCCTACTACCTACACCCCATTACCTCTTACCGCAGCACCCGCGTTTGTGCCATCAGAAAACGGATATAAGGAGAAAACTATGCAGGATAAGAACGTTGATTTTTGCGGCATCCTGAACCTTTTGGCCGCGCTGAAACGAGCAGGTTTTCCCAAGGCGGAGCTGGAGCAGGTCGCTGTGCGTATCGCCGTGCAGACCGGCGCGACGATCCCTATTTCTTTCTGAGCTTCTTTGTAAAAAGCAGTAGCTTTACAGCAGTGGTTGTGGTATGTTGTGTTGCTACAAGGAGGAGGTGAGCAGCCACGGAAGGGAAAAATATCAATGGAAACCTTGCACTGAATGGCAAGGAGCGACGGGTCATCAGGATCGAAGCCAACCATGAGCGGGATGCCCAGAAGCTTCGGGTGGCCGCCTACTGCCGGGTCAGTTCCTCCTCGGAGGATCAACTTAACTCCTTCGCGGCCCAGAACATCCACTACACGCAGTACATCACCGAGCATGAGGACTGGCGGTTGGTGGATATCTACGCTGACGAGGGCATCACCGGCACCTCTGTGGAGAAGCGGGGTGATTTCAAGCGGATGCTGGCCGACAGCGGACGCGGACTCATTGACCGCATCCTGGTCAAGTCCATCTCGCGCTTTGCCCGCAATACGGCAGAGTGCCTGGAGGCCATCCGGCAGTTCCGAGCCAATGGCACGACCATCTTCTTCGAGAAAGAGAATATTGACACCGCACGGATGTCCTCTGAGTTGATGACAGCCTTGCACGCAGCCTTCTCCCAGAGCGAGAGCGAGTCCATCTCCGGCAATATGCGCTGGAGCTACCAAAAGCGGATGGAGCGCGGAGAGTTCAATACCTACAGCGCCCCGCTGGGCTATGACCTTGTGGATGGCTCGCTTATTATCAATAAGGAGTGCGCGGAGGTAGTTCGCAGTATATACGAGATGTATCTGCGTGGGATTAACACCACAGAGATTGCAAAGACGCTGAACTATGGTAATGTGCTGCACATTCACTGGCAGCGTGGACGGATAGAATATATCCTTCGGAACGAGCGCTATATAGGTGATGCACAGCTACAGAAAAAATATACCACGGACACCCTCCCCCGAAAAAGAATACGAAATAGTGGAGAGCACAACAGCTACTACATTATAGGAATCCACGATGCGATTATCCCGCAGGATTGGTTTGAGCGAGTACAAAGATTGCTTAAGAGCCGAGAAAAAACAGTGTCAGCAGAAAAGACGCCGTTCCATGGCCGAATCCAATGCAGTTGCGGTACTGCGTGTAGATCAAAGCGGTCAACATCCGCAAGATACTGGCTCTGTATACGTCATGACAGCGACGAGGATGCCTGTCCTATCACCCAGATCCCCGAAGCCCAGATCCAACAAGCCTTCCTCCGCCTGTATTACAACCTCAAGCATCAAGGCAGCCACATTCTGCCCGACCTCATTACCAACCTCCAGTCCATCCGTGAACGAAAGTTCCTCTGGAGTGTGGACGTCATTGAGCTGAACAAACAAATAGCGGAACTTACCAGTCAGAATCAACTGCTGGCCACTCTGAGAGAAAGCGG
>ERZ772820.2831-NODE-2831-length-11725-cov-3.627935_pt1 | contig 11725 bp, 9 predicted proteins | sample MGYA00511377_ERZ772820 | MGnify/ENA primary metagenome ERZ772820 (study PRJEB29015, sample SAMEA2737684) | human gut metagenome | biome: human gut; feature: human-associated habitat; material: faeces | place: China | collected 2012 ...
TGATACTGGTGGCCAAGACCGCCTACGCGCAGGATCAGATGCAGCGGCTTTTACACACTGACCATTTTCAGCGGGAATATCTGGCCGTCGCCGAAGGAAGGCTGCCCGAAAAGCAAGGGCTGATCGACCTGCCCATCCGCAAGGCCGACGGCGCCACAGTGAAGCGGGAAGTCGGCCCGGGCGGCAAAGAAGCCCGCACGTGGTACTGGGTGCTGCGGGAGGAAAACGACCGCAGTCTGGTCCGGCTTCGGCTGGATACCGGCCGCACTCATCAGATCCGCGTCCACTTAAGCGCGCTGGGCTGCCCCATCGTCGGCGATTTTCTCTATGGGACGGAATCGGAGGAACTGCCGGGCCGTTTCGCCCTGCACAGCTTTCGCTGCCGTTTCCTGCACCCGGTGACAGGCCAATGGGTGGAACGGGAAAGCGACCCGAAGGAGATTTTTGAGCCGCTGCTGAACCGAAAGGCATAAAAGCAACGCCCGCACGGATTTTCCCGTGCGGGCGTTCAAATTGTCGAAAAAAACCTGCTTGGCCGCCATCGCCCGCGAACAGCGCTCTGCGGCCCGCTCCCCTACGGGCGCGGGCTTCGGACTGCGCTGTCGCTGCGCGGCGTGCTCGTCCTCGGTGCTACGCGCCCTTAAACTGGTTCGCGGGGAAAGTGCTGCGGCATCATAAGATTTAGGGGCTCCGCCCCTAAAATCCCGGCAGGCACCGTAGGAAAGCAGGTACCCAGTAGGTACAACCGCCGTAGGCGGTTAGCGACCCGCAGGTGTGACACGAAACGAGCAGGGACTACGGCAGTAGTCCCTGCGACGATTGAGTGGCAGCAGTGCCTCCTGCACCTCCACTTTTTCAGTTTCTCAGCAGCCCAGCACCACTTCGATGCCATAGGCTTCCGGGCGAGCGGTCTCTCCTGATTCGGTCTCCAGCTTCACGCCGTCCTGCCGCACGGTGACGCGGAACGCCTGTCCCCGCCAGTGCAGGGGGAAGCGCAGCTCCCGCCAGTTTTTCGGCAGATGGGGTTCCAGCCGCAGCTTGTCGCCCACGATGCGCACGCCGCCGAAGCCGTAGACCACGCACTGCCAGATGCCGCCCATGGACGCCGCGTGAATGCCCGCGTCGGAGGTGGTCATCACCGGGCCAAGGTCGGTTCGGGCAGCACCCTCGAAGAAGGTGTAGGCCATGTCGTCCAGCCCCAGATCAGCCGCCAGCACGGAGTGGGTGGAACGGCTCAAAGAGGAATCGTGCAGGGTGCGTTCTTCGTAATAGAAGAAGTTCTTCTTTTTGACCTCCGGGCTGAACAGCTCTTCCAGCAGGAAGAACAGCACCAGCACGTCGGCCTGCTTGCCCACCTGGATCCGGCTGATCTGCTCGAGGTTGTAGTCGTTGGCGATCGTGCCCACCACGGAAGCCTGCTTGTATTTGGTCAGGTCGATGTGGGTCAGGTCAAAATAGCCGTCGAACTGAGGCAGAATGCCGTCCGCGCTCTCCCGAGGCAGGTACAGCTTATCCAGCACCTTGCGGATCTTGTCGGCAGATGCGGCAAAGTCCAGCTGCCCGTTCAGCCGCTCGTAGACAGAATCGCCCCGGGCTTCCAGCTCAGCCATCATTTCCAGCGCCGTGCGCATGTTGTAGGCGGCCATGTAGTTGGTGTAGGCGTTGTTGTCCACATGCTCCTTGTATTCGTCGGGGCCGATGACGTCGGTATATTCGTAGCGGTCATGCTCCGGCTTCCATTCCGCCCGGCTGGCCCAGAAGCGGGCCGCGTCGATGACGATTTCATAGCCATAGCGATCCAGGAAATCCTGATCGCCGGTGGCCCGGAAGTACTGCTTCACCGCAAAGGCAATATCCACCGTGATGTGCAGCTCCAGAATGCCCGTCCAAATTTTGGTGGGCTTGCCGGTGACCACGTCCGCTGCGCCCCAGAGCGGCGTGACCTCGCCGTCGTCCTTCCATGCGGATTCCCACGGATACATCGCACCCTCGCAGCCGTTTTCGGCGGCTTTTTTCCGGGCACCGGCCAGCGTGTTGTAGCGGTATTCCAGCAGAGTGCGGGCCGCTTTGGGCTGGGTGAGCAGGAAATAGGGGAAAACGAAAATTTCCGTATCCCAGAAGGAATGGCCCTTGTAGCCTTCGCCGCTGAGACCCTTGGCCCCGATGCCTACCCGATTGTCATTCTTCAGGATGAAGCTGTTCATGTGGTACTGAGCGAAACGGATGGCCAGCTGGTCGAATTCGTTTTCGCTGTCGATCTGGATGTCGATCTCCTGCCACAGCTGCTTCCATGCGTCGGCGCTTTCGGCAAACAGATGGTCATACCCCAGCGCTTCGGCTTCCCGAAGGGCGTTCATGCCCTCTTCTTCCAGCTTCTCCACCGAGAAAGCCTCGTTTTCCCAGCGGGCGTCCCGGCTGGTATACACGGTGCAGAGCTTTTCCATCCGCAGGGTCTGCCCCTGCTTCAGGCAGAAGGAGGCGCGGCTGGAAATGGTGCGGCGGCCGATGATGGGCAGGCCGTTTTCCTTTCCTTCTTCGCCGTCCACCCAATAGCGGCTGCCCGCAAACTGGCAGCAGGTGACGCCGGAGTGCAGGGTCTCGCTGGTCATGCGCAGGATGCGCAGGTCGTACAGGCGCTTGGTGCCTTCGTGGAAATGCTGAGAGCCCTCGTTGGTCACCTGACCGTTGATGCCGCTTTCCACGGAAAGCTCCACATCGCCGTTCAGCGCTCCGACCTCCATGCACAGACCCAGCACATGCTTGCGGGCCATGGATACGAAGCGGGTGAAGCGGAAGGCCAGCTTCTTGCCCAGCGGGCTTTGCCACACCAGCGTGCGCTCCACTTCGCCGGTGTGGAGATTCAGCGTGCGCACATATTTTTCCGTCTTGCCCTCCAGCATGCTGAAGGGATGGCCGTCCACGCGGATCTTCAGCTCCGTCATGTCCGGCAGGTTGGGCAGCTCCGTCACTTCCCTGCCGTCGAAATCATCGAAGGTGCCCGTCACCAGCAGATCAGGCGTGCGGCCTACATAGTTTTCCTCCAGCGTAGCCCGCTGGCCCAGATAGCCGTTGCCCTGAGAAAAAATGGCTTCGCATTTGCCCTGATAGCGGCTGTCGAATTCCGTTTCCGCCACCAGCCAGTTGCGGTCGGGGCCCTGCCCCAGATGGTAGTTCATCATTCGTTCGTCACCCCTTTACGCCGGTCGCCGCTACGGAAGCCTGCACCTGCTCCTGCGCCAGCATTAGGAAGGGCGCGTCTTTACGTCCCTTCGTTCTGTGGCCTTAGCATAGCACAAACAGAGTCAAGTTTCAATAGTTTTTTTGAAAATATTTTCTGACTTTTTCTCTAAAAATGGGCGAAACGGATGAAAATGCTTGTATTTATCCATTTTTTGCTTTTTGAAAATGTCATATCGGGGAAAATAACGGCTATATTCTTCATTTGAGAGAATTCGCCGCCAGAAAGAGCGCTTTTCAGCTGCAAAACCATTTCTCTTTGTTTCTTTTTGTTTCGTAAAGTTTCAAAGTAGCACTTGCAGCCGGCGCATAAAGCTATTATAATGAAACTTGATGAAACAAACCTGAACCAATTCCGAAACTCAGGAAATTCAACATAGAAACGGAGGGGCATCAATGCCTTCCAACAACCCAACGCCCGGAATCAAAGAATTAGCCGAGAAGCTGGGGCTTTCCAAGGCCACAGTTTCCAAAGCCCTGAACGGATATTCCCAGGTAAACGCTCAGACCCGGCAGCGGGTGCTGAACGCCGCCGAGGAGATGGGCTATAGCCCGCCGGAAACAGAGGCCCGTTCCGCCAGAAAAAAACGAATCGGCTGGATCTACGCCACCGCAAGCCACGAGACAAGCATTAGCCAGCTTTCCGTCAGCAGCGGGTTTCAGGTGGCCTCGCAGCAACACTATGGCAACGAAATGGAACTGATCCTGCTGACTTTGTTCCGAGACATGCCGCAAATGCTTCGACCCCTGCCGGATCTGATTACCGATTATCGGCTGGACGGCGTATTCATGAGTGATATTCTGTATGACGAGCGTTACCTGCAGGATGTGGCCGAAGCCGAAGTGCCCATGATCCTCTGGGGGCTGCCTTTCTCGCAGGAAAAGAGCAATATTGGGCATGTGACCTACGACGATGTCGTCGGCATCGAGTTGGCCATGCAGCATCTTTTTTCATTGGGGCACCGCCGCATCGGGTTTTTGACCGGCACCCTGCGCGCCCATGTCAGCGAGCAGCGGCTGGACGGCTACCGGCTGGCGCTGGCCCGTGCCGGGATCCCCTATGACGAGGCGCTGGTCTACGAGGGCGATTATTCCTTTGCCTGCGGCGCGCCCGCCTTTGAAAAGCTATATGCGCAGGGGGTGACGGCCATTTGCTGCGCCAGTGACAAAATGGCCGTGGGCGTTATCCACGCCGCGCAAGCCGCCGGGCTGTCCGTCCCGGAGGATTTTTCCGTCACCGGCTACGACAACGATTCCCTTTGCAACAGTATTTATCCCGGTCTGACGACCCTTTCGCAGGATTTTTTCCGCATCGGGCAGGTAGCGGCCACGCTGATGCACTGCCAGCTGCACGGGCTGCCCATGGGGCCGGTCTCCATCATTCCGCCGCTGCTGGTGCGCAGCTCCACGGCGGAAGTAAAGTCATAAACTCTCTATAAAAGGATATGCAAAAGCGGCGGAAAAATTTCCCGCCGCTTTTACTGTTCGGTTTTCTGCTTACTTATTCTCATACACCGAGGGGGACAGGATGCCCACCTCCGGCAGGTTGCGGTACACCTCGTCGTAGTCCAGACCGTAGCCCACCACGAAAGCGTCCGGGATCACGAAGCAAGAGTAATCCACCGTCAGTTCGGAAACGCGGCGGGCGGGCTTGTCCAGCAGGGTGGCGATCTTCATGCTGTTGGCGCCCCGGCTGTACAAAAGGCGCTTGAGATACTTCAGCGTCATGCCGGTATCCACGATGTCCTCCACCAAAATCACGTCCTTGCCCATAATGCTGCGGTCAAGGTCCTTAATGAGCCGAACTTCGCCGGAGGAGACGGTGCTGGCGCCGTAGCTGGACACCACCATGAAGTCGATGGTCAGGGGCAGGTCGATCTCCCGGATCAGGTCGGCGAAGAACAGGCTGGCTCCCTTCAGGATGCACACCATCACGGGCGCTTTTCCGGCATAATCCTCGGTGATGCGCTGACCGAGTTTTTTGACTGCTTCGGCGATCTGCTCTTTGGTGAAGAAGATGCGTTCCATGTCCTGATACATTTTCCGTTCGTTTTCCATTGCCGGTCACTCCTTATGGTCTGATGATAATCCAGTGCAGGGGACAGGGCGGCAGCAGAGCCGCCATAAACCTTGGGCGGATGCGCGACGCAGGCTTTCCGAGGAAACCATGCCGGGGATCCACAGGATGTGATGATCGTCAGCCACAGCGCCGGCCGAAGGGGCGCGTCCAGTCTGCGGTCGGTCAGGAAGCGGCGCAGGGGCTTTTCCCCCGGCGCTCCGAAGGGGCGGAGCCGGTCGCCGGGCAGCGGGGTTCTGAAGCGGCAGCGCTCCACCTCGTCCCGGGTCAGCAGCACGGCGTTTGCGTCCCGGGGCAGCGGGAAGGAGCCGCTTTTCGGCGGGATCATGGTGATCTCCCAGAAACCGCCGGGCAGCGGAAACGTCGCCGGGCCGTCGGCCCCGTCCGCTAGCGTCTTTAATTCCAGCGGCTCCGAAACCGTCAGGGGAACCAGCGGCTCCCCACCCTGACGGAGCAGATGCAGCAGCTTTTGCCCCCGCAGCGCCCGCAAATCGCCGGGCAAATTCATTCCCGCGCCGGGTTCCGTCTGCAAAAGGGCATTGAGTTCCCCACTGGTTTCCCGAGACAGCTCCCGTTCCTCCGGGTGCAGCCCGGCCAGCGCAGCCCCTTCCCGGTAAAACCGCCGCAGCGCCCGCAGACGCAGCGCGTCGGGTCCCTCCCGGAGAGGGTCGGTCAACAGAGCAAACACGCCATTTCCCTGCCAATGGCAGCGGCGGTACAGGCCGTCCGCCAGTGCTTCCAGACAATCCTCGTCCTGCCGCAGCGTCTCCGCCGCAGCCGCCAGATGGGAGGCCGCGCCGGGAAAGAGTTCCTCCAGTCGGGGCATCAGCTCCAGCCGAAGCGCATTGCGGGGCGTACAGGGCAGATCGTTGCTTTCATCGTGCCGGAAGGGAATGTTTTCCTCCCGGAGCACGGCTTCCAGTTCCGCTTTGGACAATGCCAGCAGGGGGCGCAGCAGCACTCCCCGGCCGAAGGTCGTCCGCGGCGCGATCCCGCTCAGGCCCTTTCCGCCCGCGCCCCGCAGCAGGTGCATCAGCACGGTCTCGGCCTGATCGTCCCGGTGATGAGCCGTCAGCAGCGCGTCGGCGGAAAGCTCGTCCATGCACTGGGCGAACAGCGCCCGACGCTTTTCCCGGGCCAGCGTTTCCATGCCCGGAGCGTTCATCCCCCCCATAAGCCCGGCCTCCCGGACAGTGAGGGGTACATTCCAACGGACGCAGAGTTCTTCTGTCAGGCGTTGATCCAACCGGGTGCTTTCGCCCCGAAGGCCGTGCTGCACATGGCACGCCGCCAGCCGAAAGCCGCCTTCGTCCCGAAGAAGGGTCAGCCCGTACAAAAGTGCCATGCTGTCGCCGCCGCCGCTGACCGCCGCCAGCAGCAGGGCGTTTTTCTGCCACAGACCCGCTGCCTCCAGCGAGCGTTTCAGCTCCGCAAGCAGGCGTTTTCTCATGCCTGACCTTCCCGAAGCATGGCGGTCAGTTCTTCCGCCAGCCCCTCCGTGTGCTCCACGGAAGCCAGCCATTGCCGCGCGTCCTGTTCCCTGCCCAGCAGCAGGGACAGGAACAGCTTCGTTTTTCCCGTGTGCAGACAGACGGCTCCCGCCGCCTCCTGCCCACCAAACAGGCACAGGGACGGTTCACCGGGGCGGGCGGTCTTCAGAGCTTCTTCCAGATTGTCCGTCCGACGGGGCTGCACCGCTTCCGCCGCAGGAGGCAGCGTGTACAACCGGGTGATGAGCCGGGCGGCGCACTGGCGGAAGTGCCGGCTGGCCGCTTCGCAAAGGCGTTTGGAGTCGGTGTCGATGCGCAGGAACAGCGTCGGGTGTTCGCCCTCGGTGACAGAGCAGCTGAGCCGGTATCGGCCCCGATCCGCCAGCTCATAGGCCGTGCGGATCTGGCGTTTTTCACTCAACTGGGCGGCGTACTGGGGCGCAGCCAGCAGAATGCGGTCGCGGTCGCTGCGGGGCATCCGCCGCTGGAACAGTTCCAGCGCTTCCCGTCCCCCGCCCGTTAAAAACAAAACGCCCTGTACTGCATACTGGCCTTCCATCAGGGAACCGTCCCTCAGGAGTTCGTCCAGATACAGACACATGGGCATGTATTCCATCAATTCCAGCTTTGCCACAAAGGGCCAGAGCTCCTCGCGGGTACAAAGGCCCAGAGCGTCGATGCAAAGAAGCAGCCGCAGTCGGTTTTCCGCATCGGAGATATGGCGTTTTGCGAATCCCTCCGGCATTTGCTTTCCCCCTCTCTGGCCTTTTCCGCACAAGTCCGGCGAATAAAGAAGAAGGATGCGCCGCAGGCAGCTGCGGCGCACCCACCAAATGCCCTTTCGGGCACCATTTCAACGAGTGCAGCTTGGCCTGCCCGAAGGCAGGCGGGCGGCATTAAGCCATGAAGGGCTTGATGTCGTTGAGCAGATCATCGCAGGAATCAGTGTAGATCTCCATGGTGATGGGTTTGCTCAGATCCAGACTGAAGATGCCCAGAATGGACTTTGCATCCACCACATGACGGCCTGCACGCAGATCAACGTCATAAGGATAACGATTCACGATGTTGACGAAAGACTTCACGTTTTCAGCCAAGCTCAGCTTGATGGTCACGGATTTCATCTTGCATTGTCCCCCTTTCTAATTTGGAACGATGACATTATACACCAGCGCCGAAAAAAATGCAAGGGTACGGGCCGGTCATTCCGTAAGTTTCAGCCATTTTCCCTCAAAAAGTACGTTTTCCGCATAAGGAAACTTCGTTTTCAGGGAGCGCCGCCAGCATTTGCTCCACCGCCCCCAGCAGTTCCTCCCGGCGGTTGGGAACGCGACCGCTGACCGCCCGTTCCCACAGAGCGTTCAGCACGCCGCCCATGCGGCTCAGTGGAACTCCCGCCGTGCGGAACAGGGGCAGCAGATCGTCCCCGGAAACGGCCAGCGCTTTCAGGGACAGGGGCGCGTCGCTTTCCCGAAGGGAGCGAATCCGTCCGGCCAGTCCATCAGCCTGTTCCCGCTGTCCCAGGGCCGAGCGCATCTGACACACGCCCTCCAGCACCTCCAGCCCAGCGCGGGCCAGCTGAACACTCGTTGGTTCGTCCAGCAGAAACGCGTCCATCAATCGAAGAGCCGCTTCGACTTCCCGGCGGGAAAAGCGCAGGTCTTCCAGCCTTGCGGCGGTCTCGGCCCGGTCGGCCCCTGCCAGCAATAGCGCCAGCCGCTGACTCACCGGCGGGTCCTGATTTTTCAGGGCGGACAGATTTTCCTCCCGGCAGGGCAGGGGACCCAGCAGTTCCGGCCATGCCCCAATATGAAGAATGGTACGCAGACCGCTCTCCGTACCCGGGCGGCGGCGTTTCAGCTGCGGATAGCGCCAGTCCGCCAGCAGGGTCTTCTGCAATTCCTCCCGGAGGCGTTCCCGGGCGATATCCCGCAGCAGCGAGGCATATCGGGTCAGGCTTTCCAGCAGTGCTTCCGTCGGCTCCAAGTCCAGCTCCGCCTGAAAGCGGGCGGCCCGCAGGATGCGCAGGCCGTCATCCTTGAGCACCTGATCCGGGTCGGCGGTAACGGTATGCAGCACGCCCCGGCGGAGGTGTTCCAGCCCGCCGGTAGGGTCGATCACCGGCCCCAGCCCGTCCGGGGAAACCTGCCGGTACAGCGCGTTGACGCTGAAATCCCGGCGCAGGGCGTCCACGGCGATGTCCGTGGTGAAGCGCACCTGATCCGGCTTATGGCCGCAGCGGTAGCTGTCCTCCCGGAAGGTGGTGTACTCGGCCATATGCCGCGTACCGTCCGGGTCGGTCAAGTGCAGTTCGACAGTGCCGAAATGGGCGGCCCGCAGATGGGCCCGCACCTCCGTGCCCTCGCACATCGCCAGCACGGTTTCGGGCCGGGCGGGGCCGCACACGTCCACGTCGCTGATGGGCAGACCCATCAGGGGATTGCGCACCGCGCCGCCCACGATGTACAGGGGGGTATCAGCCCCCTGAAACACCGCAGCGGCGCGATGGATCCATGTTGCTTCGCTCAGCATTTCTTTTCGCTCAAGGCAAGGAATTCGTTGATCTCGCCGCGCACCACATTCAGCGCGCTGCGCCAGTAGTCCACGCTGTTCACATCGATGCCCACGGCGGCCACATTACGCACGGTATCGCTGCCGCAGGAGGCCAGCAGCTTATCGTACTTGGGCACGAAAGCCGGGCCTTCCTTCTGGAACTGGACGAACACGCCCAGACCGAACAGCAGGCCGAAAGCATAGGGGAAGTTATAGAAGTGCAGGCCGGTGGAGTAGTAATGGCTCTTGCACACCCACATGGAGGGATGGCGCGCGTCCTTGCTCAGGCCGTCGCCGTAGCTCTGCTCCTGCGCGTCCAGCATGAAGCCGTTCAGTTCCTGCGCTGAGGGGATATGGGTCTTGCGGGCCTCAATGACGGCGGATTCGAACAGATAGCGGCTGTAGATATCCACCACGGTCTGGGTGGCCTCCATCAGGCTGTTTTCCAGCAGCACAAGACGGGTCGCGTCGTCGGCGCTGCGGCGGACAGTCTGGCTCAGCAGGGTCTCGTTGAAGATGGAAGCCGTCTCGGCCAGCGGCATGGGCGTCTCGGTCATCAGCATGGGCACAGAGGTCAGGCAGCGGTTATGCCACGCGTGGCCCAGCTCATGAGCCAGCGTGCTCACGTCGGAGAAGCTGCCCACAAAGTTGGTCAGCACCCGGCTCTGGTCGTGCTGATGGAAGCCCTCGCAGAACGCGCCGCCTTCCTTGCCCTCGGCGGGGAAGAAATCGATCCAGTGATTGCGGAAGGCCTCGTCCATCAGGGCGGCAATGCCGGGATGCACCTTGGAGAAGGTATCGATCAACAGATCGTGGGCTTCATCCACGGTATAACGAAGCTGCACGTCGCCCACCGGCGCGAACAGATCATAGAAGGGCAGTCCATCGGGATGGCCCAGCATTTCCGCCTTGCGGCGCAGGTAGCGGCGGAAATCCGGCAGTGCCTCCCGGATGGCGGTCAGCATGGCTTCCAACGTTTCCCGCTCCATGCGGGTTTCGGCCAACTGCTGGGTCAGCAGATCGGAATAGCCCCTCGCTTCGCACAGCGTCATGGCCTGACCCTTGATGGAGGACAGGCAGAAGGCCATGGGCGTTTCCACCTTGGCGTAGGACTTGAGTTCGGCCTCGTAGGCTTCCTTCCGCACCTTGGGGTCGGGATCGTAGGCCATGCCGCGCACAGCGGGCAGAGGCAGGCTTTCGCCGTTCAGCTCCACCGTATGGCTGCCCATCAGGCGGTCCCGCAGCTTGGAGAAAGCGTCTCCGCCGTCCAGCGACAGGCGCAGCGCCCACTTTTCCAAATCGGCGTCCAGCATATGGGCGGACTGTTCCTTATATTCCCGCAGGTGGAACGCAAGACTCTTCAAATAATCGCTCTGAGCAATAGCACCTTCCAAATCGTCCACCGCGCCGATGAAGCGAACCCAGGCGCTGCCGGTGAGACGCACGTCCACCATCAGATTACTCAGTCGATCCAGCAGAAGCTGACCCTGCTGGTTATTGCAGTCGGTGGCCAGCGAAAGCTGCACAAAGCCGAAAGTCTGGTACAGCAGATCGTTCAGTTCCGTTTCTGCCTGCATCACGGCGGTCAGTTTTTCCACGTCGGAGCCTTCGCTTTCGGGGAGCTTCCGTCCTTCCAGCGCCAGCGCGTGGAGCTTTTCAATATCCTTCTCAAGCTGCGGGTCGTCAAAGCCCTTATAAAGGAAGGTTAGATCCCATTTTCCATTTGCCATGGTGTTTCCCTCTTTTCGTATGGATGATGTATATTGAAAAAGAACCACTCAAACCCAGATTATCCTAGCATGGAAAAGGTTTCAATGCAAGAGGGAGGAGGAAGGGATGAAAAAAGGCTGACAGGCTCGCCAGCCCTATGTTATCATGAAAACGTGTTCCCGGGAAACCAAGAGCACAGGGAGCGCGGATAGGCTGACACCGAAACCAAACGCCATTCGTGGACGGAAGGGAGGTGGGGCCTATGCAGTCCAAGACTACGGAAGTTATCACGATCCGCACCACGGTAACAACCACGGTGAAGATCGAAAGATCGGAAGAAACAGAAAGCGCTACGATGCCGATAATCATCGTAACGCTGAGCCGCAAAGGCTGACAGACTAAAGCCTTTCCGCGCTCCTATCTTACCACAGAAGGCAGGTGAAAGTCAACGGCTGGGGTTCTTTGTGGGAGGGCGGGCCGCGCCGATGGTTGGAACAGAGGAAAGTCCCCTGCCAGCATGGAAGGCAGCCGCCCCCGCCGTAAGGAAACCCCGCGGCGGGGGCTGACGCGCCGACTCCGGCGCGGATTGGGACTTGTCGTCCAATGGGGCGCTCACACTTTTCTTTCGATGGCGAAAGAAAAGTGTGCAAAAGAAAGC
>ERZ772820.2832-NODE-2832-length-11719-cov-10.036866_pt1 | contig 11719 bp, 9 predicted proteins | sample MGYA00511377_ERZ772820 | MGnify/ENA primary metagenome ERZ772820 (study PRJEB29015, sample SAMEA2737684) | human gut metagenome | biome: human gut; feature: human-associated habitat; material: faeces | place: China | collected 2012 ...
CGCGGACGCGCTGCTCAATCCTTTCGTCCTGCAAAAAAAGCCCTCGCTTTCTGCCGCCACAGCGGGAAACGAATCAGCAGATCCGGGTTTCCGGGCCGCCTCGGCGTGAGCGGCGCGGTCAGCGGCGAACCGACGGAGCGCATCGCGCAGGCGGCGCAGAGCAGCGCAAGCCCCAGCAGCGCCATCAGATACAGGCCGCCGAGCGCGCCCGCCGTCAGAAACAGAAGCTGAATGATCTTTATGCCCACGCTCAGCGCGTAATTGGGGATGCAGAAGCCGCCCAGCCCGCTGGCCGCGACGACGATCAGCAGCAGCGGGCTGACGATATCCGCGACGACGGCGCTCTGCCCCAGAATCAGGCCGGAGACGATGCCCAGCGCGTTGCCCATCGCGCCCGGCGCGCGCAGGCCGGCCTCGCTGACGAGATCGAACGCCAGCGTCATCAGCAGCGCCTCCAGAAAGATCGGCGCGGGTACGCGGGAGCTGGTTTCATAGACGCTGGCCAGCAGAATCGGCGAAATCAGCTCGGTGTGAAACCGAAGAACGGCGATGTATGCCCCCGGCAGAAACAGATGGATCAGCATGCCGGTGAACCGCACGATGCGCAGAAACGTGCCGTACTGCCAGCGCATGGAGGCGTCGTCCGGCGTGTGGAGCTGGTGCCAGAGGGTCGATGGCGCGCCCAGCGCCAGCGGCGAGCCGTCCGTCAGCACGACAATCTGCCCCTCCGCCAGAAACGACGCGGCTCTGTCCGGCCGCTCGGTGGCGACGCATTGCGGGATCAGCGCCATGGGGTGATCCTCGATGATCTGCCCGATTTCGCCCGCCGACAGCGCGAAATCGCTCTGGCAGGCCGCCAGACGGCGGCGGACGCGCGCGAGCATGGCCTCGTCCGCCGTGCCGCGCAGGTACAGCAGCGCGCACCGGGTTTTCATCGCGCCGCCGACGCTGAGGAATTCCGTCATCAGCGCCTCGCGCTGCACGATGCGCCGAAGCAGCGTGATGTTCGTGCGGATGGATTCGCCGAAGCTCTCGTGCGGCCCGAGGACGACCTGCTCCGCCTCCGGCCTGCCGACGGCGCGCTTTTCAAACCCGCGCGTATCCATCACGCAGGCGCACGCGCAGCCGTCGCAGAGCAGCACGCTCTGGCCGGAGAGCGCGTCGGCAATCAGCTCGTCAAAGCGCGATTTGGTTTCCGTCGGCAGGACGGAAACGGCGTTTTCCATCAGGTAGCCGACGCGCGCCTCGGGCGGAACGTCCGCCCCCGCGTCGTGCGGCAGCGCCATGCACGGCTTGAGGATGTTTTCGTCGATTTCGCGCGTGTCGGTCATGCCGTCGATGGTCACCAGCGCGGAAAAAAACGCGCCGGAACGGAAACGGCGGATGATGACGTCCGCGTTATCCGACGCGCGGAAGCGGTCGCGAAAAACCCGGACGTCGCCGGATAAATCGCCGCTGAGCGAAATGGGGTCGTCCTCCATGAAATAAAAGCGCCTCCTTCCGGGCGGAATACGCCGTTAGGATAACCGGAAACGCGGCGCGTCATGCAGGGCGAATTCATCGGACGACTTGTCAAAAGTGAACGATAGGCAAACAAAAAAACAAACAATTCTGCGTGTCGGCTATGGTTTTTACAAAGAAGCTGTGTTATACTGATAGCGAGAGGACGTTTGAGCCCATCAAGAAGGAGGACATACCTATGCAGCTTACCGTTCGCCAGCCTTCCGCTTCGGAAGACGCCAAGCATTATACGACAGAGCGCCTGCGCGGCGAATACCTCATCGAGACCGTGTTCGCGCCGGACGACGCGATTTTGACGTATTCCCACTTTGACCGCATCATCGCCGGCGGCGTGATGCCCGTCAGCAAGAGCGTGGAGCTGGTCGGCTGCAAGGAGCTGGCCTCCGATACGTTCCTTCAGCGCCGCGAGATGGGCGTCATCAACATCGGCGGCAAGGGCAAGATCGCCGTGGACGGCGTTGCGTACGACCTCAAGCAGTACGACGGTCTGTATGTCGGCATGGGCGCGAAGACGCTGAGCTTCACCAGCGACGATCCCGCCGACCCGGCCAAGTTCTACATCAACACCTGCCCCGCGCACAAGACCTATCCGACCGTCAAGATCGACATCGACAAGGCCAACAAGCGCCCGCTGGGCAGCGTGGAGACCTGCAACAAGCGCGTCATCAACCAGTACATCCATCCGGCGGTCATGCAGAGCTGCCAGCTGTGCATGGGCATGACCCAGCTCGCGCCGGGCAGCAACTGGAATTCCATGCCCTGCCACACGCACGAGCGCCGCATGGAGGTCTATTTCTACTTCGATCTCAAGGATAACAACGTCGTCTTCCACATGATGGGCGAGCCGACCGAGACCCGCCACCTGCTGATGCACAACGAGCAGGCCGTCATCTCCCCGTCCTGGTCGATTCACACCGGCGTGGGCACGAGCAACTATACCTTCATCTGGGGCATGTGCGGCGAGAATCAGGAATTTGACGACATGGACAACATCGACCCGATCGACCTGCGCTGACGCGCGCCGGGGGTCAGGCGAAAAAACGGCCAATCACACGGCTGCCGCCTTTTTGAAAAAAGGCGGGTCGTGCGGAAATATACAGAAGGAGGCTTCTTTCCAATGAACGAGTTTATGAAGAATTTCAGCCTGGAGGGCAAGATTGCTTTCGTCACCGGCGCGTCCTACGGCATCGGCTTCGCGATTGCCAACGCGCTGTCCGCGGCGGGCGCAACCATCGTTTTCAACGATATCAATCAGGATCTGGTCAACAAGGGTCTGGCGGCCTACGAGGAGAAGGGCATCAAGGCGCACGGCTATGTCTGCGACGTGACCGATGAGGAAGCGGTGCAGAAGACCGTCGCCCAGATTCGCGAGGAAGTCGGCGTGATCGACATTCTGGTCAACAACGCCGGCATCATCAAGCGCATCCCGATGCTCGAAATGAGCGCGGCCGATTTCCGCAAGGTGATCGACGTTGACCTCAACGCGCCGTTCATCGTCTCCAAGGCCTGCATTCCGGGCATGATCGAGAAGGGCCACGGCAAGATCATCAACATCTGCTCCATGATGAGCGAGCTGGGCCGCGAGACGGTTTCCGCTTACGCGGCGGCGAAGGGCGGCCTGAAGATGCTGACCCGCAACATCTGCTCCGAGTACGGCGAGGCCAACATCCAGTGCAACGGCATTGGACCGGGCTACATCGAGACCCCGCAGACCGCGCCGCTGCGCGAGCGTCAGGCGGACGGCAGCCGTCATCCGTTTGACCAGTTCATCATCTCCAAGACTCCGGCCGCGCGCTGGGGCAAGACCGAGGATCTGCAGGGACCGGCGGTGTTCCTCGCTTCCGATGCGTCCAACTTCGTCAACGGCCACATCCTCTATGTGGACGGCGGCATTCTGGCTTACATCGGCAAGCAGCCCTGATCCGGACGGAAACGCGCCGTATAGGCGCGTAAGCGCATAAAAAAAGCCGAGCTTTCTCTAAAGAGGGGGTTCGGCTTTTTCAAACGACGTCTATAAAACGGAATAAGGGCGGGCGGCGGATTACGGCGCGCTTCGCCTGAAAACGGCGCGTCCAAGCGCGGCTTTCACCCATCCGAGGCATTGGGCAATCCCCAGCGGCAGCGCCAGCCCGCAGAGCAGATACAGCGCGTTCCATTCCGAGCGGCCGTTCGGCGCATACATGTAGTTGGCCACGGTGCGGAAAGCGCGGACGCTGAAATCCGCCGCGCCCAGCCCCAGCGCGTTGAGCGCGAGGAAGAAGCAATCGAGCGCGAAGAAGCCCATGTAGTGGTGCATCATAATATCGAACGTGTTTCGGCTGATGGCCAGCGCGAACCGGCTCTTGACGATATGCGGCGCGAGCAGGCGGGAAATCCGCAGATAGAACGCAATCGCCAGCGCCGCGCCCGCATACACGCCGAATGCGCCGCAGCCGAAATACGAGCAGTTGGAGAGCAGATACGCGAGGCTCTCGTACCGGGTGGAGAGCAGCACGCGCAGCACCACGATGCAGAGCAGATACGGCACGGTGGGCAGGCTGTCGCGCTTTTCCAGCACGCGGCGATAGAGCTGGCCGCCCGCAAGCCCCGGCAGGAGAATCATCGGGCGCAGCAGCCAGAGGGGGAAGGCGGCCTGCCGCCCCGCGAAGCAGAGCTGCACCGCCGCGCAGCCGGGAATCAGGCAGAGCAGGAAGGTCATGGCCTCGTTTTCGTGCCACAGCCGGGACAGCCGCCGGATCAGCGCATAGGCGACCTGCGCGCAGAAGAGCGGGAAGATGAACCAAGCGCCGAGGTTCCAGACGAAGTGCTCGCCGTCCGTGATCGGCGCGAGCAGAAGGGTGTAGGGCGAAAGCGGCGCGCCCAGCTCAAACCCGCCGAAACGGCGCAAAAGCGCCGCGCCCACGCCGTAAACGGCGTTCCAGAGATACAGCGGCACGAGCAGCTTTTTCGCCCGGTGCGCTAAATCCGAGCATGCGCCGCCGTACAATTTGAAGAAGTAGCCGGAGCCGAAAGCGAACATCATCAGGTGGAAGGAATAATAGCGAAACAGGCCGTTCATCTCGAACAGATGGCCGTTTGTCGTGTGTCCATCCACCACAAAGACGATGGCGAGCAGATAAAACACACGCATTGTATGGTTTTCAGACTTGTTCTGCACCGATAAAACCCCCTGATATTCAGAATCTGTGAAAAAATAATCGGATGAAAACTCGTATGGAATGATTATATCATGTTTTGCCGCCGGGTCAATGCGTCTTTGGCGGGGACTGGCAAAAGGAGCGGGGGACGCGGGCTGGCTGATCGCCGGAAAACAGGGCGGAAAACGGCAAAAAAGCGAAAACAGCACCGCATTTGGAAAAAAACATGCATTTTGTCCGTAGACGATTTTCATAAAAAATGTATACTTATAACACATCATCAAGATGGTGAACAAACATTCCGATGGAGGTGCCGTTATGGTTAAGTTTGGTGAACGGATGAAGGCTGCCCGTACAGCCAAACACATGAGTCAGCAGGCTCTGGCGGATATCATCGGCAAGAGCCTCAACACCGTGGGGCTTTATGAGCGCGGTCTGCGCCAGCCGAGTCTGGAAACGCTGTGCCTTCTGGCGGATACGCTGGAGGTTTCCAGCGACTATCTTCTCGCGCGCACGGACGTCAAGCGCACGGCGACGTTTTCCGGCGTTTCCGAAAGCGATCTGGCGGCGCGCGTGGCCAGAATCGAGAATCATCTGGGGCTGAATTGAACAAAGGGCGCCCTTCCTTCCGGAAGGCGCTTGCAGCGGGCTTAGCCCGCTTTTTTTGATGTGCCGCCGTACCCGTCATAGGGATGCGCCCACGCGATTGATTGCTTAGACGGAAAATAACCGAATCAAGGAGATCCCTCTTCGAGGGAGCTGGCACGGCACAGCCGTGACTGAGGGAGTTAGGCAGGCGCACAATGTTCCCTTCGCTTTTTTGCAGAAATGATGAAATAATCTTTGTAAAATTGGTAAAATCGTTGACTTATTCCCGCGCAATCTGTAAAATAGAGACAGTTACAGCATGCGAAAGGAAAGCCGGCCTATGAAAATTCTGTTTGTTTCAAGCGAATGTGCCCCCTTCAGCAAATCCGGCGGTCTGGCGGATGTGGCGTTTTCCCTTCCCCCGGCCCTTCAAAAAACGGGCGACGACATGGCCATCGTCACCCCGATGTATCGCGTCACGCAGGAAAACTGCGGCGATCAGTTTGAATTGGTCAAGACCTGTTCCGTCGCGCTCGGCCAGCGCAGCCTCGCCTGCACGCTGTACCGCGGCGCGCTGAACGGCGTGCCGGTGTACGCCATCGGCAACGAGCATCTCTTTCACCGGCCGCGTCTGTACGGCTATGGCGACGATTCGCTGCGGTTCGCGTTCTTCTGCCGCGCAGTGATCGACCTGCTGCCGGAATTTGGCGCGCTGCCCGATATTCTGCATTGCAACGACTGGGAAACGGCGCTGGCGATTCTGTACCTCAAAAACGACGCGGTGCTGCGGCCGGAGCTTTCCCGGATCAAGACGGTGTATACCATTCACAACATCGCCTATCAGGGGCAGTTCGGCAAAGGCGAAATGGAATCGACCTTCGCCCTGCCGTCCGGCTGGTATCACGGCGGCCTGAGCTATGAGTTTGAGGGGCGGCAGGATATCAACCTGATGAAGGGCGCGATGCTGATGGCGGACGCGGTGACGACCGTTTCCCCGACCTACGCGCGCGAACTGCACTATCCCTACTTTGCCCACGGCTTGCAGGGCGTGGTCGATCTGGTGGATCACAAGCTCTACGGCATCCTCAACGGCATCGACGTGGCGCATTACAACCCGGAGAGCGACCCGCTCGTGCCGTATCACTTCACCATCGAGGATCGAACCGGCAAGGCGCGCTGCAAGCGCGAGATCCAGCGCCTGTTCGGGCTGAATCAGGAGAGCGAGTGGCCGCTGCTGGCCAGCGTCGCGCGGCTGGTTGAGCAAAAGGGCATCGAGCTGATCCGCGAGATTCTGCCGCAGCTGATGGATATGGGCGTTCAGCTCATCGTGTTCGGCCAGGGCGACCCGAAGTACATTGAGTATTTCAACTGGGCGAAGGCACAGTGGCCGGGGCAGCTCGGTTTTTCCAGCGATTACAACGAGCCGACGGCCAGCGCCGTGTTCGCGGGCGCGGATATGTACCTGATGCCCTCGCGGTTTGAGCCGTGCGGCCTGTCGCAGATGATGGCCATGCGCTACGGCACCGTGCCGATCGTCCATGAGACGGGCGGCCTCAAGGACTCCGTGCGCGCCTATAAGGATTTTGACGGCGTCGGCGACGGTTTCGCGTTTTCGGATTATCAGGCGAAGGATTTGTATCTGGCCATTTCGGAGGCCGTCAAGCTCTATTTCGGCGACGAGGCGATGTTTGACCGCCTGCGCGTGCGCTGCATGAAGAAGGATTTCTCGTGGGACAAGAGCGCCGAGCGCTATAACCGCATGTATGAGGATATCTGCGGCGGCGCGGGCGCGGGCGAGCCGATTCCCTTTGAGGAGGCCTTTGACCAGCTTCGCCACTGCTACATGGAAAACGAGCGCACCAACCGCGTCCGGCACGCGAGCGGCTATCAGCGCGTGGTGCAGATCACCATCATCGGGCGCGGCGCGGGCACGTTCACCATCCGCTTCAATGAAAACGGCATGCAGGTCGAGCCGACCTCCGCGAGCGATGCGGAAGCCTATGTGCATTGCAGCTTTGACAATCTGCTGGCCATGGCGCGCGGCTTTGTGACCGTCGATAAGCTCTATTTGAGCGGCCAGCTCCGGCTCAGCGGCAACCTGTCCAAGGGCTTTGAAATTCGGTATCTGCTGTCGCCGGCCAAGCAAAGGGCATAAAAACGCCCGCTCAAACGCCCAGCAGCCGGACGCGCTTCATCCCCGCGATGGTTTTCACGGCCTGCGTCAGCGCTTCGCGCTTTTCAGACGGCGCTTCGTCCAGATCCACGACGGAGACGGCGATGTTTCCGCGCGAACGATTGACCAGGTCGGAGATGTTCAGCCCGAACCCCGCGACGGCGGAGGTGATCGAACCGAGGACGTTCGGCACGTTTTCGTGGATGCAGAACAGGCGCGGCTTGCTGACCGGCGCGACGTCCACGGCGGGCAGGTTCACGCTGTTGCGGATGATGCCCGATTCGAGGAAATCCCGCGTCTGCGCGGCGGCCATGACGGCGCAGTTCTCCTCGCTCTCCGGCGTGGACGCGCCCAGATGCGGGGTGCAGATCACGCCCTTTGCGCCCAGCAGCGCGTCGGAGGGGAAATCCGTGACGTAGGCGGCGACGCGGCCATCCGCCAGCGCTTCGAGCAGCGCGGCCTCGTCAACCAGCCCGCCGCGCGCGTAATTCATCATGCGCACGCCCTTTTTGCACAGCGACAGCGCCCGGCGGCCGATCATGCCGCGGGTCTTCTCGGTCATCGGCACGTGCACGGTGATGAAATCGCAGGCGGCGAACAGCTCGTCGAGCGAATTTTCGTGCCGGACGCTCTGCGCGAGCTTCCACGCATGCTCGACGGAGATCATCGGGTCGTAACCGACGACGTTCATGCCCAGCGCGGCGGCCGCGTTGGCGACCAGCACGCCGATGGCGCCCAAGCCGATGACGCCGAGCGTTTTGCCGCGCAGCTCCGGGCCGACAAACGCCTTTTTGCCCTTTTCGACGGCCTTTTCAATGCCGTCGCCCTGCCCCTTCAGGCCGCGCGCCCACTCGACGCCGCCGACGATGTCGCGGCAGGAGAGCAGCATGGCCGCCAGCACCATTTCGCAGACGGCGTTGGCATTCGCGCCCGGCGTGTTGAACACGCAGACGCCCGCCTGCGTGCATGCGTCGATGGGGATGTTGTTCGTGCCCGCACCCGCGCGCGCAATGCTCAGCACGGAGGGCGCAAGCGGCATGTCATGCATGGAGGCTGAACGGACGAGAATCGCATCCGGCTGCCCGGCGCTGTCGCTGACGTGATAGTGTTCGCCGAGCTGGGTGTAAATCGCGGGGGAAATCGCGTTCAGCGTTTGAATCTGATAGTTCATGGCTTAATTCTCCGTCTCAAATTGTTTCATAAAATCGACGAGCTTTTGCACGCCCTCGACGGGCATGGCGTTGTAGATGCTGGCGCGCATGCCGCCGACGATGCGGTGCCCCTTGAGGTTCACCAGCCCCTGCGCGGCGGCCTCCTTGACGAATTTCGCGTCCAGCGCCGCGTCGCCGGTGACGAAGGTGACATTCATGCGGCTGCGGTCGCGCGTCTGCGCCGTGCCGGTGAAGCGCTTGCTCTCGTCCAGATAATCATACAGCAGCTTGGCCTTTTCGATGTTGCGCGCTTCCAGCGCCGCGACGCCGCCCTGCGCCTTGATCCACTTGAAGGTCAGCCCCGCGACGTAGATGCCGAAGCAGTTCGGCGTGTTCAGCATGCTGTCCGCCGCGGCGAGCTTGGCAAAATCCATGACCTTCGGCGTGATCGGCAGCGCGCGGCCGAGCAGATCCTCGCGCACGATCAGGATGACCACGCCCGCAGGCGCGACGTTTTTCTGCGCGCCCGCGTAGATCACGCCGAATTTGCGCACGTCGCAGACCTCGCTGAGGATGTTGGAGGACATATCCGCGACCAGCGGCACGTCGCCCGTGTCGGGAATGTGATCCCAGCGCGTGCCGTAAATCGTGTTGTTGGTCGTGATGTGGACGTATTTCGCATCCGGGGAGAGCGTATAAGCCGGAATATGGGTGTAATTTTCCGCGCGGGAGGAACCGGCGACGTTGACCGCGCCGTATTTCTGCGCCTCGACCAGCGCGTTGTGCGCGAAGTTGCCGGAATCGACGTAATCGGCATGGCCGCCGTCCATCAGGTTCATGGCGACGGCCGCGAACATGGCGGTCGCGCCGCCCTGCGGGAAGATCACCTTGTAGTGATCCGGAATGGCCATGACCTCGCGCAGGTCGGCGACGGTCTGGTTGAAGATATCCAGATACATGCTGGATCGGTGGCTCATCTCCATCACGGACATGCCGGTACTGCCGTAACACAGCAGCTCCTTTTGAACCTGCTCGAGCACGGGCAGCGGCAGCATGGACGGGCCGGGCGCGAAGTTGAACACACGTTCCATAAGACAAGCCTCCTACAAAATCAATTCGCCTTTCGGTTTTCAAATCGTCAAGGGGAAACCCTGATCCTTTATCGCGGAAAAGCGTTTGAAACATCTTATCACGTTGAAAAGCAAAAAGCAAGAAAAAGAGGACGATTTTCGCCCGGAATTGACAGATGATCTATCTATTCCTGTTTTTCGGGGGATTTGGTTCGCGGAAAAAGAAGCGGGTGAACGTTCGCAATCGGTTGCATCCGTTTCATTTTTCCATTATAATCAAATCATCCAATCTTTGTCTTATTTTTCGTTTGGCTAAGGAGGATGTCTATGTTGACCGATATTGAAATCGCCCAGTCCTGCGAGATGCAGCCCATCGGAAAAATCGCCGACAAGCTCAACATCCCGGAGGAAATGCTCGAACCTTACGGCCGCTACAAGGCGAAGGTCGATCACATCGCGCTGAAGGATCTCCCGCAGAAGGGCAAGCTGGTGCTCGTCACCGCCATCAACCCGACGCCCGCCGGAGAGGGCAAGACCACCGTTTCCATCGGTCTGGCCGACGCGCTGCGGCTGGAGGGCTATAACGCCTGCCTCGCGCTGCGCGAGCCGTCCCTCGGCCCGGTGTTCGGCGTGAAGGGCGGCGCGGCCGGCGGCGGCTATGCGCAGGTCGTTCCGATGGAGGATATCAACCTGCATTTCACCGGCGACATGCACGCCATCACCGCGGCGAACAACCTGATCGCCGCCATGGTGGACAACAGCATCCAGCAGGGCAACCCCTGCCGGATCGACCCGCGCCGCGTGACGTGGAAGCGCTGCATGGATATGAACGACCGCCAGCTCCGCAGCGTCATCGACGGCCTCGGCGGCAAGCCCAACGGCACGCCGCGCGAGGACGGGTTTGACATCACCACCGCCAGCGAGATCATGGCGACGCTGTGCCTCGCGTCCTCCATCGCCGACCTCAAGGCGCGCATCGCCCGCATCGTCGTCGCCCGCACATATGACGATCAGCCCGTGACCGCCGGGGATATCCACGCGCAGGGCGCGGCGACCGCGCTGCTCAAGGACGCGTTGCGCCCGAACCTCGTGCAGACGCTGATTGGCACGCCCGCGTTCGTGCACGGCGGCCCGTTCGCCAACATCGCCCACGGCTGCAACGCCGTGATCGCGACCCAGACGGCGCTCCGTCTGGCCGACGTCGTGGTGACGGAGGCGGGCTTTGGCGCGGATCTCGGCGCGGAAAAGTTTATCGACATCAAGTGCCGCATGGCGAACCTCGTGCCCAGCGCGGTGGTGCTGGTGGCGACGGTTCGCGCGCTCAAGAGCCACGGCGGCGTGGCGAAGGCCGAGCTGGGCGAGGAGAACCTCGAAGCGCTGGAGCGCGGCCTGTCGAACCTGCGCCGCCATCTGCGCAACATCCGCGAGGTCTGGGGGCTGCGCCCGGTCGTCGCGCTCAACCGCTTTACCAGCGACACCGACGCGGAGATCGAGCTGGTTCGCCGCGCGGCGGCTGAAACCGGCGCGAAGGTCGCGCTTTGCGAGGTCTGGGCAAAGGGCGGCGAGGGCGGCCGCGAGCTGGCCAAGCTGGTGATGGAGGAGGCGAGCCACGCCGATCCCGCCGCGTTCACCTTCACCTATCCGGATGAAATGCCGCTGGCGGATAAGATTCGCGCCGTTGCGACGCGCATCTACGGCGCGAAGGACGTTTCCTTCACGCCCGCCGCGATGAAGACGCTCAAGCAGCTCACCGACGAGGGCTGCGGAAAGATGCCGGTCTGCATCGCCAAAACGCAGTATTCCTTCTCCGACGACCCGAAGAAGCTCGGCGCGCCGGAAGGCTTTACGCTCACCATCCGCAGCGTCAGGGTCAGCGCGGGCGCAGGGTTTGTGGTCGCGCTCTCCGGCGATATTATGACCATGCCGGGGCTGCCGAAGGTGCCCGCCGCCGTCAATATCGACGTGACCGACGACGGAAAGATCACGGGGCTGTTCTGATAAAGGCGGGGGGAACCCGCGCAGAATGTAGACAAAAAGCTATTCTCCCCCCGAAGGGGGGAGAATAGCCCTTTCCGCAAA
>ERZ772820.2833-NODE-2833-length-11719-cov-3.480710_pt1 | contig 11719 bp, 10 predicted proteins | sample MGYA00511377_ERZ772820 | MGnify/ENA primary metagenome ERZ772820 (study PRJEB29015, sample SAMEA2737684) | human gut metagenome | biome: human gut; feature: human-associated habitat; material: faeces | place: China | collected 2012 ...
GGGGCAACAGAAATCGAGGCGGCTTTCAAGGGAACAGCCATAGAGAAAGCAGACCTGAGCGGCTGTACGTCGTTAGGCAGTACGGTGAGTGCGTTTGAAGGATGTGCGGCCCTACAGGAGGTGATTCTTCCGTCTTGTTTTGTGCCGGCAAATTATACGTTTGCCGACTGTACCGGATTGAAGCTCATTGATTATACGGCTTATACCGATACGCAAGATGCACCGGCTGTTAAAAACAATACGTTTAGCGGTATTGATGATTTGAAGTCGGTCACATTGAAAGTGAACGACCGAAATCATGAACTGTTCGAGGCTCATAAAATATGGTCGGAATTCGATATAGAATATGATACTAGCGGCGTTTTGGGGATGAAGGTTAATGACAAGACAAAGCCGGTTACGGTTTATACCGTAGATGGACGCTACATGGGTACGTATGTTCCCGAAACGGATTGGCAGGTAAGTTTGCCACGTGGTGTGTACATTGTAAACGGTAAGAAGATGATGAAAAAATAAGAAAATATTTCGTATGTAAAAAGAGCCGGATTTATCTGGCTCTTTTTTTATTCAATAAGTAGCTGATACATTCCTTGAATGTGACAGAACCGAACAACCACATCAGTCCTCCATAAAGCAAGGCGGCTATGAAGATTTTCAGCCCCAACAGCAAGTAAATATTTTCTATAGGTGAGGTGACGAAAGCCGTAACAACCATTGCCAATGCGGCCAGTGCTGCATAAGGAAACAAGTCGAGGACGGCTTCCCATAGGCGTAATCCGATTTCGCGGTGGACGAAATAAAACCATATCGTAAGCCATGCGATATTGATGGCCGTATAGACACATACCATGGTGTGGATGCCATAGGGGTAAGAAAAGAATATGGCACTAATCTGTGTCAAGCCCATTCCGACGGTGTTCCATAGCACTAAGTCCGAGCGCTCTTTGGTGATGACCAGGTTGGCACATAGATATTGTATAGGTACGGTGAACGCACCGGCGCACAGGATCTGCATGAGGGGTACGCAATCTAACCATTTCTCTGTGACGGTGATGAGGATAAGTTCACGCGAAATCAAGGCTAATCCGAAGAGGGCGGGAAAAACCATGAAGGCATTGAAACGTAGCATTTTACGGAAAACCCGCTTATGACGCTCTCGTTCCGTTTCCACATTACGCAGTACAGGTTGGGCAACGTCTTTTATGGTGCCAAGCACCATTGTGCTCACCATACTGGTCCATTTGTTAGCTTGGTTGTAAAGTCCTACGTCGTGTACAGCATAGAAACGTCCTAACATGACAGATAAGATATTACCGTTGATATTGTTGCAAATGTCGTTGGCCAGCAGCTTACTGCTGAAACCGAACATTTCTTTTAACGGATGGAAAGATACCGGTAAAGTGGGACGCCATTTTGAGAAATACCAGAAAAGGATGGTGTTGCAAGTTGTGAAAGCTATACCTTGGGTGGCCAAGCCCCAGTATGCGTAACCCTTCAAGGCCATAGTGAGGCCGATTGTGCTGGACGTAGTGAGGCTGATCACAGTGATAATCGCTTTCTGCTTGACTTGCAATGTACGGAATAGGTATGCGTAATGCGCAGTACCTAAACTGGCAATCACGAAGCCAAGGAACGAGAAACGTGCCAATGGGGTAAGTTCGGACAAGTCTTGATTAGCCGCAGCATCTGAGTGCTGGTAAAATTCCGTAATTAAGGGTGCCAGGAAGAATAGTAACAAGTACATGACACAACTGGTTCCTACGTTGAACCAGAATACGGCGTTGTAGTCTTCATGTACGATTTCTCTTCGATTGGCCAAAGCTGTGCGGAAACCGCTGTCCTGCAATACGGAAGCAATTTGTGAGAAAACGGTTAGCAAACCCACCATACCATAATCCGACGGTGAGAGAATGCGGGCAAGAAAGATACCGAACAAAGTACCTAATACCAATTGTGCCCCATTACTAATGGTGCCCCACATCAGGCCTTTTGCTGTCTTTTCTTTGAGCGTATTTTCTGGCATATCAGTGAGTTGGGTGGTATTTGAGTTTCTCTTTCAGAGTAAGGATGAAATCACATGCTTTTTTCCCCCAGCCGATGTGCGGAATACCGCAGTATGTTCCTGCTTTTGCCCAAAAACGTTGTTCGTCGAGGATTCCTTTGTCCCGTTCGAGTATCCGGTATAGTCGATATAATCCGAATTTCTTCTCGGACGGTAAGTGCCATACGGACAGTTTTTCATCGCCAGGCGACACATTATTATATATCGGAGTGGTCCAAAGACGTTTTACATAGCGGTTGGCTGTGGCATAACGCAGATGTAGGCGTTCGGCCAAAACACTGAAGATATGAGCCTCTTCGTGGAGGCGTGCCGTATCGGCCGGCAAGTTGAAGTTAAATTGCCATACAACCGGAAATTCTCGGTTGACGCCGTGCACGGCGTCAGCTCTTAAGCCGATGAATTCTCCTCCGTAATATGCCATAGGAGAAGAAGGGCGTTCGCCATAGCATGACGTGTAGAATTCCTCCATTTGTGCTAATGTGGTACCGTTGATGGAGAATCCCTGAGGACAGCCCAAGTCATATAGGGTACTACCATCTGTGCGTATGCTTTGGAAGAGGCTGTGCAGTGGCGTGCGGCATAAGCAGTCCGCATCACAGACCAACAACGTGTCGCCAGGTTGCATGCGTCTCTCCATTTCCTTGAAGATGTCGTATACATAGAATTGGTTCATCCAGGCTTTGTACCATCCTTTTGGGGGACGGTTCCGGTAGGGGAGGGTGACGACTTCCGTTCTCGTCCTTTGGAACAGTTCCGTAAGAAATGGCGGAAGCTGGTCTGCTTCAAGGTTGGTGAAGAATAACAGTTCGGCTTCCGGGTTATAATGCCGGAAAGTGGTGAAAAATGGTACTTGTATCTGCATATACACAGAATGGAGCAGAGCAGAGTCACCTCTTCCGCCTGCTTGCGGATAGTAACTGGCTTCCTCGTGTGACTCGCGGTAAAACCACGTAGCGATGTAATTTTTAAACGGCTTCATGCACAGTCTTTATGAAAAACATACAGCTAAGATAAGGCTTTATTTGCGTATAAGCCCTAAAAAGGTGGATAATATTTAATAGTAATGTCTTTTTTCTCGCTATTTCTATGCTATTCAACATGTTTTTCTTAAATAGATGAAAATGTTCTTTCTCTTGGCTTTGCTATACCGGAAAATATGTCTACTTTTAGTGCACAAAATAAAAAATAGCGAATAGATAAACGGAGAAATACAATGGAAAAGATTCAAGAATTGACCGATAAGCTTTATCGCGAAGGGGTGGAAAAAGGGAATGCCGAAGGTATGCGCCTGGTGGAAAAAGCAAAGGCCGAAGCCGATAAATTAGTGGCGGATGCTCGAAAAGAGGCGGATGAAATCGTGGATAAGGCGCGTAAGCAGGCTCAGGAGCTGGATGCCAATACGAAATCAGAATTGAAACTGTATGCGGGGCAGGCTTTGAATGCATTGAAATCGGAGATTGTGAATGTCGTTTCCGACAAACTGGTAAAGGATACGGTGAAGGAGCTTATGGGCAATAAGGATTTCATGGGTAACTTTATGGTGGCTGTGGCCAAGAATTGGGCTTCGGGCGAAGATTTGGTGATTTCCGCTTCGGATGCCGACGGGCTTACCGCTTACTTCCGTGCCCATGCGAAAGACTTGTTGGATAAAGGAGTGAAGATAGAGAAAGTGAACGGAAAAGCGGCCGCGTTTTCGGTATCTCCGTCCGACGGTTCTTATAAGGTGAATTTCGGTGAAGAGGAATTTGCAGCTTATTTCAAGGAATTCCTCCGTCCGAAATTGGTAGAAATGCTCTTCTAAATCCATCTGCATGAAAAATTATTATGGTTTGGTGGCAAGTATGCCCGATGTGTCTCCCGATGATGCCAAACTGAATTTTACGGTGGCAGACTTCAAAGAGGACTATTGGCCGCAACTTTCCGAGACAGATAAAAAGTTGGTGGCTTTGTTTTTCTTGCGTTATGACCATCGCAATTTGTTGGCATGGTTGGCCGAAGGAGACGGGGCGGCGTTCGACGAACGGGCGATGTTTCCGCGTGAAGCGTGGCCCGAAGCCATGGAGAAGGTGAAGACCGGTGATGAGCAAGGCCGTGTGTTGCCTGCTTATTTTTACGAGTTCATGGCAGAGTATGCTTCCTTGAAAGAAGTACAGGAACGCTTGCCGGAAGATGTCCTTTTGGCGGCATATTATCGGTATGCGGGCACGTTCAAGAATCGTTTTACAGCGGATTGGTTTGCATTCAACCGGAATGTGAACAATATCCTGATAGCTCTTACGGCCCGGAAGTATGGATTCGATCCGGCCTTTTATTTGGTAGGCGACGATGTAGTGACGAAAGCTTTGGCCGTTTCGGGAGCACGGGATTTCGGTTTGGGTACGGAACTGGATTATATGGACGACGTGATACGCATCCATGAGATGTCCGACCCGGTAGAGAAAGAACGTAAACTGGATTTGTTGAAATGGGAATGGTTGGAAGATAGGACTTTCTTCTGTTATTTTTCAGTAGAACGCCTGTTTGCCTTTCTCATTAAGCTAGACATCATAGAGCGGTGGACGCATATCGACAAGGAGCGGGGCGGGAAAGTCTTCCGCAGTCTGGTGGAGCAGTTGAAGAACGAGGTGGAGATTCCCCAAGAATTTAAGAAATAAAAAAAGAAAATAATGATATGGCAACAAGAGGTACAGTGATTGGAGTCATCTCCAATATCGTGACCATTCAAGTGGACGGCCCGGTGGCGCAGAATGAGATCTGCTACATCACGACAGGCGGAGACCGTCTGATGGCCGAAGTGATTAAGGTGGTCGGCCGGAACGCATACGTGCAGGTGTTTGAAAGCACCCGGGGTATGAAAGTCGGGGCTGCGGCTGAATTTACCGGGCACATGCTCGAGGTGACGCTGGGGCCGGGTATGCTTTCCAAGAACTATGACGGTTTGCAGAACGACCTGGACAAGATGGAGGGAGTATTCCTGCGTCGCGGACAGTACACTTATCCGTTGGATAAAGACAAAAAATGGCATTTTAAGCCTATTGCGAAACCCGGAGACAAGGTTGGGGCTTCCGCTTGGTTGGGCGAGGTGGAGGAAAACTATCAGCCCCTGAAAATCATGGCACCGATAGCCATGGAGGGGATGGCTACGGTGAAAAGCATCGTTCCGGAAGGCGACTACTTGTGCGAAGACACGATAGCCGTGTTGACGGGAGAGGACGGTGAGGACATTGCCGTAACCATGGTGCAGAAATGGCCGGTGAAAGTGGCCATGACCAATTATAAGGAAAAGCCGCGTCCTTTCAAACTGTTGGAGACGGGCGTACGTACCATTGATACGATGAATCCTATTGTAGAGGGGGGCACGGGATTTATTCCGGGGCCGTTCGGTACGGGCAAGACGGTGCTTCAGCACGCCATCTCCAAGCAGGCCGAGGCCGATATCGTGATCATTGCCGCCTGTGGGGAGCGTGCCAACGAGGTGGTGGAGATCTTTACGGAGTTCCCCGAACTGGTGGACCCGCATACGGGACGCAAGTTGATGGAACGTACCATCATTATCGCCAACACGTCCAACATGCCTGTGGCTGCCCGTGAGGCATCGGTATATACGGCCATGACGATTGCCGAGTTCTATCGTTCTATGGGATTGCGCGTCCTCTTGATGGCCGATTCCACTTCACGTTGGGCACAGGCTTTGCGCGAGATGTCCAACCGTATGGAGGAACTGCCGGGACCGGATGCTTTCCCGATGGATTTGTCCGCTATCATTTCCAACTTCTACGGTCGTGCAGGCTATGTGTACTTGAACAACGGCGAAGTGGGCTCCATTACGTTCATCGGTACGGTGTCGCCGGCCGGCGGTAACTTGAAGGAACCGGTGACGGAAAATACAAAGAAGGTGGCGCGTTGCTTTTATGCGTTGGAGCAGGACCGTGCGGACAAGAAACGTTATCCGGCCGTGAACCCGATAGATTCTTATTCCAAGTATATCGAATATCCCGAGTTTGAAGAATATATATCGAAGCGCATTAATGGCGAATGGACAGCGAAAGTGAACGAACTCAAGACACGCCTTTTGAGAGGAAAGGAGATTGCCGAGCAGATTAATATCTTGGGTGACGATGGCGTACCTGTGGAGTATCACGTGATATTCTGGAAGTCGGAAGTCATCGACTACGTGATTCTGCAGCAGGACGCTTTCGACGAGGTGGATGCCGTGACACCGATGGAACGGCAAGAAGACATCCTGAATCTGGTGGTGGACATTTGCCGTGCCGAGTACAAGTTCGACGGTTTCCTTGAAGTCATGGATTATTTCAAGAAACTCATCAACCTGTGCAAGCAGATGAACTACGCGGAATTCAAGAGTGAGAAGTTCGAAGACTATAAACGCCAGATTCGTGAGATGGTGGCAGAAAGGCAATAATTAATCAGGAAAGTTATGGCAACAAAAGCATTTCAAAAGATATATACGAAGATCAGTCAAATCACGAAGGCCACTTGTACCTTGAAGGCTACGGGCGTGGGAGCCGACGAATTGGCTATGGTAGACGGCAAGCTGGCCCAGGTGGTGAAGATTGCCGGTGACGAAGTGACGCTGCAAGTTTTCGAGGGTACGGGCGGCATCCCTACGGATGCGGAAGTTGTGTTCATGGGCAAGGCACCCACCCTGAAAGTGAGTGAACAACTGGCCGGTCGCTTTTTCAATGCCTATGGCAATCCCATCGACGGAGGACCGGAAGTGGAAGGGGTGGAAGTGGAAATCGGCGGTCCGTCGGTGAATCCGGTGCGTCGCAAGCAGCCGTCCGAACTGATTGCGACGGGTATTGCCGGTATCGACCTGAACAACACGTTGGTGTCCGGCCAGAAGATACCGTTCTTTGCCGACCCGGATCAACCTTTCAATCAGGTAATGGCCATGGTAGCCTTGCGTGCACAGACCGATAAGATTATTTTGGGCGGTATGGGAATGACGAACGACGACTATCTTTATTTCAAAAACGTGTTCTCGAATGCCGGTGCGCTCGACCGTATCGTCAGTTTCATGAATACGACCGAAGACCCTGCGGTGGAGCGTCTGTTGGTGCCCGACATGGCCTTGACGGCTGCCGAGTATTTCGCTGTGGAAAAGAATGAAAAGGTATTGGTGTTGCTCACCGACATGACTTCATACGCCGACTCGTTGGCCATCGTGTCCAACCGTATGGATCAGATTCCGTCGAAGGACTCCATGCCCGGTTCTTTGTATTCCGATTTGGCCAAGATTTACGAGAAAGCCGTACAATTCCCTTCGGGTGGTTCCATTACCATTATCGCCGTGACAACGTTGAGCGGGGGCGACATCACGCATGCCGTGCCGGACAACACGGGATATATTACCGAAGGGCAGCTTTTCTTGCGTCGCGATAGCGATATCGGTAAGGTCATCGTGGACCCGTTCCGTTCGTTGTCCCGCCTGAAACAGTTGGTGGCCGGTAAGAAAACCCGTAAGGACCATCCTCAGGTGATGAATGCGGCCGTACGTTTGTATGCGGATGCCGCCAACGCCAAGACCAAGATGGAAAACGGGTTCGACTTGACGGACTACGATAACCGTACGCTCTCTTTTGCCAAGGATTATGCAGACAAGCTGTTGGCCATCGACGTGAACCTGAATACGACGGAGATGCTCGATGTGACCTGGGGGCTATTTGCCAAGTACTTCAAGCCCGAAGAGGTGAACATCAAGAAGGAACTGGTGGATGAGTTCTGGACGAAATAAATCGGAGGGATATGGCCATAAAATTTCAATATAACAAAACATCGTTGCAGCAGCTTGAAAAACAACTCAAGATGCGCGTACGTACGTTGCCTATCATCAAGAACAAGGAGAGTGCGTTGCGCATGGAGGTGAAGAAGTGCAAGGCGGAAGCGGCGGAACTGGCACGCAACCTGGAGGCGCAGATTCAGGCTTACGAGGCGATGTTTGCATTATGGAGCGAATTTGACCCGACGATAGTTGGGGTCAAAGACGTGGATTTGGGCGTGAAAAAGATAGCCGGGGTACGGGTGCCGGTGCTGAACAGTGTGGAATTGGAGGTGCGTCCGTTCAGTATGTTCAGCAGTCCTAAGTGGTATTATGACGGGATTTCTTTGTTGCGCGGTCTGGCGCGGACGGCCATAGAAAGGGAATTCGTGCAGGCCAAGCTCGACCTGTTGGAGTATTCGCGCAAGAAGACGACCCAAAAGGTGAACCTTTTCGAGAAGGTGCAGATACCCGGTTATGAGGATGCGTTACGAAAAATCAAACGTTTCATGGAGGATGAGGAAAACTTGTCCAAGTCTTCCCAGAAAATATTAAAGACCCTTCAGGAGAAGAGAAAGGAGGCCGAGGCATGATTACGAAGATGAAGAAACTTACTTTCCTTATTTACTATAAGGAGTATGAAGCTTTCTTGAAGCGGATGCAGGAGCTGGGGGTATTGCACGTGCAGACTGCACAGGAGGGTTCCGTAGAGCCTACATCCGAATTGGAGGCCAAACTCAAACAGACAGAGCATGTGAAAGCATGGATAAACCGTCTGGAGGCCATGGAAGCGACGGATGTACCGTTGGCCTCTGACCGGAGTGCGGCAGATATCCTTTTGCATTTGGATGAGATGGACGAAGCCCGCCGGGTGAAGGAAACGGAACTCCAGCGTTTGCGTAAGGATGAGGCTGCGCTGTTGCCTTGGGGCGATTTCGATCCGGTGCGTGTCGAGGGGTTGTCGAACATCGGTTATGCCATGGGATTTTTTGTATGTCCCGAACGTTCGTTCAATGAAGAGTGGGCGGAACTGTATTATGCTACTGAAGTAACCCGTGAAAAAGGCAAGGTCTATTTCGCGACCCTTACGCCGGTGGGTGAGGAGGTGGTACTCGATGCCGAACAGTTGCGTCTGCCTCATGTCTCATTGGCGGATTTGCGGAAGCAAATACGTGAAAAGGAAGAAGGAATAGCCGCTATAGAACATGAAATGGGTAGGTTGGCGCAAGGTTATGTGAGCCGACTTCGTGGTTATGAAGATGAATTGCGCACCTCCATTGCTTTCGATCGCGTGGTTTTGGGTACGGAACAAGTGGCCGACAACCGCTTGATGGTGTTGCAGGGATGGATTCCGGAAGACAAGGAAGCCGAAGTGAAATCTTTCCTTTCCACGCAGGAGGTCTATTATGAGATACGTGCGGCGCGCAGGGAAGATAACGCTCCGATTAAATTGAAGAACAATGCATTCGTACGTATGTACGAGGTGCTGACGAAGATGTACGGCATGCCCGACTATGCGGAGTTCGACCCTACGCCATTGGTCGCCCCGTTTTTCACGTTATTCTTTGCTTTCTGCATGGGCGATGCCGGTTACGGATTGGTGCTGATTGCTTTGGGATTTTTCCTGAAACACAAGCTTTCTCCATCTTTGAAGGGTATCATGAACTTGGTGATTACACTGGGAGCGGCCACCACCGTGTTCGGTGCCGTTTTGGGTACGTTCTTCGGGGTGAGCCTCTTTGACGTAGATGTGCCTGAGTGGATGAAACAATTCATGATCGTGGGTAAGATAGGCGATACGAGCTATGACAAACAAATGCTATTAGCCTTGATTATCGGCGTGGTGCACATTTGCATTGCCATGACGGTGAAAGCCATCGGTGCTACGGTACGCTACGGTTTCAAGGAGTCGCTCTCTGATTGGGGATGGCTGCTGCTTGTCGTCGGTTTCATCTGTACGGGCGGCCTTTCTTTTATGAAAGTGATTTCGGAGAATGTGGCGGGTACGTCTTTTCTTGTGATCGGCAGCGTGGCGGCCATCGGTATCTATTTGCTGAATAATCTCCACCGCAATGTTTTTGCCAATATCGGTGCCGGATTGTGGGACACGTATAACATGGCTACTGGGCTGATGGGCGACGTACTTTCCTATATCCGTCTGTATGCTCTCGGGTTGGCCGGCGGTATGTTGGGCGGTGTGTTTAACCAGTTGGCCTTTATGGTACGCGACGGAGCGGGAGACACCTTGTACGGAGTTCCCGGTTGGTTGGGGTGCGGACTGATTCTGGTGTTCGGTCATACGTTGAACATCGCCATGTCTTGCTTGAGTGCTTTCGTGCACCCGCTTCGTCTGACTTTTGTGGAATATTTTAAGAACTCCGGCTACGACGGAAAAGGAGAGGTATACGAGCCTTTCAGTATAGTAAAAAACAAATAATCAATTAATCACAAATAAAATTTAGAACATTATGAATGAAATTTTAGGTTACATCGGTTTGGGCTTGATGTTTGCCTTGGCCGGTATCGGCAGTTGTTACGGTACGACTATTGCGGGAAATGCTGCCGAAGGGGCGTTGAAGAAGAATCCTTCCAAATCTTCCAGTTACATGATTTTGTCTGCCCTTCCGGCCACACAGGGATTGTATGGCTTTGTGGCTTTCCTGATGTCCATGGGGCGTGATTTTACGACGGAGGGACCGTTGATGTTAGGTATCGGTTTGGGAGTCGGTTTGGTATGTATGATTTCCGGCATCCGTCAGGGGCAGATTTGTGCGAACGGTATTGTGGGCATTGCTCAAGGACATGACGTGCAGACCAATACGATGATTTATGCCGCCCTTCCGGAATTTTATGCCATCTTGGCTTTGGTAGCAGCATTGATGGTGTAAATTAATAAGCATTCGATAAAGATTGTCAGGCCGCGTTCGTTAAGAATGCGGCCTGATGTTTTTTAGAACATTTCGAAAGCGGCGATACGGTTCCGGAGCCATGCTCGGGACGTAACGCTTGTCTGCTCTTGGATTCAAAACGTGTAAAACCAGATAGAATAGAAGGTGGAGGAAGTCAATTCAGCCACCTGCGGCAAACGAAAAATCAATCTCTTGAGATTGATTTTTCGTTTGCCGCAGATTGATTTTCGTTTTGGCGCACAAATTTTCCCTATTCTCAACTCGTTGTATACGAGTTGTTTATAAATCCCTTTTTCTGTCCTCCATTTACCGGATGGAATCGGTTTGGAAAATGGCCGGCATGTCCGGCTCGGTATGTTCATAGTCGTAGGGCGAGGGGGCTATGCCTCCGTCCCCGGGCCCTGAGGTGCCGCTGTTGGTACGTATGCGCCCGTCGGCGATGGCGATGTCCCAGTCCGTGCGGGCTTTCCAGGCGGCGTCCTGCGCGGCGTCGCCGAGCGGGCTCTCTCCCACCTTGCTGCCGGTTTCGAGCGAGATGTAGACCCATCGGTCGTCGCTGAGACCCTCCACCGAGAGCGTTTTCACCTGCGCCGGTTCCGGTGCCGGGCCTTTGTCGCCGGAGCCGTCCGACGCGCATCCCGCCAGTATCGCACATCCCGTCATGGCGAGCAGCAATATGCTGTGTTTCATCGTTTTCATCGTCGTCAATCCGTTAAACTGTTCAGGTTGCGGCTGCCGTCGCCCTGATAGAGATACTTGATCGTCACCCGGCCCGCACCCCGGTCGTAGTCCGTGATTTCGAACTTGGCGTATTTGCCGCTTGCGGTACGCAGCACGTAAGGCGCCGTGTAGGGGGCCCAGAGGTTGTCGAGCCATTGTATGGCCGACGCCGAGGTGGTTTTGAGGGCGGTCGTGGCGGCCGCGAAGAGATTCGCGCCCTTTTCCAGCACGACTGGCTGCGGAAGG
>ERZ772820.2844-NODE-2844-length-11700-cov-23.155775_pt1 | contig 11700 bp, 9 predicted proteins | sample MGYA00511377_ERZ772820 | MGnify/ENA primary metagenome ERZ772820 (study PRJEB29015, sample SAMEA2737684) | human gut metagenome | biome: human gut; feature: human-associated habitat; material: faeces | place: China | collected 2012 ...
CATCGATGATATTTTTCATCACCGTATAATGGGGAAAAAGGTTAAAATTCTGGAATACCAGTCCAAAACATTTACGGATATTATGTAATTCCGCCTTCGATGCATATTCGCACTGTACTCTGCCGTTTTTATCCGTTTTCTCTGAAGCTGCCGTCTGCCCTAAATAGATCAGCTCACCGCCGTCCATTTTTTCCAAAAGCGTTGCACAGCGAAGCAGTGTGGACTTCCCGGAACCGGAGGGACCGATGATGGAGACCACCTCTCCCTTTTTCACGGTCAGGGAGATATCCCGTAGCACTCCGTTTCCATCAAAGCTTTTTTTCACATGATTCATTTCTAAGAGGATTTCGCCGTCTGTCTGTTCCATATACGATACTCCTGTCTGTCACCTATCTGTAATAAGATGTCTTCTTCTCCAGGTATTCCATGAAGGATGCCACAACGAGATTAAAGATATAATAGAATACACCTGCCGCCAGCAACGGAACCACACTGGTCTGTGCTGCTCCGATCTGCTTCGCGACTGTAAACATCTCCGCAATGGAAATGGTAAATGCCATAGAAGTATCCTTGACTAATGTGATAGTCTCATTGGTCACCGGCGGAAGCACCCGCTTCACGACCTGCGGCAGAATGATCTTCATGAAAGTCTGTGCCTTACTGTAGCCCAGTACCTGCGCAGCCTCATACTGTCCCACCGGAATAGATTCGATCCCCGCACGGTAGATTTCCGCAAAATATGCTGCATAGTTGATCACGAATGCCACGATCACCGCCGGGAAACGATACCCCGTTCCCACGTGCATGCGGAACACATAAAAGGGTGCGAAATACACCACGATGATCTGCAGCATCAGAGGGGTTCCTCTCATGATGGATATGTAAATTTTAGAAATAATGCGGATCACCTTACATCCTGACATTCTTCCGAAGGCTACGATCAACCCAAGAGGAAGGGAGAATAAAAGGGTCAGTACAAATATTTCCACCGTTATCAGAAAGCCCTCTGCCAGCTGGGCACTCATGGTCAGCAAACTCATGAAATCTACTCCTTAATTATCCTGACTTACATCAATTATCTTTTGTTATTTACCGAGGCAGACACTGTCGGTCAGTCCCCACTTTTCAGCGATCTGTGTGAAAGTACCGTCTGCTGCCATCTCATCGAGGGTCTTCTGCACGGTATTTCTTAACTCATCGTTACCCTTTAAGAAACCAACGGCGTACTGCTCTACTGCCAGCTTGTTGTCCTCACCCTGCAGCATAACGAACTTCCCTGCTTCTCTCTGGGCAATCTGGTACTGTGCCACACCGATATCGATAGCTACGGCATCTACCGCACCCTGCTCCAGATCCATGAATGCAGTGTTATAATCCGCATACTCGATCAGCTGTGCAAAGGAATCACGAAGTGCAATGTTATCGGTGTTCTCTTCATCATTCAGTGCAGCCAGTGCGGAAGAATCCTTCTGTACCGCTACAACCTTGTCTGCCAGCTCTTCCTTATTCTGTACACCGGAAGCTGCTGCTACGACGAACACCTGGCTGTTATCCACATATGGCTCGGTCCAGGTGTAGGCATCCTCTCTGCCGTTCATGGTGAACCCGTTCCAGATACAGTCAATAGCTCCGGAAGAAAGCTCCATATCCTTTGCATCCCAGTCAATGGGCTGCTTTACCAGTTCCCAGCCCTGTCTCTTGCATACTTCCGCTGCCAGATCCAGGTCAAAGCCTACATATTCTCCATTGTCATCACGATATCCGTAAGGGGGAAATTCCGCATCAAAACCTACGGTAAATGTCTTATCAGATCCTTTAGAACCACAGCCGGTAAGAACACCTGCTGCCATGCTGATCGCCAATAATGCCACTAATACTCTTTTCATAATACATCCTCCCGTTCTGCCACTCACTGTTGGCCGCATTGTATACTTTAGCATGGTAAATTGCTAACACGGTGTCATAGTAACATAACGGGAGGGTCTTGTCAATTCTTTATCGGTCGTAACGCTCCACCATCGAGAGAATTTCCTTTGCATATCTGGGGTATGCTGCTGCTACATCCTTCACTTCGTTCCTGGCGGTCTCCGCCACCTCCTGGTTGTAATCCATCTGTTTGCGGAGCGCCTGTCTTCTCTGAATGAGTTCATGTCGGATTTCCACCATTTCGCGTTTATCCAAAAGAGCTGCCGTCTGACCGATCCAGCGTTCCGGCATCTGTACCCGATAGTTAGACAGCTGTTCCACCAGTTGCTTCTGGTAATATTCGATCTTGGCTTCCGCCTCCGCGAACTGTTTCCGTTCTTCCTTTTCATCCTGGTACATTTTCCACAGCTTTTCCAGTCTGGCTGCACTGTCCGTATTATATTTCAGATACAGATATTCCATCAGCTGACAGTTGTTCACATACCGGATCTTTACTTTGTTCTGCAGCTGGATCAGTTTATTGATGGTCTTCTCCACACGCTGCAATTCCCTGTCACTGTCCATGTATTTGATACACACATAGGAGATTGCCACTGCGCCGGCGCCTATCGCCAGGAAATATCCCACGTAAGTATCCATTTCAAATGCAAACTGCAGAACAGCCAGCATGATCACGCACACGATCAATGCCGTCAGGAAGATCACCGCCATTCCCCTCTGATTGTTCATCAGATTCTCCAGTTCATTTCTGCGATATTCATAGGCATGCCGTTCTCCATCCAGTCGATGCAGATCCTGTCGTACCAGATTGCCGTATTTTTCGCCTTCCCGGATCTTCTGAATCCCTTCTTCGATCTCATCTTCTCTTTTACGGATGGCATAATAATCCGCATCTTTCATCCGGTTTTTCTTCTCACGATATTTACTGCGTTCCTGTTCCAGCGCAGATATTTTACCTGCGGTACGGTTGATCTCCCCTCTCTGCTGTGCAGGTAACGCCTCAATCTCTTCCATATCCGTCAGATACGATGTTACCAGTGTATATTCTCCGGTGAGCAGATCGATCTCCCTGGAAGCTTCCGCTATCTGCTCCAGGCAGTTCACAATGTAACGTTTCCGCTGATCTTCCTCTTCAAAATTTACACCGTTACGTGTATAGACCAACTGTTCCCAGTCATCCTCTTCCACCGGTTCTGTTTTTTTCTTAAAAAAGCGTTTCCACCACGCCATAGTTTTCTCCTGTCCGTTCTGGTCCTGTTATATACTGACACTCGTCCGATAACTGTTTTTCAATGCTGTGATGAGTCTCTCATTTTCCGCATCGTATTTCTGTCTGTCATTTGCGCGCCATTCTCTTCGCAGTTTCAACTGCCGGAATTCCGGCTGCTGTTCCCATTCTCTCCCGAATTGTTCCATACTTTTCTCCAGTTCCAGAGATTCTGTATAGAATTCCGGGTTCCGGGCCGCAAATGCCACATAAGCATCTTCCGAAAGCTCCATGCGTTTTGCCGCAAGATAAGCATCCAAATGGCTTCTGTCCGGATCCGCCTGCCATGCCTCACGAAAATACTCTGCCGCCTTATCATAAAGCATCAGTCCGGTAAGGGCCACGCCTTTATTATGCAGGATCGCCGCCCTGACTTTTCCGGCCGGGAGCTCTCTTCCTTCTCTCTCCAGATCACGCCAGGTCTCCAATAGCATATCATATCCGCGAATGGCCGCGGCATATTTTCTTTTTTCCACCATATAGTCGATCTGGCTCTTACGTTTCTCCAGGTTGCTGAGTCCGGATCCCTGCTTCAGCACCTGTGCGACTGCCTGCAACTCTTCTTCCCCATAGATTCCCACATACTGCAGAATCGTCAGTACGAAAGCACTCAGTGACCCCTGTTTATGTACCATGGGGTATAATTGCTTTGCCAGTTCTCTGACCCTGCATTCCTCTCCGATCCAGTCCACCAGTTTATCATTCATGATAGACATATCCAGAAGAAACGCATTTTCCTTCAGGCAATAACACAGTTCCTCCATGCAATAGACCCGGATCTCCAGTCCTTCTATATTATAGGCTGTCTCACAATATTCACCTACACACAGACTTGCCTTCATTTCCATTCTCATCTCCATCCATCTTCATCTCCGGTCAGAGTTCGATCTCTTCCTTCCAGATGTGATGTGTTGCAGCACGAAATGTGCCAAATCCCAAATCCTCCAGTTCTACCTTGAGGTGTGTGTCATCCCGCATTTCCACGCTGATCCGCAGACGGATGATTCCCTCCTGTAATTCTTCCGGTACGATTCTGGCGATCCGGTTCCCCTTGCCGGTCAGGGAAGTGATCAGGATCTCCACAGCTCGTCCCTCCAGCAGATAGAATTCCATGGTATTTTTGGCTTCATACCAGTTGATTCCGGCATCCAGCAATGCCTGGTAGGATTCCTCTCCCTGCCTGAGAACCTTCATTCCGATATTGGATTTGAGTTTATCTTTTCCCAGAAACACATGATTTTTACCGGTTTCCCCGGGAGTCAGTCTCTCCATCATGCCATAACAGGCACCCTTGCTGAACAGATTATTGCCCTGGAAAACTCTCCTCCCCTTACACAGATAGCGCAGGGATTCCTTCATCCAGTCCCGGGAAAAAGCTTCACCGATCAGATATACCGAAGATATCATCTGATTTTCACACAGTTTTTTCGCGATCTCCTGCATTTTCTCATCGGATTCCGGTACCGGGAAAGGAAATTCCCTCTCCTCCATATATGCCACTACAGGTGTGGTATGCCGGTTGCATTCCATGCAGTAGGTACGTATGGAAGCATCTCCATATTCGCATAATATCGTCTTATGCCGCCACAGTTCCTCCGGCTGGTACAGATTATAGTAATAAAAGCTCTCCACATGACTTTGGAAGCAGATCTGATCCGTCTTCAGATGAAGTCCCTCTGTGGCTGCTGTGAGCACTTCCAACATCCGATGATCCAATTCTTCGCAGGTGATCATCAGGGCACCGATACGTTCCGTATTTGTCACCTGAGATAAAAGACCCAGACTTCGTTTCAGGAAAAGCGTCAGCAACGCAACCGGATCAATCGGTGCGCCGTCGATCTGCACCGGTTCTCCGTCCCTGGCCAGCTTCAAAAGGTTCTCCACCAGAATTCCTTCTTCCTCCCCGGCATATCGTATTGCTTCACTTCCGTAAAACCACTGGTTGACTCCCTGTCTCTTACTGAGCGCCAGCGGAATGGTATAGACCGAAGATCCCGCTACGGAAGACAATGTTCTGATCTCTTCCTCACTACCCGTAACATAGCAGCTGATCTGCGCATATTTATTGCCAAGATCATATCCGACGATTACTTTTTCGCTTCCCGGCAGTCGCATCTTCCTTCCGCCTCCTCTCTGTGGTCTGTCTGATCTTACTGCAGAGTGAACAGTCTGTGATCCAGATATTCTCTGCGGTAATATTCCTCCAGAAGATGATCCAGTGTATCATCATCCTGCAGCGTCATACTGATCATCATATCATTGACAATCTCGTATTTACTGTCTGGATTATCATTCATGATATCACTCTTCTGTAAGCTTCCGCTCTCCGTCAGTTGTTCTCCGTTTGCGGATTCTTCCATAATATAATACTGAATATTCTCACCAAAAAAGAGCACAAACTCTTTGAAAAATACTCCACTGTATACTTCCTGCATGTATTCCGACAGATAATCCTCCGCCTGTCCGTTCTCATGCAGCATCACATAATGAATTCTTGCCCGGACACCGCCTCTGGTATGATACTCCACAATGGTCTTGTCCTTTAATTCCTGCAGCTCGGGAAGGCAGTCCTTATATTCCCGGAAAAAATTCAGATGAATATGCTCTTTCATCATTTCCTGCAGGAAGTCCCGGATCAGCAGCTCATCTTCTCTCTCCAGCCTGTCTCTGTTCTCCGCATAGAATTTCAGATATGCCAGTTTACAGATTCTCTGTGTCTCTTCCCCCCGCAGATAGCAATTACGGATTTCATGAAAAATGTATTCCTCCGTCAGTTTTTCTCTGCAGAAGTAATCATAAGAGCTCTGGATCAGAACCGCCTCTTCGATCTCCTGTCCGGCTCCCTGAGATACGTAATAGCGGAAAATATCCAGCCGTTCTCCCACAAATGCACCGGAAAACAACATCTGTACCAGAATTTTCTCACTGAGTTCATAGCAGTCTACTTCAAAAGATCTGGCTGCTTTCCAGATATCACGCAACTCTTTCGTCGTTCCCTGTACATAATGAGACAGATACTCCAAAACATTTCCGTTGTATTTTCCTCTGCGAAAAACAGACAATGCCGCCGCATATAAGGCCGGTTCTCCGTCATGTACGGACTGTGAGATCAGCGCATCCGTCAGGCGCAGCAATATTTTGGCTTCCGCAAAATACGGTGTATACCGTTCGATCCACTGATATGCCTTCTCATAATTCCCCCGCAGTATCAGGAAACGCAGTACGGTCTCCCTCTGTTCCACTGTCAGATGTTCTCCAGCAAACTCCTGCAGATATTCATCCAATGCCTGCACATCATCGGCATCAAAATAAGCCTGCGCCAGCTCTACCGCTATTTTATGCCGCAGCTTCGGCTCCACGGCATCGGATGCCGCAAGTCTTGCCATACGCATTAACTTTGCGGAAGGCATAGCTTCTTCTCCTCTGTCATTTTGTGCAAAATACAGATCCAGTTCCACAGTATCCGGCACATAATGTTCCAACAGCCGCAGATATTTTCCGGGCACCAAAAGCTTTTCCAGCGTGTATTCCACATTTTTCAGGAATCTGTTCCCATAGGCATCCTCAAATGCAATGGTATAATCATTTCCGTAGATTGCCACCCATGCGATACCGTTCTGCAGTAAAGTCTCCGTCATTTTCAGGTTGCCCGGCTGACCGACGATCACCTTGCGTATTCTATTATCTTCCACCCGTACCAGATGTGCAAAAAGAAGACGGGAAAGCGGCTTTGCCATTGTCTCCGTCACAATCGCGGGTGTCAGGAATCCCTGATACAGCACCGCCAGATGTCTGTTAATGTGCTGTTTCTGAATCTGATCGATGACAAAACGTTCGATACGCGGTTCGTAATGTTCATACAATTCTTCGTATTCCGCCCTGTGTTTCAACAGATACGCATATAAAAAGGCACTGTGTTCGTAATCCAGATTGTTCTGGAACGAGAAATACATCAATATTACCTTCGGCAGTTCCGTTACGGAATCCATATCTGTCGAGGCCATATAATATTCATACAGATTGGTGATCCGCAGATGGCTTTCCACACCCTTCTCATACCAGCCAAAAGCATCCGTACCGGTCTTGCCTCCTTTGATCAACAGACTGCAGATTTCCTGCAGGATACGTACATCTTCTTTTTTCCCATATACTTTTTTCAGAATTCTGCACAAAAGCGGCGAATATTCCCGCACTCTGCCAGACAGATACAGAAGCTGCTCTAACAGGCTGTCACTGATTGCCTCCTGTCTGGCGCCAAAATGCAGCACCTGCAGTTCAAATCCGTTCAGTTTCCGCAACAATGCAGGATTGCTGTTCAGAAGTGCCAGTGCCTCCAGATAGATGACCGGACTGGTACATCCATACTGATATTGCTTCTCCAGGAACAGCCATTTTCCGGAAGCAGACCGGTTATACTCTTCCGACAGATACAAAAGCAGCCACGCCACCCGCCATCTGGTCCTGTCATAGCGATAGATCTGCTCCACCTGTTCTGCCATCTGCCTGGTATACTGGGGATCTCTGTGGATCAGTGTCGTCAGATACAGATAATATGCCCACAGATCCCCGCCGGCAGCTTTCTGTTCCTCCAGCATATCCGCTGCATGATCCAGGATCCAGCCGGCTTCATTGTATCTCTCTTCGGTGATCAGAAGTTGTGCCTGAAACAGTCTGGCCGATGCATCCCGTTCATCCATAGTCACCATACGTTCCACCAATTTGCCGGTCTCTGCCAGCCAGGTACCTGTTCCGATCTTACGTAATCTGAAATCCTCATAATATTTCATGATCTGTGCTCTGCACTGCATATGACTGTGGTCCGCATGCCGCACCGCCGTCATATCCCCCAGCTGTACCGTCACCGGGATCTCCAGCGACGTATAAGCATTGTATATATAGATCCTGCCGAAATTTTTACCGGGCCTGCATATACTGCTGTCGATATAGACCGGGAGTCTGCACCGGTTTCCCAGAAAATCGTCATCACTTAATGTTTCTTTTTCTGTGAAGACAAACTCTCCCTCACATTCGATCTGTAAATCGGTATATCCCCAGCCGTTTCTGACAATATTCAGGCTGTTCTCCGTCACCCCGTAATTACCTTCCGCTCTGGAAAGCTTTTTCACCAGTTCCTTTTCCTCTATCAGAAACTCTATCTGCTGCTTTTTATTGATACAGATCAGAAATTCCTCCACGTTCTGCTCATTGCCCTCATAGGCGGACAGCATACGATAGCAGCCATAAAAATGTTCATCATTCCCCTGGAACAGACGCCGGAAATCCGGATCATAGAATAACCGTACCGCTTCCGCCCAGTTACTTTTCGCCAGATTAGCAAAATGAAACAGATTCCTTATGGTACCGATGGAAGAATTCAATACGCCATACTCCACGTTCACCACGAAAGGCAGATTGTATTCTCCCCTGTTGCTGACTACAGAAAAAGAGCCCTTCACCACATCCCCTTCCTCCAGATTCTCTCCATGGAAGCAATAAAAAATTTCTGCATCGGAGCCGGTAAACTGGTCTGTTATGCATTCCATCAGCAGATGGTCCGATATTACAGATCCTTTTACATAGCCTTCCGATGCAGAAAGGATGTGAAAAGAGCCTTCGTACGCTGTTCCCTGAGACAGGGAAATCTCTATTTTAGAGCAGGAGAATTCCAAAGAACCATTCTCATAATCGAAGTTTCCTCCTAAAATTCTATCAAGTATCTCCTGCATGTACCTTCACCCGTTCCCCTGTTGTCAATTTGGATTTATTATACCAAATTTCGTACGTAAGGGCAAGGTGCCATACCTGTTAGTCCAGGTTTAATTTTTTATTCATAATGTAATAAGATACTCCGTACATGATCGCTGCCAGGAGCAGGCTGGTGATCACATTAATATCATAGGCCGAATTGGCACTCACCGAGATTCCACTCTGACTGCTCATGACATTTGTACCAAACATGAAAGCACTCTGTACAGTGCTGCCGATGATGGAAGACAGGATCGTCACTCCCGCATAGGCCAGGATTCCCATGAGCCCTTTATGTTTAGAAGACAGCTGACCGATCGTCAGGGCTCCGAACAGAGTGACCATAGTAATGAAAGGTCCTACTACATAGGTTAAGAGCAGCGTGATCCCATAATGCAGCAGATTGATTCCCATCTCGTCTTCATATGCTCTGCCAATCTCATAAAAAGCATCCGTCAGGAATTCCCAGATATTCCCATTATATTGTGTCATTACACCACTCAGTTCACCAACATTTAAAAGTCCTGTCATCAAAGACACGACCAGTGCCATCACTGAGATACCAATGCCTATCGTAAGGAACAGATACCAGACACCGGAGACCAGTACCTTGCTTAAAAACAGTTGGTTTGCCGTCACCGGCAGAGTATGGGACAGATAGCCTTCATCCGTATACATGCTGCGGTAAAAGCGGATTCCCAAAAAGATCAGCATACCCCAGGTGGACGCCAGCAGCATGATCACATACAGGATCAGTGTTGCCACAAAGGAAGAGACTACAAACCAGCTCTGTGCCGCATTGATATCATTGCCGTCCACAATTTCCGTTACCAGTCCTCCCGGCATGCGTAATACCACGCAGCCGATCACAGTGACTGCAAGCATTCCCAGAAGCATCAGTGTACCTGCTCTCCAGATATTTTTCCATTCATATTTCATCAACTTTCCTAACATGCGAACACCTCCCTGAAGTAAGCATCTACAGACTTTCCCTTCTCTTCTCTGATATTGTCAACAGATGTATACAACACCAGCTGACCGTAGCGCATGAAGATCACTTCATCCAGTACCTGCTCCACATCCTCGATCAGATGGGTAGAGATCAGTACCGTAGCTTCGGGATTGTAATTGTTGATGATGGTGCGCAGGATGTAATCTCTCGCTGCAGGATCCACACCGGCGATCGGCTCATCGAGAATATACAGGCTGGCATTCCGGCTCATCACCAGGATCAGCTGTACCTTTTCCTTTGTACCTTTCGATAAAGTCCGCATCTTCACCATAGGATCGATTCCAAGGCTTTTTAACATTTCTTCCGCACGTTCCCTGGAAAAGTCCGCATAAAAGTCCTGAAAATAATCCAGGATCTCCCGGATCGTCTGATTCATAGTCAGGTATGTGCGGTCCGGAAGATAGGCCACCTTACTCTTAGTCGCCGGTCCCACGTGATTGCCATCGATCAGAATGGTTCCTTCCGTCGGTGTCAGCAGACCGTTCAGTATTTTGATCAGGGTCGTCTTACCACTTCCGTTGGGTCCCAGCAGACCAATGATCTTCCCCTTGGGAAGACTTACGGTCAGATGATTCACGGCCACATTGGTGCCGTATTTCTTGGTTAAGTTCACGATTTCCACCAAATTATTCATTTATTTTCCGCCTCTCTTGATTATTTACCGGAATCCCCGGTCTCTCAGGACTGCATTTTAGCCAAGAGCTCTCTGATCTCCCCGGTGTCATACCCCAGCTCCTGCATATTGTCTATAAAGATCCTCATATGACCGGCTGCCAGCTTCTCCCTCGTATTGGAGATCAGTTCCGTATCCTCCGTAACCGTTCTGCCGCTGGTCCTCTGCGTCATGATCAGACCACTCCGCTCCAGTTCCGCAAATGCCTTCTGCATCGTGTTCGGATTCACCGCTGCCACCGCCGCCAGATCACGGACGCTGGGGAGCTTCTCTCCCGGCTGATATTTTCCGGATACGATTTCCCGCTGGATCCGTTCTACCAGTTGCGCATAGATTGGTCTGTCAGCATCTAATTCCCACGCCATTCCTATCATCCTTTCTTAATAATTTTCATTTCGTTTTTACTTTTTCATATCTATTGTTTTGTTGTATTATTTGTATAATACAATAGTACGACATTCTTTGCATCCTGTCAAGAGGATTTTCTTTTATAACAGTTTGGGAAAATTGCTTTCAAAAAACAGAAACTCCCGGTCGGAAGCAGTATCTGCCTCCAACCGGGAGTTCTTGTTTTTACCGATATTGAAACAATGAACAGATCATTTCCAGATTGCTGTCAGGACATGTTCTCCTGTCATTTGGACAACGGTATCTGCGGTGATCGTCTGTCCGCTGTATTCCCAGCCGGCAAAGATGCTTCCTTCTTTGACCGGTTCCGGAAGTGTGCCATAGGTCTCACCGAAAGTCACCTGCTTGGATTCCGTGACCGCACCGTCTGCATCCGTGCCACCGTCATAGTCAAATTTCACTGTGAACTGTGCCGGTATCCAATGCGCGGTCAATGTCATATCGCCGGTAACTTTTTCCGACTGGAAATACCATAACACCGTCTCGCCTTCCTTTTCCGTATACCATCCGTCAAAGGTGTATCCGGGCTTGTAAGGTATCTCCGGCTCCGTAATGAACTCACCGTAGCGGATCTTCTGTGCGGGCACTTCGCTTCCGCCATCCGTATCGTACATAATGTTGAATCCACCGCGTACCGCGAAGAAAATGATCATTCCCACGATCACCACG
>ERZ772820.2847-NODE-2847-length-11691-cov-5.513407_pt1 | contig 11691 bp, 6 predicted proteins | sample MGYA00511377_ERZ772820 | MGnify/ENA primary metagenome ERZ772820 (study PRJEB29015, sample SAMEA2737684) | human gut metagenome | biome: human gut; feature: human-associated habitat; material: faeces | place: China | collected 2012 ...
GCCGCACCTCGCTCGCCGTATCGGCACTTAGAATTATGCGGTATTGCCCTAATTTGAATTTTGCTGAATTTTGTTTTCGCCCTGATTTTACAGCCAGAACTGCACCAGACGGCTGACATTCTGGTACAGCGCGGGATTCTGGCCCAGAAGGCCCGGTTCCGCAGCAAAGTAGACACAGAAGCTGTAACAGATCCCCACGGCAACAGCTGCCAGCATCGCCCCCTGCAGCATGTGCTGCACGGTATGCAGAATGCTGCCCGATGCGGCGGCCTGCACACGCGGGGCAAGGGCGCTTTCGGCCCACAGCCAGACCAATGCGGCGGCGAACAGCAGCGGGGTTAAATAGTCGCTGAGATAGCGGTAGAGCACACCGGCCATCTGGCAGTCCAACGCGGCCAGAATAACAGCCAGCAGCACGGGCAGCAGCACCATGGCGCGCAGGTCTTTCTGCCTTGCCATACGGCGGCGCAGCAAAGGCAGGGCCGCAAAGGCCCACAGCAGCGGCAGGCTGACCAGGGCACCGCCGTAAAATACTTCGGTAATGGTCATACCCATAAAGTTTGTCTGCATTTTGGTACCCGCCAGGTAGGGGAACACCGCCTGCACCACCGGCAGGGACAGGAAATAGGTGAACAACGCCGGGGCCAGCCGCCCAATGCGGAAGCCGCGGTGGGTCATATCGTTGCTGGTCAGGTTGTAATTGGCGCCAAAATCAAACGGCGAGCCGAACCGCGCGGCATTGTAGGCCATCAGCCCCAGGGCTACCAGAATAACCGGCAGAACAAAGGCGATGGCTTCGGTTATTCCCTGCTTGCTGCGCAAGCGTTTTTGCCGGATATACTGCGGCCAGAAGATCGGCAGGCAGAGCACGGCAAACAGCTCCATCTGGGGGCGGCATCCCGCCACCAGCGCCATGCACAGGCTGCCAAGCGCCATGTGCAGTATGATTTTGCCATGGTGCTGCACCGGGGTGTTGGCGGCGCACAGCCACTGCCACAGGGCCAGCAGCACAAATGCCGCGCCGCACAGGATGGCGTATTCATACACCGAGGGGCGCAGCAGCAGGTAGTACACCTGGCTACCGCCCGCAATGCCCGCCGCAGCCAGCAGGCAGGCCGCCGCTGAGGCGGACGGGAACCAGCGCTGCGCAGCCTGCCGCACCAAACCAAACACTGCCAAAATCAGCAGCCAGGCCATCACGATCATGGCCAAGCTGGGCGGCAGGTCCGGTACGCCGGTCAGCAGCTCAAACGGCAGCTGGAACAGCAGGCACGGCACAATGCCAAAGTAAACATAGTACCGCCCCTGATAATAAGCAACATCCCACAAAGCATCCGGGGCCGCGCTCTGACGGGCGGCGGTATCGTAAGGGTTCTGCATCTCCGCCATGGCGGCGGGCGGGTCGCGCTGCAGATCCAGGCGGCCATTCAGCAGGCTGTGGGCCAGAGCGCCGTACTGCGCAGCGGAATCATTCTGCCAATCGCTGATATGCTGGGTGAAGGTGATGCGGCTTTCGCCGTCCCAGTTTTCGACATTATAAAACGAGGTCGCCACGCCGGAGTTGCGGGCATCGGCAAAGGGGGCCGCTGCGGCCAACAGGCAGAGCATGCAGCCCAGCGCCAGCACCGCCGGGCGGTATTTGGCGCGGTGGGTCAGGTAAGCTTCGTGCCACGCGGCAGCGCCGGGGCGCAGCCCCCACAAGGCCAGCAGTGCCAGATACACCACTGCCAGCCGCAGCAGCGAGAAATCCATCGGGCGGGGTACATTGGCCAGAACCGCCTGCACGGTATAGTTCAGGTCATAACTGCGGTACTCTCCGCTATAGCCCTCCGCTTGCAGGGTCAGGGTATCCACCGCGCCGGAAAAATCCAGCGTGCGCACCAGGCTGCGTGCCGCTCGCGGGGCCGCCTGCCACTGCCAGCTCTGGCGCGGGGCGGTGCTGGCTTCGTCGGTACCGGACACCCACAGGATAAACAGCGGGTTCTGATCCTGCGGATAGTTGCCGTCATACTGGTAGACAACGCCATCCAGCGCAACGTTATACAGCGGCTGATGGATGCCGGTAAAGGTAAGGGTACTGTGCTCATCGTTCAAAGCAATCGGCTCCCCATCCGCCGGGGCATCCTGCAAATAGGCGCGCAGGTCAACGGGCTGGTAGCCGTGGGTTGCAAAATAGGGTGCGTTGCCCACGAATACTTCCAGGCCGATGGCGGCAATCAGCAGCGCAGCAACCGTCCAAAGTGTGCGGTACCGCCGCCCGCTGCGCAGGCGGAGTAACAACACAGTGCCGCAGGCCCACAGTGCCGCCCCATTGATAGCCAGCAGGCAGAACAGATCAAACCCCTGCACCAGCCCTGGCTGGGCAAACACACATGCTGCGATGATCCACACTGCCAGCACAATGCCCGGCCCGGCCAGTACATCCGCATGGGTTGCCCTGCGGTCGCACAGCCGCCCCGGCAGTGCCCAAACCAGCACCCCCAACAGGATGCTGACACAAATTGCTGCTGCAAACATAAAAAGCCCCCATACCAAAGTGTATGGGGGTATTATACTATGAATTGCGGTTTTTGTCGATATTGGGGGTGCAGGCGTCCTCTTCCTGCGGGTCGGACGGCTGTTCGCCTGCCCGCTCCGCTTTGCGGTACTGCGCGGGGGAAAGCCCGGTTTCCTTTTTGAACACACGGCTGAAATACAGCGGGTTATCATACCCGACGATCTCGGAAACTTCACCGATGCTGTATTTGGTGCGTTCCAGCAAACGCTGTGCATTGACGATACGCAGCGACTGGATATACCGTGCGGGCGACAAGCCCACATACTGTTTGAAGCTACGGATGAACCATGCCGTGCTCATGTGCAGGGACTCGGCGTATTCATCCACATTGATGCGGGCAGTATAATTCTCGTTAAAATAGGCGGCTGCGGCTTCGATCTGCTCCCGCGTGGTGCCGTTGATCGACCGCCGTTCCTGCCGCTGGCGGCTGACCAGCACCAGCATCATCTGGAACAGCCCGGCCGTATAATCCCGATAGGCGTACTGGCAGAGCTGCAATTCCTGGATCATGCGGCGGAAAGTATTTTTGTACTCCGGCATAATGCCGCTGTAAAACACATGGCCATCCAGCGGAATCTCATGCGCCTGCAGCACTGCAGCGGCCTCGCTGCCGGAAAAATAGACCCAGAACACCTCCGGGTGGTCCTCAAGATAGTAGATATAGCGGCGCTCTTCCTGCGGGCGGTACAGCACCATATGACCCGCTGTTACCACATGCTCGGCATCATCAAACCAGAAGTGCGCCTTGCCCGCAGCGATATAAAACAGCTGATACGCATTTTCATCATACCGCGTAATAGTTGGCAGGCTGGCGTGCTTTTTCAATCGGCATGTTCCGCAGGAATCCACTGTAAGCGGTGCAGTACAGCTGCCGTCCGCAGCCTGGCGGCTGTTGATGGAACCAAAATTGATATACATCTGTGTTGTCCCCTCGTGTTGGCTGGGTAAGACGGGCGCCCCCATCTTTTATGTAGATTGTATAATATTATCCACTATAGTGCAAGTGCAACTGGCCAAACCATATTGTTTTGTTATCCTTCTGTTATGATTTTCGCAAATAATATTAGAATGCTTATCAAAATATTTTTTCAGCTTTTCTGTTTTACCGCGGGGCCACAACAAAAAAGTGCCCGCCTGCTGCAAGGCAGCGTGCGGGCGCTTTCATGCTTATTCCTTTGCTTTTGAGGCGGGATTATTCAATGCCGGTCACGGTATAATCTTTGTCCTCAACGGCTTTTTTCAGCACAGTGTCATCCACCGGCTTATCCAGCGTTACAACAGCGGTACCGGCGGTGTGGCTTACTTCGGCGGCGGAAACACCGTCCAGCGCTTCCAGTGCCTTTTTCACGGTTGCTTCGCAATGGCCGCACATCATGCCTTCAATTTTAATGGTCTTATTCATGGTCGTGTTCTCCTTTTTGCTTGTTTTGTGTGCTTTGCGTTTATGGTCATGTTTGGTGCTGCGAATATCGAACAGGTTCAGCCGCAGTGCGTTGGAAACCACGCAGAAGCTGGACAGGCTCATGGCCGCAGCGCCGTACATCGGGTTCATCTGCCAGTGCAGCAGCGGGATAAAGACACCTGCCGCCAGGGGGATGCCCAACACATTGTAGGCAAAGGCCCAGAACAGGTTTTCGTGGATATTGTGCAGAGTAGCGCGGCTCAGGCGGATGGCGGCGGGCACATCGCTCAGGCGGCTCTTCATCAGCACAACGTCAGCGGCGTCAATCGCAACATCCGTACCGGCACCAATGGCAATACCGACATCCGCGCGGGTCAGGGCCGGTGCATCGTTGATGCCATCACCCACCATGGCCACGCGGCCCTTGTTTTTCAGGCTGCGGATCACAGCTTCCTTGCCATCGGGCAGCACACCGGCAATCACTTCGTCCACACCGGCCTGTGCACCAATGGCTTTGGCGGTGCGCTCGTTATCGCCGGTCAGCATCACAACACGGATGCCCATGCCCTGCAGTTCACGCACAGCCTGCGGGCTGTCCTCCTTGATGACGTCCGCCACCGCGATAACGCCCTGCATGGTGCCATCCTTGGCAAAGAACAGCGGGGTCTTGCCCTGGGCGGCCAGTGCTTCGGCGCTGGATGCCATCTTTTGCGGCACCGCCACACCAAGGGTCTGCATCAGCTTGGCGTTGCCGCCGTACAGGGTACTGCCGTTCAGCACAGCCGTCAGGCCGTTGCCGGGCAGAGCCTGGAAATCTGCCACCTCGGCGGGGGGCAGGTTATCCTCCTGTGCTTTTTGCAGCACAGCGCGGGCCAGCGGGTGTTCACTCTTCTGCTCCAAGGCAGCGGCAAGGCTCATCAGTACCTGCTCCGTCACACCGTCTGCGGGCAGGATATCCGTCACGTGCGGCTCGCCGCTGGTGATGGTGCCAGTTTTATCCAGGGCAACGATCTCGGTTTTACCGGTCTGCTCCAGCGAAACCGCGGTTTTGAAGAGAATGCCGTTTTTAGCGCCCACACCATTGCCAACCATAATGGCAACCGGCGTTGCCAGGCCCAGCGCGCAGGGGCAGCTGATGACCAGCACCGAAATACCGCGGGCCAGCGCATAGCCAACGGTCTGCCCTGCCAGCAGCCAGACAATGGTGGTGATGACCGCCAGGGTGATGACGGTCGGCACAAACACACCGGAGACGCGGTCTGCAATTTTGGCAATGGGTGCCTTGGTGGCTGCGGCATCGCTGACCATCTGGATGATCTGAGCCAGCGTGGTATCCTGACCCACGCGGGTGGCACGGCAGCGCAAAAAGCCGGATTGGTTCAGGGTTGCGGCGCTCACGCTGTCGCCTTCGGCCTTATCCACCGGGATGCTCTCACCGGTCAGGGCCGATTCGTTCACCGCGCTGCTGCCTTCCAGCACCACGCCGTCAACGGGGATATTCTCGCCGGGACGCACCACAAACACATCGCCCTGCTGCACCTGTTCGATGGGAACGGTAACTTCCGCCCCATTGCGCAGCAGCGTTGCGGTTTTGGGGGCCAGGTTCATCAGGCCTTTCAGGGCATCGGTGGTCTTGCCCTTGGAGCGGGCTTCCAACGTTTTGCCCACCGTGATCAGGGTCAGGATGGTTGCGGCGGATTCAAAATAAAACTCCTCCATATAGCCCATCACGGCCATGGCATCCCCCTGCACCTGGGCCACCGTCATGGCAAACAGAGCGTAAGTGCTGTAGCCAAAGGCCGCGGTAGCGCCAAGGGATACCAGGGTATCCATATTGGGGGCACGGTTCCACAGCGCCTTAAAGCCGCTGATAAAGAACTTTTGGTTGATGACCATGATGATAATGGTGAGCAGCATCTGTAAAATACCCATTGCCACATGGTTGCCCTGCATAAAGCCCGGCAGCGGCCAGTTCCATAGCATGTGCCCCATGGAAAAGTACATCAGCACCACCCAGAAGATCAGCGAGGCAATCAGGCGGCGTTTGAGGCGCGGGGTCTCGGTATCTTTTAAGGCATCTGCTGACGGCGCGGCGGACTGGGCGGCAGCGTTTTTAGGGCTTGCGCCATAGACTGCGGCTTCCACTGCGGCCACAATATCTGCCGGAGCGGCGGAGCCCTCCACACCCATTGAGTTGGTCAGCAGGCTGACCGAGCAGGATGTTACGCCCGGCACTTTGCTGACGGCTTTTTCCACCCGGGCACTGCACGCGGCGCAGCTCATCCCAGTTACGTTATATTGTTCCACTTCTTTCCTCCTGTTTCCTCTCTTTTGCGGTGGTGATTCTATAATTCCTGTGTGATGATTGGTGAGTGGTTTCGCTTTGGTGTTTGAACACGGGTTGTTGATGTTTGAGTTGTTTCTATCCGCACTCCCCTTTTGGTGAGCGGCTAGCCTGCGATTCGACGTATTATTGAGGTTACCATTTCTATCCACACTCTCCTTGCGGAGAGCGATACGTTGGGGGCAACCAAGGCCGATGCGGCATTTCTATCCACACCCTCTCACAGGGAATGACTGGCATTTATTCATGGTTCTGGTAATGTTACACAAACTTTTACCGATGTTTGTGAACAGAAAAACAATCGTACTGGGCACTGGCATGGCATTTTTGCTGGCTCAAACACTCGTGCATTTATTTCATGTTCTGCTTCTGCTATTTTGTGCAGGCAATGCTTATTTCATCAGTTTCTGCAGCGTTTTCAGCAGCTCATCCACAACTTCGTCATTCCCGGCACGGATACCATCCGCCACACAGGTGCGGATATGGTTTGCCAGCAGCTCACGGTTGAACGCGTTCATCGCCGCCGTTACCGCCGCCGACTGCACCAGAATATCCGGACAATACACTTCGTTTTCCACCATCCCACGGATGCCCCGAATCTGCCCTTCGATCCGGTTCAGTCTGTGGACCAGGCTTTTATACTCTTCTTCACTGCGATGCTTTGTTTTGTGTGCACAGCAGCAACACGGTTCCTTCTTTTCGTTTTCCTGCATTATGTTACCCTCCCATCACATGCAAGGTACCCCGGCGGGGTATATTCACTATATACCCCGCCGGGGTACCTTGTCAAGCAGATAATATAATATTTTTATATTATTTTATGCGAGAGTTTTTTACTATAGCAATTTTTAAAATTAAAGCGGATATCCGCATGCCCCCCCTGAACAGTCAGAAAGAGAAACATTCCATGCTCTCCTTGCGGAGAGCGACGTTCAAGGATGTGGGGCATCACTGCATAGATGCTATTTCTATCCACGCTCTCCTTGCGGAGAGCGACGTCTTGTCGTTCTTTGCGCCGTGGGTGATCTCGTAATTTCTATCCACGCTCTCCTTGCGGAGAGCGACAATATGCGCCGCGATCCCGGCCCCGCCGGGTGTGATTTCTATCCACGCTCTCCTTGCGGAGAGCGACCGCTTGTGGCGCTTGCTGTTGCCATTCTAAAGTATTTCTATCCACGCTCTCCTTGCGGAGAGCGACGCTGGTTTGGGTACATAAACAGCGAAGCAAAATATTTCTATCCACGCTCTCCTTGCGGAGAGCGACTGCCTGTTAGCACTTGGAATCTATAATAATTTATATTTCTATCCACGCTCTCCTTGCGGAGAGCGACAATCAGCGTCTTGCAGATGCGTCCCATTCTCCGAAATTTCTATCCACGCTCTCCTTGCGGAGAGCGACCGCAGTTCCCATACTGATACGGTGCGGGAACAGGATTTCTATCCACGCTCTCCTTGCGGAGAGCGACCAGTAGCTTGCATAGTTTTGTAACGTCTTTTTAGATATTTCTATCCACGCTCTCCTTGCGGAGAGCGACGTGCGCAGAGCTTGACGAAATCGGCAAAAAAGGCGATTTCTATCCACGCTCTCCTTGCGGAGAGCGACTCCGCGCGGTTTTCAACGCTGCTTGCGCAAGTTCTATTTCTATCCACGCTCTCCTTGCGGAGAGCGACGCATGGGCAACGTGGGTAGTTTTAAGCCGCTCAATATTTCTATCCACGCTCTCCTTGCGGAGAGCGACCCAGATACTATTCACCCACATTCAGATAAATCTGGAATTTCTATCCACGCTCTCCTTGCGGAGAGCGACATCTGTCAGTTCCATGCCCAGACGTTGAAGCAGATTTCTATCCACGCTCTCCTTGCGGAGAGCGACACGACCATCTGGACGGGATTCTGTCGCGGTACATATTTCTATCCACGCTCTCCTTGCGGAGAGCGACGCTGGTTCATTCTGTCTTTGTGTATGACGATTATCTATTTCTATCCACGCTCTCCTTGCGGAGAGCGACGATAACGGGCGGATATTAAGCGCAAAATATTTGATTTCTATCCACGCTCTCCTTGCGGAGAGCGACGTCTGACCCTGTGTGCCGATTAAGTCGCCTGCTTTATTTCTATCCACGCTCTCCTTGCGGAGAGCGACGAGCGCCCACCAACCCAATATTCCCAATGGGTGTATTTCTATCCACGCTCTCCTTGCGGAGAGCGACCGTTTGGGCCTGCTCGGCTGGTTACGTGTGCTTATTTCTATCCACGCTCTCCTTGCGGAGAGCGACATTGATAAGATATCTAATCAGTGCAAGATAAACCAATTTCTATCCACGCTCTCCTTGCGGAGAGCGACGCTGGTAAGCATGCTCAACAGCCCACACGGCAAGATTTCTATCCACGCTCTCCTTGCGGAGAGCGACCCGCCGGGCCGTGCTGACCGGCGCAAACCAGACCTGTGCATTTCTATCCACGCTCTCCTTGCGGAGAGCGACTAGCCCTCAAACTCGGTCAGGTAGCGCTGCATGGGATTTCTATCCACGCTCTCCTTGCGGAGAGCGACTTGTTATGCTGTTTTTTGCCATTTTGGGGGCGCAAATTTCTATCCACGCTCTCCTTGCGGAGAGCGACCCCATCGGGGTCTGTGCACGCAGGGGACGTTCACAATTTCTATCCACGCTCTCCTTGCGGAGAGCGACTTGCTGTCTCCGTGTGTTTTTTTGACGATCTCACGATTTCTATCCACGCTCTCCTTGCGGAGAGCGACCTTACAGGGCCAAAAGAGACAAGAGCCTTAATGCGATTTCTATCCACGCTCTCCTTGCGGAGAGCGACAAATATAGGTTGCCAGCAGTTCCTCGTTGCTGGGGGAAATTTCTATCCACGCTCTCCTTGCGGAGAGCGACAGCGCGGCGAGTATTACGGGCTATTTGTGGAGCTATTTCTATCCACGCTCTCCTTGCGGAGAGCGACCGTCCTGTTTTGGGAAACCGTTGCCGTAGCTGTGTATATTTCTATCCACGCTCTCCTTGCGGAGAGCGACCCCCCCCGTTCGTGACATTATTCAATGGGAGGGGATATTTCTATCCACGCTCTCCTTGCGGAGAGCGACAAGCAGGAGAGGCTGCCGTTGTGGCAGGCAACGGCATTTCTATCCACGCTCTCCTTGCGGAGAGCGACCGCCTTTGGAACCGTTTTTTGACTGTTTTTCAAGATTTCTATCCACGCTCTCCTTGCGGAGAGCGACCCCGCACGTGGAATGCTATGCAGCTGGTTTGCACGATTTCTATCCACGCTCTCCTTGCGGAGAGCGACGGTGGCAATAACCAGTATCTTTGCAAGGCTGGTATTTCTATCCACGCTCTCCTTGCGGAGAGCGACGCAGGCCAAGGCGCTTAAAGTCGCGGCGTTGCGTATTTCTATCCACGCTCTCCTTGCGGAGAGCGACTGGAAACATTCATAATTTTGACGAAACAATTTCACGATTTCTATCCACGCTCTCCTTGCGGAGAGCGACTGCATTACGATAATTACAATCTGCACTGCGTGGAGATTTCTATCCACGCTCTCCTTGCGGAGAGCGACGCAAGAATCCGCCGGGACGACACCAGGGCATACGAGATTTCTATCCACGCTCTCCTTGCGGAGAGCGACTCCTGCAATGCAAATATTAATTTCACAACTTGCATTTCTATCCACGCTCTCCTTGCGGAGAGCGACCATTTTACCGGATGGATCAGCTGCATAAGCCCCAATTTCTATCCACGCTCTCCTTGCGGAGAGCGACCCCAAGGCGAAAGTTCTATAAGAAATGGCCGAGCCAATTTCTATCCACGCTCTCCTTGCGGAGAGCGACCAGCTGAGCTTACAACGCTTGTCAACAAGCTTTTTATTTCTATCCACGCTCTCCTTGCGGAGAGCGACTGTTACAGTCTTAGGCATTCAGCACAGAACCGGCATTTCTATCCACGCTCTCCTTGCGGAGAGCGACAACACTTTCTGCGGTTGCCTGCTGTGCGCCGCTCTATTTCTATCCACGCTCTCCTTGCGGAGAGCGACTATGTCTTTTTCGGCAAAAACAAAAACACAGCAATTTCTATCCACGCTCTCCTTGCGGAGAGCGACAATCATGCCTTTGCGTTCACGCTTAAAACGAGCGATTATTTCTATCCACGCTCTCCTTGCGGAGAGCGACCTAATGCTACCAACGCTCTTAACAAAGTCACCATTTCTATCCACGCTCTCCTTGCGGAGAGCGACTTTGCAGAACCCATCAATCTAACTGTTGTTGGTCATTTCTATCCACGCTCTCCTTGCGGAGAGCGACTACAATTATAGTATAACACAGAGCACCCCTTGAGTATTTCTATCCACGCTCTCCTTGCGGAGAGCGACGGCTAACGACATATTAAGCGCTATCAATAACATATTTCTATCCACGCTCTCCTTGCGGAGAGCGACTTTAAATTGTGATGGAAGAAGATACGATCTTTGAGATTTCTATCCACGCTCTCCTTGCGGAGAGCGACCTTGGAACAGTAATTACATATAATACAGTTGCACATTTCTATCCACGCTCTCCTTGCGGAGAGCGACTCGCAAGGTACCGCTATTGGGTATTAAGTGACAATTTCTATCCACGCTCTCCTTGCGGAGAGCGACGAAGTATCCGGTGATACTTGGATGCGTGGAAGTAATTTCTATCCACGCTCTCCTTGCGGAGAGCGACCCTCGGAAAGACTGCGCATGCCCTCCCATTGAAATTTCTATCCACGCTCTCCTTGCGGAGAGCGACATGCGCGGCGAGCATCACGCCAACAGCCAGCAGGAATTTCTATCCACGCTCTCCTTGCGGAGAGCGACTGCCATCGTACGCCAGCAGCCGGGATTACATCAAGATTTCTATCCACGCTCTCCTTGCGGAGAGCGACTTGTGCCCCCGAAAGGGCAAAAAAAGGCATAACAATTTCTATCCACGCTCTCCTTGCGGAGAGCGACGGTCCACGGTGGGCGGGGCCCGCGAGGAATTTGCAATTTCTATCCACGCTCTCCTTGCGGAGAGCGACCATACGGGCGTATCAACGACATTTCCCGGCTGATATTTCTATCCACGCTCTCCTTGCGGAGAGCGACCATGAGCGGCACCGACTTTTACAGATCGGCCATTATTTCTATCCACGCTCTCCTTGCGGAGAGCGACGTTATTATGGAGGCGAAAAAAGTTGAAAATCAGTATTTCTATCCACGCTCTCCTTGCGGAGAGCGACCAAAAGCCCGTGTACGATCATCGACCCCGAAATATTTCTATCCACGCTCTCCTTGCGGAGAGCGACGCATCCATTTTGCGCACCTCCGTAAAAATATGAATAATTTCTATCCACGCTCTCCTTGCGGAGAGC
>ERZ772820.2849-NODE-2849-length-11688-cov-7.993725_pt1 | contig 11688 bp, 12 predicted proteins | sample MGYA00511377_ERZ772820 | MGnify/ENA primary metagenome ERZ772820 (study PRJEB29015, sample SAMEA2737684) | human gut metagenome | biome: human gut; feature: human-associated habitat; material: faeces | place: China | collected 2012 ...
GTTCCGCCAGCTGCGCGTTGGCAGCGGCAAGGTTTTCTTCGCTCTCGGTGAGCTGTGTATTCTTCTCGGCGACAGTGGCGTTCAGGCTCTCGATCTGCGCCTGATAGGGCGTGACATCGCCCCAATACTGCTTGTCTGCTTTGATGATCACCTTGATGCTCTGCGTGTTCATGTCGTACTGGATCGCCTTCACGGTGAAGGCGTAGCCCTCCGGCAGCGGACAGGCGGGGCAGTCCGTGCGAATCTGCTCGACCGTGACATTCTTCCAGTCGATGGCCTCGACCGATTCGAGCGTATTTTCCGAATAGCACCGCTCGAATGTGACGTGGTACTCGCTCGATAGTGCAAAGACGTTGCCGACGCGATGACCATTGATCTTGTACTTGACGCCGTAATAGCTGTTTCCTGTTTTCATGCTCCTGCCTCCTGTGCAAAGTTATCGCTTTCCGCGCTTGTGCTTCGGCTCCCATATCCCGACACCGAAGCGGGGATAATCATAATATCGGGTCAGGACCGCTGCGGCCTCCCGCAGGTCTCGCCGCATCGCGCCCAGATGCCCGGGATCTATGCCGGCTTCCCGGCATTCGCGAATTTTAATGCTGATCTGCGCTGCCGTGCGCCGATACTCCACAGCAAGGTCCTCGAGACCGGCCTCGCCCTGCTCGATCACACCGGCGCGCCGCAGGGTCTCCGTAAGGCGTTCTCCGCGCTCGGCGTGTACAACTGGCTTGTACGGCAGCTTATAGCGCACATCGTTCTCCGCGAAAATGATCTTTGATGGCCGCGGAATGTTCCGTCGGTCGAAGGTCGTGATGCAAATGACGCCGCGCTCACAGTCGATCTTCACCTGTGCGTCCGGACCGCCGTCCCGAAAGCGGACGGTCAGCTCCGCCTCTCTGTATGCCCTCATCGCCTCACCCCGCAAAAACGATCTTACCGGCAAACTTCGTGTCGCTCATGAGCTTAAAGGCTCCCGTCGCCGCCGTGTATTCAACGTCCAGCTCAAGCACGGCCCATGTGTTTTTCGCATATTTGCCGTCGCTGCAAAGGGAGTAGGCATCAAAGGTGAAGTCCGCGCTGCTTCTCTTGTGCGAGGTCTTCGGAATCGTGAGCGTGAACGGTTCGTCGTCGCCCGTCCAGTCATTTGCCGTAAAGGTGACCGTTACACTGCTATTTGCAGCCACGGCCACGGCGTTCCCGCCGGCATCGAATCCGACGAACTGGCCCGCGGTGCCGGTGAGTTTGCCCTGCTTGCCGTTCCACGCCTCCCGCTCCTCCGCCGTGATGTGCTTGGTGGTGTTTTGGTCGTGCGCGTTGAAGTTCTTCTGCACCGTCGCCGCGTCCTTTGCGGCATTGGCAGCGGCGGTTCGGATGTCCGCGTGCGCGTCGGTGCTCTCGTTATGAGCTGTGACTTTACTGTTCGCCGTTCCTGCCGGATCGGCGCCCGCCTGCGCCGCGGTGACGCCGTGCGGATTGTCCTTTTTGCCCGTGTGCCCTTTCAGCTCGGCGCTCGCGGCCTTTTTTGCCGCCTCTTCCGCGGCAGCCGCAGAGCCGGAGGGGTCAGCGCCCACCATTTCCGGCGTATAATCGCCGTTCTGCGGAACAACGGCTCCGCCTCGGCCCTTGAAGCTCGTTACACCGCCGCCCGCCGCCGCCTGTGCGCTCTCGCACCAGTATTTGGCGTTGTTTGCGTCCTCGCCCTCGCGGGTGCCGGTGCCGCCCACCGCCCAGCTCTCTGCGGCCTTTTTCGCGCCGACAGCCTCGGCGGCGCTTTGCGCGGCAGCGGAAGCGCTGTTCGATGCGCCTTGCGCGGATGCAGCGGCGGCGTCCTTGGAATCTTTCGCCGCGTTTTTGCTTGCGGCAGCGGCAGATTGGCTCTCGGCAGCGGCGGTAGCCGCATTGGCAGCTCCGGTTTTTGCGGCCTGCGCGTCGCTTTTGCTTGCGGCGGCATCGGCAGCGCTCTGTGCTGCATTATCCCGCGCCGCCTCCGCTTTGCTTTGTGCGGCTTCCGCTTTTCCCTGCGCGGTCTCAGCGGCGGTCTTGCTTGCCGCAGCCGCTTTTTCGCTGTCCGCGCCCGCCGAGGCGCTCTTCTGCGCGGCCTCCTCGCTTGCTTTGGCATTGGCCTCAGAGGCAGCGGCGTTTTCTTTGCTTTCTGCGGCGGCGTCGGCGCTGTCTGCCGCGGAAGCGGCACTCTGTGCGGCGCTTTGCGCGGCATTTTCGGCATCGGTCGCGCTTCCTGCCGCGCTGTTTGCGCTTGCAAGGGCGTTTCCGGCGCTTGCGGCGGCATCGGCAGCAGATTTCCCCGCCTCGGTCTCGCTGCTCTTGGCGGCAGTCTCAGAGGCTTTTGCGTTGGCTTCGCTTTTGGCGGCAGCCGCCTTGCTGGCGGCAGCATCCTTTGCACTCTCGGCGGCAGCGGTCTCGGAGGCTTTGGCAGCCGTCTCGCTTTTTGCCGCAGCCTGCTCGCTGGCAGCCGCGGCCTTTTTGCTCGCCTCGGCGGCGTCGGCGCTGTCCTTTGCCTCGGAAACCGTGTTCTTGATGTCGTCGATTTCCGCTTGCAGCTGCTCCGCCTGCGTTGGCGTAATGGGGGTTTCATTCAGATATCTTTTGTTTGGAAGAACGGGAAAACGAGCCTCTTTCGTCGTTACGCGTACCGTTTCCTTTGCGTTTTCTCCGCTTCCCTCCACAACTGTCCCCTCCACCGTGAGAAAGCAGTCTCCGGCAGCAGTCTTTGCCGCCTGCGGGACCGGAACATAGTAAACATCCGTCTGTCCCTCTGCGAGCAAATTTGTTGTCAGCAAAATAGTTGCTGGGTTTTTGTACATTGCGTCGTAGAAAATCGCCTTTTTCGTCGTGCCGTGCCACACGGGAGAGGCCCGGAAGTCCAGTTCAAGCAGAACTTCGTCGTGCGAGCCTGCCGCGCCGATCACGACGCCCTCCCCGAGAATGTACTCATTCTTCACGGAGAGCTTGATAATTCTCTGTTCCATACTGTTCTCCTTGTGAGAACACGGCGCAGCAGAAGAGGAGGTTTCCCGTCTGCTACGCCGTGTCGTAACTGCTTTGTGTTTTCGCGGTCTATTCAGTTTCGTGCAGCGGGAGGGTCACAGCTTCACGCCGTTGGCGCGCGCGGCGTCGTCAAACGCCTCGTGCATCTCCTGAATCATGTTGGCAGTGTTGGCATCCTGCCGCATCTGGTTCTGAATGGCCCACAGGAATTTTCGCTTGATGCGCACGCGCACGCCGCGCTTGATCTGGCAGCTCTCGCCGTTGACGCATACGAGAACATCGTCCTTGTAGCGCCCGTTGTCCTTGAAAAGCTCCACATAGACGTATTCCTCGCCCTCGTCGTGCTTCGGCGCGGAAGGTGTTGGAGCGGGAGCGGCCTCCTTGGCGGCGGCTTCGGCATCCTTGCGGATTTCCGCAGCTTCCTCCTCGGCCTGCTGGCGAATGTCGTTCGCCTCAGTCAGCGCGGCGGCGCGGATGGCTTCCGCTTCGGCCTGCGCCTTTGCAACGATCTCTTCCGCCGTCATGGCCTCGGGTGCGGGCGCTGTGGTCTTGGTTTCCTTGCTCATGGGTTGGTCCTCCTTTTCGGATCGTTATTAGGAGGGGCAATACCGCCCCTCCTGTGCTCAGTTGATGGGCGCGTCGTTGAACGTGGAAGCGGTCTCCACGCGGATCATGTACGCCTCGACAAGGCGCTCGGCCACCTTGGTGGCTTTCCAGCCCACCGTGCCGCGCTGGTTGAGCGGGTCGGCGCTGCCGGCAGAGCCGAGAGGCTTGACGATGTGCTGCAAGCCGCCGCCGGTCAGCTCGGTCGTACCGTAGGCGTCCGCGCCGAGAATGATGGTGGAGTACACGTCGCGGCCCTTGGCGCCGGCTTCGCCCGGGTAGACCTTGTTGGACGCAGCGGGAGCGGTAGCGGGCGCTTCCTTGAGCGTGATGGTCGCGGAGCCTGCGGCAGCAGCGCTCGCACTCTCGATCTCGCAGAGCTGGCCCTCGATAATGACCAGGCGGCCCGCAAGGGCTGCGGCCTCGTCGGCGCTGATCGCCTCGTTGACGGTCACGACCTTGGCGGAATAGCTCTTCACGGTCAGCTCGCGCGCCGCGGCGGTCAGATTCTCGGCGTGGAAAATCTTCGCTTCCGTGGTCTCCACAAAGCGGACGCCAGCGATCTTGCCGATCTCGTCGTCATAGATGTTCGCGGTGTCCTTGTACTCGTGCGGGCGCTTCCAATCGGGATCGTCCTGAATGTCAAAGGAACAGTCAGGGTGAATGATCGCCCAATAGGAGCCGTCCTTACGCGGCGCATTCATGGTCTTGAGGAAACGGGCAGCCTTGCGCACCGCGCGCACGGTGAAGTACATATTGCCGGAGGTCTCGCCGCCGACAAGCAGGTGGCGGCCGGAGACCGTGCCCTCGCCGTACTGCACGTTCGTGCCGCCGTTGAGCACTTCGCGGGTGATGGTGTCGAGCGTGCGGCCCGCCTGAGAGCCGAGCAGCTTGGTGGCCTCGACAAGGTTGTTGTCGATGGTCGTCAGCTCGAGGATGTCGGAATACTCAATGAAGTCGCCGTACTGCTCCACGGTCGCCTTGAACGCGGTCACGTTGAGCTTCTTGCCCTTGGGCGTCACACCTTCGGTGAGCGGCACAAGCGCCTTGGGCAGCGGATCGTACTTGCGGAACTCGATCTCCTTGCCCTTGCCCTTGGGAATGTCGCGCTTCTGCGCCCAACGGTCGTGGACAAGCTCGGGTTCGGCGTTGTCAATGAGGGTGTCGCAATAGAACGTCTTCATTTCGACGCTCATACCGGCGTCGGACGTGACGTTGGTCTGCTGATCGAACAGCGACATGTGCACCATCAGCATGAGGAACTTGGAAAGCATTTTCTTCATCGTTTTTCATTCTCCTTTCGTAGTCGGCGAAAGGGAGAACGCGGTCACAGCGTGATTTTTTCTCCCCTCGCCACGCGCCGCATGACTTCGGCGCGGTCGGCCTTGGTCCATTTGCTCGGGTCGTCCTTGCGGACGCTTCCCGGCTGGGAGATGGTCCCGTTCTCAGTCGGGCGCATACCCTTGGCGCGGATGTTGTCGGTCACGCGCTTTTCGGCGGCTGCGCTTGCATTTCTGGCCGTTCCGGCGAGAATGTCATCGAGATGCGAGACCTCGTATGCGTGTCGTACAGGAACGCCGGAGCGCAGCATGGCAATGAAGCGCGGATTGTTCTTCAATTCCGCTTGCAGGTCAAACTCGGGATAGACGGAAGCGACCTCGGTCGCCTGCCTGATCCAGTCGTTGAACTGCTCATTCGCTCTCTGCTCCTGCCGTCTCGCCGCTTCCTCGCGGCGCAGGCTCTCGTTTTCCTGCTGGATGCGCACATATTCGCGGTACTGCGGGACGCTCATGCCGTGAGCCTCCGCCTCGCGGCCAAACAGCACGTCGCTCATCGCCTCGTCGCCGTCAATGGCGGAAGAGAGCTTGGAAACGTCGCCGTCGGTGATGCCGTAGCGGCGCATGAGCGTGTCAATGATCGGCTGCTGGGCTGCAAGCTGCGTGTCCTTGGTCTTATCCTCGCCGAAGCGGCGGTTGATAATGCGCTGGACTTCTGCGGCGTAGGCGTCCTTATACTTCCCGTTTACGAGGTCGCGGAACTCTTTGCTCAGGTCCTCTCCCTTGCTGTTGCCATCACCGGCGGCGTGAGGCTGCGTCTGCTGTGCGCCGCCGCCCGTACCGGAATCCTCGCCCGCAGGCGCTTTCCCGAACACGACGTTGGCGTATTCGCCCGATTTGCCCCGCCGGGTGGAGGCGGAGCCTGCATTTGTGGTATCGCCCGTAGCTGTGCCCGCGTCACCGCCGCCCGACGCACCGGCGGCAGCTCCAGCGCCCGCTCCTCCGGCGGCAGCGCCGCCGTCAAACAGGCCGAGGGTGACAGGGTACAAAAGTTTGTTGCGTTTCATGGTCATGTCCTCCTTGTATCGCGGGTCCTTTCCCCGTGTAAGCAGCACAGGAAAGCTCTCGGCGTAGGGACAGGGGAGCGCCAGAACCGACGCTCCCCTGCACGGAAAGCCTTTCGGCCTCCCTACACTCATTCGGAGGAGACATACCCCTGTGCGCTTTCAGCGTAACACGGGGTTTTCTCCGTTTCACCACGGGACGAAAAGATTTTTTACAAGTTTTCTTCGGCGAGATCGACCGCGATGCTCTCCGGCCTCGTCTGTTCGAGCTGCTGCAAGCCGATCAGGGCCGCCTCAAATGCCGCCTCCACGCGCTCGTCGCCGCTGCAATGTACGAGGAAGCGCGGTTCCTTGTCGTCGATCTCAAGGCTGTAGACCTCACAGCGCCCATCCCGCTCGGCGTTGGCAACATACCCGGCAAAGGCGTACATCACGCCCGTAATGTAATTGCAGGCGTCCGTCGCCCCGGCATGGCCCTCGGCGAGCAGCATATAGCGCGATCCGTCCTGCTCCGCGTAAACTCTTGTCATACCGTCCTCCCGTTACTGCGGATTCGCCGCGTTGTAGGACGCCGCCATATTCGGCTTGCTGTTCTCCGCGAGCCGCTGCATATACGGCGTCTGCTGCGCCTGCGCGTCTGCCTCGGCTCTTGCAAGGCCGCTGCCGCCGCTCGCGGACACTCCGCCGCCCTGCGCCATAGACGCGCCTCCCTGCGTATTTGTGACGCCCATGTCCTTGCCGGTGAGTGCCTGAATGATCGCCAGAGCCTTTTGCAGCTCCGCACCCTGCTGCTGTACGATGTTGTAGAGCGTGCCGCCCTCGTTGACTTGAGAGCGTATCTTGTCAATGCCCTCAAAGTCCATCATGTCAAGTGCGATGCTGCTCTCCTGCGCACGTTCCGGGGAGAAGAAGCCCATCTGGTACAGCTCCTTTGCCCGCTCGTTCTGCTCGGCGCGGGAAAACGGGTTCTTTTTCTGCGCCTTGATCTTGATATCGAAGATCGGGCGGCGGAACAGGTCGTTCCCCTCGCTGTCCTGTCCGGTCACCTGATCGGCAAGCTGCTGCGGTCCTACGGAGGCGTATTCGTATGGCATTTCGTTCGTGATGCGGAAGCTGCGCTCCGTGTCGTAGAACTGGCGCATACGGGAAATGCAGAAGCGGACAATGCGCGTGTCTGCCCGGTAGCCCGCGGCGATCATGTCGCGGCTCGCCTTGTTGCCCGCCTCCTGCAAGGCGGCCACCGCCGCCGCAGCCGTCACACCGCCGCTCACGCCGCCGTTGGACACATCGCGGTTCGCGCTCGTCTCTTTCAGCTCGTCGATCTTCATCGAAACGATGTTGGCATACACGCTGTCCAGCGGGCGCATGGTCAGCTCGCGGATGCGCTCGTCGCTCACCTGCCCGCCTACATGGATGAACGGGGAATTGACGTCGCGCAGCTCGTCCTCGTTGACGTTGACGCTTTCGCTCACGAGAAAGCGTCGCTTGGTGTTGATCAGCGAGGTTTCCAGAATGTTGCTCCACAGCTTGTCAATGTAGAGCTGCGGGTCGCGCGCAATGTCGATGTAGCCGAAGCCCATCGGCGATCCTTTCTCAGGAAACAGGGCATCGACCACGACGGGGTATTCGCCGTCCCAATACCAGCCCTTTTCCGTGTACTGCTCGTCGTTTTCGGAGGCGTACAGCAGGTGCTCGGGGTCGGTGAAGCGCGCGTAGTGCAGCACCGTGCGCCCGTTTGTCCGGCGCTTATAATACCAGTCGATCACCGTGACCTTGCCACTCGTGTCTACGGTGTCGTCGTAGTCGTAGCGCGTGGTCTCGAAGCTCTTGCCGCCGAGCTGACCGGCATACTCGGGATAGTCCGCCTCGATCAGATCGCGGTCTACCAGCGAGAGAATGAACAGATTCCGGCTGTCCTGAATGTCCTCGACGCCCGGCTCCCAAAAGATGTTCAGCGGGTCGATGCGGTCAATGGAGATGTCGCCGAGGCCGTTTTCCTTGCCGCTGTCCCAAAAGACGCCGTAGATCGCTGCGCCGTGCTTGAGCTTTTCCCACCACTCGTAGCTATAGGTCGATTCAAACTCGTTATCCTCCATGATGACCGGCAGGATCGCCGAGAGGGTCTTTGCGCTCTCCTCGTCACTCGGCTCACGCGGCAGGCACACCGGCTCCGGGTAGTTGTCCATCGCGTCGGCGTGCTTGTTGAGAATGGAGTTGAACAGCCAAGCACTCGCAGGCTCCGGGCTTTCGCCCGCGTGCGGCTGCTTGCTGCGCAGCTCGTCCCAATGGCGCAGCCGCCACCACTTTTCATTGCTCTTGATGCGGCTTTCGTAGTTGGCCTTGCCGCCCTTGTACTTTTGCAGCGCTTCCATCGCCTCGGAAAGCTCCTGCTGCCCGATGGCGGCGGTCGGCGTCATGGCCTCCGTGGTGCTGTCGCGCAGCGCGCCAACGGTCGGAGAGCTGCCCTTGCTCTGCAAAAGCGCGTAGATCCCGGCGGCTTCGGCCTGCGCGGGCGTTTCCGGGGGCAGGCCGTACTCTGTGCGCTGTGCATCGGGGTTGATTTTCATGGTCTTTTCCTCCTGTGTGTTAGTGTTTACGATACCAGTCGTAGCGGTCGTATGCGGTGTCGCCGGTCGAGAGCGGATCGTAGGGCTTCGGCTCCTGCGGCTTTCGGATGCGCGGGGCGATGGGATTCTCCATGCACACATAGCGCAGCTCGTCGTAGATGTGGTCCTCCTGCTCCGTGTTCACGTCCTCCACGTCGCGCTCGTCATAGACAAGGCTCGGCACGGTGCGGATGAAGTGCTTGCAGGTCGAAAAGACGTAGAGCATCGGGACGCCGCGCTCGTCGAATGCAAGGCGGTGATGCACCTGCATCTTGCCGTCGAGGCGGGCGTTGTCGCCTCTCTCGAAGTAAACGCGCTCCCGTTCGAACAGGGAGCCGATGCTCTCCGTCCCCTGCGTGCCCCAGATTGCCGGGTCTCCCACGCGGTGTATCGTGCGCCCCTTGAGGTTCGGGTCCTCCGCCTCGATGCGCCGCATGGTCTGCGCCACGGCGGTCGGCTCCATCTTCACGCCCTCGTTCGGCGTGCCGGTGCAGCCGTAATACTCCCGGATGCGGTAGAGCCGCCGGTCATGGTCGACCGCGTACCAGCCGATGGAGAACGGGCGGGAATAGCCCCAGTCCATTCCGCACCAGACCGTCCAGTCTTTCGGGATCAGGAACGGAGAGACGACGTGCGTCTTGATGCGGTCGGTGTAGTGCTCACGGTCGTTTACCCACTCGCGGAACACCTGACCGGAGAAGCTGTCCCAATTGCCGTATAGCAGCGCCTGCCGCTCTGCTTCCGGCATGGAGGCAAGGCGGGCGAGGTAGTTATCGTCGTTTGCGAGCAGGATTTTGTTGTCGAACACCGTGGACGGCACGAATACGCGGCTCTTCCACCGCTTTTCCGCGTGCCCGTCCGGGTATCGTATCATCACGCGCTCCCATACCGTCTGCATCGGCGGGGCCGCGGTGATAAACCGCTCCTTCACCCAGCCGTGGCCCACGCCGCCGGGGTTCGCCGTGGAGCGCGTATAGACGCGCGTATTCGGCCCGTTCGGTCGGTTGCGGGAAAACAGGTATGTATACTCGTCGAAGGTGAAATGCGTCAGCTCGTCAAAGGCAATGAAGTCATACGCCTGCCCCTGATACTTGACCTTGTCCTTGCTGTACTGCATCGAGCCGAAAATGATCTTCGCGCCGCTCGGGAACGTCCATGTGTGGTTGCTCCCGTTGTAGCGGGCGCGCGGGAACAGCCGGGGGTAGTAGTTCAGCGTCTTGTCGATCAGCTCCGCGAGCTGGGGAAAGGTCTTTCGCAGGATCAGGCCCTTATAGTGCGGGACATCGACCTGCCGCAGGGCCTCGATCACAAGCGCGTCGCTTTTGCCGCCGCCCGCCGCGCCGCCGTACAGCGCTTCGTCCTCAAAGCGGCTCATGAAAAGCGCCTGCCGCTCCTGCGGCGACCAGATCACATTGGCGCTCATGGGCCGTCACCGTCCTCGTCGTCCTCGGGCGGCGGAGGTGTGGGCATAGCCGCGGGCAGCTCCACAATGCCGGTCCCACCCTCGTCGTCGCCCTGCTTCGCGTCGTACAGTCCAAGGTGCTTACAGAGCATATCAAGCGCTCTCACCTTGTCGCACATCTTCACTTCGCGTTCTATTGCATCGACAATCATGATCTCGCCGTCGTCGTTAAGCTCTTTGTGCGGGACATATTTCACCTTGACGCCAGAGATCACTTTCAGATCGTCGGGGCTTGCGTCGGGCAGCACCTGCGCGGTTTCGGGGTCAATTAGATCGGCGGCATTGACAAAGGCTATGCGGGCCAGCTCCTGCAGCACACGGTCACTCGTGATGCCGGTCCTGCGGCTGCGCTCTGCCTTCGCGCGCGCTATTGCGTGCTGAACTTGAGTTTTCTTTAGCAGCTGCGCCCCTATCGAAGCCGCGTTCTTAACGGAGTAGCCCGCTCTGATAGCGGCCTGCGTAGCGTTCAAGTCGATCATGTATTCCTCGACGAAACGCTGTTGCTTCTCATTCAGCTCCGCCATACCGCCACCGCCTTTCTGAAATGTTCTGTATTCTAAAGCGTATCACGCCTTTTCGCGGCTTTCACCACGGGCGCGGGCGTTTTCTTTCCCCGCCGCTCCCTGCCGTCTTTTGCGCGCGCACGCGATATACCCTCTCTGCCATATACACATCACGGGAATACGCACCCTCTCCCCCTTATCCCCCTATAGTCCCCCTTTCCCCCTCTCCCTCGTTCGGGCAGGAAGGAGCCGCCGAGGGCTTCACTTCCCTCGGCGGCATATCTGGTACAGGTCGCCCACGGCCTCAATGCTCACGCCCATGTCCCGCGCGGCTCTCCGCGCTTCGGCCTCGGTGGCATAGCTCTTGCCGACGGCCTCGGCGGGGACGGCGTATGTTCCGCATACACGGCGGATCGCATAGCGCTTGCCGCGGCGGACGCGGATCACTTCGATGGCGTACATGGCTCACCGTCCATCATCGCGCCGCAGCTTTGACAAATTGTTGTCACCTCCGCTCTTTCCCCATAGGCACAATAAAAATCACCCGGCACAGTAAGGTCAACGCAAGCCCCATGCGAGCAACACAGTCCGCCTATATCCTCCCAGCTATGCTTGCAGTCCTTGCACCGCGTCACAACCACGGCGTCCTCCCTCGCGTCGTCGAAGCCCTTCTGATACTGCTCGCGGTCATAGCGGAGCGCCCGGATCAGCTCGTCCCTATCAACGGTGACGCCTACCCGATGCACGGCCTTGAGAATTTCGTCCTCAAGCTGCGTTTCCAGCTCGCCTTGGATTACTTTAATCGGCGATTCGTACATCGCTGTCACCTCCGTCCTTTTGTTCGCCGTAGCTGCAAAACGTCGCTTCCAGATTCCGCAAAGTGCAGTCCCAAATCTTGCAATAATCAACGCTCTTGCCATGACAAGGCTCTTGCACCCAACCTTTGTGTTTACAGTCCTTGCAACGTACCACCGGGGCAACGTCGGCGGTGGGAAATTCGTCAAATTCCTTTTCTGACATTTCCGGCAAATATCCGCAGCACAGATATTTTTGCTTGAATGCTTCTCGCTCAATGTATTCAGCCATTGTCGTTCTCCTGTTCTTCCTCCCCGTTGGATACAGCCGCGCCCTCGTTTTCTTCAACACAGCAATCTGTGCATACGCTCT
>ERZ772820.2855-NODE-2855-length-11680-cov-12.222022_pt1 | contig 11680 bp, 7 predicted proteins | sample MGYA00511377_ERZ772820 | MGnify/ENA primary metagenome ERZ772820 (study PRJEB29015, sample SAMEA2737684) | human gut metagenome | biome: human gut; feature: human-associated habitat; material: faeces | place: China | collected 2012 ...
TGGTGCGCAGCGGCGTGCGCAACATCACCATCGTGGATAGCGACCGCGTATGCGTAAGCAACTGCAACCGACAGCTGATGGCCACAAGCCGCACCATCGGCGAAGTAAAGGTGGATGCCCTGCGCCAGCGCCTGCTGGAAATCAATCCCGATGCCAACATCATCGCCTATCAGAAAATATACCAGGCAGAAACGGCAGAAGAATTCCACATGGAAGAATACGACTTCATCATCGACGCCATCGACTCGCTGAAGGATAAGGCCGACCTCATCCTGCGTGCCACCGCCCTGCCCAAGCACATTACCTTCGTATCATCCATGGGTGCAGCCCTGCGCCGCGACCCCTTCATGATCAGAAAGACTGAATTCTGGAAGGTGGATGGCGACCCGCTGGCAAGATGCCTGCGCAAGAGATTCAAGAAGAACAAAACCTTCCCTCGACGCAAGTTCATGTGCGTATACAGCGAGGAAAAGCCGATGCAGAACATGGGCGACCAGCGACTCGTGGAGCACGAATGGTGCTCTACCAAGGCACAGATCAACGGTTCGCTCTGCCACATCACAGCCTCGTTCGGAATGGCTATAGCAGGTATCGTAATCAACCATATCATCGACTAAATCTTCATTTTTGTATACTAATATTATAATTTTCAAAAATATATAGTTAAAAAGGTTAAAGATTTTATATTTTTATTAGTTTTTTATTATTTTTGCAGCTGAAAAGTGATTTTATATCTAAATAGTATTCATTCTAATCTAACATCAGCTTATGCAAAAAGAAGCAAGAAAGCAGCTGGGTGTGATTGGAGCAGCAATGCTTTTGCCAATGTCAGCATTGGCAGCAGACAACAACTTTGTTGGAAGTACAGTCATTGCTGGTTCCCTGAAACCCAAGACTGAAAGCGTTTTCAACGCTACGCAGCAGGCAAAGCACCAGCGTATTACTGGTACCGTGTTTGACGAAGCAGGTGAACCTGTTATTGGTGCTACGGTTGTTTTGAAGAACAACTCGAAGCAAAGTACTGTAACCGATGTGGATGGTAAATTCATACTCGACGTGAATTCTACAAGTGGAGTTATCGTCGTTTCTTACATCGGTTGCCAGACCCAGGAAGTGAGATTCAACGGCAACAAGCCGCTGAGCATTCACCTCAAGGAAGACTCACAGACCCTTGGCGACGTGGTAGTCACTGCCTTCGGTGCCACCCAGAAGAAGGAAACCGTGGTGGGTTCCGTGCAGCAGGTAAGACCAGAGTCGCTGCGTGTGCCATCGGCTAGTATTTCATCATCTTTCGCAGGACGACTCTCGGGTGTCATCGCTACCCAGAGCAGCGGTCAGCCAGGTGCCAACGGATCTGACTTCTATATCCGTGGTATCGCCACCATCAGTGGTGCCAAGTCGCCTCTCATCGTCATGGATGGTATGGAGATTTCGCAGGACGACCTCAACCACCTCGACCCAGACGTTATCGAGAGTTTCTCTATCCTGAAAGACGCTTCAGCCACCGCCATGTATGGTTCGCGCGGTGCCAATGGTGTGCTCATCATTACTACCAAGAGTGGTCAGGACCTCGACAAGCCGAAGATTTCCTTCCGCGTAGAGGCCAACGTAACCATGCCTACATCCAAACCTAAATTTGTTGACGGTGCCCGATTCATGGAGCTCTTCAACGAGGCTGTTACCAACGAAGGTACAGGTAACACCCTCTACACGGCAGAGCAGATTGCCAACACACGCAATCACGTGAACGGCGAGATTTTCCCAGATGTCAACTGGTATAAGGAGATGTTCAAGTCGGCTTCATACAACCAGAAGGCGAACATGAACGTGCGTGGTGGTACCAGCAAGATTGTGTACTTCATGAACCTCAACGTGAGCCATGAAACCGGTATGCTGCGCAACCGCAGTAAGGAGTACTATTCTTACAACAATAATATCGACTACATGCGATATGCGTTCCAGAACAACATCGACTTCAACATGTCGAAGTCGTCGAAGATTTCGCTCCACCTCTATGCCGGACTCGACAACATGCACGGTCCGCTGGCAGGCAGCAACGACATCTCTCGTTCTCTGAACGACCTCTATTCGCAGATGATGAACGCCAACCCAGTGCTCTTCCCTATCTCATATAACAATGAGGGCGACGAGTGGATTCACTGGGGATACCGCCAGCTTGCCAACGGAGGTAACGCCAACCCGATGGCACGACTCGTGAGCGGATATCAGGATTCATTCGCAAGTACCATCAATGCCAACCTGAACTTCGACCAGAAGCTCGACTTCATTACCAAGGGTCTGGGCTTCCACCTGATGTTCTCGTTCAAGAACTGGTCTAAGAGTACTACCTTCCGCTCGCTCAACTACAACCATTACGAGCTGAAGAACTATACCCAGAACGAAGACGGCACCTATACCTACGTGCAGACTCCTAAGGGCGACCCTTCGAAGCCTGTGCTCAGCAACTCGGGTCAGAATGCCGGCGACCGCCGCTACTATGCTCAGGCATACTTCGACTACAACCGAAGCTTCGGCGACCACACCGTTACGGGTATGCTCCTCTGGAACATCAACCAGTATAGCTCCAATATCTTTGTAGATAATGTGCTCTCGTCTCTGCCACAGCGAAAGATTGGTTTCGCAGCACGTGCCACATACGACTACAAGCACCGTTACCTGATTGAGTTCAACGCAGGTTACAACGGTTCCGAGCAGTTTGCCAAGGGTCACCAGTGGGGCTTCTTCCCATCTGTGGGTCTGGGTTACAACCTCAGCGAGGAGAAGTTCTGGGAGCCTATCAAGCAAACCGTTTCCAACTTCAAGATTCGTGGTACCTACGGACTCGTAGGTAACGACCAGTATGGTTACGAGCGCTTCATCTATCGTGAGGACGTATCGCTCACCGGCAACGGTTCGTTCACCACCGGTTTGCCAAACAACTATGTAACCTATTCCGGTCCGGGATGGAACCGTCTGCGCAACGAGAACGTATCATGGGAGGTGGGCCATAAGCTCGACATCGGTTTCGACCTGCAGCTCTTCAATGCCCTCGACATCACCGTCGACTGGTTCCGCGAGCGCCGCAGCAACATCTTCCAGCAGAAGCTCTCCATACCAAACTATCTGGGTACAGCCAATACCAAGATCTATGGTAACCTTGCCGAGGTAATCAACAAGGGTGTGGACCTGGCAGTGAACTACAGCAAGCGCATCAACAAGGATCTCTCCGTACAGTTCCAGGGCACATTCACCTACAACGACAACGAGATTTCCGTATACGATGAGGCTCCGGGCAAGCGCGACGCCATGAAGAGCCAGGGCAAGAACGTGAACACCGTATGGGGTTACGTTTCCGACGGACTCTACATCGACAGGGCAGATATCGCCAACAGTCCTACCTCTACGCTCGGCAACATCGCCATTGCTCCTGGTGACATCAAGTATGTAGACCAGCCAGACCGCGAGGGCAAGTATGATGGCCGCATCACAGCCGATGACCAGGTGCCATTGGGCGTAAGCGTTCCGAAGATTATCTACGGTTTCGGTCCGTCAGTAGGCTACAAGAACTGGGACTTCTCCGTATTCTTCCAGGGCCGTGGCAACGTGGCACTGATGCTCAGCGATATCCAGCCATTCGGTTCATCCTATCGCCGTGGCGTACTGAAGTTCATCGACGAAAACCACTGGAGCCCGGACAACCAGGATCCGAATGCGAAGTATCCACGCCTCACGGACAACTACAACAACCACAACACAGTATCATCAAGCTACTGGTTGCGCAACGGTAGATTCCTGAAGCTGAAGAACGCAGAAATCGGTTACACGCTCAAGAACATGCGATTCTATGTCAACGGAACCAACCTGCTCACCATCTCACCTTTCAAGGAGTGGGATCCAGAGATGGGCGGTGGTAACTACACCACCAAGTATCCGACACAGATGACAATCAACGTAGGTTTCCAACTCACATTTAATTAAAGAAGATATGAAAATACTCAATAAAGCATTCATAGGCTGCTTGCTCGCTGCGGGTTTCACGATGACATCGTGCGACTATCTTGATGTGATTCCTGCCGAGACAACCACTGGCACCGACATGACCAAGGACCGCCAGGCAGCCCTCAACTATCTGTACTCCTGCTACGGATATTTGCCTACCCCTAACGCCGGACCGACATCGCTCGACTTCTTTACCGGAGACGAGGTGGTGACAGCCTTCGAGCATGAGACATTCGCCGCATTCCCTAAGGGCAACTATTCAGCCTCCAACCCAGTGATCAGCTACTGGAACACCCTGTATCAGGGTATCCGCCAGTGCTACATGTTCCAGGATGAGCTGAACAAGACCGGCAACTTCCACGGACTTGCCGAGAAGGACCGCGAGGACTACAAGGCACAGGTTACCTTCCTCATCGGATACTACCACTTCCTGCTTTCACGCTGCTACGGTCCTATCATCATCGTTCACCAGACCCCAGACCCGATGCTTCTGCCATCCGACTATCAGGGACAGGAGCCATACGACGACTGCGTGAACTTCATCTGCGAGAAGTTTGACGAGGCAGCCAAGGGTCTGCCTGCTACCCGCACCGGTGCACAGGCAGGCGAGTTCGGTCTTGCCACCAGCGTAGCAGCCAAGGCAATGAAGGCAAAGATGCTGCTCTATGCCGCATCCCCACTGTTCAACGGCAACAGCAAGTTCTATTCCGACTTCAAGGACAAGGAGGGAAAGACTCTCATGCCGCTTACCTACGATGAGAGCAAGTGGAGCAAGGCAGCCGCAGCCTTCAAGGATGCCATCACCGCTGCCGAAGCTGCAGGCTACCACCTCTATACCCGTGGCGACTGCAAGCTCAACAAGAACGGCTATCCAGCAGACCCACACGTGCGTGCCCTGCGCTATACCATCACCGACTACTCGGCAGAAGATGAGCAGGCAGGAGCCAACTCAGAGGTGATCTGGGCAGACTCCCGTGGCGAGGGTTACTACGGAATCCAGAACAAGAGCGAGCCATATATCTATGGTGGCAACGGTGCGTGGAACGGCGTGGCTCCTACCATTGCCATGCTCAGCCGCTTCTACACCAAGAACGGTCTGCCTATCGACCAGGACAAGACCTTCGACTATGCTGACCGCTGGGAACCAGTAGAGGTGGATGATGCCCACAAGGACGAGGCTTATCCAGGCCGCAAGACCCAGAAGTTCAACCTCGACCGCGAGCCACGCTACTATGCTTGGGTTGCCTTCCAGGATGGCTACTACGAGATTCTGAGTGCTTCAAACAACGGTGCATATAGTGATGATGCCAACTACACACTCACTTCAGACAACACTCACGGTCGACTTATCTGCGACTTCATGATCGGCGGAAACTGCAGCCGTGGTGTGGATGCCAACTCAAAGCGTACTGGCGACTACTCGCCTACAGGCTTCCTCAACAAGAAGTTTGTGAACCCAGACCTGGCGAAGTCAAAGAGTGGCTGGGAATACACCAATACCCCTTGGCCGCTCATCCGACTGGCAGAGCTTTACCTGAGCTACGCCGAGTGTCTTGCCGAGACAGGCGACCTGACCAATGCCCGCCTCTACCTTGACAAGGTGCGCACCCGTGCCGGATTGCCAGGCGTGAAGGAAGCTTACGAGCAGTTTGGCAAGGACCCATCCAAGGCTACCACCAAGGAAGGCTTGCGCGACATCATCCGCAACGAGCGCATGAACGAGTTCTATCTCGAGAACCAGAACTTCTGGGATATGCGCCGCTGGCTGCTTGCCGAGAAGTACTTCAACGTGAAGGCGAAGGGTCTGAACATTGATGCCGAAAACATCAACGACTTCAGCGAGGTACAGGAAGTAGTATTCGAGCGTAAGTTCCAGTCGCCGATGAACTATCTGATGCCAATCCCATCAGCCGACATCAACCGAAACGACCACGTGGTACAGACTCCGGGTTATTAATTTTAAGCATTGTAACAAATAAAAAGACACAATGATGAAAAAGAATATCATAAAAATGCTTGCGGCTGTGGCCCTTGTCGGCACAATGGCAGCATGCTCTGATGACGACAAGACTGCACCAGCAGTAAACATCGAAGAGCAGACCGTCACCATCGACAGCAACCAGCCAGGCAAGGTGGTGTTCCACTGGACTACTCCAGAGAACGCAGACTACTATTATATTAAGGTGGCTTACGATGACCCTGCAAAGGGTCACCGCGTGCTCAACGCCAGCGCCTATGCCGATTCCCTCATGATCGACGGACTCTTTGCCAAGTATGGCGAACTCGCCTACACATTCACGGCTGTGAGCAGAGACGGCGGCGAGAAGGTGCTCTTCACCAAGAATGCCAAGGCCGGCTACGTGCCTGCCGACATCAAGGACTACGAGGTGGGACCTATCAGCCTGACCGAGGCACAGCTCTGGACCGACGACCAGGAATCATCCGAGGGTCCTATCGCAGCCCTCATCGACGGCAACAACGGCACCTACTTCCACATGAGCTGGAGTGCTCCAACTCCATGGCCTCACTACATCCGTGTAGACCTGGGCAAGAAGGTGAAGGGCGTATCGTTCTGGTATAAGGGCCGTAACAACAACAACAACGACAACCCTAAGCACATCACCATCTGGGCAAGCAACAAGGCGGGCGACACCCCTTCTGCTGCCGAAGCATGGAAGATTGGTGAATTGGGTAGCGATGTGCTGCCGAAAGGCACGGCTCCTGAATATACATCTCCAGGACTGTTCAGCACAACAGATGATTTCCAGTATCTCTGGCTGCAGATTGACGAAGCTTATTCCGGCAGCCAGTGGATTGCTATGGCCGAGCTGAGCATCAAGGAAATGACCCGTTCTATCTACGATCCTGAGAACGAGAAGTAAAGAAGAAATCTTTCAAAGGGGATTCAAGAAGCCTTGAAAGAACAAAAACATCAGATAAAAGGAGGAAAGCGCAAGTTTTCCTCCTTTTTTTGAGTCCTATCCGATAATTTTTCGTATCTTTGCATTTAGTAATAAAATAAAGATTTAAGAAAGAAATATGATTACAGTTGATGGATTGACCGTCGAGTTCGGCGGCACCACCCTATTCAAAGACATTTCCTTCCAAATCAACGAGAAGGACCGTATCGCCCTGATGGGCAAGAATGGCGCAGGAAAGAGTACCCTGCTCAAAATCATCGCAGGCGTGAGAAATGCCACCCGTGGCACCGTATCCGCCCCGAAAGACTGCGTCATCGCCTATCTGCCTCAGCACCTGATGACCGAAGACGGCAGAACCGTGTTCGAGGAAACCTGCCAGGCCTTCGCCCATCTGCACGAGATGCAGGCGGAAATAGACCGCATCAACAACGAGCTTACCACCCGCACCGACTACGATAGCGACGACTACATGCAGCTCATCGAGAAGGTATCTTCCCTTTCAGAAAAGTTCTATGCCATCGACATGACCCATTTCGAGGAGGATGTAGAGAAGACGCTGCTCGGACTGGGCTTCGAGCGTTCCGATTTCAACCGCCCTACCAGCGAGTTTTCGGGAGGATGGCGCATGCGCATCGAGCTGGCAAAGCTGCTGCTGAAATCGCCTGATGTATTGCTCCTCGATGAGCCTACCAACCACCTCGACATCGAATCTATCGGATGGCTCGAAGAATTCATCATCAACAGTTCCAAGGCAGTAGTAGTGATCAGTCACGACCGCAAATTCGTTGACGATATCACTACCCGCACCATCGAGGTAACCATGGGCAGAATCTACGACTACAAGGCCACCTACAGCCAGTATCTGGAACTGCGCAAGGAGCGCCGCGAGCAGCAGATGAAGAAATATGAGGAGCAGCAGAAGATGATAGCCGAGACCAAGGATTTCATAGAGCGATTCAAGGGCACCTACTCCAAGACCTTCCAGGTGCAGAGCCGCGTGAAGATGCTCGAAAAGCTGGAACTCATCGAGGTGGATGAAGAGGATACCAGCCGACTGCGACTGAAGTTCCCGCCGAGTCCGAGAAGCGGTGCCTATCCGGTGAAGATGAGCGACGTGGCGATGTCGTTCGACGGCAAGCAGATATTCAGCGGCGTGAACCTCACCGTGGAACGTGGCGACAAGATTGCCTTCGTGGGCAGAAACGGCGAGGGTAAGTCTACGCTGGTGAAATGCATCATGGGGCAGCTGCAGAACGAGGGCAAGCTGGAGTTGGGACATAACGTGCAGATAGGCTATTTCGCCCAGAACCAGGCATCCCTGCTGGATGGCGAGCTCACGGTGTTCCAGACCATAGATGATGTGGCGAAGGGCGAGATAAGAAACAAGATTCGCGATTTGCTGGGTGCCTTCATGTTTGGTGGCGAGGATTCTACCAAGAAGGTGAAGGTATTGTCGGGTGGCGAAAGAACCCGTCTTGCCATTCTGAAGCTGTTGCTGGAGCCGGTGAATCTGCTGATTCTCGATGAGCCGACTAATCATCTGGACTTGAAGACGAAGGATGTGCTGAAGCAGGCGCTTCTAGATTTCGACGGCACGCTCATCGTGGTGAGTCACGACCGTGACTTCCTGGATGGTTTGGTGAGCAAGGTATATGAATTCGGTCATGGCAGGGTTCGCGAACATCTGTGCGGCATCTACGAATTTCTGGAGTCGAAAAAGATGGAGAGCCTTCAGGAGTTGGAGAAGAAATAAAACATACAAGATTGAGAGGGTGTGTCAAAAGTCCAAGACACACCCTCCTCATGTTTCCCCATCAGATGATGGTAATCCAGATGCTTTCATCCTTATCCCTCGCCTCCTCCATGCGCTTCATCAGTCGGTGAAGCCAGATGCGGGAGTTCACCACCATGCCCTTCAGCTTGTTCTCGCCCACCAGGATGCAGCCCTGGGTATCATCAGGATAGTTGCCGGCATGGATGCGGATGCCCTCAAAATTCGGAACGCCCTGCAGATAGGGCAACCACTGTCTGAACCTCGGCGACGGGGTGATGAGCACGGGATACGTTCCCTCGGGGATGGCGGTGTGGCCCTTCATCTTCTGCGCCTTCTTGCCCGAAACCCTGCCCAGTCGGGCATCCACCAGCTGAGGTTCCAGCTCTACACCCAGCAGATTGCGCCACGTAGGCTCCATGGTGTCGCAGAAATAAGTATCTGCCCCCAACTTCTGCTCATCAAAACTATCTCGAAACACACGCTTCAAACCCTCGTTGTAGCTGGTTATCACCTTGCGGTCTACATCCTCATCAGCCAGAATATACAGACGGCCGATGGTGTAAGTATTCTTCTTCGCTATTCGCTTCAAAACTATCTCCATACTTTTTTAGTTTACAGTTAAAAATTTATAGTTTATAGTTACCCCTCCCCCTTCAGGAACTTCAACTTGCGGAAAATGGAACTGTAATTGTAATCGTAATCACCTTCCTTGTTTCCGATCCGCACGATGTAGCCACGATGCACCCACTGGTTCAGAGCGATGTTCACACGGCGCACGTTGTCATCCTCATAACCCTCCTGACGGCGAAGCTTCACGTAATCCTGCATCGTAAACTCATCAGGCAACTGCTCCAGCAGATTCTTCGGACCATGAGGAGCCGTCTTCGGATTGTCAGCACGGTCGTTGTCGGCATCATAAATCATCTGTCCGAAAAGTTTCAGCTTGCACCACAGGTCGTAACGCTCGCTCCATCGGATGAAATCCTCGATGCTGCTCTCCCATTTCATGCCGTTCGCCACATAGAGCACGCATGCCTTCAGGTAGGCAATGACATTGGCACGGAACGAGAGATTCTCGAATACGAAATTCTGCGACAATCGCGAGAACTCGGCATTCTCTTCCATCAGCTTCCGGGCAAGCCTCAGCGCCTGCGGACAGTTTACCAAACCCCTCGCCTTCAAGAGATTGTCGATGTAAGGCTTCAGCGCCTCATCAAAGGCAGCATCATAGGTGCCGTACACCGGAATCTCCGAACCGCAGGGACGGCGCTCGATGGTGGAAAACGAGATTCTCGAAATCGGACCGTCCGTAACTACACGTCGGAAATAATCCCTGCACTTTCGGGGCGTACAACTCGCATTCCAGTTGAACCTCACCTGCACCGTCTCCGTAACGCTCTGGGTACCCACACGATCCTGCCCGTAGTTGCCCAGGTCGAACGCCAGCTCCATGATTCTGAAATGCTGGTTGGTCTTGCCCTTCAGGGCATCGAAGAGGTTCAGCTCGTTCACCTTGGCATAGAGGAAGTGGTTCTCAGCCTCCTTCATTCGGAGCACGAATGCCGGGTTGGTCATGTCGATGTTCACCTCCTGAATCACCAGTCCCTCGGGGCGCTCACGGCGGTCCTTGTTGGCACCCTTGCTGTTGCACTCCTCCTTCCATTTCCGCTCACGTTCACGCTGCTCCTCATCACGACGTCTGATATCCTCCATGATTCTGTTAATCGGCTGACTTACAGACTCCTTTCCACTACCCGTTGGTGCACAGAGAATCTGCATCAAGGTGGCTTCATGCTCTACATTGTCGATATATTTGAATCGGGTTTCGAGCAGATGCGAAGCCAGGGGCGGGAACACGGCCTGCGATACGGCAGGGCGATAGATTTCGGGCGTCTTCGATACGAGCAGTTTGATGAGTTTGGGCAGTTTCTGCGGCATCTGATGGATGTGGTAGAAATACGATTCGGGATTGCTGATATCGCCGAAGTTATCCTCGTCGAAGCATCCTGTGCCCCTCGCCTTGTCCTGCTCCTCCTGCGAAAGCTTGATGGCCGTGCGCACGATGTTGGGCAGACGGTGGCCCTGCTTTCGGTTGCAGGCGCTCTCCACGGTGGCGAAGGCACGGTTCTGCTCTTCGCCGAAGGTGGGGATAATCTGCTTGATCCAAGCCGCATTGTCGTCGCAGAGATAGCGCAGGTAGCAAGCCAGGGTGAAGATGAAGGCATTGCGCGAGCCATGTTCCGGTTCGCCGCCCAGCAGTTCCACTATTTTGGCAGTGAGCTTTGCATAGGGAATGCCTTGGTATTCTGAGGGGAAGGCTTCTTGATTTGCCACTCCGCCAGCAGCTTGATGAGCTCCAGCAGGGCTGAGATGAGAATCATCAACAGGATGGCTATCAGCAGGTTGGGCAGGCTGAACAGCAGCGCCAGCAGAAACAGCGTTATCGCCGTTAGTGCCCGGAAATCGATTATTTTGAACATTGAGATTACTTTGAACATTGAGATTACTTTGAACATTGAGATTTGAACTTTGAACTTTATGATTACTATTTTGGGGTGTAATTTTTCTTTCCTTGAAAAGCTCCTCCTCGTTGATATAAAGAAGATACTCTTCGGGAACCAGGAAAGATGGGCGAGCCAAATCCTTCACCACCGTATCATACTCCGAATCCTCCAGCTGCTGCGACATCCATCGCTGCGCCATGGCGATATCCATCCCCTCGGGGATGATAAACACGAGGCGAAGACCCTGGGTGGAAGGAGTAACGTGAACGAGCACTATCAAATCAAGAACACAGCTTGCTTGCTCGCTGCTTGCCGGGGATTGCAAATCATAAGTGGTTAATAGATTTTTTAACATTTGCAACTACTTAATAATCAGTTATTTATTTGCATATCTCAATTATTTTTTGTACCTTTGTAGGCAGATAGAAACAATAGAAAATAGCAAATATGAGCAAAATAAAGGTACATGCATGGGATATTCT
>ERZ772820.2856-NODE-2856-length-11666-cov-4.214624_pt1 | contig 11666 bp, 11 predicted proteins | sample MGYA00511377_ERZ772820 | MGnify/ENA primary metagenome ERZ772820 (study PRJEB29015, sample SAMEA2737684) | human gut metagenome | biome: human gut; feature: human-associated habitat; material: faeces | place: China | collected 2012 ...
GATGGCTGCAAAGTACGGGGAGGAGAATGTGTTTGACTTCTCACTCGGCAATCCGGCAACCCCGGCGCCGAAGGCGTTAAACGATGCGATCCGTGACCTTCTGGATGAGGCGGATGCAAAGGGAGCGGCAGGTTCTCTGGGCATTCATGGTTATATGGCAAATGCGGGCTACGAGGAAGTACGCCAGGCGATCGCAGAGAATTTGAACGAACGTTTCGGAACAAAGTTTACGGCACACAATCTGGTGATGACAGTCGGCGCCGCAGGCGGGCTCAACATTATTTTTAAGACGATTCTCGATCCGGACGATGAGGTCATCGTGTTTGCACCATTCTTCGGAGAATATCGCCAGTATGCGGCGAATTTTGATGCAAAGATTGTGATTGTACAGCCAAATCTGGAGACGTTTCAGCCGGATCTTGCCGATCTGGAGGCAAAGATTACCGCGCGGACGAAGGCGCTTATCGTGAATACGCCAAACAACCCGACCGGCGTGATCTACAAGCCACAGACGATGGAGCAGATCGGAGCTATTTTAGAGAAAAAGCAGGCGGAATTTGGAACAGACATTTATCTGATCTCGGAGGAGCCGTACCGGGAGCTGGTGTATGACGGGAACAAAGAGGATTTCCTGACGAAATATTATCGCAATACCCTGGTGGGATATTCTTTCTCCAAATCCCTTTCCCTTCCAGGAGAGCGTATCGGTTATGTCGTGGTGCCGGATGAAGCGGCGGACGCCGAAGAACTGATCCGCGGCATTGAGATCTCAAACCGGACACTCGGATTTGTCAACGCACCGTCCCTGATTCAGAAAGCTGTGGCGCGCTGCCTTGAGGAGAAGACGGATGTCACGTTTTACGATGAGAACCGCAGCAGACTCTACGACGGACTGACAAAGCTCGGTTTTACCTGCATCAAGCCGGAGGGGGCGTTTTACCTGTGGGTAAAGTCACCGGTGGAAAACGAGGAAGAATTCGTAAACGAGGGAAAGAAATTTAATCTTTTGATGGTAAAGGGAAGTGCTTTCGGCTGTCCGGGATTCGTGCGTCTGGCGTACTGTGTGTCCCATGAGACCGTGGAACATTCCCTGCCTGCATTTGCGAAGCTGGCGGCAGTGTACGGACTGGAAAAGTAGGAGGAACGGGATGGAGAACTGGGAGTCATATGTGAGAAAAGTGGTGCCGTATGTGCCGGGGGAGCAGCCGCAGGCGGAGCGGATGATCAAGCTGAACCCCAACGAGAATCCGTATCCGCCCGCGCCGGGGGTGCAGAGGGCCCTTGCCGGATTTAACCCGGATACGCTGCGCCTGTATCCGGAACCGACCTGTAAGGTGCTTGTGGATGCGATTGCGTCATATTATGGACTGGGCAGCGATCAGGTATTCGTCGGGGTCGGTTCGGATGATGTGCTGGCGATGATTTTTCTGACATTCTTTAATTCCGGAAAGCCGGTTTTCTTCCCGGATATTACGTATTCTTTTTATGATGTGTGGGCAGATATGCTGCGCATTCCGTATGAGACGAAAGCGCTTGATGATGCGTTTGAGATCCGGGTGGAGGATTATTACGGGGAAAACGGCGGAGTGATATTCCCGAACCCGAATGCACCGACCGGCATTCTGATGCCGCTTGATAAGATCGAGGACATCATCGCGCACAACCGCGACGTGATCGTTGTGGTGGACGAGGCGTATATTGATTTTGGAGGGGTGTCGGCGCTGCCGCTGATTGAAAAATATGACAATCTTCTGATCGTGCAGACATTTTCCAAATCGCGTTCCATGGCGGGAATGCGCATCGGATATGCGATGGGAAATGCGAAGCTGATCCGTTATATCAATGACGTGAAGTATTCGTTTAATTCTTATACGATGAACCGGACAGCGCTTGCACTTGGTGTGGAGGCGATCCGTGACCGTGCTTATTTTGAGGAGACCAGAAAAAAGATCATCGAGACGAGAGAGTGGACGAAAAAAGAGCTGCGGGCGTTAGGTTTTACGTTCGGGGATTCGATGAGCAATTTTATCTTTGCTTCGCACGAGCGCGTGCCGGCAACAGAACTGTTCGAGGCGCTGCGCAGGGAGCATATCTATGTGCGTCATTTTACCAAGGAACGCATCAACAACTACCTGCGCATCAGCATCGGAACGAGAGAAGAGATGGAGACGTTTATTCGGTTCCTGAAGGAATATCTGAAAGAGGCATAGCCGATGAGCGGCCGGCCGCCTGCAGCTTTCGGATGCCGGAGGTAAAGACGATCAGACCGCCGACTGTCATGGCGATGCCGAACAGGAACCAGAAGATCAGAGAAAACGTCGTGTCGCCGAACGGGATGAGCCCGGAGAGCACGGTTCCCCAGAAGTTAAACAGCATGTGTAAAAGGATCGAGTAATAGATGCTGCCGCCGCGGTTGCAGACATAGCCTAAAACAAGCCCCAGACAGAATGCGTAGATGCCCTGGATCATGTTCATGTGGAAGATGCCAAAAAGCAGCGCCTGCAGCAGATTGGCTGCCCAGAAAGGCAGACATTTTTTTGCCTGATGCATGGTGACGCCGCGGAAGACCAGCTCCTCGCAGAACGGGGCGAAGATGACGGAGCAGACGACCATCAGAATGGAGATCTGATCATCGAGACCTGCCGTCTCGAGCAGGGATTCATATGCATCCATCCAGTGCGGAAAGAGCGCCGCGACAAAGCTCATGATATAGGTCGTCAGATACTGTGTGCCCGGCATCAGCATGACGATGCCTGCGATTGCAGCGGGATGAAACGTCTGGCGCAGAGCGGGGCGGTAATTGCCGCCGTACCGGCAGTAGTACCACAGACCGAACACGGCGATCGACATGGCATTGTAGATTAACAGTACGCCGGTGTTGAAGCGCTGGGAACTCCACAGGGAAAAGGCGTCATCTACAATATCGAGGAACCCCGCGCTGCCGGTGACAGAGTACCAGCCGCTCTCGATCAGCAGGGAAAGTCCCATGGCAAAGTAGGTTGCGAGAAACTGAATCGCAATCACAAGAAGCAGCGGGACAAAAATAAACAGGAATTGTTTTAATTTCTTCATTATTATAATCTCCAGTTATCGTTGGTATGAAATAAAGTTCTTGCAATTTCCAGATACTTCTATTATTATAACAATCGGATTTCATGAATGCAAGCAGTGGAAAAAGTGCGTGCATGGACAGAAACTTGGGTATTTACTTTAAAACTTTAATATGCTAAAATAACAAAAGAATCCATTTTGGGAAGAAGGAGAAGAACATGAGTAAGAAACTTAGGACAGATGCAGTGGATCATCTTTTTGACGCCATCTTGAGCTTACAGAATAGAGAAGAGTGCTACACATTTTTTGAGGATGTATGTACGGTAAATGAGCTGCTTTCTTTATCACAGCGGTTCGAGGTTGCCAAGATGCTGCGTGACCAGAAGACTTATCTGGATATTGCGGAGAAGACCGGAGCATCGACTGCTACGATCAGTCGTGTCAACCGATCCCTAAATTATGGAAATGACGGTTATGACATGGTATTTAGCCGCATGCAGAATACGGACAAGTAGTAGAGACAGATAAAAAGAGCCACAGGAGAACGGGAACTTTTGCCCGTGCCTGTGGCTTTTTCGATTACTTTTTATTTTTTTCTGCCTTGGACTTGTCCGAGGTGGTCGTGTCAATGAGGCGCTCGATGATGGTCTTTTTGACATAGACATCGTAGCTTAACATGCAGATCAGACTGAAGTTCCGCAGAAGCTCGGCGTCCTCAGGGGCAGCATCCGGGAATGTCTGACACGAGGTGTTGAACTTCCTGGCGAGGTCTTTCATGAGATTCTGTGTCTCCTGATGCTCGAGTCCGAAGACTTCACGGTAGATGTCTTCCAAGCTGTAGCTGCCGTCTTTTCCGAAATATTTGTCCGTGATCGGATTTAAGATGCTCTGGATGTCACTGATGCTTAGGATATTTTTAAAATAGTAGATGAAAATCAGCGTCAGTACGTGCTCTTTGGTGTACTTTTTCTTCTCCGGCGGAGGGAGAAGATTGTTCTTGGCGTAGTTGTTGATCATCGTCTTGGTCAGAATCTTGTCATCCGCATGCCGTTTGGATGCCTCCAACTGGGAATCCATAAATGTGGTAATCTGATCCATATATAAATCAATGTTCGGAATATCTTCCGGTCTGACATAATCAATTCTCTGTAATTCTGCTAACAGATCACTTAGAAATTTTTTTGTATCGTTGTCCATATGTGTCACCTCTTATCACATTATATAGTTTTCAAAACCAGATGACAAGAGACAAATGTTGGGAAATGTATATGACAGTGCCCCAGCATGAAAAATAGAAAATATGTTCTGTATGGTATCGAAAAACAGAGAGAAATGTGTTATACTTTCTCATATCACTATAAACGGAAAAGGAAAAACAGGCATGAGTATTTATGATACATTAAACGAGCAGCAGAAGCTCGGCGTTATAACCACCGAAGGACCGGTGCTGATTCTCGCGGGAGCGGGTTCCGGCAAGACGAGAGTGCTGACACACCGGACGGCATATCTGATCGAGGAAAAGGGCGTCAATCCGTACAATATCATGGCGATCACGTTCACCAACAAGGCGGCTGGCGAGATGAGGGAGCGAATCGATGCGCTGGTCGGATACAGCTCGGAGAGCATCTGGGTGTCGACGTTTCACTCTACCTGCGTGCGCATCTTAAGGAGACACATTGACCGCATCGGATACGACACGAATTTTACGATCTATGATTCGGATGATTCCAAGAGCGTCATGAAGGAGATCTGCAAGCGCCTGAATATCGATACCAAGATCTACAAGGAGCGCAGCCTTCTGGCGGCGATCTCCTCTGCAAAGGACGAGCTTGTAAGCCCGACGCAGTTTGCCCTGCAGGCGTCGGCATCGAGTGATTTTGCAAAGAAAAAGCAGGCGCAGGTCTACCAGGAGTATCAGGCGGCGCTGCAGAAGAATAATGCGCTGGATTTTGACGATCTCATCGTAAAGACGGTAGAGCTGCTGCAGACAGATCCAGAGGTGCTTGCCTACTATCAGGAGCGTTTCCGCTATATCATGGTGGACGAGTATCAGGATACGAACACGGCGCAGTTTGAGCTGATCCGTCTTCTCGCGGGCAAATACAAAAACCTGTGCGTGGTCGGTGATGACGATCAGTCGATCTACAAGTTCCGCGGAGCGAATATCTACAATATTTTGAACTTTGAAAAGCATTTTCCGGATGCGGTCACCATCAAGCTGGAACAGAATTACCGTTCGACGCAGAACATCCTAAACGCGGCGAACAGTGTGATTGCGAACAATGTCGGAAGGAAAGCGAAGACGCTCTGGACGGCAAACGGCGAGGGAGAGAAGATCGACTTTGAGCAGTTTGACACCGCCTACGAGGAGGCGGATTATGTCGCCAGGGATATTGCGTCCGGTGTCCGGGACGGAAAGTATGGCTACGGCGACTACGCGGTGCTTTACCGCACGAATGCACAGTCACGTCTGTTTGAGGAGCGTTTTATCGTGTCCAATATCCCGTACAAGATTGTCGGCGGTGTGAATTTCTATGCGCGCAAGGAGGTCAAGGATCTTCTGGCATACTTAAAGACGATTGACAATGCGAGGGATGATCTGGCGGTGCGCAGGATCATCAATGTGCCGAAGCGCGGAATCGGTGCGACGACACTAAACCGGGTGTCTGATTATGCGGAGGCGTATGACATCAGTTTTTATGAGTCCTTAAAGCGTGCAGAGGAGATACCGTCTCTTGGCAAGAGCGCAGCGAAAATCAAACCGTTTGTGACATTTATCCAGACGATGCGCAGCAAGCTGCCTTATATCAGCGTGGCAGATCTTCTGCGGGAGGTCATTGAGGAAACCGGCTATGTGAAGGAGCTTGAGGCGGAAGGCACCGACGAGGCGGAGGCGCGAATCGAGAATATCGATGAGTTGTTAAGCAAGGTAGTTGCCTACGAGGAGGGCGAAGAACAGCCGACGTTAAGTGGTTTCTTGGAGGAAGTTGCGCTTGTGGCAGATATTGACAGCGTCGGCGAGGAGAATGATTATGTGGTTCTCATGACACTGCACAGCGCCAAAGGTCTGGAGTTCCCGAAGGTTTTTCTGGCGGGAATGGAAGACGGTCTGTTTCCGAGCTATATGTCGATCACGTCAGACAATGCCAGCAGTGAACTGGAGGAAGAGCGCAGGCTGGCCTATGTCGGCATTACGCGTGCGATGAAGGAGCTTGTCATCACTTCGGCGAGACAGCGCATGGTGCGCGGCGAGACACAGTACAACAAGGTCTCACGTTTTGTGAAGGAGATTCCGCCGGAGCTTTTAAACGGAGAGATCAAAAAGCCGGCGTATCTGGAGAACAGGGAGCGGCACACGGCGGAGCCGGTGAAAAAGAAACGGCCGACGATGCGGGACCAGCTGTCCGGGCAGAGTATGCAGGCGAGAGCGTTTTCGTCGGTACATACGGAAGGCGGAAGCTTAAGCTACGGTGTGGGCGACCGTGTCTCCCACATGAAGTTCGGGGAGGGAACGGTAAAAGCCATCGTGCCCGGCGGCAGAGATTTTGAGGTGACGGTCGATTTTGACGCGGCAGGAACCAAGAAAATGTTTGCGGCATTCGCAAAATTAAAAAAAGTATAAAATGTGTTAATTTATAAATTTTTTATAGGCGAACAGGGAAAGATATGCTATAATGTGCGTAATAAAAAGACATGCAGTAAATAAAGATAAATCAAGGAGGGGAATCTGATGAATAAGATGGAAGATCTGATCAACATGACAAAGTTAAACGAGCTTCTGAATAAGAAGGAAGAAGTGGAGGAGAAGAAGACCTCAAAGGTAGTATGGATTTTTGCAATTATCGGTATTGTAGCGGCTGTAGCTGCAGCGATATACGGCATCTACCGTTTCTTTACGCCGGATTATCTTGAGGATTTCGAGGACGATTTCGAGGATGATTTTGATGATGATTTCTTCGAGGACGATGATGATGAGGAAGCGCCGGCAAAGTCTGAGGACAAAGAGGAAACAACCGAAGATTAAGACAAAGGGCATGGGGCTGCAGAGAGGTGCAGCCCTATTTTTATGTAACAGGAAACGCTCTGTGGGGATGCGCACCTCGTGGTGAGGTAAATAATGTCTGCATACCACATCAGGCAGCCTGCCAAGACAGGCGCAAGTGTGCGGCAGGCGCACACTTTATTCTGTAGCAGGAAACGGTAAGTGGCTGAGTCAGGCGAGTGAATCCTGCATGCAGGATTTTTTATGTTTGGCAATGTGCAGAAGAAACTGGACGGATAATGGAGGATAGAACGTGAAAAAGGGACAGATTATCGAGGGGATGGTAGAATGCGTAGAGTTCCCAAACAAGGGAATTGTGAGAACGGAAGACGGGGGACGCGTGATTGTAAAAAATGCAGTCCCGGGACAGAAAGTGTCCGCATCAATCAATAAAGTGCGCAAAGGAAAATGCGAGGGAAGACTGCTTGAGGTGCTGGAGCGTTCGCCGAAGGAGCAGCCGGAGGCTGCCTGTATCCATGCCGGAGAGTGTGGAGGCTGCACATATCAGACGCTGCCTTACGAGGAGCAGCTTGCCATGAAGGCGTCACAGGTAAAAAAACTGATCGACGATGTCATCGTACCGGAAAATACAGACTACGAATTCCTTGGAATCAAGGCGAGCCCGAGACAGCAGGAGTACCGGAATAAGATGGAGTTTTCGTTCGGCGATGCGTACAAGGACGGACCGCTGGCACTTGGCATGCACAAGCGCGGCAGCTTCTACGATATCGTGGATGTCCCGGAATGCCGGATTGTGGACGAGGATTTTCATACGGTGCTCACAGTGACGCTGTCTTATTTTAAAGAGCGGAATCTGCCGTATTATCACAAACTGCGCCACACCGGATATCTGCGTCATCTTCTGGTACGCAAGGCGGTGAAGACCGGGGAGATCCTGGTGGATCTGGTGACGACAACGCAGATAGTGGAAGGGGAGGAAGAGGTGCTTCTTGCCGGATGGAAGGATGTGTTGTGTGCTGCCGCCTATCAGGGAACGCTCACCGGTGTGCTTCACACCCGCAACGACAGTGTGGCGGACACCGTCACAAACGAGGGTACGGATGTGCTTTTTGGGCAGGATCATTTCTATGAAGAACTGTTAGGACTTCGTTTTCAGATTACACCGTTCTCCTTTTTCCAGACGAACTCTCTGGGCGCGGAGGTGCTCTATGAGACGGCGCGGGAGTTCATCGGGGATGCCCTGCCGAGCGGAACGGATGCGGATGTCGCGGAGCATGGAAAAGTCGTGTTTGACCTTTATTCCGGAACCGGTACGATCGCGCAGATGCTCGCCCCGGTTGCAAAAAAGGTGATCGGCGTGGAGATTATTCCGGAGGCGGTCGAAGCAGCGAAGGAGAATGCAAGGTTAAACAGTCTTACAAACTGCGAGTTTATCGCGGGAGATGTGCTCAAGGTGATTGATGAGATTGAGGAGAAGCCGGATTATATCGTGCTCGATCCGCCGCGTGACGGCATCCATCCGAAAGCGTTGGAGAAGATCATCCGCTACGGTGTGCCGCAGATGGTGTATATCTCCTGCAAACCGACCAGCCTGGCGAGAGACCTTGAGGTGCTGCAGGCGAGTGGGTATGAGGTGAAGAAGGTATGCTGCGTGGATATGTTCCCGGCGACCGTGCATGTTGAGACGGTTGTCTTGCTTTCCAAGGGTGAGGTCGACTCGAAAAAGATTCGGGTTGAGTTCTCTTTGGAAGATATGGATATGTCCGAATTTCAAGATGGGGCAACCTATCCGCAGATCAAGGAGTATGTGTTGGAGCATACCGGGTTAAAGGTGTCCAACCTCTATATCTCACAGATTAAACGAAAATGTGGGATTGGGGTTGGTAAGAACTATAATCTGCCGAAGTCCGAGGATTCCAGACAGCCCCAGTGTCCACCGGAAAAAGAGAAAGCAATCCGAGAAGCATTCAAATATTTTGGGATGATATAACATCCCGTAAAATGGAGGTTTCTTATGGATAGATTGATTTCTTGTAAGTTTAACATGGATACCGCTTGTGTGGAACTGAAATTCTTTGATGGTAGTATGATTGCGATTGATACGATTGCGGTTGAGAACGAGGTTGCCGACAATATGTATCAGAGGTCGGAACTGGATTATCTGATTTACAATGACCCGATTGGATATGCTGATTTGATATTGAACGGAGATTCCAAAACCTATTTGAAAAACTGTTACAGAGTATAAATCTGTGGATACGGCGATTGGAGCGATTTGCCTGGCTCACTAAACCTCTAAGCCCATAGTTATTGGCTAAGGCAGATATTCAACTTTAATTTTAGAAAACATAAATAAAGGCTATCCAATCTTTTTGACTGGGTAGCCTTTGAAAGTTTTGCTCTTTCTACTTTTTAAGAATCAATTTATGAATGACCATGCCGATTATCAAACCAAAGGATGATACTGCCAAATACCAAAGCGAATGTATCAATGCTGTCTCGTTATAGTATATAAACACAGATGGCACAAATGTAATTGCTATGATTATTGGATACAAGTACTTTACTTTCAGATTTGAAATGCTGCCAATTAGAATTGAAAGCAATAATGTTGCTAAAATAAGCAAAACTATCATTCCCATAACGTCTGTTGGTCCTGCAAATAATGGAAATACATAAAACATAAATAATTGAATTAAGAGTATTAGTATCTCCTTCAAGTATTTCTTCATAATCAAAACACCTCCGTTCATATAAACTCTTTTTTATTTCATTTTGCAAAGATTATCTTGATTTGCAGTTTGACCGTACATTTTTCTCGCTGTTCCCGGAGTTTGAAAATCTGGTCGGCAATCTCGTCGTAAAAGTCCTGCAAGAAGTAAATCAGCATAAACTAACGATCCAGTTACGCCTTTTAAAGATAATTAACGATACAGCAAGCCTGAACAATTCCTCCGTGGTAAGCAATGTATACACACCAACAATTCCCCACTTGAATACATATGCTGCAAGCAGACACAGTGGAATTCCGATACACCATGTGCCAATAATATCAATAATCATAATGGTTTTTGTGTTTCCGCCACTTCTTATAATGCCTCCGCCAAGGATCATATTTTCCACCTTGACCGGAGCATACAGGGCAAATACGATGAGCAGCATCTTTCCAAGCTCTTTTACGCTGTCATCAACACGATATAATCCGGTATATGCTCCAGCCAAAAGAATGAGCAAAGCTGATACTGCTACTCCACCAAATAAGCCTGCATACATAATCTTCTTTGATTCTGTGTAAGCCTCATTATATTCTTTCCTACCAAGCCTTTTGCCGATCATCACACCGGCAGCCGCAGACAATCCACTAAGTGCCCCTACGATAAGCCCTTGTATCGGACCGGTAAGTGTATAGGCTGCAAGGTTTGATGTGCCAAGATGTCCATAAACAGCAGACTCTACATTTTGCCCGAGACTCCATAAAAACTTACTGATCAGAATCGGCATAATCATTATCAGATAATCCCTGATTGTGATTTTTTTAAAATGTAGAGACAATACCGGTTTATCTCCATCTTTTTTGATACATAAGACAAATCCGATAACAATAAATACAAGATTAAACAACTGCGAAATAAGTGTGGCAATCGCAGCTCCCTTTATTGCCATACAGGGAAATCCAAATTTTCCAAATATCAGCAGATAGTTCAGTCCTGTGTTTACAATAACTGCTCCAAAGCTTGCCAGAAATGGTATCGTGGCATGTTCCTTACAGCGCAGCCATGAGGATAAAATATTGCTGACAGCCATTGGAATATAAGAAAGCGCTACGATTCTAAAATAAACCGTACCAGTATTTACAATACTCATATCTTTCGTATACAGTCCAAGAATCTGCGACGGAAAAACTCCAGCTGCAAGCAGGAACAATACTGACATTATAATTCCGCAGATGAGGCTCACATCAAAACTGCACCATGCCTCTTTGCTTTCTTCCGCACCAATAAACTGAGCAATTAATATCCCGGCAACCGTGCTTACTGCACCAATCATCACTGAAAAAATCAGTGAAAAATTACCGCATAATCCAACTGCCGATATATTTGTTTCACCTAACTGCCCGATCATGATCTGGTCAACAATTGAAAATGATGACTGCAGCATACTTTGCAATGTGACAGGAATTGCTATTTTACACAACGATTTCAAAAACTTTGACATTATAATTTCCTCGTACTTTCCCTTTTTATTAAATCAACCGGCAACACGATTTGTGGCTTATATTCTGTTCCATCGCGCATTGCCTCCAGACATTCAATTGCCGTTTTCGCCCTTAAGTTTGCTTCCTGATGAATCGTTGTGAGGGAAGGATTGCTTTCCTTACTTGCCATGCTACTAAGACCTAACGTATCTGCAACATCTACGATTCTAATCCTGTTCTGTGTCATTTCCATTCCTTCTTCGGTGGCATTATGATTATATGGTACATGATAAATGTGAAATTTACAAAGGTTAAGCGCGTAACCCGCTACAAAATTTGCGTTCGATTTTTGTGACGTTTTACTAAGGCAACACCGCACAATTCCCGCCTTGCGGCTTAAGCACCGCTCCGGCAGCT
>ERZ772820.2861-NODE-2861-length-11659-cov-2.588418_pt1 | contig 11659 bp, 10 predicted proteins | sample MGYA00511377_ERZ772820 | MGnify/ENA primary metagenome ERZ772820 (study PRJEB29015, sample SAMEA2737684) | human gut metagenome | biome: human gut; feature: human-associated habitat; material: faeces | place: China | collected 2012 ...
GACGCCGCCCCCGACGTCCCGACATCGAAGCGTTAAGGTTTGATTTATCATAAAGCTGTGTAGGCAAACAAAAGCGACCAAGATCTCTCTTAGTCGCTTTGCATAAATTTTCTTTTGAATCTTTGTCTAACTTTTTGGGGTCAGTTCACACTCCGACACCGCTTTATTATAGCTTATTATTCATATCTCAAAGCATCGATAGGATTGAGCTTTGCCGCCTTTATGGACGGAATAAGTCCAAATACTATTCCAACTACCATTGAAAATACCACCGACACTACTATTGATGCCGAGGATATCGCCACAGGCACTTCCGCTACCTTCGCTATTACCTGCGAAAGCCCTATGCCTGTCAGCACTCCGATTATTCCTCCTATGCTCGTAAGCACTGCCGCTTCTGTCAAAAACTGTGCAAGAATTCTCTTTTTCCTTGCTCCCAGTGCTTTTTTCAGTCCTATCTCTCTCGTTCTCTCTGTTACCGACACGAGCATAATGTTCATTACACCTATACCGCCTACCAGCAGTGAGATGCTAGCTATCCATATAAGCATCTTATTAGTGGATGAACTCAGATCCTGCAATGACTTCGCCTGCTCCAGCAGGCTATCGCTCTTGTATTCCACAGAAGCGCTGGTTTCCTCGCTTCCGCCCTTTACAGCCGAAACGTTCTCGTTAAGGATATCCGCCGACTTTTTGCCCGCATTCGTCATCGAGTCCGTGTCCACAGCCTTTACGATACAGTTTTCTGGTTCGTCATAGCGGAAAACTATCCCCCAATCGTTTGTGGGGATAAAGACAAGTCCGCTTGATGTCTGATTGTATGTGTAGTAGTCCTCCACTGAGCTTATAACAGGCTCAAAGTTTGAATTTTTCACAGCCACGCCTATTACAGTGAACGGCTCGCCACTTATGTCTATGACCTTTCCCACAGGGCTTTCACCCTGGAAAAGACCCTCTGCAAGCGTCTTGTCTACCACTGCCACCTTGTCAAATTTGGTAAAGTTTCTCTCCGCAAAGCCCTTTCCCTCAACTATCTCGTATCCAACAGTATCAAAATAATCCTTGTCTACTCCGTATATAGTTGACGAATCCATTTTGTTGTTAAGATAAAACAGATTGTCAGGATTGTTTCTTGTGCGGTAAAAAGTGCTTGACTCCACCTCTTTAAGCTCGTTGATACGTTTTTTAGTGTCCGGTGTGAACATTGCCACATTAGACGGCGGCGCTTCATAAGAAAAGTCGCAAACAGTGTCGCCATTTGAAAGCTGGATCTTCACAGTGTTGTTTCCTGCGCCGATAAGATTGTTCTTTATCTGCTCATTTGTACCCTTGATAGTGGAAACTATAGCAATGATAGCCGCAATACCGATAATGATACCAAGCATAGTAAGAAACGAGCGTATCTTATGTGAAAGTATTCCCTTAAATGAAAGTCTGATATTTTCTATCATATTATCCGCCCCCTTTTAATACTCAGGATAAAGGACTTTGTCGGTCTCCTTTGTCCTTACGCCCTCTTTGACGTCCTTGCCGTATGGGAAGCATATCTTATCTTTCATAGAAAGTCCGCCCTTGACCTCGATATTAGTGCCATACATTATCTTGCCTGTTTTTATGTAGCTTTTCACAAGTCTGCCGTCCTTGTCGGCTTTCATTATATAGTAGTTTCCGTTTTCCTGCCTTACATAATGTATAGGAAGATAAACGCTGTCACTGGTCGTGGTGTCATTCACAAATGAAACGCCTACCCAGTCGCCCACGTTGAAATCTGTGCTGTCGCTGAGCTTAGCTTCTATAGTGTAGGTGGAGCTGTTAGGATTGTCGCCCCAGTTGTTTGACGAGTATGACGTAGGCTCGCTGCTTATCTTTGTTATCTCAGCGTCAATGCTCATTCCAGTGTTGTATGAGTTCACCATAACAGTGTTTCCCACAGCCGCTCTGTCAAGATTAAGCTCGCCCACACTAAAAGTAACGGAAACTCCGCCCTCGCCCTCGATTATTGCGAAAACGTCATCATCAGAGCTGTCACCACTGTAGTCCGTGCTGTCTGTAATGTCCTTATCGTCTTTGTCGTCACCATCGTCCGAATTATCACCCTCTGCGGCAGCGTCGCCTACAGTGCCTATCTTTTTAACGACTCCGTCGATATTAGCCACTACCTTGCCGTCTGTCTTTTTCTTCAAAGCGTCATTGTAGTCAAGCTTTGCAGACTTAAGGTTAAGCTTTAAGCTCTTTATCTCGTCCTCTTTTTCTGATATCATTTTCTTTATCTCTGCACGGCTGTGCATATAGTCCTCAGAGCCTGAATTTGTACCGCCCGTCTGTGACGGGTCAGCAGGAGTGACATCTATGCCAGCGTCATTATCATCATAATCACCGTTATCAGGTATATCCACATCACCGCCATTGTCGATATCATCAGTATCATCGCTATCGTCAGCACTGTCATCACTGCGGTCTGAGCCTGCAGGCACAACGATAGAGAACTTGCCGAACTGCTCCACAGAAGTGTCAAGAGAAAGCGTACCGCTTTCCTTATCCTCAGTTATCCCCTGCGAAACTGTCCAGTCTGCAAGAGCCTTTTTTCCAATTGTTTCATGGTTGACTATCCACTTGTATATAAAGTTTGAGTTATCATCATAAACGCAAAGTTCCGCATAAGACCCCGTTGTCTTTATCCTATCAAGAAATGCTCTGGATACCTTTGTGTTCCTGTTGCAGTTTATAATGTAAGGATCGTCCTTTGTGCCTGCATTTTTCGTCTGGAAAACAGCCTTTACAACGTCCACAGTTTCCACAGGCTCAGGAGTTGGCTCAGGATCTGGAGTTGGCTCTGGCTCTGGTTCCGGCTCTGGTTCCGGCTCAGGCTCTGGATCGTCAGGCTCTTGCGGTGCGTCCTCAGAAGGCTTTAAAAGCTTGTATTTAGCAAGCTCCTTTTCAGCCATTTTGATGTTCTGCTCGCAGACCTTTACCTGATTTTCTTTCTGTGAAAGCTCCAGCTCCACCACCGTCATGTCATATTCAAGTATAGTGTCGCCCTTTTTCACAGTGTCGCCCTTTTTCACAAACACCTTTTTAACAAGCTTCTCGTTGTCAAGAGTAATTCTCTGAGCGTTGGCAGAAACTATCTGCCCGTCCATGTTCGCTGAGCTGTCCCACTCGTACGCATCCGCAGTTTCCGCCATAAGGTCAACAGGAACTACCGACACAACAGTTTTCTTGTCCTGATTTTTCTTATATTTCATTGCTCCCGCATATCCGCCTCCGCCGAGGATAGCTATGCACAGGAGTGTTATTATTACCTTTTTCATTCCTGCTCACCTGCCTTTTCTCCATGAAGCTCGCCGTCACGGATATACATTATCCTCTTTGCACATCTTGCAATGTCAGGCTCGTGTGTTATCATAACGATAGTAACACCGTCGTCATTAAGCTCCTTGAAAAGCTCCATTACCTGATCGCCCGACTTTGTGTCAAGAGCGCCTGTGGGTTCGTCTGCAAGAAGAAGCTTTGGATTGTTGACTATCGCCCTTGCAATAGCCACCCTCTGCTTCTGACCGCCTGAAAGCTGAGTAGGCTTGAACATCATTCTCTGTGCAAGCCCCACCTTTTCAAGAGCCGCCTTTGCTCTCTGACGTCTTTCTCTTTTGCCTACCCCTGCATAGAGCAGCGGAAGCTCCACATTTTCAAGTGCTGATTGTCTAGGGAGCAGATTAAAGTTCTGAAACACAAAACCTATCTTCTTGTTTCTTATCTCCGAAAGCTTCCTATCCTTTGCCTGCATAATGTCACAGCCGTCAAAAACAAAGCTTCCCTTTGTCTGCTTGTCAAGACAGCCTATAATGTTCATGAGCGTAGACTTTCCCGATCCTGACGGACCCATTATCGCCACATATTCCCCCTCTGAAACCTCAAGGGAAATATCCTTAAGCACAGGCACAGCTTCCTTGCCTTGCAAATAATCCTTGTAGATATTTTTCAGTTCAAATACCATTGCAAGCCCTCCTTATTCAGCGAAAGCTGCGTCAGCATCAGCAGCGTCGGCATTCTCACCGTCTGCATTTTCTGCATTTTCCTCTTCACCGTAAAGCTTGTTGAAGTATTCTTCTATCTCCTCGTCCGTCATGCTTGCAAGCATATCCTCGTCTATAGCCATGCCGTCCTCACCACTTCCGTCAAAAGCGATGTCCTCGTCACCGCCCTCGGTATCACCGTCACTGTTGTCGTTCGTGCCAAGGTCATTAGGTGGAACAGACACATCAGCCTCATTGGTGGTAGCCGTCATGCCCTCCTCGATAGATTTGTCAGGGTATGCGATATAATCGCCCTTTTCAAGGCCTGACTTTATCTCGCAGTCACCGTTATCCTCGTCCTTCTGACCTATCTCAACATATCTCTTTTCTATCTTTCCGTCCTCGTTCTTAGCCCAGACGTAGTTCTTCTTGCCGTCCTTGCAGATAAAGTCGGAATAGAGCCATATGCCCGTCTTGTTTATAGAAGTGTCCTGTCCGTTGTCTATCTCGATAAGAACGTGCTGACCGAGCATAAGTCCGTCAAAGCTCTCAGGCTTAACATAAAAAGCATAGTTTGAAGACTGGCTCATCTCATCGCTTGAACCGAAGCTGTATATATCATCACCAGAATTTTTCTGCGGACTTGTGTCAACAGAAGTTATCTCGCCCTTCCAAGTGGAATCATCAAGCCTTGACTTTACGATAACAGAAGCTCCCTGCATGATATCTTTGCTGTTCTGCTCGTTGAATCTGCCCTTTATTCTGTAGTCGCCCTCTTCTGTTATCTGCATTATAACGTCGCCGCCGTCCTGCTGAAGCTTGTCCACCGTCTTGACGTTCTTTACAGTTCCGTCGATAGAAGCGGTGACGTATGCGTTCTTTGTGGAAGCCTCCAACTTTTTGATCTCAACGTTTTTAGCCTTTATATCATATTCGTTCTTGGCATTGTCGCTCTGCAAAGAAAGGATCTGGGTCGTGTATGACACAGCAGCGTCCTGATCGGCGTTTTTCTTTTCCTTTTCAAGCTCAGCTATCTGGCTCTTATTTGAAGCTATCTCGTTCTGGAGCCTCTCCACCTCGAGCTTAGCCTGCTCAAGCTGAAGATTTATAGCCTCAACGTCATATGTAAGAAGCTTGTCGCCCTTTTTAACAGAGTCGCCGTTCTTAACAAGTATCTCGGCCACCGTCTTTGAGCTGTCATACTTTACGTCCACAGACTCCTGTGCCTCAACAACGCCCAAGAACGAGCGATTAGAAAGCTTGAAGTCCGACGCAGTGTTAAGTGACGATACCTTCTGCACATATACCTTCTGTGAGCTTTTTGAGCCTCCCTTGCCGGTCTTTTTCCATACGAAAAAGCCTCCCACACATACTGTGCAGACGATAACAAGCACTATTATAACAGTGCATATCCTTTTTTTCGTGGTCATTGCAATACCTCCGTTTGTGATTTTTTCCAAAACAGCATAAAAAAATCCGCCTGACAGCAGCCAGACGGATAATACAGCCCCACCTTCCCCATAAGGGTATAGCATGAGCGTATTATTCTTTGTTATCTTGCTGTCCTGTTGTCTTTTGTTCTTATCTGTTTTTATGTATACATTATACCATAAAAAGAATACAAGTCAATAAAAAAAGACGTTGTTTTAAGAAACTCATAAGAATTTCCCTCATCTATAAAGACGTGCAATAACAAAAAAAGTTGCAAACAAAAAAAATCTCTCTCGTACTATCCCGCAGAGGCACCTGATGTTTTTCAACACTCTCGGTGCAAACAACATTCACCAATACAGATTGTAACAAATCACCCCAACAAAAAAGGGCAGCCCACGCCGCCCTAATACATATTATTTTTTCTTAGCCATAAGCCCTATCATTATAAGCACTACCACCGCACCGCCACCGATACAGCCGAAAAGCACCCAATCGGTCTCAGTGTTCTGAGTGGAGTTTTTCTGTGCCTTGATGACCCCCTGCTCCGCCATAGCCTCCGCCGCAGAGCTTTCCGTCACAATGGAGCTGTCCTCCGTCTGAGGGCTGTCCGCATACACCGCCCACGGTATTATCATCATAAGCGACATCACAGTCGCCCCAAGCCCCGACAAAAGCTTTCTCGTCCTCATATAAAAAGACCTCCTCCGATACGCCATTTATCAACAGCAAAGCTTTATCACAGAGCTGCTTAAAGTTTTCCTCATTCAATTATACACATTTTCCAATAAAATTACAAGCAGAATTTTGTACAAATCATACATTAGTTTACACAACAATATACACAACACCTCACGAATTACAAATAAATCGCTGTAAATTTTGATTTATCAGTTTATTAATTGTGTATTGTCACAAAAATATATAGCAAAATTCATCAAAAATAGCATTGAAAATCTTGTTCATATGTGATATAATAACGAATAGCAACATACTGTTCACACTTTACTTGTAAGGAGGTCTTTATTTTGGAAGAACGTATGCAAATTATACAGGCAGCAGGCAACAGCAAGATACAGATAGGCGTTATACCGGGTCACTATGCAACTAACCACTCGCATATCAATTATTATGTAGATATAACATCTATTAAAACTGGTTATAAAATGGCAAAGGAAGCCGCAAAGGCATTGGCAGCCACCTATGTTTCAACACATATCGACACTATCATATGCCTTGAAGGAACAGAGATCATCGGTGCCTTTCTCGCTGAAAGCCTTGGCGAAAGCGGCATAAACAGCGGTGCAGACGTAAATGTAGTAACACCTGAGCTAAACGCTGTAAATCAGATGATATTCAGAGATAACACTCAGAAGAAGATATGGGGCAAGCAGGTGCTTCTGCTTATCGCTTCCGTTTCAACTGGAAAGAGCATAAACAGAGCAATGGACTGTCTGAAATACTATAACGGCAACCTTGTAGGAATAGCTTCCATATTCTCCGCTATCAAAGAGAACAACGGCACTGCTATCCATGCCCTTTTCACAGAAAAGGATCTGCCTGATTACATGACATATACATCATCAGAATGTCCAATGTGCAAATCAGGACAGAAGGTCGACGCTTTGGTAAACAGCTTCGGCTATTCAAAGATATAGCTTGTAACTTCATTCTCCATAAAATAACGTTAAAGGGACGGAAAATCAAATTTCCGTCCCTTTTTCTTTTGCAAAAATGTCAAATCAACGGGCGAACACTGTTCGCCCCTACATACAAACAGCGTATTTACGTCGTTTGTAGGAAATTGAGGCGTCACGCTTGTTTGAGCCTTTTTTTCTTTTGCAAATAATGTGTAGGGGCGACCTGAGGTCGCCCGCTTTGTTTCACCGCTATGACGTCTACTTTAACCAAACAAATGTGAAAACTTCTTTTTAAGTCCAGCCTTGTCAAAAGCAAGTCCAAGCACTATATAAAGTATCGAGCTTGCAAGCACCTGTATGCAGTAAGCAGGAGTCTGACCGAAAGCCGAGATTATTGCGCTCTTTGAGAAACCGCCTGCCATAAAAATTCCCTCATAAAGACTGTAGCATACCACGCATATAACAAGTGCAGGGATAATGCCGAGAAGATTTCTCACGCAGATTATTTTCTCTGTCTTTCTTGAAAAGCAAAGGGCAGTTATTGCCTTTATAACGATAGTTCCAGGAAGCCATACCACAAATCCCGAAAGTCCGTCTGCAAGACCTGCTCCGATAGCGCCTGCCGCCATTGCATAAGGTGTAGGAAGCATTGAAGCCGCAAGATAAATAAGTCCGTCACCTGCGTGTGTGTAGCCTGCACCCGTAGGAATGTGCAGCCATGCCGTAAGAACATATATCATTGCCGCAAAAAGACCTGTCACACATATAAGCTGAATATGCTTTGTTGAATTTTTTACCTGAACTGTTGTACTCATTATTATCACTCCAATTTAATTTCTATCCTTATTTTATACCTCCAGACTATGATTTGCAAATGCCTCAGTTTCGCACTTTTTCCACCGCAGATTGTATCTTTTGCACAATCCAAAAGTCCTATCCGAACATCACATTTGTGCATCAAAGCAATACCATATCCCACAATAATTTTACAATAACATGACAAAATCAATTATGCACAAAACCAAGCTGTCATATAGGCTTTCTTTTGTGCTATAGGTAGAAGATAAAAAGGCGTAAAAAAAAGAGTGGTCATAGGCAAGACCACTCCACTTTGCAAAACATAAATCATCAAATTGTAGGGGACGGCGCCCCCGACGTCCCGATACTTCTTTTCCCATAAATGTTACCGAGAAATCACAAGCCCTAATACCTAGATAACGTAATCATCTATCCTTGCATTTTCCTGATTTACAAGGTCCTGCAAGGTAATGCCGTCAACAACACCATTTATAGCACCGTAAAGCTTTTTCCATACCGTCAGCGTTGCACAGCTGTCCTGACGTGGACAGGTATTTTCTTCCCCCTCCAGACAAGCCACAGGAGCAAGACTTCCCTCTGTGAGCCGAAGTATCATTCCCACAGTGTATTCCGCAGGCGTTTTTGCCAGCTTGTATCCGCCACCTGCACCACGAACGCTCTTTACAAAGCCCGCTCTCGCAAGAATGGATATTATCTGTTCAAGATACTTGTCGCTGATGTCTTGTCTTTCAGCGATCGCTTTGATAGGCACATATCCGCTCTGCTCATGTAAAGCAAGGTCAAGCATAAGCCTCAGTGCATATCTTCCCTTTGTGGATATTTTCATCAGCGTCAGATCCTTTCATAAATCCTATAGAAAATCTATGATTAATTATATATCATATTTGTAAAAATGTCAAGCAAAAACCACCGCAAAGGGCGTATTTACAAAAAAACTTCTTTTTACCCTCTTTATTTTTCTCAAAAAGTAGTGTATAATACAATTAAGTATACAAGTTCACAGTAAAGAAAATAAAGGGAGGTCAAAAGCTATGAAAAACAAGCTTAAAGTAAATATTTATAACCGTACATACAATCTGCTTTCCGAAGAGTCGCAGGAGTATACCAATAAACTTGCGTTGGTGATAAATTCAAAGATAAAAGGCATGATGAAAGCTATCCCGAGCCTTTCCGTTCAGGACGCCGCAGTGCTGACAGCACTTGATTGTCTTGACGAGCTTAGCAAGGCAAATCAGAATATCGAGAATATCCGCACCCAGATAAAGGACTATGTTGACGACGCAGGCAGAGCAAGAAGTCAGGCTGACGAAGCTCAGAAAGAAATAAGAGAGCTTCAGGCAAAAGTCCATGACCTTGAAGAACAGCTCGAAGCACGCACAGTTGTAAAAAGAGAGCCTGAGGACGAAGTTATAAACGCAAACGAGCTTCTTTCGCAGGAGATAAAGAACGCTATTGAAAGACCTGTCCACCCTAATCAGCCTAACAACGGTAATTTTGTCGGCACAGTGAATTACAGACCCGAGGGAGGAAGCCATTAATGGCTCACAAAGCTGAGATACTTGCCCCCTGCGGTTCTTTTGAAACTCTCGAAGCCGCCCTTAGAAGCGGCTGTGACGCAGTTTATCTCGGGGGAGAGAAATTCTCCGCCAGACAAAATGCCGTCAATTTCACAGATGAACAGCTAAAAGAAGCCGTAAGTCTCTGTCACCTGCGAGGTGTAAAGGTCTATCAGGCGATAAACACTGTTATCTTTGACGAACAGCTCGAAGAGTGCAAAAAAGCCGTCAAATTTGCCGCAGAAATTGGCGTTGACGGACTTATCACCCAAGACCTGACCCTTGTGAAAATATGCCGTGAATGTTGCCCCGACCTTGAATATCACGCCTCCACCCAAATGACCATCCACAGCGAAAGCGGTGTGAAAATGGCTAAAAAACTCGGTTTTTCAAGAGCTGTCCTGTCAAGAGAGCTTCCCGAGCATACCATAAAAGACCTCACCGCCCTTGGCATCGAAACAGAGGTCTTTGTCCACGGCGCACTTTGTATGTCCGTGTCAGGTCAGTGCTATATGAGCGCGTTGATAGGTTCGAGAAGTGCCAACAGGGGACTTTGTGCACAAGCGTGCAGACTTCCCGCGCAAGGGGATAAGATAACAAAGGGGCAGGAGCGTTACGCCCTCTCTCTGAAAGATATGTCCTATGTTGATAAGCTCCAAAGACTCGAAAAGGACGGAGTTTCCTCTCTTAAAATAGAGGGCAGAATGAAGCGCCCCGAATATGTTGCGGCGGCAGTGAACTGCTGTAAAAATTCTCTCGAAAACAAGCCTTATGACCTGAAAGTCCTTGAAGCTGTCTTTTCCCGCGGTGGCTTTACAGACGGATATTACAATGGCAGATTAGGCAGAGAAATGTTTGGCACAAGGCAGAAAGAGGACGTTTCCGCCACCGCCAAAATTCTTCCCGAACTTCATGAGCTTTACCGCAGATGTGAAAAGCGCACAAAAGCCTTTTTCACCATAAAGCTTCAGGAAAGTTCTCCGGCGGAGCTTTCTCTCCGTGACAGCGAGGGAAACACCGTGACCGTTTACGGCGATATACCACAAAAAGCCTTGAAAAAGGCATGCGACAGCGACTATGTAAAAAAACAGCTCTCCAAGCTTGGGGACACCATATACGAGTTCGGAGGACTTGAAGCCGCCATAGGCAAAGACCTTGCCTATCCAGCTTCCGCACTTAATGACCTAAGACGGCAGGCGGTAGAAAAGCTTGACCAGAAGCGTATAGACTTTTTCACCCATACCGCCGATTTTACCGACAAAGCACTTGCCGATCTTCCTACCCTGCCAAAAGCCTATGAACACAAAAAGATCCGCATAATGCTCTCAAAGCTCTCTCAGCTTGAGGGTGTTGACCTTGACAAAGCAGAGCTTGTGGGCGTGCCAATAGAGATAGCGTCAGAAGCGGTAAAGATCGTGTCCGACAAAAGCAAGCTTATGATAATAATGCCACGCTTCACATTCGACGAGAAAGCCCTATGTGAAAAGCTTTCAGCCGCAAAAGAAGCAGGCATAACAAAAATGCTCGCCATGAATATCGGCCACTGCCTTATTGCGAATGACCTTGGCTTTGAGCTTCACGCAGGCTATTCATTCAATCTCTGCAACTCAGCCGCATTGGACGAGGTAAAAAAACTTGGTGCAAAAGACTGCACAGTGTCCTTTGAGCTTAAAGCGTCGCAGATAGAAAAGTTAAAGAAGCCCATCGAGATAGGCTTTGTGGCATACGGCAGACTTCCCCTTATGCTCACAGCAAACTGTCCTATAAGAAACGATATGGGCTGTAAAAACTGCAAGGGCAAGCTTTTTGACCGCACAGGCAGAGAGTTTCCGGTGAGATGTCCAAAGGGCAGAGATTGCGCAGAGATACTAAATTCCGATATTTTGTATCTTGCAGACAAGCTGACGGATTTTGACAATGCCGACTATATGGAGCTTCACTTCTATGAGGAGAACGCCCACAGGATAAACGAAATAATAAAAGCCTACAGTGGCGAAAGGGGTGCAAAGCCCGAAAACGCCACCAACGGCCTATACTACAGAGGAGTTTTATAAAATGAGATTACTTATAAAAAAGCTTAAGGAAAATGCAGTTATCCCTGCAAGACAAACAGAATTTAGCGCAGGCTATGACCTTTGTGCCTGCACAGACGCACCCGTAACCATAAAAGCAGGTCAGACCGAGAAAATACACACAGGCA
>ERZ772820.2864-NODE-2864-length-11651-cov-3.592187_pt1 | contig 11651 bp, 8 predicted proteins | sample MGYA00511377_ERZ772820 | MGnify/ENA primary metagenome ERZ772820 (study PRJEB29015, sample SAMEA2737684) | human gut metagenome | biome: human gut; feature: human-associated habitat; material: faeces | place: China | collected 2012 ...
ACTTCTTCAGGAAGCGGTGGCAACCGTCGATACCGTTGGTATCCCAAGGCTTGCTTGCCTCTACAGGACCCAGGAACATTTCGTAGAGACGCAGGGTATCTAAGCCTTCTACCGATGTTATCTGTGTCGGGGAAACTCCGCATTGTTTCAGGTAATTGGAAACAGAATTGGCCCGTTGTAACGACAGATCCATATTCTTTTGCACGCTTTGGGCGGCTGTGCTGTTTTTCCATCCTTGATTGTCGGTGTACCCTTTAATCGCCACGTCCATATCCTTGTTTACATTCAATACCGTGCTGGCAAATTTGGCCAATGAAGCGGTAGCATTGCTACTTAAAGCCGAACTGCTGGTGTTGAACAGAATCCCGGAGTCGAATGTTACTTTCACCGCTTGCAGACCGTTAGCGTCGGTTACGCTTTCCACTTGCGCGTTTTCCACTTGTTGAGCCGCAGCTTTGGCTTTATCCATTTTCTTTCCGATCAATGCACCTACACCAGCGCCCACGGCTACGCCTACAGCAGCACCGATACCGGCTCCTTTACCTTTATTGCTGGATGCCAAGGTTCCAATTAATGTACCCAAGGCTGCACCACCGCCGGCACCGATCAGCGACCCCTTGCCGGTATTGTTCATGTTTCCTCCACAACTGCTTAAAAGCATACCTGCACTCAGTACGAGTGCACAAAACTTCAATCCTTTCATAGTTATAACTTTTTTAAAATCTAAATCACAAGCAAAATTAGATATTTTCTGCCGAATAACCGCATGAAAAGGAAACTTTTTGCTAATTTTGCAAACTGTTTATAGATATTGATTATGGCTAAAGAACTTAAAGATTTGACCAAAAGAAGTGAGAACTATTCTTCATGGTATAACGAATTGGTGGTGAAAGCCGATTTGGCCGAACAGTCGGATGTAAGAGGATGTATGGTGATAAAGCCTTATGGTTATGCCATTTGGGAGAAGATGCAGCGTGTGTTGGATGATAAATTCAAGGAGACCGGCGTGCAAAACGCTTATTTCCCGCTGCTGATTCCTAAATCGTTTCTGAGTAAAGAAGCCGAACATGTGGAAGGATTTGCCAAGGAATGTGCCGTGGTGACGCACTATCGCTTGAAGACCAACGAGGACAAGACCGGTGTGGTGGTAGACCCGGCGGCCAAACTTGAAGAGGAGCTGATCATCCGTCCTACTTCCGAGACTATCATTTGGAATACTTATAAAAACTGGATTCAAAGCTACCGCGACCTGCCCATCCTTTGCAACCAATGGTGCAATGTGATGCGCTGGGAAATGCGTACCCGACTTTTCCTCCGTACGGCCGAGTTCTTGTGGCAAGAAGGACATACGGCACATGCCACGCGTGAAGAAGCCGAAGAACGTGCCAAACTGATGTTGAAAGTGTATGCCGATTTTGCCGAACAGTATATGGCCGTGCCCGTAGTGCAGGGCGTGAAGAGCGAGACGGAACGTTTTGCCGGTGCTTTGGACACTTATACCATCGAAGCCATGATGCAGGACGGGAAAGCTTTGCAGAGCGGCACGTCTCATTTCTTGGGGCAGAACTTCGGGAAGGCATTTAATGTGCAGTTTATCAATAAAGACAATAAGTTGGAATATGCCTGGGCTACTTCTTGGGGAGTATCCACCCGTTTGATGGGCGCACTCATCATGACGCATTCCGATGACAACGGTCTGGTATTGCCGCCGAAGCTGGCTCCCATTCAAGTGGTCATAGTTCCTATATATAAGAATGCGGAACAACTGAAAGCTATCGACGAGAAAGTGGAAGGCATCGTTGCACGTCTTCGTGCATTGGGTATTTCCGTGAAGTATGACAATGCCGACAACAAGCGTCCCGGCTTCAAGTTTGCCGATTATGAGCTGAAAGGTGTTCCGGTGCGTTTGGTCATGGGAGGGCGCGATTTGGAGAACAATACGGTAGAGGTCATGCGGCGCGACACGTTGGAGAAGGAAACCCGTACGTGCGACGGCATCGAGGATTATGTGAAAACTTTGTTAGACGAAATACAAGATAACATCTACGCCAAGGCAAAATCCTATCGCGATGCACATATTTATGAATGCGACAACTACGAGGATTTCAAGGAGCGTGTGAAGGAAGGCGGTTTCTTCCTTTGTCATTGGGACGGGACGGCTGAGACGGAGGCGAAGATCAAGGAGGACACACAAGCCACTATCCGTTGCGTGCCGTTTGAGTTCGAGCAGACTCCGGGTGTGGATATGGTGAGCGGGAAACCGGCCAAATACCGTGTGCTGATTGCCCGTTCGTATTAAGAGCGAGATTTTTTTGTTTTCATGGTTGTTGGTGGCCACGGACTTTTTCTCAAGGAAAGTTCGTGGCCACTCTTGTTTGCGTAGGTTTAACAGGTGATAATATTAGTTAAACGACAAGTTTTCTTCCGGAGATTTTATGGTATCCTTCATACAAATCTCTATCTTTGCTCATGAATTAACATCATTGTTAGACATTAAAGTTGTTATGAGCAAGAAAGATAATACGGAACAAGCGATATTGCAGGCGGCCGAGACAGAGTTCTTGGACAAAGGTTTTGCACTGGCCAAAACTACCGAAATAGCGAAACAGGCGGGAGTGACGCACGCCATGTTGCATTATTACTATCGCACAAAAGAAAAACTGTTCGAGCGGGTTTTTCAAGAGAAAGTGGATTTGATGGCCCATTCCTTAGTGGCTACCTTGGACGACGGAAAGCCGTTTCTGAAACAAATGGAGGACTTGACGGGGGCTCACTTCGATTTTATAGCAGAAAACCCGAAGTTGCCGTTTTTTCTTCTGAACGAGATTCATCTGAATGAAAAGCGCAGAGAGCTTTATCTTCCGGTATTGTCGAGCGCGGTGCGGAACACGTTGCAAAATGTGAAAAGACGATTGGAACAAGCCGTGAAGCGCGGCGAGGTACGTCCCATAAGGACGGCCGACCTGATGTTTTCCATCTTCTCGCTGAATGTAATGTCTTTTGTGGGACAGTCGCTTGTCCAACAGGCATTCGATTTAGACCGGGAAGATATGCGGCAGTTCATCTTGCAGCGACGGGCAGAGAACATTGAAATGATATTAAGCAGACTTAGGAAATAAAGAAGGATATGAAACGGATTTTCGTATGGGCCGTAGGGATGTGCGCCGTTTGTGGGACGGTGTCGGCTCAACTGACTTTGGAAGAGTGTTACCGTGCAGCACGGGAGAATTATCCTTTGGTGCGGCAGTTCGATTTGATTGAGCGTACAAAGGATTTCACTGTGGAGAATGCGGCGAAAGGCTATTTTCCCCAACTGAGCTTTTCGGGAAAGGCTTCATACCAGTCGGACGTGACGAAGATGCCCTTTAGCATTCCGGGAGTAGAGTTCGGTTTGGACAACGACCAGTACCAACTGGTATTGGAACTGAACCAGACGGTTTGGGACGGAGGAGTCGTACGTAACCGTAAAGAGGAGGCCCGGGCCAAATCCGAGGTGCAGAAAGGGCAATTGGAAGTGAACCTTTATGCGTTGAACGACCGGGTGAACCAATTATTCTTCGGCATGTTGCTCATAGACGCCCAGTTGGCACAGAACGCCTTGTTGCAAGCCCAGTTGGCACGCAACCATGGCCAGGTGAGTGCGTGCATGCAGCAAGGGGTAGCCAATCAGGCCGATTTGGATGCCGTAGCGGTGGAACAGTTGAATGCCCGGCAGACAGAGAGTGAGCTACGTGTCAATCGTAAAGCGTATGCCGAGGTGCTGGGACTGCTGACCGGTCGGAAAGGAATTGATGCGGAACGGTTGGTCAAGCCGTCCGTCACCGTGGAGCCGTTGGAAGAAAACCGTAGGCCGGAATTATCGCTTTACGAATCGCAGCGGCGGCAGTTGTCCGTGCAGGAGAAAGGTTTGACAGCCCGTTATATGCCCAAGTTGGGAGTATTCGCACAAGGGGCTTACGGCGACCCCGGACTGAATATGCTGAAGGGCGGATTCGAGCCTTATTATATAGCCGGTGTGCGGTTGAGTTGGAACATCAGCGACTTGTACACGCGGAAGAACGACAAAAGACTGTTGGCTGCAAGTCGCGACGACATCGACGTGCAGGAGGCGGTATTCCGGTTGAACAACCGTATGGAAACGGCGCAGCATTGGCGTACGGTGGAGAAAATAGATACCTTGATGAAGAATGACGATGAGTTGATAAGGTTACGCACCAATATCCGGAAGTCGGCCGAAGCCAAGGTCGCGAACGGCACGCTCACCGTGACGGAAATGTTGCGCGAAGTGACGGCCGAAGATCAGGCCAAGCAGACCAAGGCCTTGCACGAGATACAACGCTTGCAAGCCTTATATGATATCAAATATACGATGAATCATTAAAAACAGAATGAATATGGACATTTGGAATAAGTTATGGCGGGGCGGGCTGGACAGTCCGGTCGCCGTGGGAAAGACGGGGTATGGATTCAAACGGGGAGCCCGGGACATTTGCGGCGTGGCCTTGTTGGGACTGCTTGCAGCGTGTAGCGGGACAGACACGGATTTCGACGCTACCGGAATCTTCGAATCCACGGAAGTCATCGTATCGTCCGAAGCCAACGGTAAAATCATGGCGTTGAATCTGGAAGAAGGTGATTTGTTGGAGCAGGGGCAACAAGTGGGATATGTGGATTCCGTACAGCTTTACCTGAAGAAGTGCCAACTGGAAGCCCAAGTTCGTTCCATCGGTAGCCGTAGGGCGGACGTGGCCAAGCAGGTGGCGGCCACTCGGGAACAGATCGCAAAGGCCGAACTGGAAAGAAAGCGCAGCCTGAACCTGTTGGCGCAGAATGCCGGTACGCAAAAGCAGGTGGACGATGTGGAGTCGCAACTGGCCGTGCTGAAGAAGCAGTTGGAGGCCCAGTTGTCTACTTTGAATCTCGGCAACCAAGGCGTGACGGAAGAAGGGGATGCCGCAGAGATACAGATACGGCAGATAGAAGACCAACTGGAGAAATGCCGTATCGTCAGTCCCATTTCCGGTACGGTGCTGACGAAGTATGCGGAACGGGGAGAAGTGACGGCTCAAGGCAAACCCTTGTTCAAAGTGGCGGACATGAAGCATGTCTTTTTGCGGGCGTATGTGAGCGGCGACCAACTCTCTACTGTAAAACTGGGGCAAACGGTGAAAATCTATGCCGATTACGGGGCGGAAGACCGCAAGGAATACAAGGGAAAAATCACGTGGATATCCGGACAGGCCGAGTTTACGCCTAAGACCATACAGACGCGCGACGAACGGGCGAATCTGGTGTACGCCGTGAAAATAGCCGTGGAAAACGACGGCTTGCTGAAGTTGGGCATGTATGGCGAAGTCAAATTCAACTAAGGTGTCATGGAGTCCATTGTGAAGGTAGAGGGCGTGTCCAAACATTACGGCAGCGTACAGGCTTTGGACGACGTTTCTTTCGAGGTCAGGCCCGGAGAAATCTTCGGACTGATAGGACCGGACGGAGCCGGGAAAAGCACGCTGTTCCGCATGTTGGCCACTTTGCTGTGTCCGGAGAGCGGGCGGATTACGGTGGATGGGCTGGACGTTGTGGGGGACTACCGCAAGTTGCGTGCTTGCGTCGGTTATATGCCGGGCCGGTTTTCCCTGTATCCCGACCTGACGGTGGAGGAGAACCTGAACTTTTTTGCCACGTTGTTCGGTACGTCCGTACGTGAGAATTACCATCTGGTGGAAGACATATACAAGCAGATCGAGCCGTTCAAAACCCGCCGCGCAGGGAAACTCTCCGGCGGGATGAAACAAAAACTGGCGTTGAGCTGTGCGTTGATTCATAAACCGGTGGTCTTGTTGTTGGATGAGCCGACCACGGGAGTCGACCCTGTCTCGCGCAAGGAATTTTGGGAAATGTTGCGGCGGCTGAAGCGGGAAGGCATCACCATCATCGTCTCTACGCCTTATCTCGACGAGATCCGGAGTTGCGACCGTATGGCATTCCTCTACGGCGGTGCGGTCAAGGGGATAGATACCCCCGCCGTCATGTTGGAACGGTTTGCCGACATCCTGTGTCCGCCGGGGTTGCAACGCGAACCGGCCGGAGCCCGGTCGGAATGTGCCATCGAGGTGCACGATTTGGTGAAACGGTTCGGGACGTTCACGGCTGTAGACCACATTTCCTTCCGTGTGGGGAAGGGCGAAATCTTCGGTTTCCTCGGGGCGAACGGGGCAGGCAAGACCACAGCCATGCGCATGCTGTGCGGCCTGTCTTATCCCACGTCGGGCACGGGGCGTGTGGCCGGTTTCGACATCAACACCCAGCAGGAAGAAATCAAGAAACATATCGGTTACATGAGTCAGAAATTCTCGTTGTACGACGACCTGAAGGTGTGGGAAAACATTCGCCTGTTTGCCGGTATCTACGGACTATCGGACGAGGTGATAGCCCGTCGTACGGACGAAGTGCTGCATACGTTGGGACTGGAAGCAGAGCGGAACACGATGGTCAAATCGTTGCCCTTGGGGTGGAAACAAAAGTTGGCTTTTTCCGTGGCCACGTTCCACCGTCCGGACATCGTGTTCCTCGACGAACCGACCGGAGGGGTCGACCCTAAGACGCGACGCCAATTCTGGGAACTGATCTATCAGGCAGCCGACCAGGGTATCACCATCTTCGTCACGACGCACTATATGGACGAGGCCGAATTTTGCGGCCGCGTGTCCATCATGGTGGACGGGAAGATACGGGCATTGGATACGCCCGAAGGCTTGAAGCGCACTTTCGGCGAGAAAGACATGGACGGAGTGTTCCACCGTTTGGCCCGTGAGGCCACACGTAATGCAGAAATTTGCGGGTAAGAGAGCGCAGACCGAACTTGTTCGGTGTCTGCCGAGCGTGAGTAAATTATTCAATAAAGATGAAACAGTTTTGGGCTTTTATCAAGATAGAATTTTTCCACATCTTCCGCGACCGGCAGACGATGTTGATTTTGTTGGGCATGCCGGTGTTGCAAATCATTTTGTTCGGTTTTGCCATCACCACCGAACTCAACCACAGCCGCGTGGCCGTGCTTGATCCGTCGAAAGACGCCGTCACCACGCGCATTACGGAGCGGATAGATGAAAACCGTTATTTTTCGGTCGTGAAAGAATTGTCTTCGGCCTCCGACATCGAAACCGTGTTCCGGCATGATGAAGCGGATATTGTGGTGGCCTTCACTCCGGATTTCGATGCCAATCTGTCGACGGGAGAGGCGGGCATACAACTGGTGGTGGATGCCACGGATCCGAACACGGGCAACATGATGGCCGGTTACGTGCAGGGCATTGTCGGGCAAGCCTTGCAATCAGGGACGCAATCAAGCCCTATCGTGCAGACCCATCTCTTGTTCAATCCTCAGATGAAGAGCGCCTACAATTTCGTACCCGGCGTGATGGGGTTGATACTGATGCTGATTTGTGCGATGATGACTTCCATTTCCATTGTACGAGAGAAAGAGACCGGTACGATGGAAGTCCTGTTGGTGTCGCCCATCCGACCTATTTTTATCATTCTGGCCAAGGCCGTACCCTACTTGGTACTTTCTTGTGTCAATCTGGCCACGATATTGCTGCTGTCGGTCTACGTGCTGCATGTGCCGGTGGAGGGAAGCCTTTGGACGCTGTCTTTCCTGAGCCTCCTTCTGATTGCGGTGGCTCTGTCTTTGGGATTGCTCATTTCATTCGTTGTACAAAACCAATTGGCGGCCATGATCGTGTCGGGTATGGGACTGATGATGCCTGTCATGTTGCTTTCTGGCATGATTTTTCCCATAGAGAGCATGCCGGCCGTCCTGCAGTGGATTTCCAATATCATTCCGGCAAGGTGGTACATACAGGCCGTAAAGAAGGTGATGATAGAAGGCTTGGGCATGGCCGCCGTATGGCATGAGGCATTGATACTGTCCGGCATGGCAGCCTTGCTCATCGGGCTGAGCTTGAAGAAGTTCAAGGAGCGGCTGGAATAATACGGACGTAAAAAAGGAAAACTTATGGTACTGAAATATTTAATAGAAAAGGAGTTCAAGCAAATGCGGAGGAATCCCATCATTCCCCGGCTCATTTTGGTGTTTCCCTGCATGATGATGATTCTGATGCCGTGGGCTGCCAATCTTGAAATCAAGTACAACAACCTGACTGTGGTGGATCTGGACCATTCTGCCTTGTCGCGCCGTCTGGTAGAGAAAGTGGCCTCTACGGATTATTTCAATTTGGTGGAGAACGCACCGGATTACGGCCGTGCATTGGAGAGCGTGGAGCGCGGAGAGGCGGATGTCATTTTGGAGATTCCGCGTGACTTTGCCAAATCTTTAGGTACGGGGCGCCCCGTGGAACTTCAGATTTCGGCCAATTCCATCAACGGGACCAAGGGCGGACTGGGCAGTTCTTACCTTTCTACGGTGGTAAACGATTTCGTGACCCAGGAATTGGGAGGCGCGGGTATGGCCCGTTTGTCCGTACTTAACTTGTATAATCCGCATCTGAATTATAAAGTGTTCATGGTACCGGCTTTGCTCATCATGATGCTGACGTTGCTTTGCGGCTTTCTTCCTGCATTGAATATCGTGAGCGAAAAAGAGGTGGGCACGATTGAACAGTTGAACGTCACGCCGCTCAACAAGTTCGTGTTCATCCTGGCTAAATTGGTGCCTTACTGGATTGTGGGGCTGGTGGTCCTGTCCATCGGCTTGGTGTTGTCCGCCGTGCTCTACGGCATTGTGCCGTCAGGCAGTTTGTGGCTGATATATTTCTTCTCGTGCATCTACATTCTTACGATGTCGGGTTTCGGACTGATTATTTCCAATTATTCCGCCACGATGCAGCAGGCCATGTTCGTCATGTTTTTCTTCCTGATGGTATTCATCCTGATGAGCGGCCTGTTCACTCCCGTGCGCAGCATGCCAGACTGGGCGCAGTGGATAGCGGCTTTCAATCCGTTGACCTATTTTATTCAGGTCATGCGTATGATTTTCCTGAAGGGATGCGGGCTGACCGACTTGTGGCCGCAGTTCGGCAAGATGCTGTGTTTCATGTCGGTGTTTGCCGGAGTAGCCGTGTGGAGTTACCGGAAGACAAATGCCTGATAGCCCGAGCCGGTCATGTATGGCGATGGATGGCCTTTCGAATGATTTACAAAACCAAGCCGTGGGGAGTATTTGGACTTTAAATGTATAAATAATTGAAAAACAGTGTAATAAGTAACGCCTTGCAGGAGGTATGACAGTCTCTGCAAGGCGTTATTTTTTTCTGCGCCAAACGATTTTTCAATCTCAGGCGAACGATTTTTCAATCTCCTGAGATTGATTTTCCGTTCTGCGGCGAACGATTCGGGCGTTGAATTTCCTTTACGGATTCTATAGCATGAGGAGATTTTCCGGCATGCGGAAGCCCCGCAGGAAGTCTTCTATGCGCATCCTTTTCTTGCCCGTCAGTTGGATTTCCTTCAGGCGGAGGTAGCCTCCGTCGACAGCCACTTTCAGATAGGTCTTTCCGTCGCTGACCACTTTGCCCGCCGGTTCGTGGCACACACACGGCTCTTTCTCCGTTTCGTATATTTTAAGGGTATAGACCTTGCCTGTGGCTTCGTCCTTCATCTCGCTCCAGGCTGCCGGATAAGGCGACAAGCCCCGTACGAAGTCGTACAACGGTTTGAGCGGCCGGCCTTGCCAATCCATCCTGCACGTCTCCTTGAAGATTTTGGGAGCCGGGTGCAAGGGGCCTTTCACCGCCATCTCTTCTTGCGGTATGGGGCGGATGGTATCTGTCAGTATATGGTCTACCGTCTCCACCACCAACCGGCCGCCGAGTTCCATCAGTTTGTCGTGCACCACGCCCACATTGTCGGTGTCCGCAATCGGGATGCGCACTTGTTGGATGACCTCGCCGGTGTCGATTTCATGTTTGAGGAAGAATGTGGTGATGCCCGTTTCCGTTTCGCCGTTGATGACGGCCCAGTTGATGGGGGCGGCTCCACGGTATTGCGGCAACAACGACGCGTGCAGGTTGAATGTGCCCATGGGAGGCATGTTCCACACCACTTCGGGCAACATGCGGAAAGCCACCACGATTTGCAGGTCGGCACGCAGGGAGCGGAGTTCTTCCACAAAGGTTTCGTCTTTCAGCTTGACCGGTTGCAAGACACGTAGGCCGTGTTCCACGGCGTACTGTTTCACGGGGCTGGCTTGCAGTACGTCCTGATGACGGCCCATCGGTTTGTCCGGCATGGTGACGACGCCGACCACGTTGTAACCTCCTTCTACCAAGCACTTCAGGCTCTCCACTGCGAACTCCGGCGTGCCCATATATACAATTCTCAAATCTTCTTTCTTTTTCATGTCTTTAGTTTTTAGTCGTCGGATAAGTCGGCCAGGGTTTTACGGTAAAGAGTCAGCACGTGCGACTTGCGGATGAAGCCCATGAACGTGCCTTCCGTGTCTACTACCGGAAGCGTCCAGGCCTGAGTCTTGTCGAACGTGAGCAGTACCACGTCCATGGAGTCGTCGATGTTCAGGCGGGCCACCGGCTCTTTCATCAGTTGGCCGATTTGGAAACGGTGGTACAATTCCTGTCGGAACATGATGGGGCGGACATCGTCCAGATAGATGATGCCGACCAGACGGTGCTGACGGTCCACTACCGGGAACACATCGCGGCGCGAAGCCGAGATGTTTTTTACCAATTCGCTCAAATCCATGTCCGGATACAGGTATTCGTCGTATTTCTCGATGACCGAGTCGAGACTCATCAGCGTGAGTATGGCACGGTCTTTATGGTGTGTGAGTAACTGGCCTTTCTTGGCCAAACGCATGGAATAGATGCTGTGGGGTTCGAAAGAAATAATGGTCAGGTAGGCACAGACGGATACAATCATCAGGGGCATGAATAGCTGATAGCCTCCGGTAAGTTCCGCGATAAGGAATATGCCTGTCAGCGGGGCGTGCATGACGCCGCTCATCAGTCCCGCCATGCCGATCATGGCAAAATTCCGTTCGGGCAAGTAAATGCCCAGATAACGGTAGAAGTTCCAAAGGCGGGCGAAAATAAAGCCTGAGATACAACCCAAAAACAGGCTGGGGGCGAAAATACCGCCACAACCTCCTCCGCCGTTAGTGGCCGTGGAGGCGAAGACTTTGAAGATAAGCACCAGCGCCAGGTAAAGCAACAACAAGTTGCCGTGTCCGTAGAACAGAGAACTGTCCATCGCCGTGTCCCAGTCTTTCGCGCTGTTTCCGTTAAGCAGCAGGTTGATAAGGTCGTAGCCTTCTCCGTACAACGAAGGGAAAAGATAGATGAGGATGCTCAGCGTGGCTCCGCCGATGAGGAGCTTGACGTAAGGATTGGAATATTTGCGGAAGATGTCTTCCAGCGAGTTCATCGTGCGGGTGAAATAAAGCGATACCAGTCCGCAGAAGATGCCCAAAAGGATGTAGGCCGGTATCTTGTCTACAGCGAATCCGTTTTGCAGGTGGAATTCAAAGATTGTGTTCGTACCTGATACGGCGAATGTCACTCCGGCGGCCGTCACGCATGAAATCAGCAAAGGCAGCAAAGCTCCCATCGTCAGGTCTATCATGAGGACTTCGAGGGTGAATACAAGCCCGGCAATCGGGGCTTTGAAGATGCCTG
>ERZ772820.2872-NODE-2872-length-11623-cov-34.118257_pt1 | contig 11623 bp, 7 predicted proteins | sample MGYA00511377_ERZ772820 | MGnify/ENA primary metagenome ERZ772820 (study PRJEB29015, sample SAMEA2737684) | human gut metagenome | biome: human gut; feature: human-associated habitat; material: faeces | place: China | collected 2012 ...
TCTGCTCGTCCACATCGTCCAGCTGGCGGCGCAGTCCCGCCAGCGTATCGCTGTCGGCGGGCAGCAGACGGCAGATGGCCAGCGCCGCCGCCGCCTCTACCGCCGGGGCTGCCCGCAGCACCACGCAGCTGTCGTGCCGCCCGCCCACGGTGACGGTGGTGTTCTCCATCCGGCGCAGATCCACCGTCTCCTGCGGCTTGGCGATAGACGGCGTAGGCCGGAACGTGACAGTGAACACGATGTCCATGCCGTTGGTGACGCCGCCGTTGATGCCGCCGGTGCGGTTGGTCTTCGTATAGACAGACGCGCCGTCCGTATAGAACGCATCGTTGGCCTCGCTGCCCCGCAGCGCCGCAAAGTCCTCTCCATCGCCGAAGCCGATGGCCTTCACGGCGGGGACGGCAAAGACATGGCGGCTGATCTCCGATTCCACCGTGTCCCGCCAGTCGGGGCCGCCCAATCCGGCGGGAACGCCGGTAACGATACAGCGGATGCGGCCGCCCACGCTGTCACCGGTCTCCCGGGCTTCGGCGGCACGCTGCCGCAGGGCTTCCTCGTCCACGACCCGGGCGCTTACCGTGATGCCCTGCGTTTGCAGGTATGTCTTTGCCAGACTGCCCGCCACGGTCAGCGGCGCGGTCAGCCGTCCGGAGAACCGCCCGCCGCCCCGATAGTCGTTGTGTCCGCCGGCGCGGACAAAGGCGGCGTAGTCGGCGTGGCCGGGGCGGGGGGTGTCCTTCAGGGCGGCGTAGTCACCGGAGCGGACGTCGCGGTTGCGCAGCACCGCCACCAGCGCGTCGCCGGTGGTCTTTCCCTGAAACACGCCGGAGAGGAACTCCACCTCATCCGCTTCATGCCGTCCGGTGGCCAGGTCGCCGGAGGCTCTGCGCCGCAGGAGATCCGCCTGTATCAGCTGGTCATCCACCGGCAGTCCCGCCGGTACGTTTTGCAGGAGAACGCCTACGGCGGGGCCGTGGGACTCTCCGAACAGTGTGTATTCCATCATGGCTCCAGCACCTCCGTTCTGCCGCCAAGAGCTGCCATATCTTTCCAAAAATCGGGGTAGGATTTCGCCACCTGCTCCCCACCGGTCAGGGTGACGGGGCCATCCGCCAGCATGGCGGCGCAGCCCGCCAGCATGGCGATACGGTGGTCGCCGAAGCTGTCCACGCAGCCGCCGTGCAGGCCGGGAACGCCTGTGATGACAAGGCTGTCTGCCTCCTCCTGTACCTGTGCGCCCAGCGCGTGCAGCACCTGCGCCACGGCGTGGGGGCGGTCGCTCTCCTTGCCCCGGAGGAAGCCGCAGCCGGTGAAGCGGGTGGTGCGCCCCGGCTGCAGAGCCGCATACAGCGCCAAGGGCATCAGCAGGTCGGGGGTATCGGTCAGATCCACGGTCTGCGGTATATCACGCAGATATTCCTCGATGATCGAATCACCCTGCCAGCCGGGGGACGCGCCGCATGAGAGGGGCGTATCCTCTGCCTGCGTATCGTGCAGCGCCACGCGCAGACCGTCCTGCATCCCACCGGAGGTGCGCTGCTGCTGCACGCGGGCCAGCACCAGCCAGTAGGCCGCCGCTGACCAGTCCGGCGCCGTCAGCAGCGGGGCGGGGCGGTAGGTCTGCCCACCGTCGATGTGGTAGCCGCCGGGCGTCTCCGCCACGGCGACGCCGTGGTGCCGGAGGACGCGGCAGGTCATATCCAGATAGGGCCGGGACACCGGCTTTTCGGTTAACATAATATCAGACGATCCCGGCAGCAGCGGCAGCGCCATCAGAAGGCCGCTGACCACCTGGGAGGTGGCGGCAGCGGACAGCGTCCATGTGCCGCTGCGTAGAGGGCGGGTCAGCGTCAGACCGGCCGCCGTGGGACATAGCCCCAGATCGGCGGGGATAGGGCGCTGCAAAAGTCGGGGAGAGCCGGTGAACACCGCGTCCAGCTTGCCCAGCGCCATAAAAAGGGGCAGCAGGAAGCGCAGGGTGCTGCCGCTGTCGCCGCAGTACACCGTGGGGGTCGGGATGTCCAGCTGTGCCAGCGCCGCCGCCGTGTACCGGATGTCGTCGGCAGGGTGGGGCGGCAGCGTCGTGGCCTGTCCCGCCAGACGGCGGCAGATCAGCTCCCGGTGGAGCAGGCTCTTGGACGGCGGCACGGATACGGTGCCGCTGAGCCGGGAGGGGTACAGACGCAGGATCATGGCATATCCTCCCACAGGCTCTCCAGCGGGAGCTCCTCCAGCCGTCCCTCGCCGGGGCGCTCCGTCACCACGACGGTGATGCGGCTGCCGGCGGCTTTCTTGTCGTGGGTCAGGTAACGGCGCAGGGTGTCGCCGTCACAGTCGATGGCGGTGGGCAGGCCGAACCGCGCCAGCAGCCGCTCCAGCCGTGCCAGCAGGAAATCGCCGCCGAAGCCGTGGGCGATCTGCCAGCGGAGCATTTGAGCCATACCGGCGGCCACCGCCTCACCGTGGGTGTAGGCGGCGTAGCCTCCGGCGGCCTCGTAGACGTGGCCGAAGGTGTGGCCGAAGTTCAGCAGGCGGCGGGGACCGTCGTCCCGCTCGTCGGCGGCGATGCAGCGGGCCTTTACCCGGCAGCACGCGGCGATGAGTTTTTCCGGATCGGGGCGGGGCGTCTCCTCCAGATAGTCCAGCAGGGCGGCGTCCGCGATACAGGCGCATTTGATGACCTCCGCCATGCCGGAGGACAGCTGGCGGGGAGGCAGTGTGGCCAGACATGCCGGGTCGGACAGCACAAGGGAGGGCTGCCAGAACGCACCCAGCTGGTTTTTTCCCTCCGGCAGATCCAGCCCGGTCTTGCCGCCGATGGCGCTGTCCGCCTGCGCCAGCAGGGTGGTGGGGATATGGGCCAGCGCTACGCCTCGCAGCAGCGTGGCGGCGGCAAAGCCCGCCAGATCGCCGCAGGCGCCGCCGCCCAGCGACACCACGCCGCAGGTGCGGTCAAAGCCGCCGCGCAGAATGCGGCGGCACAGTTCCTCGTAGATGGGCAGAGTCTTGGCGCTCTCACCGGCGGGGACGGGGTACAGCGCCGCGTCCAGTCCGGCGGCATGGAGGCTGTCCAGCACCGTATCGCCGTACAGCTTGGCGGCGTTTTCGTCGGCCACTACTGCCCAGCGGGAGACGCTGGAAGCGCTTCGCAGCAGAGCACCGACCTGTGCGAGCAGACCACTGCCGATGTACACGGGATAGGCGGCGTTTTTCAGTTGGACGGTGAGCTGCTCCATGGAAGATCCCTCCGATGCTCGTAGTACGTCCATTGTAGCGCGGAGGAAGGGGTTTTGCAAGAAATTCCGTCTCAGCGGCTATGGCACGGCGGCACACAGGCAGGTGCAGAAACAAAAAAATTGTGAGAGACGGCAAAAAAAGATTGATTTTTCCGGTGCTGTCCTGTAAAATATAGACGACAATCCAAGATTGGTAGCTGTAAGGAAGTGCTTCGCGCACGGGCTGCAACTATCACTCGGCTGCTGCTTGAGTGTATCAAACCACCTTTCGGTTTGATACACTTTGTTTTACCGGTGATAGTCGATGGAAAATACTTTTTTACGGGAGGTAATACCATGAACTTAGTGACAAATGGCCGCCTCATCACCCGTGACGCAGGCGGGAAGGGCTACTATGAGCACGGCGCGGTGGCCTATGAGGGTACGAAGATCGTAGAGGTAGGCGAGGAGGCCGCTCTGCGCGCCAAATACGCCGACGCCCACATCATCGACGCCAAGGGCGGCGTCATCATGCCCGCCCTCATCAACGCCCACACCCACATCTACTCCGCGCTGGCCCGTGGCCTGAGCATCGTGGGCAACAACCCCACCAACTTCTATGAGGTGCTGGACGGCACATGGTGGGCCATCGACCGCCACCTGATGATGGACGGTACCCGCGCCAGCGCCACCGCCCTGTATATGGACTCCATCAAGCAGGGCGTCACCACCATCTTTGACCACCACGCCAGCTACGGCGAGATCCCCGGCACCCTGCACACCATTGCCGAGGAGAGCAAGCGGCTGGGCCTCCGCTCCTGCCTGTGCTACGAGGTCTCTGACCGCGACGGCGAGGAGAAGTGCCTGCAAGCCATTCAGGAGAACGCGGACTTCATCACCGAGTGCGAGAAGAACCGCGACCCCATGCTGGCGGCCATGTTCGGCGGCCACGCCCTGTTCACCATCTCCGACAAGACCTTCGACCGCATGGTGGCCGCCAACAACGGCCGTACCGGCTACCACATCCATGTCTCCGAGGGTATGAACGATGTGTACGACTCCCTCCAGAACTACGGCCGCCGCCCGGTGCAGCGCTTGCAGGATCACGGCATTCTGGGCGAAAAGACCATCCTCGGCCACTGCATCCATGTGAACACCGCCGAGATGGACCTCATCAAGGAGACCGGCACCATGGTGGTGAACAACCCCGAGTCCAACATGGGCAACGCCATCGGCATCTGCCCGGTTTTGCAGCTCCACAAGCGGGGCATCCTGCTGGGCATGGGCACCGATGCCTACACCAATGATATGCTGGAAAGCCTGAAGGTGGCGCTGTGCTCCCAGCGGAGCCAGAACTGCCTGCCCAACGTGGGCTGGTGCGAGGTCACGGATATGCTGTTCCACAACAACGCCAAGATCGGCGCGCGGTACTTCCCCGATGAGCTGGGCGTGCTGAAGGCCGGCGCGGCGGCGGACATCATCGTCATGGACTACAAGCCGTTCACCCCGTTCTCCGACGAGAACATCGACGGCCACATGATCTTCGGCATGACCGGCCGCCAGTGCCAGACCACCATCGCCGCCGGTAAGGTGCTGATGCAGGATCGCGTGCTGGTGGGTATCGACGAGGAGGCGGAGAACGCCCACATTCTCGAGGCCGCCAAGAAGCTGTGGGGCGACCTGAACCACCACGCCTATTAAAGCCCTTAAAGGGGGGGGATACATCCCCCCTTTAGATTCCCCCTCACCAGTTGACATCGGTCACTGGTGTCGCCGCCCAAGGCGGCTGAATCGATGAATTTTTGCCACGCGCAGGTCGCGGCAAAAATGTTTGAATGATTTGAAACCATAACCGCAAGGAGGATGACCTATGTCTGAGAAAATGTATCCCATCCCGTTCAAGTCCCTGATGAACTGGGTGGTGGAGGAATACGCCGCGTCCGGCGAGATCTTCGGCGTGCGCAAGGCTTACCACGCCATGGGCAAATCCCTACCCATCTTCGGCGAGCGCATCGAGACGCCCTTCGGCCCCGCCGCCGGACCCAACAGCCAACTGGCGCAGAATATCATCGCCGCCTATATGGCCGGCGCCCGGTTCTTCGAGGTCAAGACCGTCCAGAAGATGGACGGCGCCGATCTGGCCGCCTGCGTCCCCCGCCCCTGCATCCTCGCCAACGACGAGGGCTATAACCAGGAGTGGTCCACCGAGCTGACCGTGCCGCAGGCCATGGACGAGTACATCAAGGCGTGGTGCGCCCTGAAGGTGCTGAGCAAGGTCTACGGCTTCGGCGATCCCGATGGCTTCGTGTTCAATATGTCCGTGGGCTACGATCTGGAGGGCATCAAGGGCGAGAAGGTCAACACCTACATCGACGGCATGATGGACGCCGACAAGACCGCCATCTTCGGCGAGTGCAAGGCGGTTTTGAAGGAGCTGTTCCCCGCGGAGAGCGGCTATATCGACGGTATCTCCCCCCGCGTCAGCCGCAGCGTCACCGTCTCCACCCTCCACGGTTGTCCTCCGGATGAGATCGAGCGTATCGCTTCCTACCTCATCACCGAGAAGCACCTGCACACCTTCGTCAAGTGCAACCCCACCATTCTGGGGTACGAGACGGCGCGGCGCATTCTGGACGGCATGGGCTACGACTACATCGTGTTTGACGACCACCACTTCAACGAGGATCTGCAGTGGGTCGATGCTGTTCCCATGTTTGAGCGGCTGCAGGCGCTGGCGGACAGCAAGGGGCTGGAGTTCGGCCTGAAGCTCTCCAACACCTTCCCCGTGGACACCACCCGGGGCGAGCTGCCCAACAACGAGATGTATATGTCCGGCCGCAGTCTGTTCCCCCTGACCATCGAGATGTGCCACCGCATCTCCCGCCAGTTCAAGGGCAAGATGCGGATCTCCTTCGCCGGCGGCGCGGAGTATTTCAACTGCGACAAGCTGTTCGCGGCGGGCATCTGGCCCATCACCGTGGCCACCACCATCCTCAAGCCCGGCGGCTACAACCGTCTGCACCAGATGGTAGAAAAGGTGGAGCCCATGGCGTATAAGCCCTTTGCCGGCACGGATACGCAGGCCATCTGCGATATGAGCAGCGCCAGCCACACTGACGTCCACCATGTCAAGCCCATCAAGCCCCTGCCCAGCCGTAAGAGCGAGAAGCAGGTGCCTTGGATCGACTGCTTCACCGCGCCCTGCAAGGGCGGCTGCCCCATTGCGCAGGATATTCCCGAGTATATGGAGCTGTGCAATAAGGGCCTGTACGGCCCGGCGCTGAAGCTCATCACCGAGAAGAACCCTCTGCCGTTCATCACCGGCACCATCTGCGCCCACCGCTGCCAGACTAAGTGCAGCCGCAATTTCTATGACGAGTCCGTCCGCATCCGGGATACCAAGCTGCTGGCGGCGCAGAAGGGCTACAACGCCCTGATGGCCTCCATCAAGATGCCGGAGCGCGTGGCAGGCAAGCGGGTCGCCATCATCGGCGGCGGCCCCACCGGCATCGCTGCCGCCTACTTCTGCGGCAGAGCCGGTATCGAGACGACGATCTTCGAGCGGGAGAGCTGTCTGGGCGGCGTACCCCGCCATGTGATCCCCAGCTTCCGTATCGCCAACGAGGTCATCGAGAAGGATATCGCCCTCATGGAGCGCTACGGCGTGGAGGTCAAGTGCGGCGCGCCCGCCCCCTCCGTGGACGAGCTGAAGAAGATGGGCTACACCCACATCCTGCTGGCCGTGGGCGCATGGAAGCCCGGCAAGCTGGATATCGCCGGCGATGTGGCAGGCGCCATCCAGTGGATGAAGGGCGTGAAGGCCGGCAACATCGGCGTGGCCGGGAATATCGCCGTTATCGGCGGCGGAAACACCGCCATGGATGCGGCGCGCCTTGCCAAGCGCAGCGGCGCGGAGCACGTGACGCTGGTATACCGCCGTACCCGCAAGTATATGCCTGCCGACGAGCACGAGCTGGCGCTGGCACTGGCGGACGGCGTGGAATTTGCCGAGCTGGCCGCCCCCGTCAAGCAGGCCGACGGCGTGCTGCAATGTGAGAAGATGGTGCTGGGCGAGGCGGACGCCTCCGGTCGCCGCAGTCCCGTGGGCAGCGGTGAATTCTTCCACATCCCCTGCGATCTGGTGATCTCCGCCGTGGGCGAGCAGGTGGACGACGCTCTGATGGCCGCCAACGGCATCGAGCTGGATAAGAAGGGCCGTCCCGCCTTCCAGACCAACGTGGCCGGCGTGTACGCCGCCGGTGACGCCAAGCGTGGCCCCGCCACCGTGGTGGAGGGCATCGCCGACGCCGCCGCCTTTGCCGAGGCGGTCATCGGCACCGCACACACCTACGACATCCCGGAGCAAGCCTACGTCACCAAGGCGGACGCTGAGGCCAAGAAGGGGATCCTGGCCATGAGCGGGTGCGTCTGCCGGGAGGGCGAGCGCTGCCTCCAGTGCGCCACCGTGTGTGAGAACTGCGTGGACTCCTGCCCCAACCGCGCCAATGTGGCCATCCGCATGGCCGACGGCAGCCACCAGATCGTCCATGTGGACAAGATGTGCAACGAGTGCGGCAACTGCACCCAGTTCTGCCCCTACGCCTCCGAGCCGTGCCACGACAAGTTCACCCTGTTCCAGACCGCCGAGGATATGGCGGACTCCCACAACGCCGGTGTGCTGTTCCTGGGCGGCGACAAGGTGCGCGTCCGCACCTTCGGCGAGCCGAAAGACTATGATCTGTCCGGGAAGAACGAGCTGCCCGCCGAGCTGGAGACGCTTATCGTCACCATCCGCGACAAGTACGCCTACCTGTACAACTGAGCCAAAACAAAAAAAGAGCCGCCGCAGGATCTCCTGCGGCGGTTCTTTTTTGCGGTCAAAACAGGGCGCTGCTCTTTTGTGTACGGCGGTTCAGCCCGCCAGGATCTCGAATTTCAGCACGCCCTCGGCGGAGGCGGCACGGGCCATCAGCTCCTCCAGCGCGTCTACCATCTCGCTGGTCTCGGCGGAGATGGTCACGCCGGCGCAGCCGTTGGTGGGGATGGTCTGGTTGATGGTGAGAATATTTGCGCCGGAATTGGCAAAAATAGACAGGTAATTGGACAGCACGCCGGGAATATCCTTTAGCAGTGCGTAGAACGTGATGATATGGCCCGCCCGCATATTCTGAAAGGGCTGGACGGCGTCCTTATACTTGTAAAAGGCGCTGCGGCTGATGCCCACCATGCGGGCGGCCTCTCCCACGGTGGCGGCCTCGCCCACCTGCAGCATACGCTTGGCCTCTGCGACCTTGATAAAGACCTCCGGCAGCGCCTCTGCCGAGACCAGATAGTATTTCTTCTTCTCCATGATTTCCTCCAAGGTGTCCGCGTTGTGTGTACATTTGTAAATTATGAGGTAATACTATCACAGGAAAGCGGGGATGACAAGAAAAAAATTGTAAAATGTCTGTGAAAAAGGGGGCGAACGCCATGAGGCGGCGGAGGGAGCTGCTGTTTCAACTGATCTGGTGGGCGGCTGTGGCCGGCGTGGGCTGGCTGACGCTGCGGTACGCGCTGGTGTGGCTGCTGCCGTTCCTGCTGGCGCTGGGGGCGGCGTCGCTGCTGGAGCCGCTGATCGAGGCGGCACGCCGGAGGCTGCACCTGCGGCGGGGCTTTACGGCGGCGGTGCTGACGCTGGTGCTGGTGGGCGGTGTACTGGCGGTGCTGATCGCGCTGGCGGTGCAGGTGGTGGAGCAGGCGGTGGCGCTGGTGTCGTCACTGCCGGAGCTGCTGGTCGCCCTGCCGGATACGCTGGCGTCGCTGGAGCGGCGGCTGGAGAGCTTCTGCGCCGCCTGTCCGGAGGGGGTGGGGCGGACGGCGCAGGGGCTGCTGATGGGACTGCCGGAGGCGGTGTCCCGTCTGGCGGGACAGCTCTCCGCCGCCGTTTTGCAGGGTGCGGCGCGGATCATGGGGGCGCTGCCCCGGGTGCTGCTGGCCTGCGGCACCACGGTGCTGGCGGTGTTCTTCACCCTCAGCGCCTACCCGGAGGTGATGGCCTTTTTCCGGCGGCAGCTGGGGTCGGAGCTGGACAGAGCCAGAGGGGTGAAGGCCAGCGTGTTCGCCACGCTGGGGAAGTGGCTGAAGGCGGAATGTATCCTGCTGGCGGTGACCTTCTGCCAGCTGCTGGTGGGACTGCTGCTGATCCGGCAGGAGTACGCCCTGCTGTTGGCGGCGCTGATCGCCTTGATCGACGCGCTGCCGGTGTTCGGGACGGGGACGGTGCTGGCGCCGTGGGCGGCGGTGGAGTGCCTGCTGGGAAACGTGCCCAAGGGCGCGGCGCTGCTGGCGCTGTTCGCGGTGATCTCCGTGGTGCGCAGCGTGCTGGAGCCGAAGCTGGTGGCGGCGCAGGCGGGGCTGCCGCCGCTGGCGTCGCTGGCGGCCATGTATGTGGGATTCTGCGCGGCGGGCGTGGCGGGCATGGTGCTGGCGCCGGTGCTGTTGCTGCTGGTCAAGCAGCTGCGGGACGGGGGCTATATCCGGCTGTGGAGGTAGTTGCCACCGGGAAAAGAAGGTGCTATAATAGCGCCAAACCTACAAATGAGGACAGGAGGCACCGGGATGAGAGTATTATTCAAAAACGGCACGGTGGTGTCCGGCAAGGGCACGCGGCGGGCGGATGTGCTGGTGGACGGCGAGAAGATCCGGCGAGTGGCGCGGGAGATCCATGTGGACGACGCGCAGATCGTGGACGCCGCCGGTATGCTGCTGATGCCCGGCTTTATCGACGCCCACACCCATTTTGATCTGGATGTGTGCAACACCACCACGGCGGACGATTTTGCCTCCGGCTCCCGGGCGGCGCTGCGGGGCGGTACCACCACCATCGTGGATTTCGCCTGCCCCAACAAGGGTGAGACGCTCCACGACGGTCTGCGGCTGTGGCACGAGAAGGCGGACGGCAAGTGCGCCTGCGACTACGGCTTCCACATGACCATCGACGACTGGAACGATACCATCGAAAGCGAGATCGACGATATGTACGCCGAGGGCATCTCCTCGTTCAAGATGTACATGACGTACCCGGCCATGATGATCGGGGACAAGCTGATGTATAAGGCGCTGAAAAAGCTGAAGGAGAAGGGCGGCATCTGCGGTGTACACTGTGAGAACGCCGGGGTCATCGACGCCCTCATCGAGGAGAAGAAGGCCGCCGGCGAGCAGGGCAGCGTGGGCAGCCACCCCCGGACGCGGCCGGACTTTCTGGAGGCGGAGGCCGTGGGACGGCTGCTGCACATCGCGGAGGCCGTGGACATCCCCGTGGTGATCGTACATACCACCAACGCGGCGGCGCTGCGGGAGATCGAGGCGGCGCGGCGGCGGGGTCAGAAGGTCTATGTGGAGACGTGTCCCCAGTATCTTGTGCTGGATGACAGCGTGTACGACAACGAGGACTGGTTGCAGGCGGCCAAGTACGTCTGCGCCCCGCCCATCCGCAAGACGGCGGACCGCAGGGCGCTGTGGCAGGCCATCCGCCGGGGCGAGGTGCAGACCGTGTCCACCGACCATTGCAGCTTCACCACGGCACAGAAGCTGGCGGGGCGGGAGGACTTTACCACCATTCCCGGCGGTCTGCCCGGCGTGGAGACCCGGGGCGAGCTGGTGTACACCTTCGGCGTGACCACCCGGAAGATCAGTCTGGCGGCCATGTGCCGCGTGCTGGCGGAGAATCCCGCCAAGCTGTACGGGATGTTCCCCCGCAAGGGCATCATCGCCGAGGGCGCGGACGCGGACATCGTGGTGTACGACCCGGCGGCGGATCACGTCATCCGCGCCGAGGACATGGTGGGCGCCGCGGACTACAACCCCTACGAGGGCGTGGTGACCCGCGGCTCCGTCAAGCAGGTGTGGCTGCGGGGCAAGCTGGCGGTCAACGAGGGCCGTGTGCTGGCAGGGCCGGAGGGCAAATACATCCGGCGCGGCAAGTGCTGCCTGTGAGCGGGAGGAGATAGACAATGCTGGACAAGACCTTGGGATATATTCTATGCTGCCAGTCGCCGGGACTGTTTCTGGCGGCGGCGGTGCTGGTCATCGCCTACTTCGCCGGGCGGAAAAAGCACCGGTTCAAGGCGACCTTGAAGCTGCTGCTGGGCATCGTATGCGCCGTAGGCGGCGTGGTGCTGTACTACATGGGGATGTACGATGAGTATTTCACCATCCGGGACTTCTACCGCATCCGGCCCGCCGGCTGGGTGGGCTTCGGGATTGTGGCGTTTCTGACGCTGCTGGCGCTGGTGCAGGCGTTTTTCGCTGCGGCGGATGCACGGCGGGAGGAGAAGGCCGCCAACCGGGCGGAGAACCAGCGGTTGGCGGCGGAGGCCGCTGCCGCCGAAGCTGCTGCGCGGGAGGCCGCCCGGCAGGAGGAGGCG
>ERZ772820.2876-NODE-2876-length-11602-cov-3.318871_pt1 | contig 11602 bp, 10 predicted proteins | sample MGYA00511377_ERZ772820 | MGnify/ENA primary metagenome ERZ772820 (study PRJEB29015, sample SAMEA2737684) | human gut metagenome | biome: human gut; feature: human-associated habitat; material: faeces | place: China | collected 2012 ...
CCTGCCGCCGCATTGCGGACATTCTTGCAGGAGAATAACGGATGAAAATCCTCATTGCAGCCTCTGGCTTTGACAGTCCGAGAAAACACGAAGTAAATATTTTTGCTCTAGATCAGGCCAAAGCGCTGCGGGATGCCGGACACGATGTCCGCTTTGCCGCCGTGGACACGCGGTCGATCCGCCACTCCCGCCCGTGGGGGTGTTATCGATACACGCTGGACGGCATACCCGTTTATTACGCTTCGGTTCCCTGCGGCGCGCTGCCGATGGGGCTTCCGGAGCTGGCCGGACGGCTGGCGGCCTCCGGTATCTGCCGCGCCATGGGAAAGGACGGGTGGACGCCGGACATTATCCACCAGCATTTCGGCTTTGAACTTGCCGCGATGGCGGAGAGGGAGGGCGTTCCGTTTGTTTTTACCGAGCATTCCTCCCACCATAACCGCGCCCTTTCGCCGGAGCAGGCGGAGCGGCTGAAAAAAGAATACGGGCGCTGCTCCGCAGTACTGGCGGTCAGTCGGGCGCTTGCGAAAAACATGCGCGCCAACACCGGTGTCGAAGCCGCCATCGTACCCAACATCGTGGATACGGCGCGGTTTGCGCCGAAGAGGATCGCGCATGAGCGCTTCACGTTTGTATCGGCTGGCAATCTCATCCCGGGGAAAAACATGGCGGGGCTTCTCCGCGCGTTCGCTGCGCTGCACGGCGAGCCGAGGCTTATCATTTTCGGCGATGGGCCGGAGAGCGGCGCGCTGCGCACTTTATGTGCCGAACTGGGGCTGGACAGCCGCGTTTCCTTCCGCGGCCACTGTCCGCGAGAGAAGCTTGCCGAAGCATACGCCGAAGCGGACTGCTTCGTTCTGGCGTCGAGGAGCGAAACGTTCGGCGTCGCCTATATCGAGGCAATGGCGGCAGGGCTTCCCGTGATCGCCACGCGCTGCGGCGGCCCGGAGAAATTCGTAACGGAGAAAAACGGCATCCTCGTTCCGGTGGACGATACCAATGCGCTTGTTGACGCCATGGAGCACATGATGATGTGTCGGAACGAGTATGACGGCGCGACGATCGCCGCGGAAGCGAAAGAACGGTTTTCACCGGAGAAGATCGCCGCGCAGTTGACAGCGGTGTATGAGGAAGTAGTTTCATGCTGATTTTGTACATTACCTACGTCGATATGAACGGCGCCGCTTCCGGCTCCGGCGTGCGTCCGCAGAAAATGTATCGGGCGCTTATTGAAGCGGGACATGCGGTGAAGCTCATCTCCGGCTCGCAGCAGCGCTGGGACCGAAAGGCCCGCACCGCGGCGGTGAGAGAGATCCGACAGTGGCTCGAAGAAAACCGGCCGGATATCTGCTATATCGAATCTCCTTCGACTCCGATCACATTTCGCTGCGATATCGCGCTGATCCGAGAGATTCACCGCAGGGGTATTCCCATCGGGTATTTCTACCGGGATTTCTATTGGAAATTCCCGGAGCTTTATCCCCGCCGGACGGACTTCACCGGCAGATTGAAGGACTGCTGGCTGGATCATTTGCAGCGGCGCACGGATAATGTGCTCCGCTGTGCGGATATTGTGTATTTTCCATCGGAGGAATGCAAAAAGTACTTTTCCTATGCAGATATGCGCACTTTACCGCCGGCGGGCGAGATAAGACCTTTGGAGCGCTGCCCGGAAAAGAACACCTGCATATATGTTGGTGGGATCAGCGGCGATTACGGCGGAGAAATGATGCTGCATGCTTTCCGGCGCCTGAACGGCGAAGGAAAAGACTATCCGCTGCTGCTCGTCTGCCGGGAAAAGGAGTGGGACACCTTTCGCGGTAAGTGGGAAAATGAACCCTGGCTCGAGGTGCACCATACGTCCGGCGATGGGCTTTTCCCGCTTTACGCCCGTGCCGAGGCGGCGATGATGCCGATCCAGAAGAACCCCTATACGGATCTTTCGATAAATGTAAAGATCTTTGAGTATATGAGCTTTGGACTGCCAGTCGTATCTACGAATGTGGAAGCAGTGGCGCATATCATTCGGGAAAACCGTATGGGATGCTCTGCACCGTCAGACACGACGGAGGACTTCGCCGCAGCGGTTGAAACGCTTTTCGCCGACAGAGAAAAGCTGTCGGAGTATGCAGAGAGTGCATTGTCGTCCCTGCATGGTAAAAATCTCTGGACCCACCGTGTGCAGCGCCTGACCGACGATCTGAAGGAGAAAAAATGAAAAATCTGCTGTACCTTTGCTATGCGGGACTTGGCGAACGGGAAACGCCTGGCGCACCCACGTTCTGGAATACGGTGGAAGGCTTTGCTGCTGCAGGGTGGAAGGTCTGGATCGTGGATGTCGGCACCAAAGAAGACACGCCGCTCGGTGAACGGGACTACGGGGATGGACTTTATATCGTGCGGTTTAATCCTCCGTTTTTGAGGGAGACCAGAATCCGAAAAATTGGATGGTTTTTTAGCTTTGCCAATGTGTTTGCCATTCACCATATCCTGATCCGGGAAGCAAGGCGGCTTATCAATGAACAGCACCTTACTGCTGATAATACTGTGGTTTACGGACAGGACACCCACGCAGTGCACGCCGCGAAACAAATCAGCAGCACCTACGCTATGCCGTTGGTTACTCGGTTTTATGGCATATGGGACATGATGACGAAAAAAGATAATTTAGTCAACCGTCTCCGGTATTACCCCAAGCTGCAGGCATACGGTGTCGAGGCGGACATGGTGCTGATGACAAACGACGGTACGCGCGGAGATGAAGTTTTGAAGCGTTCCGGAAATAAGAGCAGAAAGATCTTTTTCTGGCGCAACGGCGTAGATATTCCGGGAGCGCCGGCTGCCTCTCTGGGAGCGGAGCTTCCATTGAATAAATCGGATACAGTATTAATGACTCTCTCCCGCCTGCAGGCGGGAAAACGGGTGAATCTGGCAATTGATGCACTCGCGGAGGTTGTAAAGTCTCATCCGGAGGCAAAGCTTGTCGCTGTTGGTTATGGGGAAGAGAAGAGGAATCTGGAAGAACAGGTTTGTGCGCTGGGGTTGGAAAAGCACGTGATTTTCACGGGAAGAATATCCCATGAGTTGGTCTATGACTATTTGCAGCGCGCGGATGTGTTCCTTTCATTGTATTCTGCATCAAATCTCGGTAATCCGCTTTTTGAGGCGATGCGCTGCGGAAAAGCGATCATCACCGTTGACACTGGGACGACCGGTTCAGTAATCAAAAACGAAGTAAACGGTATACTTCTTCCGGAAAAAGAGCTTTCCTGTCTGCCCGAAGAGATATGCCGTCTGCTGTCGGACGAAGATGAACGGAAACGTCTCGGTGAGGGTGCAAAGCGCTTTGCTGACGAAAATTTCTGGACGTGGGACGAGCGCATCGCCGCGGAGATCCGCGAGGTAACGGCGCTCCTGCCGCCGGAGAGGGACTGAAAATGCATATTCTGGTATTGCCGTCGTGGTATCCGACAAAGGAGGACCCCGTTAAGGGGAGCTTTTTCGCTGAACAGGCGGCGGCGCTCGCGCGTTACGGTCACACGGTCACGGTCATGGCGGTCTATAACGACGGCGAGCGTGGAGTGCAGACCGAAAAGCGCTCAGACGGCAATCTTACGGAATACCTGATCCATGTAAAGCCGCTGCGGTTCCATCTTACATATTTTCGCATTCTGCGCGAAATGCTCCGCATTCTCCGTGAGAGCGGAAAGCCGGATATCATTCATGTTCACTCGTTCCGCGCCATCCGGTATGCCCGTGCGCTCAAGCGGCGGCTGCATGTGCCGATTGTTGTTACGGAGCATGTCACGTGGTTTGAACGGAATATGCTCAGCGAAAAGGAGCTTGCCGCGGTCTCCCGCGATTATAATGCTGCGGATGCCGTGATCGCGGTAGGGGAAGGGCTGAAAAACGCCATACAGCCGCTGTGCCGGAAAGAGGTGCAGGTCATTCCCAATCTGGCGGACCGGCGGTTTTTCGAAAACGGACGCCATGCTCCGCCGCAGAACGGACGGTTCCGCTTTATTTCCGTTTGTCTGCTCGACCGCAAAAAGGGAGTGGATGTGCTGCTTGACGCCTTTGCCGAGGTGCGAAAAAAGCATTCGGAGGCAATGCTTACGATCTGCGGCGACGGGGAGGAGATGGAGAATCTCCGTGCGCAGGCAAAGGCGCTTGCTCTTGATGGCGCGGTGGAGTTTGCCGGAAGCTGCTCGCGTGAGGAATGCGCCCGCCGTCTGAAGGACAGTCAGGCATTCGTCCTGCCGAGCCGGTATGAGACGTTCGGCATTGTGTTTGTGGAGGCCATGGGCTGCGGACTTCCTATTATCATGACAAAAACCGGCGCGTGGAAAACTCTTGTACGGCCCGAGACCGGCCTTGCCGTGGAGACGGAAGATCCCGCGGGGCTTGCATACGCGATGGAAACTATGATCGAGCGGTATGACGATTACGACCCGGAGACGATCCGGAGGTTTTGCCGGAACAATTTCTCGGAGAATGCTGTCTGCGAACAGCTGACGGCGGAATATAAGCGGCTCATCTGCCGCTGAGAAGGTGCAGTGTTGAAAACCTATATTAAACTGATGCCGGGACTTCCGCTTTCATCCGCCAGCCGGAATAAGAGGGAGATGGCAGCAGCGCAGGAAGCGGGCTACCGGGTCGTGGCGATTTATTATGAACCGGACTACGTACCGGAAGCCGAGCTTGCCGGTGTTGAACTGGTGCCGTTTAAAATGAGACCGCTGAAGGGAAAACATTCTATTCTCTCCAAATGGAAGCATATCTTCGGCGAATGGATCCGGCTTGGCCGAGTGCTTCATGCCAACCACCCGGACGTCATAAGCTGCCATAATCTTCCGAATCTTGAGGTGGCGTATATAGTCACGCGGTTTTTCCTCCGCCGTCCGAAGCTGATCTACGACTCCCATGAGTTCGATCTTTACGCCCGCGGCGTTCGGAAGGAAAAGGATCGTGCGAAACGATGCCGGAAGGAGCGCTTTCTTATGCGGCGCTGCGCTTTTTCCATCATGGTAAATGACAGCATCGCCGATGAGGTTCAGAAAATCCACGCTTTGAAACAGCGCCCAGTCGTTATCCGTTCGACACCCTATTGCTGGGAGCTGGATGAAGCGGAAATAGAACGGCACCGGCAGGCCGTGCTGCGGGAATTTGCCCCGCAGGGCGTGACCTTTCTTGCTATGTTCCACGGCGGCCTTTCCTCCGGCAACGGCATCGAGACGGGTATACGCGCTGTGGCAAAGATCCCGTCCGCGGCGCTCATTTTGATGGGAAATTCCGACGATGAATACCGGCGGATGCTCGAAAAAATCGCTGCAGAGTGCGGTGCCGCGGAGCGGCTCCGCTTTCTCCCACCGGTACCGGTCAATGAGATCTGGAAATATGCCGGTGCGATGGATGTTGGTATAATGCCGATCGAAAACCTGTGTTTAAGCTATTACTATACCCTTCCCAACAAATTCTTTGAGAATGTGCAAAGTCTCACGCCGGTAATTTGTTCCGATCTCCCGGAGATGCACCGGCTTGTCGACGAGTACGGCATAGGGCTTGTCTGCGAACCAGAAAACGCAGATGACCTTGCGCAGTGTCTGGAACGGATGCGTACAGACCGCGCGTTTTACAACTCCTGCAAGCAGAACCTTCTCCGTGCCAAGCGGGAGCTTTGCTGGGAACGGGAAAGGACCGTCCTTTTGGACGCTTATCGGAAATATCTTTTATAAGGAAGCTGCCCCCGCAGCAATATGGATCATGCGAACGATCAATGCATTCCGCAATTTCATAACAGGCTTTGCTGGACAACTCGTCAGTATGCTGCTCTCCTTCGCGTCCCGCACGGTGTTTATCTATGTGCTGGGAGAGGAGTATCTTGGCATAAACGGCCTTTTCAGCAGCATCCTCTCGGTGCTGTCCTTTTCGGAACTCGGCCTCGGCGCGGCCATTACGTATGAGCTGTATAAGCCTATTGCGGATAAGGACAGCGAAAAGATCCGCTCGCTGATGCTTTTCTATAAGAAAGCCTATTTTTTCATCGGGTCGTTCATCTTGCTTGCCGGTCTTGTGCTGCTTCCGTTCCTTCCGTATCTCATGAAGGAAACCACGGATCTCGTGAATGTTCGAGTGATCTATGTTCTGTTCCTTGTGAACAACGCCGCTTCCTACTGGTTTTTTTCGTATAAGCAGAACCTGCTGTACTGTATGCAGAAAAACTATGTCAACGCGCTTGTTACGGCCGGCACGTCCATAGCCGCAATGGCACTTCAAATCGTGCTGCTTCTTGCGCTTCGCAAAGACCCGGTGACGGCGTTTTATGCATACACGGTATCGGGGCTCCTGCTTGGCATAGCGTCAAATTATGCGCTCAAGTATCAGGCGGACAAAATGTACCCAGAGCTGCGCGAAACGGGGGCGGCGCCTCTTGACCGGGAAACCAAAAAGCATATATTCAAAAACGTCACCGGGTTGACTGTGTCCAACCTGTGCGGCATTGCGCTGACCTCGGCGGATAACATTCTCATATCCGCATTTATCAGCGTCGGCACCGTGGGCGTCTACGGGAACTATCTTACATTAAAAAAATACATTTCCCGATTGATGGATACGCTTTTCGGCTCCATTGCCGCCGGGATCGGCGATGTATGCGCCGGAGAGGATACGGAAAAAAAGGAACACCTTTTTCGCGTGCTGCAGTTTACGTATTTCTGGCTGTACGGCTTTACGGCGATCTGCTTCTGGAATCTTTATAATGTATTCATTGCCGGCGTATGGCTGCACGATACAAAGTGGCTGTTGCCGGATGTGACGGTTGCACTGATCGTCGTCAATTATCTGCTGGACGGATTGAACGGCGCAGTATACAAATACCGCATCGCCTGCGGTCTCCATTGGGAAGTGAAATACCGTCATCTGTTTTCCGCGTGCTTCAATGTTTTTATTTCGTATTTCTTTATGGGGCCCTGCGGTCTGGGCGTTACGGGTGTGCTGCTTGGAACAACGGCAAGCATCCTGATCATGATCTCCTTTGACCCATATCTGATATATAAAAAAGTATTCAAAAAAAGCTCGATACCGTACTATCTTTCATATATTGGATATTTGGCGCTGATCGTGGCTACCGGTGCGCTCGTGTCGCTGATTTGCGCACAGTTTTCAGAATACAATGTGCTCCACTGCTTGATCCGCCTGGCGATCTGCCTTATCGTTCCGAACGGCGTGTGGTTTATTTTGTTTCGTAAAAGCCCGTCGTTTCTTTTTTTGTGGGACAAGATGTACAAACTGCTTGGCTCGGTCAAGCGGAAGGTTTCTGACGGAAGAAAGGATAACGAACAATGAACCGCATCCGTGGCTTTTTATCTAAAGTGTCGAAGGGATTTGCGTTTTTCCGCAAAACGCTTACGAACCGCGCAGTGAGAGAAAACGCTATTCTGCTCCTGACGGCGCCGCTGTTTCCCAAGCTGCACATTCGCCTGCGCGTGAAATACGGTCATTATATACCGGAAAACCCGATCGATCTGAGCCATCCAAAGCTGTTCAATGAAAAGCTGCTCTGGCTCCAGTACTATATTTACAATAAAAGCCCGTTGGTACAGCAATGCTACGATAAATACCGTGTGCGCGATTTTGTTAGGCAGCAGGGCTGTGAATACACGCTCAACCCGATATACGGTGTGTGGGACGACATGAATGACATCCCATGGGACTCGCTTCCGGCGCAGTGCGCGATCAAAGCGACCAGCGGCTGGAGTAACCACGTATTCCGCACACAGAGTACCGGCGGTTTGTTTCACAAGAGGAGTCAGGTGATAAGCTTCTCCGTCTTGACGGAGAATACAAACCGGTTGATCCGGAACAGGCAAAGGAAAGACTCCGCCGCTGGGAAAAACAACGGATTACTTTCCGCCAGGAGGGCATCCTTTTTGCGGCGAAAGAAAATCAGCATTATATTTGTGAGCATCTCATGACGGCGGACGGGGGCGGATTCCCCAGCGATTATAAGTTTTACTGTTTTCACGGGGAGCCGCGGTATGTTCTCTGGATTTCGGATCGATTTTCCGGAGAAACGCCGATAGAGGTATACAAGGATGTTGACTGGAATGACCGGCAGGATATTTGCAATGAATTTCGATATGCCGAAGCGCCGAAGCCGTCTTGTTACGATGAAATGCTGGACATTGCCCGAAAACTGAGCGCACCGTTTCCGTTTGTCCGGGTGGATCTCTACGATATCGGCGGCAAACCCGTGTTCGGTGAGCTGACATTTGCTCCCGGCGGCCAGCACAGCGCCGCAGCGCAGAAAGAAATGGGTGCGCTGATCCATATGGAACGAATGAAAGAGTATAAAAAAACTCTTCTTTCCCGCTGAAAGAGACGTCGGAAAGCGTATGAATGCGGCGCATACTTTCAAGAAAATCGGAGAGAAATGCGGTCTTTCTGTTGTAAAAACGCATGTGCTGTGCTATGCTTTATAAGTTAATAGCATCAAATGCATCCAATTTCGTGACGGAATCGAGGAAATACACATGGGACTCAAAGAAAAACTGCTCGCTCGTGAGGCCACTCTCGGCGTTATCGGTCTCGGCTATGTCGGCCTGCCGCTCGCTGTGGAGAAGGCAAAGGCTGGCTTCAAGGTCTACGGCTTTGACGTGCAGAAGGAAAAGGTGGACATGGTCAACGCCGGCAAGAACTATATCGGCGATGTGGTGAACGAGGATCTCGAAGCGCTTGTCAAGGCCGGACAGCTCGTCGCCACGGCCAACTTTGCCGACGCGGCGAAGTGCGACTGCGTATGCATCTGCGTGCCGACGCCGCTCGACGCTCACCAGCAGCCGGACATCAGCTATGTCCGCGCTTCTACCGAGAGCATCATGCCCTATGTGCATAAGGACATGCTCGTCGTGCTCGAATCCACGACGTACCCCGGCACGACCGAGGAACTCTGCAAGCCCATTCTGGAAAAGTCCGGACTCAAGTGCGGCGAGGATTTCTATCTCGCTTTCTCGCCGGAGCGCGTCGATCCGGGCAATCTGATCTACAAAACGAAGAACACGCCCAAGGTCGTCGGCGGCTGCACGCCCAAGTGCACCGAAATCGCCGCGGCCATGTACGAAACGGTGCTCGAAGCGCCGGTCTATAAGGTCTCCGCTCCGGCCATTGCCGAGATGGAAAAGATCCTGGAGAATACCTACCGCAACGTGAACATCGGCCTCATCAACGAGCTGGCCATCCTCTGCGACCGCATGGGCATCAACATCTGGGAAGTGATCGACGCGGCGAAGAGCAAGCCCTACGGCTTCCAGGCGTTCTATCCCGGCCCCGGTCTCGGCGGCCACTGCATCCCGCTCGATCCCTATTATCTGAGCTGGAAGGCGCGCGAGTACGGCTTCCACACCTCGATGATCGAATCGTCCATGATGATCAACGACCGCATGCCCGAGTACTGCGTGGACCGCGCCGCCCGCATCCTCAACACCTTCAAAAAGTCGATGAACGGCGCGAAGATCCTTGTGCTGGGCGTCGCCTACAAGCAGGATATTGCCGACTTCCGCGAGAGCCCGGCGATCAACGTCATCAAAGAGCTTCAAAAGCGCGGTGCGGATGTCAGCTACTACGATCCGTGGGTGCCGTCCTTCCGCTGGAAGGGCATGAGCATGACCGGCATCCCGACGCTCACGGAAGAAGCGCTGCGCGAGGCCGACCTCGTCATGGTCACGACCGCGCACACGAACGTGGACTATGCTTTCGTGCAGAAAAACGCAAAATTTGTTTTCGACACAAAGAACGCGATGAAAGCCGTCACCGAGCGCGGCAACATCGAGATTCTCTGAGGTAAAAAATCCGCCGCTTCCGTCCCTGTTTCCGGGGAGCGGGGGCGGCGGATGTTTTTGATAAAGAAGGAAAAAGCCTTATGAAATATGCTCTCATCGGCTGCGGGATGATCTGCGCCAACCATATCCGCGCCGCGCTCGAGACCGGGCTGGAGATCGTCGCGCTCTGCGATCTCGTGGAGGAAAACCGAAAAAAGGCGCTCGCGCTGATCCCGGAGGAGAAGCGCTCCGGCGTGAAGCTCTACGCCGACTACCGCGCCATGCTCTCCGAGCAGCGCCCCGCTCTCACGGCGGTCGCTCTCGGCAGCGGCATCAAGCGGCAGATCGTCTGCGATTGTCTCAAAGCCGGGACGAACGTGATCGTGGAAAAGCCGGTCGCGCTCTCGCTCGAGGACGCCGACGCGATGATCGAAGCGGCCGCGAAAAACAGCGTGAAGCTCTGCGTGAACCATCAGCTCCGGTTCTGCCCGTCGATGCGCGCGCTGCACGCGGAAGTCGCGGACGGCAGCTTCGGCCGTCTTCTGCACGGCGCGGCGCAGATCCGCCGCAACCGCAACAAAGCGTACTTTGACGCCGGAAAATGGCGCGGCACGTGGAAGAACGACGGCGGCACGCTCATGAACCAGTGCATCCACTATACCGACCTTCTGCAATGGATGTTCGGCGACGCGGACGAGGTATTCGCCTATACCGACCGTCTGACGCATCCGTACATCGAGGCCGAGGATATGGGTCTCGCGCTCATCCGCTTTAAGAATGGCGCCTATGCGACCGTGGAGGGCACGGTGAACGTGTATCCCAATAACCTCAGCGATGCGCTTGCCGTGTTCGGCGAGACCGGCACGGTGTCCGTGTCCGGCAAGTATCTCGATCAGGTCGAACGCTGGCAGTTTGAAAACGGCACGGATTCCCTTCCGGGGGCGATCGAAAAATACGCCGTTGCGGACATGGGCACAGGCCACACGCCGCTCTACCGCGACATGATCGACGCGATCGAACACGACCGCGAGCCGGTCTGCTCCGGCATTGAAGGGCGAAAGGCGCTCGAACTCGTGCTCGGCATATACGAATCCGCCGCGAGCGGAAAGCCCGTGCGCTTCCCACTCTCTCGCGGCTCGACGATGGATTATGTTGGGAGGTTTGACCGGTGAGCGAATACTATGTACATCCGTCCAGCGTGGTGGACGAGGGTGTCACGATCGGCGAGGGGACGCGCATCTGGCATTTCTGTCACATCCAGAAGGGCGCTCTCATCGGCAGACATTGCTCGCTCGGCCAGAACGTGAACGTATCGAATAACGTACACATCGGCGACGGCTGCAAGCTCCAGAACAACGTCTCGGTGGACGAGGGCGTGGAGCTGGAGGTGAAGGGTGACTTGGTGCGCGGGAGGACCTGGCAGTGGAACCTGTCGTTCAATGTAAGCAGGAACCGGAATCGGCTGGCCCGGAGCCTGAACGGGCGCGATTTCCAGAATACGGCGGCCCGCTTTGCGAACAACATTTCGGTGATCGGCCTGCCGCTTTACGGGATTTATGCCTTCGACGACCGCGGGATTTACGATAGCCAGAGCGATGTGCCTTCTTATTATGAGGACGGGGTGAAGAAATACCTCCGCGGAGAGGGGAGTGCCTACTACCGGGCGGGCGACCGGATCATCACGGACGTGGACGGCAATGGTCAGATTTATAATTACGGTACGCTGGCGGAGGACCGTATATATATCGGTTCGCCCCTGCCACAGTTTCAGGGCGGTATTTCCACGG
>ERZ772820.2878-NODE-2878-length-11594-cov-6.167086_pt1 | contig 11594 bp, 9 predicted proteins | sample MGYA00511377_ERZ772820 | MGnify/ENA primary metagenome ERZ772820 (study PRJEB29015, sample SAMEA2737684) | human gut metagenome | biome: human gut; feature: human-associated habitat; material: faeces | place: China | collected 2012 ...
CCCAGCCCCTCGGCGCTGATGGGATAGTTCTGGCAGAAGCAGCACTTGAGGGTGCAGCCGGAAAAGAACACCGTGCCGCTGCCCTTTGTGCCGCTGATGCATGGCTCCTCCCAGTAGTGCAGGGCAGCGCGGGCTGCTTTTAAGGTGCCGCCCGCGCCGCAGAAACCGGTGCGTCCGGCAGCACGGTCGGCCCCGCACCGGCGCGGGCAGAGGGTGCAGGAAGAGGGAACGGAGACGAAATCGCTTTTCGGCATAATATCCAAAGTCCTTTGCTGAAAGTTTGTCAGCCCCAGTATACCACTTTTCGCCCCGGACGTGCTATACTATAAGATAAGGAAAAAATAATACATATGGAAAGCAACATCTTTGCAAGGTTCGTGTGGCGGACTGCGGCAGAGAGAACGTTGTGATGGAGGAGACCATGCGCACCGAAACCGATGAGATCCGCGATAATCTCAAGTACCTGACCCTGCTCTCGCGGGATTATCCTTCGCAGGCGGCGGCAGCCAGCGAGATCATCAGCACGCAGGCACTGCTCAAGCTGCCCAAGGGTACCGAGCACTTCATGAGCGACCTGCACGGCGAGAATGAAGCTTTTGTGCATATTCTGAATTCCGCCTCCGGTGTCATTCGCGAAAAAGTGGATCAGGTGCTGGGCGATACCGTGCCGAAGCATACCCGCGCCGAGCTGGCAACGCTGATCTATTACCCCAACGAAAAGCTGCCCCAGCTCAAGGCACGCTGTACTAGCGAGGAAGCACTGGATCAGTGGTACACCGAAACGCTGCTGAGGCTCATTGATATCTGCCGTCTGGTGTCCTCCAAGCATACCCGCGACCATGTGCGCAGATGCCTGCCTGCCAGCTGCGGCTACATTCTGGACGAGCTGCTCCACGCCCATTTTGAGGATCATGACAAGGACCTGTACTACGGCCAGATCGTGGGCAGCATCATTGAAAATGGCCGCGCCGACCGCTTTATCGTGCGGCTGTGCGAGCTGATCAAGCATCTGGCAGTGGACAAGCTGCACATCGTGGGCGACCTGTTCGACCGCGGCCCACGCCCGGATATCATCCTCGATCTGCTCATGCGCCACCACAATGTGGATATCCAGTGGGGCAACCACGATGTAGTATGGATGGGTGCCGCTGCGGGCAGCCCCATCTGCATCTGCACGGTGCTCAAGACCACGCTGGCTTATCATAACCACGGAATGCTGGAGGACTGCTACGGCATCAACCTGCGCCATCTGCAGCGCATGGCCGAGCAGTTCTACGGCAATGATGATCTTTCCATCTGGATGCCTCATACCGATGCGGCCCGCGGCCCCTACACCAGGGGAATGCTGCACCGCTGTGCCGTGATGCACAAGGCCATCAGCATTCTGATGTTCAAGCTGGAGTGCCATGTCATCGACCGCAACCCGGACTTCCAGATGCAGGAGCGAGATTATCTGCGCCGCATCGACTGGGAAAAGCACACGGTAAAGATCGGCGAAAAGGAGTATCCTCTGCGGGATACCTCGTTCCCCACGGTGGACCCCGCCGACCCGGCCGCACTGCACCCGGATGAACAGCTGGTGCTGCGCAAGCTGGTGCAGTCCTTCCGCCAGAGCGAAAAACTGCAGCAGCATGTGGAATTTCTCTATGCAAAGGGCAGCGTGTACCACATTGAGAACGGCAACCTGCTCTACCATGGCGCTGTGCCCATGACCAGCCGCGGCACCTTTGCCATGGAGCGCTTTGAGGGCCACCGCTACTCCGGCCGCGCACTGATGGACTACTGCGATGCCCGCGCCCGCCGGGGCTACTATGCACCGGAAGGCAGCGCTGCCCGCCAGAGCGGACAGGATTTTTTGTGGTATCTGTGGTGCGGCAAGCTTTCGCCGCTGTTTGGCCGCAGTGCCATGACCACTTTCGAGCGGCTCTATGTAGAGGACGCTTCCACCCACACCGAGGTGAAGGACCCCTATTATACATGGTATAACGATGAGGCCGTCTGCCGCCGCATTCTGGCCGAGTTTGGCCTGCCCGGTGCCAGCCACATCGTCAACGGCCATGTGCCGGTGCGGGAAAAGAACGGCGAAAGCCCCATCAAGGGCGGCGGACGGCTGGTGGTGATCGACGGCGGTTTCTGCCGTGCCTACCACGAAAAGACCGGCATTGCAGGCTACACGCTGGTGTATTCCAGCCGCACCATGTCCCTGCGCACCCATCAGCCCTTTGAAAGTGCCGAGAAAGCGGTGAAGGATAATCTGGATATCATTTCCCAGAAAAACATTCTGGAGACTGAAAATCATCGCATTCTCGTGGAGGACACCGACGAGGGCGAGGTGCTGCGGGAGCGTGTGCACGACCTCAAGCAGCTGGTGGCTGCCTACCAGCTGGGCTGGATCACTGAGACTCGGTGCGAAGACCACATCTGGTAAAGAAAGCGCAACAGCAATGTATCTGGTTTTTGTAAAATACCTGAAAAAGAAATCAAAATTTTGGAATATCCTGCGCGAAAATGGGCAAAACAGAAAATAATAAAACAACACCAAACGGGGCTTTGCTTTTTTGTGAAAGTTGTGTATAATAAGATAGCTGTACGTGTACGGCCTTATGGCCCATGCACATCAGGCAGCTTTTATGGAAAATGCTTTCAGGAACCTTAACAGGCCTGCGGCTGCGGGCCTCCGACAAGGAGATCATAAAATTGGAGAAATTTGTTATTACGGGCGGCAAGCCCCTGCACGGCGAAGTTACCATTTCGGGTGCCAAAAATGCGGCGGTGGGCGTCCTGCCTGCAACCATTCTGGCAGCGGATGTCTGTGTGATCGAGAATCTGCCGGATATCAGTGATGTGGCGGTGAGCCTGAAGATCCTCAGCGTTCTGGGCGCACAGATCAAAATGATCAACCGCAACACCTACGAGATCGATACCACCCATCTGAACGGTACCAACGTCCCGGACGACCTGTCCCGCCAGATGCGCGCCAGCTACTACTTTCTGGGCGCACTGCTGTCCCGTTTTGGCAAGGCTCAGGTGGCCATGCCCGGCGGCTGCAACCTCGGCCCCCGCCCCATTGACCAGCACCTGAAGGTGTTCAGTGCTCTGGGCGCAGAGGACAGCGTGGACTACGGCATGATCACCGTGCGCGCCAAGGAGATGAACGGTGCACACATCTTCTTTGATAAGGTCAGCGTGGGCGCTACCATGAACGGTATGCTCTCCGCTGTAATGGCCAAGGGTCAGACCATTCTGGAAAACTGTGCCAAGGAACCCCATGTGGTGGATCTGGCAAACTTCCTGAATATGTGCGGTGCGAACATCCGCGGCGCAGGCACCGATGTGATCAAGGTGCGCGGCGTGGAAAAGATGCACGGCTGCACCTACAGCATCATCCCGGATCAGATCGAGGCTGGCAGCTACATGGTGGCTGCTGCTGCCACCGGCGGCGATGTTCTGGTGAAGAACGTCACCCCCAAGCATCTGGAACCCATTACCGAAAAGCTGCGCCGTGCAGGCGTGGAGGTGGAAGAATTTGACGATGCTGTGCGTGTGCGCCGCACCGGCGATATTCTGCCGCTGAAGATCAACACGATGCCGCATCCCGGCTTTCCCACCGACATGCAGCCCCTGATGGGCGTGCTGCTGAGCGTGGCCAAGGGTACCAGCACCGTGACCGAGAGCGTGTGGGACAACCGCTTCCGCTATGTGGACGAGCTGCGCAAGATGGGTGCCAACGTGCAGGTGGACGGTCAGGTGGCCGTGTTTGAGGGCGTGGATAAGCTCACCCCTGCACCGCTGCGCGCACTGGATCTGCGTGCAGGCGCTGCCATGGTGGTGGCTGCCCTGATGGCAGACGGCACCAGTGAGATCGAGGAGATCGGCCACATCGAGCGCGGCTACGAGAATATCGTGGAAAAGCTGCGCGGTCTGGGTGCAGACATCAGCAAGGTGGAGCGTATGCCCGCTGCACTGGATCAGGCACTGTAACTTATAAAAAGCAAACAGCCTGCTGCATATGCGGCGGGCTGTTTTTGAGTGTATCAGAGGTTTTTCATGGCAGAATTCATCTCGTTATATTCGGGTTCCTCCGGCAACAGCAGTGTGGTGCGCTGCGGGCAGCGGTATCTCATTGTGGATATGGGCAAGGGCGTGCGCACTACCTCGGCGGCGCTCAAGGCGCTGGGCCTTGCCGCCAGTGACTGCGACGGCATCCTTGTCACCCACGAGCACAGCGACCATGTGAAGGGGCTTTCCACCTTCCTCAAAAAGAACACGCTGCCGGTGTACGGTGCAGCGGAAACGCTGGATTTTCTGGACAGCAACGGCATCGTACCGGCCAGCTGTGAGCTGCACGAGCTGGAAGTCAGGGAAGAGGACGTGGGCGCGTTTGGCGTGCAGAGCTTTCCCACCAGCCACGATGTGCCCTGTGTGGGCTACCGCATCCACACCCCGGACGGCAAGACCATGACCATTGCAACCGACCTTGGCGTGCTCACGCCGCCGGTGCACGAGGCGCTTTCCGGCTGCGACCTTGTGGCACTGGAGAGCAACTACGACCTGCACATGCTGCGCAGCGGGCCGTATCCCTATTACTTACGGGCACGCATTGAAAGCACCCGGGGCCACCTTTCCAACGACGAGTGCTCGGCAAAGCTGCTGGAACTCATTCAGGAAGGGTGCAAAAAGTTTGCGCTGTGCCATCTTTCGCAGGAGAACAACACGCCTGCGCTTGCCCTGCAGACCGTGTTCAACACGCTGGGCGCGGCGGGCGTTGTGCCGGAGAAGGACTGCATCGTGCAGGCACAGCGCCGCAACGAAATGAGTCCTGTATTAGAGTTTTAAATAAAACAAACGGCAATGCATTTGCATTGCCGTTTGTTTTATTCAGCTGCTTTCTGTGTGCGGATGTCATCGCCTGCAAAAAGGCAGGGGACAAAGGCAGAAAGGCGGCTGGAAATTTTTTCGGTATACAGCTTTTCCAGCAGAGCACCGTCAGTGATGTTGGTGGTGACGATGGTGGGCAGTTTTGCACCCAGCCGGTTGTTGAGCAGACTGTACAGGCTGCTGATGAGGAAGGCAGAGTTGAACTCCGAGCCAAGATCATCCAGAATGAGCAGGTCGGCCCCGGCAGCGGTCTGCATCAGCGTTTCCTCCTCGCCTGCCGGGTCTGCACCAAAGTGCAGCCCTTCCAGCTTGGAGAAAAAGTCCGGGCTGGAAACATAGATCACATCGTAGCCCTTTTCCAGCACGATGCCCGCAATGGCAAGGGCCGCATGGGTCTTGCCAAGGCCCGCATTGCCAAACAGCATCAGGCTCTCGCTGTGGTGGTCAAACTCTTCCGCGTAGCTGCGCAGGTCTGCCAGCATATCGGCCATGTAAGGGCGGATGGAACCGCCCACCTTTTCATCGGCACGGTTCGGGTAATAGCGCAGCTCCATGGTGTCAAAGCTTGCAATGGACAGGCTGGACAGCGCCTCGATCTCCTTGCGGCGCAGCTGCTGCATCACCTTGTGCACGCACTCACAGGTGCGGCCATTCACGCTGCCGGTGTCCTGACATTTGGGGCAGACAAAGCGCGGCTCCAGTGCATCAGCGGGCCGTCCGCTTTGTGCCAGCAGGGCGGTCAGCTTCTGCTTTGCATCGGCAAGGGCGGCGGCAGCTTCGGTGCGGTCCTTGCCCGCAGCACCGGCCAGTGCGCAGCGGATGCCCCGCACCCGCACCTCTTCTTCTGCATGGCGCAGGGCGGGAATGGCGGCTTCGGCTTCGGCGCGGGCATCCTCGGCTCTGGCTCTGGCCATCTGCCGCCGGGCGGCCACGGTGCGCATGGCTTCCTGATACAGTTCGTTTTTGGTACGCATGGCTCCTCCTTATTCCGGCTTCTTTTTCAACGGACGGCGGCGGGCAGCGTTCTTGAGGAAATCGTTGCCGCTGGGGGCTTCGCGGTCTACCCGGAGGTTCCGGCTTGCGCCTGCAGCAGCCACCGGGCTGCGCACATCGTGCACGGTGCGCAGGCCCTTGGCGTTCCATGTTTTGAGGATACTGTTCCAGTACCACAGGTCGCGCTTGGCCCCGGCCTGCACGGCAGCTTCCTGCACCATGGCATCGTCGTAGCCGTAAACCTCGTACCAGCGTGCAATGGCCTTGCGCCCGCCAAGGGTCAGCTCGCTTTCCGGGATGTTCAGAAGGCCGCTGACATACTGCTCGCGGCTCTGGCGCAGTGCCAGCAGTTTGAGGTGGGCATCGGCCTGCTCACCGGTCTCCACGCCCTCGGTGCGCCACACCTTCAGCTCATGCACTACGGCGGCCATGGTGCTGCGGCCGGTGCTGGCAACGTAGGCGGTGCACAGCATCACGGTCTCCGGCGCAAAGCCCTCCTGCATATAAAGGTTGACCAGCTTTTCCATCTCCCTGTGGGTCAGCGGACGGGCAAAGCCGGTCTGTGCGCAGTCGATCAGGCTGGAGATCATGGGGTCGGTGCGGCTGGCCGCAGCGATCTCGGCCCAGGTCATGGGTGCGGGGGCGCTGGGTTCCTCGCCCGGTGCAGCGTTCTCTTCGTACCGCTCCAGCAGGCCAGCGCCTGCCCAGAAGGAGAGGGCGCTCTCGGCGCTGATGCGGCTGCGCAGCTTGAGGTCGGCACAGATCTTGTCCGGGTCGGTGATGCCGGTCGCCAGCACATACAGAGCCACGCGCACATTGTATTCTTCGGCGATGCCCAGTTTGGAAAACACCAGCTGCGGCACTGCAATGGTATCGCCCTTGAGTTCTTTTAAACGATAGATCATGTTTTATTCCTTCGGCTTGTCCGGCTCGGCTTCGGCAGCAGGCGGCTCCCACGGGTCGCTGTCCATCATGCTGGGGCAGTTTTTCCAGCGGTCAGGATCGGCATTGAACGCGTCCTGCAAAAAAGCGGCTGTGGCCTCCCGGCCCTCGTCGGTGAGCGGAAACACCTTCTGCACACGCAGGGCAGGGTCGGTCTTTTCAATGGTCCAGGGGTCCGGCCAGTAGTCCACGGTGAGGATGCTTTCCTCTTTTGCGGCACCCTCGCCGCCGTCCGGGTCCGGCACGGTGCGCTTGCCGGGGATCATCCGGTATCGCAGGCCGTATTCGTTGCCGCTGTAGGAATTTTTGCATTTGAAGTAATGCAGCAGGGGAACAAAGATCATGGCAGAGTCCTTTCGTATTTTGCAGGGAGCGGCTGTAAGCAAAAACGGCAAACCGATATTCCACGGTTTGCCGTTTGTTTTTGGAGCAGGGTACGGGACCCGAACCCGCCGCCTGCTGCTTGGGAAGCAGCCGCTCTACCGGATGAGCTAACCCTGCAAGTTGCTCATTTATTGTAGCAAAGAGGGACGGGATTGTCAAGGGCCGGAGAATGTCAGTTTTTCTGGGCATCGGTCAGGTCCAGCACCGGCGTGAAGGGGTCGAACACAAGGCCGGTGATGCCGTCCGCCACCAGCAGACGCCTGTTCTGGCCCAGCAGCGGCACCACGGCGCAGCCTTCCAGCAGCTGGCGCTCACAATCGGCCAGCAGGGCACAGCGGGCGCTGCCGGTCTGCTGGGCACTCTCGGCCAGACGCTGAGAGTAGATGGGGTCGGACCAGCCGGTCAGGCCGCCGCCCTCGGCCGTGAACTGCTGCAGCATCTGGTATACGCTGCCGCCTTCGGCGCGGATGGGAGCCAGCGCAATGGTGTAGCTGCCCGCTGCAAGGCGTTTGTCGAACTCCTCCTGCGGAACCTCTTCCACCGAGAAGAAAAGGGAGCAGTCCTTCTGCCATGCGCCGTTGATCTGCTCGGCCAGTTCGGTCAGGCCGGCTTCCTTCGGCAGCAGGATGGTCACGCCGGAAAAATCCGAGCTGGCCATGCCCTGCCGTGCATTCAGGTACAATGTACGGGGGTCGGTGATGGTGGGCAGCGGGTTCCCGGCAGACTTGCGGTAATCGATGCCGTCCACGGAAAGGCCGGTGGGCACAAGACCCTCGGCAGCGGTGTACAGACCGGAAGAGGGCACATCCACATTCTCCCGGGCGATGCCGGCAAGCGCCTGCCGCAGTTCCTGATCGGCAAACACAGAATCTTCGGCGCTGTTGAACAGCAGTGCCCAGGTGGTGTCGGAGTAATCCACCGACTGCAGCGAGGTATCCTCGCCGGTGTCGTCCAGCGCGGCGGAGCATTTTTCGTCTGCAATGAGCTGGGCGGCGCTCTTGCCGGTGCTGCCGGTGTTCTGCACCAGACGCAGGCTGCCGATCATGGGGGAGGAGACATCCCGGCGCAGGAACAGGCCGCTGGCCGTCCAGTTGTAAAGATAGAAGCTGCCGCTGGAAAGGGTGGTCTTGGCGGTCAGGCCGTAGGTGCCGCGGGTGCTCTCAAAAAATGCTTCATCGCAGGGCATGGCACCGGGCAGGGTGAGCTTGGCAAGGAAGTTGTCGTCCTTTTCACTCAGGCGGAACACCAGCGTCAGCGGGCCGGCGGCCGAAACGCCCAGCGTGCTGGCATCGGCTGTGCCAGCCAGCACGGCAGCACTGTTCTCAAGGGCGGCAAACTCCACGGCATAAGGGGAATTTGTCTGCGGCTGGAATATGCGCCGGAATGCAAACACAAAGTCCTCGGCAGTGATGGTGTGATCCGTGGAAGCGCCCTTGACGGCCTTGTAGGTCAGGCCGTCCTTGATCTGGAAGGTGTAGGTCTTGCCATCGGAGGAGATCGTCCAGCTCTCGGACAGATCGGGCACGATCTCGCCATCCGCTTTTTTGCGGACAAGCCCGCTGTAAAGGTTCTCGCAGGCGATCACGTCCGGGGCAGCAGAAGCCACCTGCGGGTCGAGGTTTGCGGGAATGGTATCCACGAACCATGTAAAGCTTGGCGCACTGGAACTGCTGCCGCAGCCGGTGAGCGCAAGCAGGAACGCAGCAGCAAGCACTGCTGCGGTAATACGGAAGAACTGTTTCAAGGGGATGACCTCATTCTATGGTATTTGCGAAAAAAGGCTTCTTGTATACAAAAAGAACTCTGCTTCGACAAGTGTAGCAGAAACAGCGGCAAAATACAATTGCAGAATTGTGAATTTACCTTGCTTTTTGGGGCAAAAAGGGCGTTTTTCCGTTGCCAATTGCGACTAAATGGACTATAATGGTACAGCGAAACATCTCTGCACCCGTTTTGAGGTGCGTTCTGAATACGATATTATGGAGGAGGAACTGTTTTTATGCAGAAGGATCAGCAGAAACTGATTGAACTCATCAAAGGCAAAAAAGTGGCCTTCATTGGTGCCGGTGTCAGCCACAAGACCCTGATCAAGGAGTTTGTGGAGCTGGGTGCCCATGTGACCCTGTGCGACCAGAAAAAGAGCGTGGAGGACTTTGGCGATTACGCTGCAACCATCAAGGAGCTGGGCATCGACCTGAGCCTGGGCGAAAACTATCTGGACGGCTTCAAGGGACAGGACATCATCATGCGCACCCCGGGCTTTGTGGGCTACTTTGAAAAGCCCCTGCAGGATGCCATGGCCGCAGGCACCATGGTCACCAGTGAGGTGGAGCTGTTCTTCGACTTCTGCCCCTGCGAGATCGTAGCCGTGACCGGCTCCGACGGCAAGACCACCACCACCACCCTGATCTCCAAGTTCTACGAGGCCGCAGGCCGCAAGGTGCATCTGGGCGGCAACATCGGCGCAGCTCTGCTGCCCATGCTGCCCGAGGTGGCTCCCGAGGATGTGGCTGTGGTGGAGCTTTCCAGCTTCCAGCTCATCAGCATGCATTCCAGCCCCAACATTGCCGTGGTGACCAATGTTACCCCCAACCATCTGGACCACCACAAGGACATGCAGGAGTACATTGATGCCAAGCGCAACATCCTGCTGTACCAGAAGCAGCCCTGCCGCGCTGTGCTGGGCTATGAGAACGAGATCAGCCGTTCCATGCAGTCCGACTGCAAGGGCAAGCAGGTGTGGTTCACCCGCCTGCACGATACCGACAACGGTGCCTTCCTGCGCAAGGAGGACAACATGCTCTGCATGGCCGAGGATGGCGTTGTGACCCCCTTCCTGGCCCAGAAGGACGTGAAGCTGCGCGGCCTGCACAACATTGAAAACCTGCTGGCTGCTGCCGCTGCCGTGTGGGGCGAGGTGCCCGTGGAAGCCATTCAGAAGGTGGGCAGCACCTTTACCGGTGTGGAGCACCGCATTGAGCCGGTGCGCACGCTGGACGGCGTGCTGTACTACAACGACTCCATCGGCACCAGCCCGACGCGCACCATTGCCGGTCTGCGCAGCTTTAACCAGAAGGTTATTCTGATCGCTGGCGGCTACGACAAGCACATTCCCTATGAGCCGCTGGCACCGGAAGTGGTGGCCCACGTGAAGAACCTTGTGCTGATGGGTGCCACCGGCCCCCGCATCGAAAAGGCTGTGCGCGAGGACCCGAACTTCAACGAAGCAGAGCTGCCCATCCAGCACGCCGACAACATGCAGCACGCTGTGGAGCTGGCCCGTGCCTGCGCAAAGCCCGGTGACATCATCATCCTGTCCCCGGCCAGCGCATCGTTTGACCTGTACCCCAACTTTGAGGTGCGCGGCCGCGAGTTCAAGAAGATCGTCAACGAGCTGAAGTGATCGCGCAGGTCAGCACAAAAGCCCACCGCGCCCGCTTTTTAAATGCCTGCCGGGGGAAATGGGTGCTGGGGGCGACCCTGCCGCTGGATCTTGCCCTTTTTAGCAAAAGCCAGCCGTGGCGATTCTACGCAGGACCTACACTGGCGCTGGAACTCAGCGGCAGCACCGCATGGGCAGCAGGGCACGCAAACCCGGAAGAGCTGGCCAGCTTTCTGGCTTTCTGCGGGTGTGAGAGCATCATTTTAGACGAAAACGAATGCCCACCGCCTGCCGGGTGGTGCAAAGCTGAAACGCTGACCGTATTCGGCCTTGCACCCGGCAAGGCTCTGCCGCTGCCCGCTGCAGACGAGACGCTCTGGGCCGGACTGACCCTTGACAGAGAACCCTCTGCCATGGATGTGGCACGGGCGCTCTACCCGGCGGATACGGCAAAGCAGGAGGACTTTTACTCCGAACTTTGCACAAAGCGCACCCGCGGCAAAGCCCTTGTGTGGGCGCTGCGGCAGGGAAGTGAAACGATCTGCACGGTAGGGGCCTATGCCCTTGCGAACAGGCAGGCCTACATGGCCTGCGGGCAGACAGCCCAGCCTTTGCGGGGCAAGGGCATCGGCGGGCGGCTCATTGTGCAGATGGCGAACGAGCTTGCCGCCAAGGGGGAGCACCCGGTGTTTCTCTGCAGCCCGGAGCGGGTGCACTTTTATACCCGGCTTGGCTTTGAAAAGCTGGGGGAATATGCAAGATATGAACAAACTCCTTCAGTCAAAACCTGACGGTTTTGCCAGCTCCCTCAATGAGGGAGCCTTTGGCAGGACGGAAAAGCTTTCTGCATAAGTGAAACGTTCTGGTTTCGTCAGGAGCTCCCTCCCTGAGGGAGCTGGCGCACGAAGTGCGGCTGAAGGAGTCATTCCGACAGAAAGCCTGCGCTCTATAAAATCTATAAAATTAAGGAACCATTATAATGTCAATGCTGAACCACTTTTTCAATTACAAACCC
>ERZ772820.2881-NODE-2881-length-11586-cov-7.171711_pt1 | contig 11586 bp, 10 predicted proteins | sample MGYA00511377_ERZ772820 | MGnify/ENA primary metagenome ERZ772820 (study PRJEB29015, sample SAMEA2737684) | human gut metagenome | biome: human gut; feature: human-associated habitat; material: faeces | place: China | collected 2012 ...
AGCCCATCATGTAGAAGCCCACAATGATCAGGGCCGGAGCCGTTGCAAAGGACGGGATGGTGAGGAACAGAGGGCTGAAGATGGTTGCCAGCAGGAACAGGATGCCGGTGGTCATAGCGGTCAGACCGGTGCGGCCGCCCTCGGTGACGCCGGAAGCACTCTCGACGAAGGTGGTGGTGGTGGAAGTGCCCAGCACAGCGCCTGCGCAGGTGGCGATGGAGTCGGCCATCAGTGCGCCCTTGATGTGGGGCAGCTTGCCGTCCTCGTCCAGCATGTCGGCCTTGGAGGCAACACCGATCAGGGTGCCCAGCGTATCGAACAGGTCAACGAACAGGAAGGAGAACATGACGGCGAAGAAGTTCAGGATGCCAACGCCGGAGAAATCGGTCTTGAACACCTGACCAAAGGTCTTGCCCAGCGCGGAGAAGTCGAAGCTGACAAAAGCGGTGGGGATAACGGAGTACATGCCTGCATCGGGGTTGGGAACATAGATGCCGGCGATCTCGCAGAGGATGCCCAGCACCCAGGTGATAAGAATGCCGTACAGGATGCCGCCCTTGACCTTCTTTACCAGCAGGATGGCGGTGATCACGATACCCAACAGGGCAAGGATCGCGCCCATGCCCACGCTGGAGAAGGTCTCGCCCTTGAAGTGCTGGTAGGTGACGAGGGTGGAATCGCTGTTGACGATCAGCTTTGCGTTCTGCAGGCCAACGAAAGCAACGAACAGGCCGATGCCCACGCTGACGGCGCTCTTCAGGGTCATGGGGATGGCATTGAAGATGCCTTCACGGACATTGGTGAGGGACAGCACGATGAAGATGATGCCCTCTACAAAGACGGCCATCAGGGCCAACTGCCAGCTGTAGCCCATGGTGAGAACGACCGTGTAGGAGAAGTAGGCGTTCAGGCCCATGCCGGGTGCCAGTGCAAACGGATAGTTGGCAAGCAGAGCCATAAGCGCAGTGCCAACAAAGGATGCCAGCGCGGTGGCGATCAGAACGGCTTCCGAATCCATGCCGGAAGCAGAAAGGATGTTGGGATTGACCGCAAGGATGTAAGCCATGGTCATGAAGGTGGTGATACCTGCCATGATCTCGGTCTTGACATCGGTGCGGTTCTCCTTCAGATGAAAGATGTTTTCTAACATGAGGAACCTCCTGATTCAGATAAAACATCCCGTCCGTGCGTGGGACGGGAAAGAACAGAACCTATTGTAACATTTTACAAAAGCATTTGTCCACGAAATAAACACACTTTTTTCATTTTTTGTCCAAAAATCGCAAATGAGTATGACTTTGAAGGTTTTCTGCGGGTCTGCCACAAATTTTGATGGAGAAAAAACACTGCTTTTGAAAAGATACGAAACAGCGATGAATTATAAGGAACAAAAGTATACGAATCGGATTTCTGAATTTAAAATATACGCTATGGCCCTGTAAAAGTGCACACTGTTGGGAAAGCAGCACCAGTGGTATCCTTTTGCCATAGCCCAGCACACTAGGGCGGAAAGGAGCTGATAACCAACACCATGGGGCAGACAAAACAGGCCAGAGGGCTGGCCAGCCTGAGCCGAGCCACGGACACCCTGAGCACCCTGCTGGCACAGCAGGTGCGGGAACTGAATGCCCGGCAGAAGGCGGCAAAAAAGGAAGGCGCATCGGGAGCAGGCACCATGAAAGACCTCAAGGAGGCCACGGCGGTGCTCAAGGATCTGGCCGGTGTAGCCAAGACCCTGAACGATCAGGGGGCACAGGCAGAAGGAGCGGAGTGCGGCGTGGTGCTGCTGCCGACGGTGGAGGAAGAACCATGAGCATTGTACAAGCAAGAGTGCCGGTGATCTGGCGGCCCCAGCCGCGGCAGGCCGAATTTATGAGCCGCCCGGAACCGGAAGCGCTGTACGGCGGTGCAGCAGGCGGCGGCAAGAGCGACGCGCTGGTGATCGAAGCGCTGCGGCAGGTGCACATTCCGCACTACCGGGCGCTGATCCTGCGCAAGACCTACCCGCAGCTTTCCGATCTGGTGGACAAGAGCCAGGTGTACTACCACAGGGCGTTCCCGCAGGCACAGTACAACGCCACGGCCCATGTGTGGAACTTCCCCAGCGGGGCAAAAATTTACTTTGGCTCCATGCAGTACACCAAGGACCGTACCAATTATCAGGGCAAGGCCTTCGATTTTATCGGCTTTGACGAGCTGACCCACTTTGAATGGGAAGAGTACAGCTACATGATGAGCCGCAACCGTCCCACCGGCCCGGGCACCCGGGTGTACATGCGGGCCACCACCAATCCCGGCGGCATCGGCCACGGGTGGGTGAAGGCACGGTTCATCACGCCCGCACCGCCCGGCACGCCTATCACCGAAGAATACACGGTAAAGCTGCCGGACGGCACCGAACAGAAGCTGCAGCGAGCGCGGGTGTTCATCCCTTCCAGCATTTTTGATAACCCCGCCCTGCTGGCAAACGACCCCGGCTACCTTGCAAGCCTTGCCAGTATGCCGGAAGCGGAAAAGCAGGCGCTGCTCTACGGCAGCTGGGACAGCTTTTCCGGGCAGGTGTTTACCGAATGGCGCAACGACCCGGCCCGCTACGAAGACCAGCGCTGGACCCATGTGATCGCACCGTTCACCATCCCGAAGCACTGGCAGATCTACCGCGGGTTCGACTTTGGCTTTTCCAAGCCGTTCTCGGTGGGGTGGTACGCAGCGGACGAGGAGGGGCGGCTGTACCGCATCAAGGAGCTGTACGGCTGCACCGGCAGGCCGAACGAGGGCCTGCGCATCGACCCGGTGGAACAGGCCCGGCGCATCCGGGAGGCAGAGCAGAACGACCCGCTTTTGCGCGGCAGGGTGATCCACGGCATTGCCGATCCGGCCATCTTCGATGAGAGCCGCGGCGAAAGCATTGCCGCTATGATGGAGCGCAGCCCGAACTTCCTGCGCTGGTCCCCCGGCGACAACACCCGGCTTGCGGGCAAGATGCAGTTCCACTACCGGCTGAATTTTGATGCGGACGGCAGGCCGATGTTTCAGGTGTTCAATACCTGCAAGCACTTTATCCGCACGATCCCGAACCTTGTGTACGACGAAAGCAACGTGGAGGACATCGACACCCGGCAGGAGGATCACATTTACGACGAGTGCCGCTATGTGCTGATGGAGAACCCTATCAGCCCGCCGGTGCGCTGTGCTGCGCCGCCCATGCCCGACGACCCGCTGAACCTGCACAAGCGGGCAAGATTTTACAGAATTTAAAGGAGAAACGCAATGGACGATTACGAGAACGAAGCTTTGCCCGTGGGTGAAGCACAGGTGGCCGAGGCCATGCAGACCTTGCAGCGGTACAAGGCGGGCAAGGCTGCGCTGGACAAGCGCATTGTGGATAATGAGCTGTGGTTCCGCATGGGCCACTGGAAGAACTACCAGAACCCCATGATGCCCGGCAAGGCCCAGCCTTCCAGCGGGTGGCTGTTCAACAGCATTGCCAACAAGCACGCCGATGCCATGGACAACTACCCGGAACCGAACGTGCTGCCCCGAGAGGCAGATGACGAGGACACCGCACGGGCACTTTCCAGCGTTTTGCCGGTGGTGCTGGAACAGGCCGACTACGAGCAGGTGTACAGCGACTGCTGGTGGCGCAAGCTCAAACAGGGCACCGGCGTGACCGGTATCTTCTGGGACCCTGCAATGCGCGGCGGCATTGGCGACATTGCGGTGCGCAGCGTGAACCTGCTGATGCTCTACTGGGAGCCGGGCGTGGCGGATATTCAGGCATCGCCGGACTTTTTCAGCCTGAGCCTTGAGGACACGGCCCGGCTGTGCGCGCAGTACCCGCAGCTGGCAGGACACACCGCCAGCGTGCTGGACGTGCCCCGGTACATCCACGATGAAGGGCAGGACACCAGCTCCAAGAGCGTGGTGGTGGACTGGTACTACAAGCGCCCGGATGAAACGGGGCGCATGGTGCTGCACTACTGCAAGTTCTGCAACGGCGTGGTGCTGTACGCCAGCCAGAACGACCCGGCGCTGGCAGAAAGCGGCCTGTACGACCACGGGCAGTACCCCTTTGTATTTGACCCGCTGTTCGTGGAGGAGGACAGCCCGGCGGGCTTTGGCTACATCGATGTGATGAAGGACTGCCAGACGGCCATTGACAAGATGAACCATGCCATGGACGAGAACGTGCTGCTGAGTGCAAAGCAGCGGTATGTGCTCAGCGACACGGCAGGGGTCAACGAGGAAGAGCTGGCCGATTTCAGCCGGGACATCGTGCATGTGGTGGGACGGCTCAACGACGACAGTTTCCGTCCGCTGCAGACGGCGGGCCTGCAGGGCAACAGCCTGAGCTACCGCCAGAGCCGCATTGAAGAGCTGAAGGAGATCAGCGGCAACCGGGACATGACGCAGGGCGGCACTGCCGGAGGTGTGACCGCAGCCAGCGCCATTGCGGCCTTGCAGGAGGCAGGCAGCAAACTCAGCCGCGATATGCTCAAGAGCGCCTACCGTGCTTTTGCAAAGCAGTGCTATCTCATCATCGAGCTGATGCGCCAGTTCTACGACGAGCAGCGGGTGTTCCGCATCGTGGGCGAAAGCGGCGAGAGCCGGTTCGTGCCCTTCTCGGCGCAGGCGCTGCGGGCGGTGCCCGGCGGCAGCGTGGGTGGCGTGGAACTGGGCAGCCGGGAGCCGATCTTTGACATCGTGGTGAGCGCCGCCAAGAAGAGCACCTTCAGCCGCCTTTCCCAGAACGAGACGGCCAAGGAGTGCTATCAGCTGGGATTTTTCAAGCCGGAAAATGCCGATGCCGCCCTTGCGGCACTGGAAATGATGGATTTTGAAGGCATTGAGAAGGTTCGCCAGAGGGTGCGGCAGAACGGCACTCTTGCCCAGCAGCTGGCCCGGATGCAGCAGCAGATGGCACAGATGGCGGCGGTGATCGCCCAGCAGGGCACCGGGCCTGACGAACCGGCCCGCAGTGCAGGCGGTGCGTCTGCGCAGAAGGACGGGCAGGCGGTAAAGCTGGCGGGCCTTGGCAATGCCCTGCCGGTGGCCGCCGCTGCACGTGCCATGGACATCCATTAAAAAGGAGGTGAATTTTATGATGAAAGTTTGTTACAGCGAGATGGATACCCCCGCCGGGCTGAGCTGCCGGCTGGAAGCTGACGGTCATGCAGGCTATGCGCCTGCCGGGCAGGACATCGTTTGTGCAGGAGCCAGCACCGTGATGCAGGGCCTTGTGTACCTGCTGGCCGGGGAAGAGAATGCCCACAGCGAAGCCTTTGATGAGCCGGACGGCCCGCGTCTGGCAGTGAGCGTGGATGCGCCCTGCGAAGAATGGGTGCGCGGTGCCTTTGAGCTGGCCAAAGCCTGCTTTGTGCTGCTGGCCGAACGCTACCCGGAGAATGTCCGCTTTGCGGATGTGAGCCGCAGAGGAAAGGAGAGCATGATGGATCTGCAGCTGTTTGCAAGTGAAGGCGGCGATGCTGCGTCTGCTCCCCCTGCCCTGAGCGAAGCGCAGACCCGGCAGGCGGTGGCCTCCGGCACCATGAAGCCGGACGAAGCAAAAGTACCCGCTGCGCCGCAGGCTTCGGCAGAGAAAACCGTAGAGCTGCAGCCGGAAAAGCCCCGGCAGAAACTGCCTGTGCAGCGCTCAGAACTGCCGCCGCTGTCCAGCTTTGCCCGCAGCACACAGGCTGCTGTGCACAGCCTGCACGCCCGCTGGGCGGCAGAGGAAGCGGCCATGCGCCGCAGCCAGCCGGATTTTGATCTGCAGAACGAGCTGCGCAGCCCGGAGATGCGCCGCCTGATGCAGCTGCCCGGCATGAGGGTGCGGGATGCGTACCGTCTGGCCCACTACGACGAAAACCTGCGCACTGCAGCGCAGGCTGTGGAGCAGGGCGTGGTGGAACGCATTCAGCAGCGGGCCGCACGGCCCACCGAAAACGGCATCCGGCCCGGCGGCGCGGCTACCGTCCGCCCGGATGTAGCCAGCATGACCCGCGCCCAGCGAGAAGCACTGGAACGCCGTGTGCTCCACGGAGCACAGATCGAATTGTGACTATTTTACAAGAGAAAGGAATATGAGCATGAACAAGAATTTCAACATCCAGCTGTTTGCGGAAAACCTGAACACCACCGCTACCATGTCGAAAGAGATGAAGACCTTCTACGAGAAGCGTCTCATCGATCAGGCAGAGCCGCGTCTGGTGCACGACCAGTTTGCGGACTACTACCCTGTGCCCCAGAACGGCGGCAAGACCATTGAGTTCCGCAAGTACGACAGCCTGCCCAAGGCATCCACTCCGCTGACCGAGGGCGTGACCCCGAACGGTCAGGCACTGAATGTGACCACCATCACCAGCGATCTGCACCAGTACGGCGGCTGGACTCCGCTGACCGACGTGCTGCAGATGACCGCCATTGACAACAATGTGGTGCAGGCCACCCGTGTGCTGGCAAGTCAGGCAGGCCGCACCATGGACAGCATTACCCGCGATGTGCTGGCGGGCGGCACCAATGTGATCTATGCGCCCAAGCTGGCCGCAGACGGCACCGAGACTGCCGTTGCCAGCCGCAAGGCACTGGACAAGACCTGCACCCTGACCCCGAAGCTGTTCTTTCAGGCAGCGGCACAGCTGGGCGCGATGAACGCCGACCCCATCGGCGACAGCTACATTGCCATCATCCACCCCTACGCTGCCTACGACCTGAAGACCAGCAAGGAGTTCATTGAGGTGCACAAGTACGCCGACCCGGACACCATGTTCCGCGGCGAGATCGGCAAGCTGGGCAACATCCGCTTCATCGAGACCAGCGAGGCCAAGATCTGGAAGGATTCCACCTGCCCGGACGGTCTGGCTGTGTTCGGCACGCTGGTGCTGGGTGCCCACGCCTACGGCGTGACCGAGCTGGAAGGCGGCGGTCTGGAGCACATCGTCAAGCAGCTGGGCTACGGCGACGACCCGCTGAACCAGCGCGCTTCCGTGGGCTGGAAGGGCATGCGTGCGGCAGAGCGTCTGGTGGAGCAGTACATGGTGCGCATTGAAAGTGCGTCCAGCTATTCCGCCACCGCTGCTGCAAACTGAGGAGGTGTGAGCCATGGCTGAAAAGAAAAATGTGCGCATCCGGCTGTTCAAGGATAACAGCCGCTACAAGGGCGATCTGTTCGTCAGCGTGAACGGTGTGAACTATAAGATCCGCCGCGGCGTGGAGGTGGAAGTGCCGCCCGAAGTGGCCGAGGTGCTGGAGCACAGCCAGATGCAGGATGAGCTGACCGCCGCCCGCATTGCGGCGGCAGAGAATGCCGCCCAGTAAACCCGAAACAGACAAAAAGCCCGGCTGGGGAGCCTGCCCGGCCGGGCCTTTATAAAAAAGGAGAGTGAGCATATGACCGTAGGACAGGCGCTGGAACGCGCCGAAGAGCTGCGCCCGGGCAGCCGCATTGCGCTGGCCACCCGGCAGGCGTGGCTGAAGGAAGCAGACGCGATGCTGCGGGAACGCTTTTTTAAAAACAGCATCACAGATGCATACGACGATGTGGGCGCAGACCTTGCATGGGACGACAGCCTGCAGGACGACGATGTGCTGCTGGCACCGGCACCCTTTGATGCGCTGTATCCGCATTATCTGTGTGCCATGACCGATGCGGCCCTTGGTGAGACCGACCGCTACGTCGGGGAGCAGGCCCAGTACAACAGTCTGCTGGCAGATCTGGCGGCGTGGCTGCGGCGCAGCTACCCGACCCTGACGGGTGCCCAGTGGCGCTGGTAAGGAGGTGAGAGCATGGTTCTGGCAAACAGAGCGAAGCTGCAGAACAGCCGCAGTCTTGTGAGGGTATTCGGCGGGCTGAACGAGACCTATGCCTGCTCGGAAGCAGAGTACAGCGCGGGCGTGAATTTTTCTGCCCGGGATTTCCCGGCGCTGAGCACCCGCAAGCCGCGCCGCAAGCTGAGGGAGTTGACCGGGCTGAACGGTATGTATCACCTGAACGGGCTGCTGACCGTCTGCGGGAAGGATCTGATCTACACGCCGGATGCCGACGGCGCGAACCCGGTGACCTGCACCGAGGCAGTGACCGACGGCAAAAAGGCACTGGTGGGCATTGGTACAAAAATCCTGATCTTCCCGGACAAGGTAGCCTTTGATACAGCGGACGGAAGTGTTTCGGCACTGGGAGCTGTATGGCAGGCAGAGGGACAGAGCGTGCAGTTTGCACCCTGCGATGCCGCGGGCAAGACCTACGAGGTGAGCGGTTACGGCAAGGAGGAACCGGAGAAGCCTGCAGACGGACAGCTCTTTTTGAAGGTGGAGGACGAGGAGCACCCATGGGCCAGCACCAGCACACTGGAAGAGTACAGCACATCCTCCGGCAGCTGGACGGCAGTGCCGCTGGAATACTGCCGCATCACAGCGGCGGGCGCGCAGAGGCTGTTTGCCCAGTGGGACACCGTGACCGTGCAGGGCACGGCAGCACAGCAGGCTGGCATGTGGACAAAGCTGGACGGGGATCTGGTAGTTTACGATGTGCTGGAAAACGGGCTGCGCGTGCGGGTAAGCCCGGAGGGAGATCATGTTTACGGCACGCTGGTGCAGAGCGCCGAGAGCGCCCAGTGGACCAGCCTGGACGGCAAGGAGACACGCAGCTTTGCGGTGAGCACGCCGGTGCGGATGGAACGCCGCGTGCCGGATCTGGACTACGTTACCGAGTGCGACAACCGGGTATGGGGCTGCAGCAGCAAGGAAAACGTGATCTATGCCTGCCGCTTAGGCGACCCCACCAACTGGTTTTCCTACCGGGGCATTGCGGCAGACAGCTACGCAGTGACGGTGGGCAGCGATGGTGCGTTTACCGGCGCGGCCACATGCATGGGCTATGCGCTGTTCTTTAAGGAGAACACACTGCACAAGCTCTATGGCTCCAAGCCTTCGGATTTTCAGCTCACCTCGCTGCGCTGCCGGGGCGTTGCCAAAAACGCGGCGCGCAGCCTGTGTGTGCTGAACGAGACGCTCTATTATCTTTCGCCGGACGGTGTGATGGCATGGGACGGTAGCATTCCAACAAAAGTGTCCGGCGCGTTGGATTCGGGCCGACTGGCCAATGTGCAGAGCGCAGTGGGCAGTGCGCTGGATGGTCGCTATTACCTGCATGTGGCCCGCACGGCGGCAGGCGAAAATACGGCAAGGCTGCTGGTGTACGATACCGAGCGCGCGCTCTGGAGCGAAGAAAACGTGTGCTCCTACGAGATGACCAGCACCGGCGGACAGCTTTATCTGTGGGACGGGCAGGCACTGTGGGCCGCAGATCCCAGCCGCGAAGCGGACTGGCAGGCCACCGACGGTGTGGAGGAAAAGCTGAACTTTGAGCTGACCACTGGTGACATTGGGCTGGACGGGGCCGAGGACCGGTATCTTTCCCGACTGACGCTGCGGCTGGATGCCGAGTGCAGCAGTACGGTGGAGGTGGCCGCCAGCTATGACGGCGGCCCATGGGAGACGGTGGCAAGCCTGACGGCACAGGACAAGCGGCGCAGCTTTGATCTGCCGTTCGTGCCCCGGAGGCACGGCACCCTGCGGCTGCGCCTGAAGGGCAGGGGACAGATCACCCTGCGCAGCATTGCAAAAACAATGGCCGCTGCCAAGGGCGGCATTGCAGGCGGGGAGGTGTGACGAATGGCAAGCGTGATGGGCATTAACAAGATCGGCCTGCCCAAGCTCAGCGAGAACATGGACCCGGAGGATGCCCGTGCCCTGCGCAGCTACCTGTACCAGATGCAGGAACAGCTGCAGTATGTGCTGAGCAATCTGGACGTTGAGAACATGTCCGACGAGATGCGCACGAAACTGCAGAATTTATAAGGAAAGGATCATATATGGCAAACAGAAAGAAAAAGGACGAAGCGCTTGCCGCTGTGCAGGCGCAGACGGAGGGCAGCGGTCGGCCTGCCGTGCAGAGCGGCTATTCGGCGGCAGGACTGGACAGCCGCTCGGAGGTGGAAAACGCGCTGGCAAATTCCAGCTACAAGCCCAGCCAGACCGTGACGGATGCCGCAGATGCGCTGAAGGAGTGGCAGGCAAACCGCCCGGGCGATTATCAGAGCAGCTATCAGGAGCGGATCGACCAGCTTTTGAACCAGCTGCTGCAGCGTGAGAGCTTCCAGTACAGCTACACCAAGGATCCGCTCTACCGCCAGTACGAGCAGAACTATTTGCAGAACGCCCACAACGCCAGCGCAGATGCTGCGGCGCAGGCTGCAGCCCTGACCGGCGGTTATGGCTCCAGCTATGCCACGAGCGCCGCCCAGCAGGCGTATCAGCAGCAGATCGGTGCGCTGAGCAGCGCCATCCCCACGCTGTACAGTCTGGCACTGGATACGTATACCAGCGGCGGCAACGAGCTGGTGAGCCAGCTGGATCAGCTGAACAACAGCGAACAGGATGCCCAGCAGCAGTACAACAACAAGCTCTCGGACTACTACACCCAGCTGCAGCAGAAGGGCGAAGCATACAACAACGCCTATGCGCAGGACTACGGGCAGTATCAGGATTATCTGAGCCAGCTGGGCACCCTGCACGATTATTACTCCGCGCAGGAACAGCAGCAGGCAGCACGCCGCCAGCAGGTGTTCAACAATGTGATGACCGTGCTGGGTGTGCTGGGCGATGCGGTGCAGATCGTTCTCAGCGGCACCACGGGCGTTGGCTCCATGCTGAGCGGCCTGCTGAATACCGGCTATAACATCTACTCCGGCAACCGTCAGTACGAGGCAGACCGTGCGGACACTCAGTGGAACCAGCAGCTGCAGGAGCGTCAGTATCAGGACAGCCTGAACCAGCAGCGCTACGAGAACGAGACGAGCGAGCGAGAGTATCAGGACAAACTCAACCAGCAGAAATTCAACAACGATGTCACAAGCCAGAAGCTGAACATCGCACTGGGCGAGTGGAACCTGAAAAAGTCCAATGCAGCGCAGAAGGCAAGCCGCGCTGGCAGCACGGCGGCAGGCAGTAAGACTGGCGGCACTGGTACGGGCAGTACGTTCTCCGGTACAGCCAACCGCAGCACGGGCACTGCCACCCGTCTGGGCAGTGACACCTCCCGGAATGTGACGGTGCCCTACATGGCCATGCTGATGCGCAGCCAGGGCAAGAGCGATACCAGCATCAGCACCGCACTGCGGCAGGATGGCTATTCCAGCGCAGAGATCGCACAGATCCTGCAGCAGATGAAGCGCTGACCGTGCGGATGGATATCAAACAATAAAAAGCATGTGCAGAGCACACAGGAGCCGTTCCGGCCAGAGGTGTTCTGCACATGCTTTTTTAGCAGAAAATAATGGCGTGCTGTTCGAGCCCCACTGGGCACCCCGCCAAATAAAAAAATCCACCGATGCAGAGCATCAGCACAGCAGTTGCCTTGGTAGACATTTCTACTGATTGGGACCCGCAGGCTAACCAACAGCCCACTGGGCTGTTGGTTGCTCTGCCGCTGATGCGTCAGAGCCGCCTTGTTCGAGCCCCACTGGGCACGCCCACCAAATAAAAAATCCGCCGATGCAAAGCATCAGCGGATTTTTTGGTGGGGTG
>ERZ772820.2883-NODE-2883-length-11583-cov-40.563411_pt1 | contig 11583 bp, 11 predicted proteins | sample MGYA00511377_ERZ772820 | MGnify/ENA primary metagenome ERZ772820 (study PRJEB29015, sample SAMEA2737684) | human gut metagenome | biome: human gut; feature: human-associated habitat; material: faeces | place: China | collected 2012 ...
TGCATGTGTTAAGCACGCCGCCAGCGTTCGTCCTGAGCCAGGATCAAACTCTCTATAAATCGTATCAACACGGTGTTTCCACCGAGCTAATCTTTACAGAGCTATTTGTCATAGCTTAAAACTTTTTATACTTAGCTTCGCCGGTAATTGACTTAACCCGGCTCCACCAAGTCTTTTCAGTTGCGCTCTAAAGCCCGTTTTCACAAGCTCTCTCGCGCTCCCGTCTGGTGCTTTTCGTTTCGTTCGTTGTTTAATTTACAAGGTACACGTCCCACGCGGAACAGTCATTATCATAGCAGATATCTGGCATCTTGTCAACTACTAATTTTACTTATTTTTGACAATTTTCGTTGGCCGCTTGCCGGCTCTCTGCTGTTGTCCCCGCGGACAGCTTGGTTAGAATACCACAGCCTTCCAACAATTGCAACCCCTTTTTTACCTTTTCCCTCACCTTAGATAATACGGCTCCTGCGATAAGTACGGCTTATCACGGGAGCCGCGAAACGCGAAGGAAATACCTATATAAATAGAGCGTTTTCCGCCGGTCTGGCGTAGATCTCCTCCAACTCGTGCTGGTGGTAGAGATAACCGGGATCGTCGAAGTACTTCGCCCCAGAAGGACACCCCTTCACGCAGGCGCAGCACTTGATGCAGATCCCCTTGACCTGCGACACATCGGCAGGATCGATGCTGCCCATGGGACAGCGCGCCGCGCACAGTCCACAGCCGCCGCACAGCGCCATATCCGTCTGGGGCTTGACCTTCAGGATATTGATAGGCGCGCCGTGACGGTCGCGAGGGGTATAGTAGGGCCGGATCGGCTCCTCCCCCGCCACGGATACCGGGACGGCGGGCAGTGCGGCAAGACCCTCGAGCTTCTGCGCCGCACCACGGGCAAAATCGTCCATCTGCGTCAGATCCGCCGCGTTGGGACGCCCAGCGCCCAGTGTGCGGGAGAAGCTGTGTTCGCCCACGAAGGCGGCCGCCGCCACCGGCATAAAGCCGTTGGCGGTCAGGATATTCCGCAGCTCCATCAGGGAGTCGTCAAAATTCCGGTTTCCGAACAGCACCACAGGCACCGCCGGTGTGGCGGTGCCGCGGACCTTTCCGGTGAGATAGGGCAGCAGGACGTTGGGTACGCGCCCCGCGTAGGTAGGCACGCCCAGCACCACCAGATCCTCCGGGTCGAAGGACAGGTCATCCTGCCGCGCAGCAGGCAGCGTGAAGTCGAACACCTCCATCGGCGTGGAAAGCGCCGCAGACAGATCCGACGCAATGCGCCGGACCGTCTTTTCCGTTGTACCTGTACCGCTGAAATACACGGCCCATACCTTCTTCGGCTGCATGACAGTCCCTCCCTGCTCTCCTGAATCTATATAGTATATGGTCTTACAGCTTGAAATCGTCCTCGCTGAGACGGCTGGCGTCCAGCTTGGCCGGACGGGGCGGCACACGCTTCAGCGGATCGTACTTGAACGCGCCGCAGCGATTAGCGGCGGATACCACGCCCCGTTTGACGCACGCCACCTGCTCGTCGTTGATGCGGCTGCCCCGGGCGCAGTAGGCGCAGCGCGGGTCTATATCCTTGCGAAACAACATAGCGCACCTCACAGTGTATACAGCTGCACCGCGCCGTCGGCGGCGGTGGCGCTGATCTGGGTGATGGGGTTTTCAAAGCTGTCGATGATGCGGGCGGCCATAGGATCCTCCAGCTCCTTCTGGATCTGGCGGCGCAGATTGCGGGCGCCGTAGGTCATGGAGTAGGACTTCTCCACCAGATAGTCCACCAGTGCGTCGTCGTAGCGGAAGGTATATCCCTTGTCGCTGAGAGATGTGCGCAGCTCCTCCAGCATGATGCGGGCGATGCCGGTGAAATTTTCCTTCGTCAGGTGGTTGAAGCAGATGATCTCGTCCACGCGGTTGAGGAACTCCGGGCGCAGGAAGTCCTGCAGCGCCTTCATGGTGCGCTCCTTCCCCTGCTGGTCGGCGCTGCCGCCAAAGCCCACCGCACCGGCGGACTTATTGTCGGAGCCGGCGTTGCTGGTCATGACGATGACGGTGTTTTCAAAGTTCACCTTGCGGCCATGGGCGTCGGTGATCTGACCGTCGTCCAGAATTTGCAGCAGCACATTGAGCACGTCGGGGTGCGCCTTCTCGATCTCGTCGAACAGCACCACGGAATAGGGCTTGCGGCGGATCTTCTCCGTCAGCTGCCCCGCCTCGTCGTACCCCACATAGCCCGGCGGCGAGCCGACGATGCGGGAGACAGAGTGCTTCTCCATAAATTCGGACATATCCAGCCGGATCAGAGACTCCGGCGCGTTGAACAGGTCGTCCGCCAGCTGCTTGACCAGCTCCGTCTTGCCCACACCGGTGGGGCCGACGAAGATAAAGCTCACCGGCTTGTGCTTGGGCGAGATGCCCACCCGGTTGCGGCGGATGGCAGCGGACACGGCGGCAATGGCCTCGTCCTGCCCCACCACATGGGCGCGGAGGCGCTGGTCCAGCTCCGCCAGACGCTTGAACTCCTCCTCCTTGATCTTGCTGGCCGGGATCTTCGTCCACATCTCAATGACGCGGGCGATGTTCTCCATGGTCAGCTGCGGCGTACCCTTGGCACGGATGGTGTTCAGCTCATCGGTGACGCGCAGCTCCTGACTGCGCAGCTCCGCGATACGCGCATAGCGGTGATCCAGCTCCTCCTGCGTGAACTCCTGCCCCTCGGCAGGCTGGGCGGACATGAGATTTTCCCGCTCAAAGGTGAGATTCTCCAGCTCACGCTCCAGCTCCATACGGCGGTTGATGTCGGGGTCGTGGAGGTTCTTGTCGGAGCAGGCCTCGTCGATGAGGTCGATGGCCTTATCCGGCAGGTAGCGGTCGGTGATGTACCGTTCGGACAGCAGCACCGCCTGACGCAGCACCCCCTGAGGGATGGAGACGCCGTGGAACTGCTCGTAGTAATGGGCGATACCCTGCAAAATCTTCAGCGTATCCTCGATATTCGGCTCGTTGACGGTGACGGGCTGGAACCGGCGCTCCAGCGCGGTGTCCTTTTCAATGTGCTTGCGGTACTCGTTGAAGGTGGTGGCGCCGATGACCTGGATCTCGCCACGGCTCAGAGCGGGCTTGAGGATATTGGCGGCGTTCATGCTGCCCTCGGCATCGCCGGCGCCCACGATGTTGTGCACCTCGTCGATGACGAGGATGATGTTGCCCGCCTTGCGGATCTCCTCGATCAGCCCCTTCATGCGACTTTCAAACTGACCGCGGAACTGGGTACCCGCCACCAGCGCAGTGAGGTCGAGAAGATAGACCTCCTTCTGCCGCAGCTTAAAGGGCACATCGCCGGAGACGATGCGCTGCGCCAGACCCTCGGCGATGGCGGTCTTGCCCACGCCCGGCTCACCGATGAGGCAGGGATTGTTCTTCTGGCGGCGGTTCAGGATCTGCACCACGCGCTCGATCTCCTGCTCCCGGCCAATGACGGCGTCCAGCTTGCCGTCGCGGGCGCGCTGGCTCAGATTGATGCAGTAATTGTCCAGAAACTTGCGTTTCTGCTCCTTTTTGCGGCCGGCGGGCTGCGCTCCGGCATTGCCGCCGTTCTCGCGGGGCTGCTCCGCCGGCGGATTGCCGTTGTTGAACAGGCGGTTCAAAAACGGGAATGTGGCGGTCTTGCCGCTCTCCTCATCGTCCTCGTCCTCGCCGTCCGGCAGGTCGTTCATCTCCTCTGCGCCGCCGAAGGCCTGCATCATCTCGTTGTTGATGTTCTCCAGATCCTCCGGCGTAATGCCCATGCGCTTCATCATGTCCTCCACCTGGGGCAGACCCAGCTGGGCGGCGCATTTCAGGCACAGGCCCTCGTTGACCATCTCGTTCTTCTCGTTCATGCGGGAGATGAACACAACGGCCACATTCTTTTTGCATCGGGAACAAAGTGTAGGCTGCATGGTATTCCTCCATTATCCGTTGGGGTGATATCAGTATGGCCGTTGTCCGGCGCGGTCAAACCCGCCGGCGGCCGGGGTTTCACAGGGATGTAATAAGCTCCATGGGGCTATGCTCCGCGAAGAAGCGGAGGATGTAGGTCTGCCCGATCAGCTCCGGCGTGACGAGGATCTGGAACCGGCGCAGCAGCCAGACGGTGAAGAAAAGCAGCAGCGCCCCCTTCACCAGTCCCAGCACGCCGCCCAGTATGGCGTTGACGCCATGCACCACCGGCAGCTTCGTGAACAGGTGCAGCGGCGCCAGCAGCAGCCGCAGCACAAGCAGCAGCAGCAAAAACGACAGCAGATACACCACGGCGTAGGCCACCGAGTGCAGCACCGTGGATACCACGGCGTTGAGCAGCGTCTGCCCCATCTCCTGTGCCTTATCGGTGACGCTCTGCACCAGCTCATCCAGCACATCGCCGGAAAAGCCGAAAGCCTCCAAAAGTCCGGCGGCAGCCAGACTGGGGTCGTCCACGGCGACAGCCTGCCCGCTGAGCTTCTGCTGGATCTTCTCGGTCAGCACCGGCTCCAGCCATTTGGCGGCAGGCTCCGCCAGCTGCTGGGCCAGCCACGCCGCGCCCAGCAGCGCCACGATCACGATGGCCACGCGGGCAAGGCTCTGGACGAAGCCCTGACGGACGCCCAGCACCAGTGCCAGCAGCAGGATCGCCGCCATGAAGATATCCACAAAAATAGCCATAGTCCCCTCCTTCGCCGCTTACGGCAGATACAGGCTGGCGGCGGTAGAGCCCGCCAGCACAGCGGAACCGTCGGCACGCATCAGCACCTGACGCGCCTCGCTGACGGCGTCCAGACGGGCGCACTCCGTCAGTGTCTTGTCGTAGATGGTCATATGGTCGCTGAACAGGACGGCCACATAGCGCCCCGCCGCGGAGATGCTCAGTACCTCGCCGTCCACATCCAGTGCGGCCAGCGCGCTGCCGTCGCTGCCCACCGTGACGATACGGTGCTGCGTGCCGTTGCGGTAGCGGCCCAGCAGCAGCGCGGCATAGCCGTCGCCACCGCAGTCCACACGGCGCAGGTAGTCGCCGCCGTAGCTGTACGCGGCACAGACCTCGCCGTCATGATTCAAAAAGCAGAGCTGCTCCTCCATCACCGCGCAGAACCGATCCCCCATGGGAAACAGGTCGTAGATCAGGCTGCCCGTCAGCGCGCTGGTGGTCAGCGCCGCCTCGCTGTTGATGCGGTAGAACACCACATAGCTGGTAAAGACGCCGCTGCTCTGTCCCATGGTGACGGCAGCCAGCGTGCGGCTGTCGGCGGACAGGGCGGCGGTCATGATAAAGCGATCCGCCGAGCGGTAGGCAAACACCGGCTGGCCGGAGGCGTCATAGACCCGGACGGCTGCCTTGCAGCCGCTTTCGTTGCTGGTCACAGTGAGATAGCCGCTGCCGTTCAAGGCGACAGACAGGATCTCGCCGGTGGTATCCACCTGACAGACCAGTCCCTTGGCAGACAGGACGTAGATCGTCTTGCCGCCCACGTCATAGGCGGCGGCCCGGTCTGCGCTGCGAACCAGCGTAGGCGTCTGGAACTTCACCGCCTGCTCGTAGACGCTCTTGCCCGCCTCGTCCAGCACCGAGATCTGATGCATGGAGACGGTGGCAAGGCTGCCCTCCAGCGAGGCGAAGCTGCCGGACTGGTCGCTGGCGTAGCGGTACAGCTGGGCGCAGCCGTTCTCGTCCTTCTGCGCCTTGGCGTACAGCACCCGGCGGCGCAGACCGTCGAATTCGCCCCGGTCATACAGGATGGACAGCACCACGGCGATCATCGCCAGCAGCGCCACCAGTGTCAGCCAGAGAAAACGCTTTTTACTTTTCTTCGCCACACGGCGGGGCGGCTCCTCCTGCGGGTTGCCGCGGTCGAATGCCATCTTATCCATTGAGTCGTTCGTCCTCGTACCATACGCGGGTGAGATACAGGCCGCCGGGAGGCGCCGTGGGGCCTGCCAGCGTGCGGTTGCCGGAATCCAGGATCACCGGGATATCCTCCGGCGCCAGCTTGCCCTCCGCCGCGTAGAGCACCGTGCCCGTAATGGCACGTACCATATTATACAGAAAACCGTTGGCGCAGACCTTCAACTCCAGCAGCTCCCCGTTGCGGGTGACGCGGCAGTAGTGGATGGTACGCACCGTGCTGCGGACATTGGTGCCTACGCTCCGCACGGCGGCAAAGTCGTGGGTACCCTCAAACATCCGGGCGGCGCGGTCCATCACCGCCTCGTCCAGCCGCTTGGGGTAGAAATAGGCTCTGTCCACATAGAAGGGATTTTTGATGCGGGAGTTATAGATGCGGTAGGTGTACTCCTTTTTGATGCAGGAGCCGATGGCGTTGAAATCCTCCGCCACCTCATACGCCGCCTTGACCACGATATCCTCCGGAATGTGGGTGTTGGCGGCAAAGGGCAGTCTGTCCACCGGGATGTGAGAGCTTGTCCGGAAATTGGCCACATAGTGCTCGGCGTGGACGCCGGCGTCGGTGCGGCCGCAGCCGGTGACCTTGATGGGCTCGCCGCAGACCATGCTCAGCCCGCGCTCCAGCGTCTGGGCCACGGAGGTCTCCGTCTTCTGCACCTGCCAGCCGTGGTAGGCGGCGCCGTTGTACATTAAGATCAGGGCGATATTACGCAATGCGCCGCCTCCTTTCTATGTCAGAATCCGAATTTTTTCAGGGTGATGACGCCGGCGGTCAGCACCACGAACAGCGCAAGCGACAGCCAGTCCGCCCGCCGGAAGCGCAGGACGCGCAGGGCGGTGCGACCCTCGCCGCCGTGGTAGCAGCGGCACTCCATGGCGGTGGCCAGCTCGTCGGCGCGGCGGAACGCGCTGATGAACAGCGGCACCAGAATGGGTACCAGCGCCTTGGCGCGCTGGAAGATGTTGCCCGACTCGAAATCCGCGCCGCGGGCCTTCTGGGCGGACATGATCTTGTCCGTCTCCTCGATGAGCGTGGGGATAAAGCGCAGGGCGATGGACATCATCATGGCCAGCTCATGCACCGGGAACCGTAGCTTTTTCAGGGGAGAGAGCAGGTGCTCCAGTCCGTCGGTCAGGGCGATGGGGCTGGTGGTGTAGGTCATGAGGAACGTACCCATGATGAGCATGACGATGCGCAGCACCATCTGCACGGCGGCAATGATGCCCTCCCATGTGATGTGGCGCACCAGCCACACGTCCGCCACCGGCGTACCGTTGGTAAAGAACATATTCATGACGGCGGTGAAGGCCACGATGAAATAGACCGGCTTCAACCCCCTTGTCAGCGCCTTCCACTCCACGCGTGAGATGAGGATGCACACCGCCAGCACAGCGATCATGATGCCGTAGGTCAGGGGGCCTTTTGCATTGAACAGCGCTACGATGTATAAGATGACGCACAGCAGCTTTGTCCGGGGATCCAGCTTGTGGATGAGGGTGTCGCCGGGGAAATACTGACCCAGCGTGATATCCTTCAGCATACGTCAGCGCCCCCTTTCAACCGGAGCAGCGCCTCGCGCAGCGCCTCCACGGTGTAGACCGCCGTGTCCACCGGCAGCCCCCGCTGTCGCAGAGCCAGCGCCACCTTGGTCACCTGCGGGATATCCAGTCCCACCTGCTCCAGCTCATGGGCGCGGGCGAACACCTGACGGGGCGCGCCCTCCATGAGCACATGGCTGTCGGACAGCACCACGATGCGGTCCACGTTACAGGCGATCTCCTCCATGCTGTGGCTCACCAGCACCACGGAGGCGTGCTTCGCCCGGTGATAGTCCTGTATGCGTGCCAGAATATCGTCCCGGCCGCGGGGGTCAAGACCCGCCGTAGGCTCGTCCAGCACCAGCACCTTCGGCTCCATGGCGATAACGCCGGCAATGGCCACACGGCGCTTCTGTCCGCCGGACAGCTCAAAGGGGGACTTGTCCAGCATGGCCTCCGTCAGCCCCACGAAGGCGGCGGCGGAACGGACGCGGCGGTCGATATCCTCCTCGTCCAGTCCCATGTTCTTTGGGCCGAAGGCGATGTCCTTATACACCGTCTCCTCAAACAGCTGGTATTCCGGGTACTGGAACACCAGTCCCACCTGAAACCGCACATCCCGGATCTTCTTGGGCTCCGCCCAGATATCCTTGCCCTGTAACAGGATGCGGCCCGACGTGGGCTTGAGCAGTCCGTTGAGATGCTGGATCAGAGTGGACTTGCCGGAGCCGGTGTGGCCGATGATGCCGAGGAATTCACCGTCCATCACGGACAGGTTCATATCCTCCACGGCGCTGCGCTGAAACGGCGTACCCGCCGAATAGGTGTGAGTCAAATGCTCTATCTGTAAGATCGGTTCCAAGGTTACTTCCCTTCCGCCCCGCCCAATGCGCGGCAAATGGTATCGGCACACTGGTCCACCGTCAGGCTGTCCAGCGTTACGGGCAGACCCGCCTGCCCCAGTTCGTATAAAAGCTCCACCGTGTCCGGCGCGGCAAGGCCGAAGCCGTGCAGCTCCTCCACCCGCGCAAAGACCTGCCGGGGCGTACCGTCCATGACCACAACGCCGTCGTTCATGACGATGACGCGGTCGGCGTCCTCCGCCTCCGACATATGGTGGGTGATAAGCACCACGGTGATGCCCATCTCCCGGTTCAGGCGGTGGACGGTGTCCAGCACCTCCCGCCGACCGGCGGGATCCAGCATGGCGGTGGCCTCATCCAGCACGATGCACTCCGGCTCCATGGCGATGACGCCGGCGATAGCCACACGCTGCTTCTGTCCGCCGGACAGCAGGTGGGGCGCGTGGCAGGCGAATTTCTCCATACCTACGGCGGCCAGCGCGTCATCCACCCGGCGGCGTATCTCCGCCGTGGGAACGCCCAGATTCTCCGGCCCGAAGGCCACGTCCTCCTCCACCACGTTGGCGACGATCTGGTTATCCGGGTTCTGGAACACCATGCCGGTGCGCCGCCGGATCTCCAGCAGCAGTGACTCGTCACGGGTGTCCATCCCCTCCACATACACGGCGCCGCCGCCGGGCAGCAGCACCGCGTTCATATGCTTGGCAAGGGTGGATTTGCCGGAACCGTTGTGGCCCAGCACCACCACGAAGCTGCCCTTCTCTATCTCTACGGATACGCCGTTGAGGGCAGGGGGATTCGTCTCTCCCTCCGGCGCGGGGTAGGTGAAGGTCAGGTCTTTTGTTTCGATCATGGTCGACATTGCGTTATATCTCCGTTCTTGGTCAGTCGGCGCACCAACGCCCCGTGGCGCCGCAGGGCAGCGCCATGCCGGAATCGGTGCAGGGCAGCCCCAGCTCGTCCCACGTCACGTGGCCGCCGAATCTGCGCCCTACCAGCATTTGCAGGATATATCCCAGCACCGAGGGGGCAAGCCCCGTCGTGTAGCTGTTGAGGATGACGAACAGGGGGTTGTCCGACAGCACCTGCGCGCACAGCCGGACGAAGGGATACAGGTTCTCCTCCAGCTTCCAGACCTCCCCGGAGGGTCCGCGGCCGTAGCTGGGCGGATCCATGATGATGGCGTCATACGTCTTGCCCCGGCGGATCTCGCGCTCCACGAACTTGGCGCAGTCATCCACGATCCAGCGGATGGGCGCGTCGGCAAGGCCGCTGAGCCGTGCGTTGTCCTTGGCCCACGCCACCATGCCCTTGGCCGCGTCCACATGGCAGACGCTGGCGCCCGCCTTGGCGCACGCCACCGTGGCGCCGCCGGTGTAGGCGAACAGGTTCAGCACCCGGATGGGACGCCCCGCCGTGCGGATCTGCTCCATGGCGAAATCCCAGTTGGCGGCCTGCTCCGGAAACAATCCGGTGTGTTTGAAGTTCATGGGCTTGACCTGAAACGTCAGCTCCTTATAGTGGATGGGCCAGCTCTCCGGCAGCTTGCTCTTGTCCCAGTGTCCGCCGCCGGTGGAGGAGCGGGAGTACCGGGCGTTGGCGGTCTTCCACCGCCGGTCGCGGCGATCCGTCTCCCAGATGGCCTGCGGGTCGGGGCGCACCAATATCTGCTTATCCCAGCGCTCCAGCTTTTCACCTCCGCCGCAGTCCAGCAGCTCGTAATCCTGCCAATCCTTTGCGATCCACATAAAGGCCGTACCCCCGTGTTTTAGATAGTAAATCAGTTTATTATACAACGCGCCGCCGTAACCGTCAACCATGGAAAATCACAGCGCCCCTCCGTCTGTACGGAGGGGCGCTGCCGGTCATTTATCGGTCTTGTCGCCCTTTGCGAAGCCAGTGATGGCGTGCTTCATGCCGGCCAGACTCTTTTCCGCTGTCTTCAGGCTCTGTCCGGCGGCCTTCTTCAGCTCTGCCTTCACATCCACCGCCAGACGGCGGAATATCTCGGAGATGATCTTCTTGTCCTCCTCATCCGCGCCGTTGTACTGCTTCAGCAGCGCCGCGCCGCCCGCCAGTCCGCCGGCGCGCAGGTCGTCCAGCGTCCGGGCCTTACCGGACAGGCTCAGCACATCGAACAGGGCGTCGGAGAACTGCTCCCGCTCCTGCGGGGTCATGGAGCCGATCCACTGGCGCAACACGTCGTCGCTGAGCTTGCCCATCTGAGAGCGCTCTCCCAAGCGGATGAACCGCGCTCCCAGCACGTTCCATGACAGCGGCTCATGCTGCATGATGGAGCGGTTGCTGCTGTCGATAACGGCGTAATCCTCCGCGTGCTCCAGCAGGACGCCCACGATGGAGGATTCCGGCACATAGGTGTGGAGCTTATCCGCCACCCGGCGGTACGCCTCGGAGTCCACCATATCGTGGGAGAAGCCGGGGCCATCGTTGTTGTAGGCGGCCAGCAGCCGTCTCTTTTGCAGGTTTTCCGGGATATGGATGGCGGCCCACGCCGCCAGATTGCCGCCCTTGCTGTGACCGCCGATCCGCAGCTTGCATCTCCGGCAGGCGGCGGCCATCTCCACGGTGTAGGCGGCGGCGCGCTCCTGCGCCGGCACAGCGGAGAGGAAGCTCATGTTGAAGTCCTCCTTCCACCCCACCAGCGAGGTGTCAGTACCCATGAATGCCACGAACAGCGTATCGTCCGGCAGCAGGTAGGATACGGCGTCGAACTGCATCTCCTTCGCCTCGTCCCACTCATGGGTGAAGCCGAACATCCGCACATCGCGGAAGCGCTCCGTCTCCGCCGCCAGACGCATCAGTGGGATATACTCCAGCTCCGACAGGCCGCGCTGCTCGTCCTCCTCCGTCAGGCGGGCGGCTACCTCCGGCAGCGCCACGGCCTTGGCGGGGTCGGTGGTCTTCAGATCGTCAAACCGGCGAAAATTGATATAGGAGATGATGCACAGCACCAGATTGTCCACCTCGTTGAAGCCGTCCCGGCAGAAGGGCAGATCGCCCCGCCAGCGCAGATAGTCCATGACCGTTCCGTTTTTCTCCATATGTACCTCCTGCTGTAGATCCAGTGGGTCGGAATACCGGTATTGTAGCATAGTTTCCCCGGGGAGACAAGCAAAAAGGGACGGCCGAAGCCGTCCCTTTTCTGGTTATCTCAGCCCGGAGGCCACGTCATGTCGCGGCCGGCCAGCACATGGAAGTGCAGGTGCTTGACGGTCTGCCCCGCCTGATCGCCGC
>ERZ772820.2895-NODE-2895-length-11560-cov-3.899435_pt1 | contig 11560 bp, 9 predicted proteins | sample MGYA00511377_ERZ772820 | MGnify/ENA primary metagenome ERZ772820 (study PRJEB29015, sample SAMEA2737684) | human gut metagenome | biome: human gut; feature: human-associated habitat; material: faeces | place: China | collected 2012 ...
GGCTCAGCCCCTCAGGGGCACTGCCCCTGCCTGACGGGTCTCGTTGTAGTATCTGACGATGTCCCGGAGGAGCTGGAAGTGCTCGAAGTCCTGCGTGTAGACGATGTTGATCTCCCGCATCATGCTCAGGTTCTCGATGGGCAGCACCACGATCTTCTTCTTTTTCAGCTCGTCCATGCAGGCGCTCTTGGCCAGTACGGAAACGCCGAAGTCCCGGCGGATCAGATCCTTGATGGTGGCGATGTTGTCGATCTCCAGAACCACGTTGAAATCGTCGATGCTCAGGTTCTGGCTTTCCAGACTGGCCACGAAGAGGTTGCGGGTGCCGGAGTCCGGCAGACGGAGGATCATCTTCTCCTTCTGCAATTCGCCGATGGTCACCAAGCCCCGGTGGGCCAGCCGGTGCCCCGGAGAGACCGCCAGCACCAGACAGTCCGTGTCCAAAATCAGGTATTTCAGACTGGGGTCGTTGATCTTGCCCTCTACGATGGCGAAATCCAGCTCGTAATTCTTGAGCATGTCGTGCAGATTGCTTTGAGAATCCGTGATGATCTTGATGGTCACGCCGCTGCGGCTGTTCACGTACCGGGCCAGCGCTTCGGCAATGGCGTTGCTCTCCGCCGTGTGGGTGATGCCCACGGTCAGGGAGGTCAGCTGGCGCTTTTCACTGGTCAGATCCTTGCGCAGATTGTTGTAGAGGGACAGCATCCGCCGGGCGTACTTGATGACCATCTCGCCCTCGTGGGTCACGTGCAGCTCGTTGTTCGTCCGCTCAAAAATGCGCACGTTCAGTTCGCTCTCCAGCGAGCGGATGTGCTGGCTCACGGCGGGCTGGGTCAGGGATAGCTGTTCCGCCGCCCGGGTAAAGCTCCCTGTTTCCACGACCTTCATCAGGGAATGAAGCTTCGGATCGACCATCCCTTTCCCCGCCCTTTCTAAAAAAATTTTTTATGAATGATGATTATACCATAAACTTTAGGAATGCGCCAGCTTCATCCAGCGCCGACGCACAGGCTCCGCCGTGGCGGGCTTGTCGTCCAGCAGACCCTCCTGCCCCCGCAGAAAGGCGACGAACATCGCGATGGAGATGCAGCAGCAGATCACGTCGGTGATGGGGGTGGCCCAGACGACGCCGAAGATGGGCAGAAGCCGGTTGAGCAGGAACATCAGCGGAATGTCCAGCAGACCCTTGCGGAGGATGACCAGCACAAAGGAGCGCATTCCCTTGCCCACCGCCTGAAAGAAGGAGATCAGCGCATAGGCGCAGGCGGAGAAGGGCCCGCCCAAGCAGAGGATCCGCAGGAAGGCCGCGCCGTAGGTCACGGACTCGCTGCCGCCAGGGATGAACAGGCCGATCAGCTGGCGGCTGAACACCAGCGAGACGGTCATGCACAGGGCCGCCATGGCGATAGAGAGCGCCATGGATAGGGTAATGGAGGCCTTCATGCGCTTGTGATCGCCGGAGGCGTAGTTGTAGCCGATCAGGGGCAGCACGCCCTGCGACATACCGCGGACGATGCTGTGGGCCAGCATGTTGACCTTCTTGGCCACGCCCAGACCGGCCTGCAGGGCCGTGCCGGAAACGGCCATCAGCGCGTCCAGCACCGCGTAGGAAACGTTCTCGCACAGAGTCATCAGGCAGGCGGGCAGACCGGTGGTCAGCACATCGGCGGGGATCCTGCCGCGGAGGGACTTGCCCAGACGGAGGGGGCTCAGCCGCAGGATGGAGCGCTTGCCCTCCCTAAGCACCACCACGAGGAAGTACCCCAGCGCGATGACGTTGGACAGGGCCGTGGCGATGGCGGCGCCCAGCGTCTCATAGCCCCGGGGCAGGAGGACGAACATGAACAGGGGATCCAGCGCGATGTTCATCACGCCGCCCAACGCCACGCCGATGCTGGCCTGCAGGGAGCGGCCCTCGGAGCGAACCAGATGGGCCAGCAGCGCGTTCAGGGAGGTGGCCAGACCGCCGATGACCACGGTGCAGGTCAGATACTCCACCGCGTAGTCATGCACCAGCGGATTGGAACCGCCCAGCAGGTCTACAAAGGGCCCGGCGAAGAGCCACGCGCCCAGCGAATACAGCGCCGTCAGCGCTGCGCAGCCCCAGAAGGCGAAGGAGGCCGTATCCTTGGCCCGCTGCAGGTCCCGCGCGCCCAGCGCCCGGGAGATGACGCTGGCTCCGCCCACGCCGAACAGGTTGGAGATGGCCTGCAGGAACATAAATGCGGGCATACAGACCGTGGCGGCAGTGATCATGGCGTCGCTGCCGGTCAGGCCAATAAAGAACGTATCGGCCATGTTGTACAAAACCAGAATGATCTGGCCGACCACCGTGGGCACGGCCAGCTTGAAGATCGCCTCCAGCACAGGCACGTCTTCAAACAACGTCTTTTCTCTTTCCTTCATAACCGGGGTCCCTCCGTTTCTAAAAAAATCAGCGGCGGCCGCGCAAATATGCCGCAGCCGCCGCAGAAGCGTCCGTGCCGTCCGTCTATGCGACGGAACGACGTCTTCGCCTCTGCTGCCGGGACAAGTTCATCTGCGATTTGGAAAAAGATGGTTTGCTATTCATCCCGGCACGTCCTTTCCTGTGGTTTTTGGAGAAGCCTTTCATGGCCGTTCCCCTTGGGATAGGCATATTATATGGGCCTTTCTCCAAAATATCCAATAATCATTCCGTATTTATCGATAAGAAATGCTTATGAAGAGGAATGGACAAAAGAACAAAAGCGTCTCCGCGCACTGCGGAAACGCCGGGTTCATGGGCTTTGAAGTCCCTTCTGTGAAAGTTTTATCAATCTTTTGCCAAAATGGACGCAAACAAACCTTAATGACCCCAAAAGTTTTCTTATCCGAGGCCCCAAAGGCATTCTGCGATTCAGGCGCGTCCCTTTCCGAAAAAAGCCGTTTTCCGCCCAATGAAAGCAGAAAATGGCATGAGCTTATTTCCGTTCATTCATCCTGCCCACAGTGCAGGTTCCATTCTTCTTCCTCGCAGGCCAGCGGCAGCAGCACCGTGACGGCAGTGCCCTCGCCCAGCCGGGACTCGATACGCAGCTCTGCCGCGCTGCCGTAGATCAGCCGCAGCCGATCACGGACGTTTCGCATCCCGATGCCCGTAGACTTGCGGCCCTGCTGTTCGCTTTCCTCCGCCGAACCATTCAGAATACGCTCCACCCGCTCCGAAGACATTCCCTCGCCGTTGTCCTTCACGCAGATTACCAGCCGGTCGCCCTCGTCCCGAGCAGAGATATCCACCACAGCGTGATCGGTGCGCACGCCGTGAACCAGAGCGTTTTCCAGCACGGGCTGCAATATCATGGTGGGGATCAGGGCAAAGGCCGCGCCGGTGGTGCAGTGAAAGGGCGTTTCCAAATTTTCGCCGTAGATATGCCGGTAAATATAGGCATACTGCTTCAGACTGTCGAACTCCCGCTTGACGGGAATAAAGCGTTTCTGCATATTGCCGGTGTTCTGTCGGAAAAAAGACGAAATATGCTGCACAACTTCGCAGATCTCCGCGTTGCCGTCGATCTTGGCCAGAGCGTTGACCATTTCCATGGCGTTGTAGATGAAATGAGGATTGATCTGGGATTGCAACGAGCGATACTTGTATTCCAACATTTCATACTCCGCCCGGTTCTTGCGGGTCTCCTCCTCCCGCACCTGCGCCAGCAGCCGCTGCTGATGCTCCAGCATTCTGTTGAAGTGGCTGGCCAGTTTGCCTGTTTCATCGCGGCTGACCACCGGTACCCGAAGCTCCAGATTTCCGGCGGCCGCCTCGTCCACCGAACTCACCAGCAGATGGATCTGCCGAGTCATGCGGTCGGTGACCATCAGTACTACCAGCGAACCCAGCACCGCGCCGACCAGGCCGGTCAGGATGCCGGTCAGCGCCGCCGTACGCCGCACCTGCCGCAGGATGGATTCCGGCAGCAGGCCCACCGCCGTCCAGTCGCCCTGCTTCTGGATGGAAACATAGTATTTCTCCCCGGCGGAAAGCTCCGCCGCGCCGGTTCGAGCCGCTTCCTCCGCGGCCCGTGCTATGCCTTCTCCCGCAGCGCCGCTGACGGTCAGGGTCTGGCCGTCGGCCGATAAAAACGCCACGGCGCAGTGCAGGTTGTCGTTGTAGGTGCCCAGACTGCCCAGTTCTTCCTGCTTCACCCGGGCCACCAGCTTGCCCATATGACGAAAGGGCGCGGGGTTGTACACATCCCGGATCAGATAGACCTGCCCGGTCTCCGATGTGCGCCACTGGCTGCGGCCATAGGCCGTGCCCCGCAGCTCCTCCCGCTCCATCAGCGCCGCCGCCTCCTGACGGAACCCTGCGGAGGCATAGGAAGTGGTGAAGCTGTTTCCCCGATCCAGCCGCAGATACACCGCGTCATAGCCGGACTGGGTGGTGATGGTCTGATTCAGGGCATACAAAAGAGACTGGGTAGCATGGTAATACCCGGCGGAATCGGCGGTCATATCCCGCATGGCGTACAGCTGGGCGCTCAGGCCAGTGGAATTGACCTGATTGTTCAGCTGCCGGGCCACCGCCTCGGTCTGGTTGATGAAATTGATGAGCACCTGCTCGGTCAAAAGCTCCAGATGGGCCTTTTGATCTTCCAGCATCTGCCGGGTCGCGTTGTACGTCAGCCCCAGCGACACCATGCCCGTAGCCAGCAGAATGACCACGCACCAGATCAGGATCAGCTTGACCCGGTAACTGAAGACGCCGATTTTTTTCATAGCTTGGCCTTTCGGTTGCGATATTCGGTGGGTGTCATGTGCTCGATGCGCTTAAAGGCATTGTAGAAGGAAATATAGTTGCCGTACCCCACCGCCCTGGCTACTTCCTCCACCAGGATCCGGGGGTCAGCCAGCATGGAACGGGCCACGTTCATACGCGCTTCCAGCATATGCTCGTGAAAGGTCACGCCGGTCTCCTTGCGGATCAGGGCGGAGAGATAGTTGGCGCTGACGCACAGCTTATCCGCCACGTCGTTGAGCTGAATGCCCTCGATGGCGTGCAGATTGATATATTGCAGAGCATTGCGGGTCAAAAGGGATTGTTTGGGCATATCCATCCGCCGGAGGAAAGCCTCGTTCAGCTCCTTCAGGCACAGACGCACATCCTCCTCCGTGCTGACGAACCAGATGCCGCTCATCACCGCGTCCAGCTCCTCGTCTGCGCTCAGGCCGAACCGGCGGCGCAGGCCTGTAGTGTACAGAAACATCATAGCCCGCAAATTGCTGTACTGGCGGCCGCTCTGCTCGGCCAATGCCCGGGCCGCTTCCGCGGCAAAACCGTCCGTCAGCTCCGCCCTGGCGATCAGCTCATCGATCTGCCGCTGGGTGTCGGCGATATGCTCCTGCCCCACTGGGCCGTCGCCCTGATCCTCGTAGAAAACGCAGGCGCGGTTTCCCTTGCGCAGGGCCGCCTCCCACAGGGCGCGCCTGGCCTGCAGATAGGCCTGACGGATGGCGTGGCTGCTCTGCCCCAGCCCGCTGACGCCGATACGGACAGGGTTGACCAGCTCGTCAAAGAGGTCGCAGGCCAGTTCCGTGGCTTCCTCGTGCCAGCCCTTGCCGTCGTCCCCCCGGGGGACGAAGATCACCGCCAGATCGTATAGCAGCAGCGTGACCGTCCGCATCCGGCGACGGGCCAGTACCGCCTCCACCCGGTTGAGCACAGCCTGAGAAAAATAGCGCTCCTCCGTCTGCTGCAGCGCCATAATGTAGTAGGTGTGAAATTGCAGCCCCGCCCCGGCCAGCAGCTCATGAACGCCCTGTCCCCGCTGAGAATCATTGGTCAAAAGGGTCAGCAGCTGGGCGCACATTTTCAGGTTTTCGGCCTGTTCCAGCGCCACATCGTTTTCCATCTGGCGGCGGGTCACGGCTGCAGCCCGGCGGACGGTGCGCATGACTTCTTCATTGTCGATGGGCTTGAGCAAATAGTCGAACACGCCCAGCTTGATGGCCTGACTGGCGTACTGAAACTCATCGTAACCGGTAATGATGACAAAGCGGCAGTCCGGCACATCCTCCCGCACATCGGCGATCATATCCAGCCCGCTTTTCACCGGCATCCGAATATCCGTCAGCACGATATCCGGCTTCAGCTGGCGGATCATCACGCCGCCGCTTTCCCCGTCCCCCGCAGTGCCGGCCACTTCACACTTCATCACGTCCCAGTCGATGGTCTTCACCAGCGACAGCACCGTGGTAGGGTTATCCTCAACGATTACGACTTTCAGGCTCATAGCGGCTCCTTCCTTATGGGGGATGAACGAACGATCAAGATGGACTCATTATACCAAAAAGTGCCAGAAACGGCAATGAAAGCAGATTTTCCCCTTCACAAAAAACAGGGCGGGTCTTTCGGCCCGCCCCGCAGGGTACAGGAAGTACAGCGTTATCCCTTCACAGCGCCGGACATAATACCGGACACGATGAAGCGCTGGGTGCTCAGGTACAAAACCAGAATGGGCAGCATGGCCAGCATGAAGAAGGCGAAGGCCAGATTCAGTTCAGTCATGTTCTCACCGAAATAGATGATCTGGGCCAGCGGCAGCGTGCGGCTCTCGTCTGTGCGCAGCAGCACCACAGCGGTGGAATAGTCATTCCAGACGAACAGGGTGTTAAGCACCATCTGAGTAACATTGATGGGGGTCATCAGAGGGAAAATGATCTGCCAGAAGGTGCGGAATTTGCCGCAGCCGTCGATACCGGCGGCTTCTTCCAGATCCCGGGGGATGCCCTTTACGAAGCCGGTGATGGTCAGGACGCTGATGGAGACCTGAAAGCCGGTTCGGGCCAGAATGAAGCCCAGATTGGTGCTGACCAGTCCCAGATTATAGATATTCATATACAGAGGAAGCATGATGCACTGGAAGGGCACCAGAATGCCGCTGATGAACAGGGAATAGAGCACCTTATAGAACTTGGAATGGTTCCGAGCCAACACGTAGGAGGCCATGGAGGTGGTGAACAGCAGGATCAGCGTGCAGGGTACAGTGGTCAGGATGCTGTTTTTAAAACCGATCGCCACATACTTGTTTTCCCGGATCACACGGGCGTAATTTTCCAGCGTGGGGTGTTGGGGCCATGCCAGCCGGTTCAGGCTGATGTCCGAATGGGTCTTGATGGAATATAGAAAGCTGATATAGAAAGGAATCAGTACCACGACCACAACGGCCAAAATAAACAGCACCCGCAGGGTATTGCCCCAGAAGATCCGGGTGCGGCTGCGACCCGCCTGTTTGCCGAAGTTGGAGGTATTCTGCATCCGAACACCAAACTCCGCCATCAGAGCTCAACCTCCTTTTTGCGCAGGATGGTGGTGACCAGATTGGTCAGGATCACCAGCACCAGCGTCAGGATGATCGCGCCCGCCTGTCCCAGACCGGCACGGGAATTGCCGAAGATGTATTCATATACGAACACAGCGGTGGTTTTGGCCGTTTTCATGTTGATGACCATTTGAGAATAGTCGAAGCAGCGCAGGCCCCAGGAAAGCAGCAGCGTCACGTTGGAGGTGATGGCGGGCACGATCATGGGCAGGGTGATGTGGATAAATTCGTGGAACACATTCGCGCCTTCCACCCGGGCCGCCTCGTAGTATTCCAGCGAAATGGACTGCAGGGCGGCAATGTAAATGAGCATACAGTAGCCCATATCCCGCCAGATGGCGATGGCGGCCAGACCGTAAATGACCTGCGAGGAAATGCCCAGCGGGCTGGGCGCACCGGTCAGCGGGGAGAGCACGTCGGTGTAAACGTAGCTCCACACCTTGGTAGAGGCCACCAGTGACACCGTAAAGGGCATGAACAGCAGCGTGCGCATCACGTTATTGAAGGGGCCGGACTTCCATAGCAGCAGCGCCAGCGCCAGACCCAGCATATTCGCGCCGATGATATACACAATGGTAAACTGGAAGGTGTGCAAGAAGCTGTCCCGGAAGGACGCGCTTTTGAGCAGCTTCCCGTAGTTTTCAAAGCCGACGAAATTCCATTCCTTGGCGAAAATGGCCTTCTTATCGGTAAAGGACGTGGGGATAGACTGAAGAAAGGGGATCAGAACGACGAAAGCAAACAATGCGAAAGCAGGAAGCATGAATAGGATGTTTCCTCCGTGCTCCCGAACAGCAAATCGCGTCAGCCGGTGTTTGCGATCCAGCCGGGATGGATTGATGGCGGTCATAAATGATCAGCTCCTGCGGTAAAAATAGGATGTTTCTTTTGAAAAGCAGGTATGGGCAGGGCCGCCCGCGTGGACGCCGCAAGCGGCCCTGTTTTTGGAAAGGAAAGACTTGCTTAGTTCAGAGAAATGACCTCATCGAAGGCCGCCTGCAGATTGGCGATACAGTCTTCCACAGTCATAGAGCCGCCGGTGAGCACGCTCTCGGCGAAGGCGGTCAATTCGGTACGCCACGCGGTGGTGAAAGCGGAGGACAGGGGCTTGGTGAAGTCGCCGTAGTGGGCGATATTGCCGGAGGCCTTCACTTCGGCCATGGTCTGCACCATAGGCTGCAGCTTATCGCTGACAGCGCCGGAGCACAGAGGATTCTGGGACGCTTCGGACCAGGCGATGCCCTGGCTCATCCAGTATTCCATAAAAGCCAGCGCCATGTCTGCATTTTCTGCCTGCGGATTGACCATAAAGCTCTGATCCACCTGCACGTTCATCTTGGCGGATCCGTTATCGTCAATGGGAGCCACGAAGAAGCCAATCTCGAAATCGGGATTTTTGGCCAGCATATCGCCGATATTCCAGGATCCGTCATACCGCATGGCAGCGTTTCCGGCGGCGAACATTTCCAGCGCCATATCCTGCGTGTTGCTCATGTCGTCGGTGCGGGGAGCCACCAGACGGGCCTTCCAGTTTTCCAATGCTTCGGCGAAATAGGGGTAATCCGCGAACTTCTTTTCGCCGCTCATCAGCTTTTCAAACACGTCCTTGTCGCCGGCTTCCAGCGCGCGGGTCCAGACGGTGTTGCGGGCTTCGATGTCGCCGTAGACAGCATCAGCAAAGCTGCGCACGTAGGGGTCGATCCCGGCGGCGATCAGCTTATCCTGCAGCTCGTTGAGCTGGGTCAGGGTGGTGGGAACTTCCAGACCGTTCTGTTCGAAGATGGTCTTATTGTAGAAGATGCCCCAAGTCTTAAAGTCGATGGGGAAGCCGTAAATTTTTCCGTCGGCGGACACGTCGCCCAAATCGCCGGAGGGCAGATTCAGGCTCTTGATGACCTCGTTATCGCTCAGATCCATAACGAAGCCCTCCGTCACCAGATCCGGATACAGACCGGGGTTGCCCATGATGATGTTAGGCTGGTCACCGCTGGACAGGGCGGTGGACAGCTGGGGGAAGTAGTCGGTGCCCTGATTGTAGTAGATGTTATTAAACTTCACATTGGGATGAAGCTCGGTGAAGGCCGCCTCGATAGCGTTCAGACCGGCCTGCTTGGTCGTCTGCGCCATGTAATGGAACACGGTCAGGGTGATCTCGTCCTCTGCTGCAGCAAAGCTGCACACGGACAGCGCCAGCACTAGAGCCAGCAGGATAGCGAGCGTACGTTTCATGGGATGATCCTCCTTCTTTAATTGGATTCGATCACTGCGGAGCCATTGCGTCTCTTTCTCCGCTTTAGTAATATCAGTATACTCTAAACCCATATTCGAAGGAATATACGTCCTTTGATAATTTCTATCTTATTTTTACGATATGGTCGATAAAAATCCATAACAAACCCGTTTCGAGATGTCAACGTTCCCTGCCTGCATTTCTTTCCGCTGAATCCGCCCTTGCAATCCTTCGCCGCCCATGGTATACTATTTTTCGGTTCTGGAGCGGTATCGAAGTGGTCATAACGGGACTGACTCGAAATCAGTTGAGGTGCAAGCCTCCGTGGGTTCGAATCCCACCCGCTCCGCCAATACAGGGCTTTCCGTATGATACGGAAAGCCTCAGTCCTGTCAAAAAAGGTCGCAAAAAGTGGACGTGCAGGAGGCACTGCCTTCTGCCGGGGTTTTAGGGGCAGATTCCCTAAGCCTTGTGCAACAGCCCATTTCCCGCGAACCAGTGAAGCGCTGTTCGCGGACGCTGGCGGTCGATCATGGGTTTTTCGACAGTCTGAAGCCCTAACTCTCCGCCACAAAAAGCCTGTAATCACGCCGATTACAGGCTTTTTTATTTTTGCCCAAAGACAAAGTCTGCACGATTTTTGGTTTTCAAGGGAAAAAAATCAGCATTTCTTTCCTGCACTGATCGCCCCCAGCGGCTGCTAAAGTCGCCGCCCTCCGGTAGCGCAAGCCCTGTCTCCATCGCCTGTGCCGAGGTGATCTTGGACTTGTAATCCAAGTGGGCGTAGATATTGGCTGTGGTGGTAAAGTCGCTGTGACCCAGCCACTCCTGAATGTGCTTGAGGGGAACGCCGTTGGCCAGCAGCAAGCTGGCGCAGCTATGACGCAGATCGTGAAAGCGCATCCGGCGCAGGCCGTGGTCCTCCAAGAATTTTGGAAATGCCGAGGTCAAATAATTGGCCCGCATCCGCTCGCCCAGCTCGTCCACAAACCCAAAGCCGTCATACTCGTGATTGTAACAGTTACCGCAGACCTGTTTATTGAGTTTCTGCGCCTCTTTCACCTGCAAAAAGTATTCCCGGAAGCTGCCGATCAGCGGCAGGGTACGCAGACTGGACTTGGTCTTAGCGGACTGCTGTTCAATTTCCGTCTGCTTGCCATCAACAGTAATCGTCGTAACGGTTCGTATGACCGAAATCGTTCCACGCTCAAAGTCGATGGCGTCCCACTTCAGTCCCAACACTTCGCCCCGACGGAATCCGTAAAAAAGCGGCCACCAGCACCGGCAGCTCCAGCTTGGTTCCCCGGAGAGCTTCAAACATTTTCTGCATTTCCTCTGCCGAAAGGAAAACCGGCTGAAAGCTGTTTTTCTTTGGCCTATCCACCTTGTCCGCCACATTCTGCACCAGCATATCGGTCTTGACCGCATATTTCAGCGCCGAGTGGATAATCGCGTGATAGTGGATGACCGTATTCGGTTTTACCTTTCTGAGCATTTCAGAATAAAACATCTGCAAGTGTCTGGCTTCCAGCTCCCGCAAGGTTAGATTCCTTTGGTGGAAGTACGGCCCGATTGGCTTGTTGATCATTGCGGCGTAAGAACTGTATGTCGCCACAGCCAGCCGCCCCTTGGCAATCTCCAGCCATTCCAGCAGATAATCGGCAAACAGCATATCGCTGCTCAGGTCGCCTACCTCTTTGGGCGGCTCAAACTCCGCCCGAATCCTCGCCAGCTCCGCCTCCGCCTTGCGCTTGTTGCCCTTTTCGGGAAGCCCCAACGCGATCCATTTCGTTTTCCGCTGCCCTCCGGCGTTTCTATAATTCAGCACGGCGTAATACCTGCCGTTTTTCAAAGTCAGATGTCCTGCTACCAATTTCATTTCCTCCTGTCCTTTGTATTTGCAGAACAGAACTCCAAACCGACAGCATCAGTATACCATCGGTTTGGGGTTCTCTCTATTCTGCAAATTGTTTTATCGTAGCCGTAT
>ERZ772820.2903-NODE-2903-length-11532-cov-3.729285_pt1 | contig 11532 bp, 6 predicted proteins | sample MGYA00511377_ERZ772820 | MGnify/ENA primary metagenome ERZ772820 (study PRJEB29015, sample SAMEA2737684) | human gut metagenome | biome: human gut; feature: human-associated habitat; material: faeces | place: China | collected 2012 ...
CCAGTCCGGCAATACGTCCCTGCAAGGCATCGTCGATGGAAGCCACAGACACCCCTTCGATAGCTTTCGTATTGAACTTCTGCATGGCTCCGGAATATTCCCGTTCCGGTATGGCCAAACCGCCTCCTCCCACGAGTTTGGAGGCTTTTACAGTAACCTCCTTCATGACATTCTGGGATTCCAGTTTCACATCGAATTTGCGTTTGTTCCCTATGGACACAGTCAATTTCTTATACCCGACAAAAGAAAAATTCAAGGAGTTGTTGGGATTCTTGATTTTCAGAGAGAAGTTTCCGTTGAAGTCAGTCAAAGCCGAAGAATAAATACGGCCATTCTTGTCTTGTTCTATCACGGTCGCCCCGATAAACCCCTCGGGTTCGTCTTCTGCATATACCTTTCCGGTCACTATCACACCTCCATTTTGGGCAAGCAGTCCATTGTGACAGAAAAGCAATGCAAACCACAATAATATAGCATATACCTTATTCATAATCTTTTATTTAAAGTCTATTTTTGATAATTAATCGCATGGTCCACCAAATGCAATACGGCTTTTGACGAAGACAAGATTTGAGTGGCCAACGTATAGTCGTTGTTGTTCACGATATAGTCACGGGTCAATACATTATAATCCTCTTGATTCGATGTGATGACTTTGGCCTGCTGTGGACCTCCGCTCCCGTTTTCCGGCTCAAAAGTGATACTGCTGCCGTCACTGCTCGCTTTGACATACACAAAGATTCCCTTATCATCCCGCGCGGCCGTCGGATAAGCCTTGTCTTGGTAAGAAACTCCGCTCACCGGCAACATGCCGTCTATAAAATGGAAGCGCAGGAAATTCAACAAATAGCGTGTCCAATCTGCTTTCACATCCAAATCCGTCTGGGCACTGATTTCGTCCCACGTATGCAGGTCGGGGTCGTCACGGAAAGTCTCTTCCAACGCTGCACGCGTAGGCACCAGCACGGTATAGCGGAAATTATTAAAGGAAGTCACTACCGGTCCTATGCCGGACATCTTGCTGTTCTCTCCCTCGGAAGTCTCAAAAATCGGTTCTATATCTTTATAGTCTTCGTTATCGGCCAGGGACAAAAAGACATCGTCATTCCCGACCAACAAATCAAAAAATGCGCGATAATCTTCATTGACACTCATCGTATAATAGACCGACTTGAAAGGATCCTGCAATATCCGGTCTATAAAGAATGTACGGCCATTGTCCATCTCATAGCGTGCCTTTCTATTGTCCTTCTCTAAAGTAACAACCTCAGCTTCAGGCAATCCCATTTCCTGGTCACCTCCTCCTTGGACTTTCACCTGTTCGCCCGTTCCGGAAACCGCAAGCACGGAGCCGCCCTTTGTCAGCACATACGGCAAAGTACCCTCATCGATGAAACCGGAAAGAGGTTCATCTTCATTATCGGCCACCACGATATGCATGTCCAATATGTCTTGCAAGCGGTTAGCGACCTCTTCGGCCCCTTCCGTATCCAGGGCATCCGCCCCGACCGTCCGCAAAAGCGCGCCTTTCGAGCCGTCTTCGTTCGTATCATATACGTCTGCAACCACTTTTCCCATCTTCACATAAAAAGACCAGATTTCCCGCTTGTCAACTCCTTCATTCGCCCAAAGTGCCCATGTGATGGGATCCCGGTAATTCGCCATGGCATCGTCTGTCGGGACAAGCAAGTTATATTGGTTATCCATAGAACGCAGGTAAAGATGGTATTTCAGGTTGTTCACGTCATCCATATCATCGTTTTTAATGGCTGCAGACATGGTGGTTGTCGTGTCGGCCGTCAACACCGGACCGTACACAGCCTGATAATCCACGGGCGGATAGACTTTGTCCGTCATATACACGATACCGTTGCATGCGATGTATGCCTTTTGTACATCCTCCTCCTTTACAGACATCTCAAAACCGGCATTATCCGTCATGATATCCCAATTATGAGGCAAAGAAGTCAAGAAAGACAAACGCTGATGGTTTTGCAGGAAAACCGAAATCACATTCGTAGGCACCTCGTCCCAGTCTCCGTAAGAATCCCGTAAGAACTGTCCGCGCGACGACTCCCAATAATCTTCCATGGCCGCATCGGAAGGGACGAACATGACTCCCATGTCCGTATTCCCGCCATAAACATTATTCGACGGGTCGAAAGCCAACGTCCCGTAGCCCATAATATCCACTTTTTCATCCGGGTCGGAAGAAAAATCTGTTTGGTTAAAATAACGCTTTACAAACACGGAATCCTCGATACTCCCCGCCCCGTAATAAGCTTTCACGGCATCGTCCACACTCCCGTCATAATACGGATAAGCAAACTTTTCCATCAGACCGGCAAAAGTGTTCATCTCCGCCGTCGAATTGATAACTTCCGACATATTGGGAGCGGGAGCCACTACGTCGTCCGCAATATGCAAATAACCGTTCTTGCAGGTCACATCCTTCCGATTGGACTCCACATGAGCGTCATTCACATAAAATCCCTGAGTATCATAGGGCTTGTCCGTCTCTCCTTTCATGATTACCGCCCAATCGGCTTCTGTCAGGCCGGAAGTCGAAAAGAATTCCGGTGTCCAATATAATACCATTTTAGAACCGTTGTCAGCCAAATAAGCCCCCTTGCGCTCGCGAAAACGGTTCCAAAAAGCAGTCTTCGGCAACGCGGCCGGCTTCACAAAAGAAATACTGTCTAAATAAGAAGCAGACGTTGCACGCCTTAAAGCGATGCCTTCCCCAATCCCCTGGTCGTTTGAAGAAACATTAGCCAGCATGTGACTCAAGTAAGTCATATTCAGCATAGAGGAATTAAATAAATAACGCTTTTCCGAAGCGGACATATTGTGAATCAGTGTCGGCCCGTCGCCTGTAAGTCCCTTTGAAAGGAAGTAACGGGAAAAGGCCTCGTCATTAGCCGGAAACATGGTCTTACTCCCCGTAAGCCTCAAGGTCTCCTTATATCCTAAATCGTTCACCAACGCCAAATAGCAGTCAAACTGTCCGCTCGACTCCAAATATTCATAAATATTGGCACCCAACCAACTCGGTTCCTCATTATCATAAATATAGTCATCCTTGCATGAATTCAACAAAGGAAAGCCTAACACGATGTATAGGCACCACCTCACGACCTGCTTTACATTTCTTTCCGCATGCATCTGTTTAGTATTAGAGATTTATACTTTTTAATATTTCACACCGCCTACTTTTCTTCATTTCGGCAATACAAATTTAGCGGATATTTGGTCATTTGGAAATAGAAAGTTGCATCAAAATTTAAAAAATACAGTTCATAGCAACAACAATCACCCGTATTGGCCCCGTCATAACGCAAATAATACCGTATGAGCATTAAATGTTTCTCTTTTAGTTCTCATGAGTGTGTCATTTACACTTTGCAACAAAAGAGACAGAATCGTTTAACTCTTTTAACGATTCCGTCTCTTTTCATTTTCTTCCGCTCCGGCAAATATATGCGCCGTCTCCTTTATAATCCGCCAGGAAACGCCGGCCATCCACTTTTGATAAAAGCAGAATGGCGGCACTCAAACTTACCCGCCTCCGCGAGGAAGGCAAGCCGTTCGTTTACCGAACGCCCCAGTCCATTCATATCATAACGTCGGATTTTCCGGATTTGGGTAGACAAAAAGAAAGGTAAATTCGATTTATTTACAGCAAGAGAAGCCCGTCATGGAAGCGTTCCACGCATTTTTCAGCATGTTTTAAATACATATTTTAGGTATTTCAGCCTGTTTTTCCACCGTTTTTAAGTCCAAACGCGTTTCAATCTCAGCCGAACGAAAAATCGCTTGGCTGAAGAAACACTTTTTTTCTCCGCACATCATTCCGGCAACCTCTGTACATCGGCTGAAAAACGGCCTGAAAACGGGAAACGAACGTATCCTCCCGAGACGTTTTTTCTCTAGTTGGAACGTTTTCCCCGACAAAAACAAAATATCAGATTGACGGGAAAACATCGACATATACTTGCACTTCAACCGTCCGCATACAGTAAGACCTATCTTCCGACAGACTTCGTGACAGGTCAAATCCGCATATCGCTGACAATACGTTTCCGCCTCCCTACATGAGAATCGCATATTTCCGGAAATCTTCGGAAGAGGGGACGAATACCGAAATCTCGCGCACCGGACATTGACATTCTGACAAAATGAAAATCCGGCCCTTATGCCCCTGAAAGGACATAAGAACCGGACTTTTATAAAAAACGCTTTTAAGACCGTTCTACTTCGTCTTCGGCAAAGCCTCCTCCACGACTTTGGCCACTTGCCGGGCCAAGGCATCGAATCCGGCCTCTACAGGATGCGTGCCGTCTCCCCCGGCATAATATTCGGGATGGTCTGCCACAACGCCCCACAAGTCGTTGACCTCGATACCCTGCGACTTCACATATTCCGTCGCGATGGCATTACGGGCCTTCATACGCTCCGTGATTGGAGCAAAGTCCTTCATCCCTTCACCTTGCCGTACCGGCGTAATCGTGGCCCAAATCAGTTTGGCATCAGGCGCGTACTTCCTGATCAACGCCACATACTCCGGAAAGGCCTCCGCATACTCTTCCTCCGTATAATCGAAGCCATGCAAACCATTGTTGAAATGAATCACGTCGAAATGATTGTGCTTCAGTATGGCCGCCACTTCATCGAGCAAGGCAGGGTCGCCCACACTCTTCGAACCGGAAAGCCGCCCCACGTAGGCTTTGCCTTCCAACAACTTTTCGACTTTGGGGTGATACCCTCTCGTGATGGAATTGCCGAGCAACAGGACGTGAGGCTTGTCCGTCTGGTTGGCCCCCGTCAACCAGACATCGGACCATTCGATGTATTCGCGGGCAATATGTTCCTGTGCCCCGGCGGGAGCACAGAAACCTATAAAACCGAATAGAACGGCCGAAAAAAGTACTTCTCTCATGACGTCCCTACTTTTTTAAGAAACGGTATATCTTGGCGTCTTTTCCGGGTACGGTGTAAGAAAGGCCGTCCTTGCCGACCTTCACATCGTCTCCGCTCCACAATTCCTTGACAGAAGAGAAAGAAGACGGGGAAAGCCCCAAACGCTCCAAAGCCACCTTACCGGCAATCTGGTTGTCTTTATAATTCACAACAGACACATACAAATACTTTTCCGTATCCAAGACGAAACAGTTCTCCGCTCCGTCGCCCTTGTCGTTGTACTCACGATAGCCATACACCGGACGGGCCGAACGGCCGAAATCCGCCATTTCGTTTACGTCCTTGTTCATCAAAATCTTTTGGGCGCGTTCGCGGGAAAGTTTGGCATCCCCACGTCCGGACTTGTCCTCCAAGCTGTAATTGTCCGACACCAATACCATCCCCGACACGGCACCATTGGTGATACGGGCACGGTTCTCGCCTTCCGTTTCCTTATCGGCATCGTTTCCTACCAGCACGAGATGGTCCGGGTCGTTATATTGGTAGAACTCATTCGTCCACCAACCGCCCGACACGGCGTTCAGGCTGTATTCCGACTGTCCGATCTTGCCCCAAGTGTCGCAAGCGATACGGCGTGAGTTCCCGTACTGATAAGGGAATATCGGAGCGATTGAAAGGGCGATGAACATCGGTTCGCCTTTGTCCACCTCGCTGATGAAGTGGGAGAAACCTTCGTTATAAGCCTCCACAGCCGTGGTCACGTCCTTATTATAATAGGAGTCGGCCTGCACCATGCCGTTGCTGGTAAAGTCCACTTTCAAGTATTCAAACCCCTCTTTTTTCTTGTTCTGCACTTCACGGCTGATAAATTCTTTCGTTCCGGGATGCGTGGGGTCGAGGCAATACGCACCGTCCAGCTTGGCCGGTTTACCGTTCACCTTAATCACACATTCATACCCTGTATATTGACTTCCTTCGCAAATCTTCTGATACAACATTGCCTCGTTCCACCACAGACAGAAAGGCGTGACGTACGAGCCAGGCACCTGACCGTTCTTCTTCGCCACTTCCGTGAACTTGGTGCGTTGCTCGCTGTTCATGCCGTCCCAAGCATCGATACTCATGATGTTGATGCCTTGGCTGTTGCAAAATCCATTCGGTTTCAATGTCTCCTTGAAGTATTCGGAAACAGCCACGTCCACATCATAGCTGTTCTTGTCCGACATCACACCCCAGCTCTGCCAGCCAAAGGGTGTACCACGCTTCCATGTCTTACGCATGGGTTGCACCAAAGTATTGGCCCGGGCATACTCCTCCATTCCATTACGCCAATCAGCAAAAGCTCCGATGAACATCAATGCCGAACGCACCTCCGGTCCCCACACCTTCCCGTGCGGCAGCTCGTCGCGCGTTTCTTGGTTCGACACACCGGAGAACACCTTCAACGCTTCCACGCGACTGTCGCCCGAAGCTTTCACCTCCACCGCACTCTTCCAGCGGTTATGCTCCACCGAACCCAGCACGATGCCCCGGCGACTCTCTCCTGCGTAAAGCGCGGAAACCTCGTAAGAGGTCATATCGCCCGTCAAACGGTTCTTATGGTAACGTACGAAACCATCATTGTCGAAAGGCACTTTCAACATGCGGTTCGTCTGCGCCGGAGCGTACAGGTCGTAGGGCGTAGCCACCGCTACGGGCGCAAGGTAGTTGGAACGAAGGGAAGCATCCCCCTTCAATACGACATCCGTCAACACGTAATCCCGTCCCTCATATACGTAAAACTCTTGCGTAAGGGTCACGTCGTCGCCACTGGCAGGCGATGAGAAGACAAACGCATGGCACGTCCCCTTTCCAAAGGCATCGTTCACCGTCCGCTTTTGGTAGTCGGCCTCTGCGCACGAAGCCGAACTGATACGGAAACCGTCCTTACCATGGATGTCGTACGTAGCCTCCGGCACCGACCTCATGAATACGGGCCGGTAAGCCTTCCCGCCGTTATACTCCACATTGAATTGTTTTCCATTCTCTACGTACGTGATGCGCAAATCGCCCGCCTTGATGACCACATCTTCCGCCATAGCCGCCACAGCCGGGAACAGGCATGCGCACCACATTGTGCAAATCACTCCTTTCTTACTCATTTTCATATAATTATATCACAATCTTTTAATATACCAAAGTTTTGCAGACTTCTCTCGTTCCATCAGCATAGTGAATCCTCACCAGAGCCATACCGTTGAAATGTGGCAAGTCCAATTCCACTTGGGTACGACCTGACAAGTCCCTCGTACCGTTCAGACGTCCCTGCATATCATAGACCTCTATGCGATTCATATCTTTACCGGAATAAACCATCAAACGCTTTCCTCCGAGGGGTACGACTTTCGTTCGAGCCATTGCTTCATTTTCCATGTCTTTCACTCCACTGCCTCCCGTTTTCTTAAAGCGGTACACACGTACATCTTTCTCTGGAACACTATACGGTAAGCTCCCGTCCACTTTTACTAATTCATTCGTCCAAAGCTCACGCACTTCGGAAAAAGCATCGGAAGAAATATCCAGTAAATCCAACGGTATACTACCCGAAAGCTCATTTTCCTGATAATTAAACGCCGCTACGTACAGATATTTATCGTTATCGAACATGAAGAAGTTTTCCGCTCCGTCGTAATTTCCATTATATTCCTTATAACCATATACAGGTTTGAAAGAACGTCCCATATCCGCCATCTCGTTAATGTCTTTATTCATCATGACCGTCTGCGCCACTTCACGCGACCGTTCTGCCCAACCTCGACCAGAACGGTCATTCAAACTGAAATTATCAGCCACAAGCAACATGCCCGTCACAGCCCCGGTAGTGAAACGCGCACGGTTTTCACCAATCGTATTGTTCAACTGGTCACCAGTCCCTATAAGCACCAAATGGTCTGGGTCATTGTATTGGAAAAGACGATCGGTCCACCATCCGCCGGATATGGCATTCATACAATATTCCGAATGGCCGATAGACCCCCACGTGTCACAAGCGACACGCCTTGAATTAGCATACTGATAAGGGAAAAGCGGCGCGATAGAAAAGGCAGCAAACATTGCATATTTATCCATCTGACGCCGAATGTAGTCCATACCCTCGTTATAAGCCGCCACCGCTGTAGTTACTTCGGGATTATAATAAGAGTCTGCCTGTACAATACCACAGTTCACGAAGTCCATTTTCACGTATTTAAAACCGTATGTGGCCTGCGTACGCAAGAAATTTGCCATAGCACTCTTCGTATATGGATGTGTGGGGTCCATACAATAAGCACCATCATACCAAATGGGTTTACCATCCGCTTTGAGTACAACATCCCAGCGCGTCCACTTTGTCCCGTCGGCAGCTTGCCCTAAGATATCGTCCCAGTTAGGATTCTCTCCGCTCCACATGGAGAAAGGCGTACTGTAACAACCCACCACTTGGTTCTTCTCCTTGCATTGGTTTATAAAGTTCAAATGTTCAGTATTGCTCATGCCGTCCCCTGCGTCAAGGCTGAATACGATATTCCCTTGATTATTGCAAAAGCCGCCTGGAACCAGCACTTCATGATAATAATCTGAAATCTCCACATCGGTAGCGTATGAGTTTTTCTCGGCCAATACTCCCCAACTCTGCCAACCGAAAGGCGTGCCAAGCGTCCAGCTTTCCGTACGCGGTGCCACAAGATTGTTGGCATCTGCAAATGTCTCCATCCCTGTACGCCAATCATCGAAATAGCCAATCAGCATACGGGCAGAAGTAATCACTGGCCCGTTCACCTTACCATGAGGAATAACATCACGCGTTTCTGAAGTTGACGCGCCAGAATATACATGAAGTTCATTCACAGCCCCGTTATTCGACAAGTTGGCACTGACGGCACTTTTCCACAAATTATGGTCCACTGAGCCCAACACCAAACCTTCCCGACTGCTTCCTTCATACAGAACCGACACCTCGTATGAAGTGACTTCTCCACTCATCTTATATTTTCCATAACGTCCGAAACCGTCATTATCAAACGGCACTTTCAGCATCCGGTTTCCGTCATTGGACATATAAAGCGTATAAGCCGTTCCGACCGAGATCGGAGCCAAATAATTGCTTCGGATAGCAGCATCCCCTTCCAAGGAAAGGTCTGTCAACATATAGTCCTGTCCGGGATAAATATAAAAACGTTGTTTCATCGTCACCCCGTCACCATTCTCAGGAAGACTGAAAGTAAAAGTATAGCACTTGCCCGTTCCAAATTCATCATCCACTGCAGCCTCATCATAAGAGACCTCGGCAAAGGAAGCTGTGGTCACCTCACGCGCCTCCCCTTCGGTATTATCATAACGAGCGGCAGAAGCCGAATGATTCACTACGCACTTCCGTGCAGCACCCTCTTCATTCAGAGCATTAATACGAAAAGCTTTCTCACCTTCCATATAAGTGACTTTCCACATCCCGTCCGTCACGACGATATCGTCGGCTTGCACAGCCATCGGCACAGTCCATAAGGACAATATGAACATTTTCTTTGAAATACGTATCCAATCTATTTTCATTGCTATTCGTTTAAGAGTTAATTTTCCAAGCATTACATTCACAGTCACAAAGAGACTAAAAAAAACAGAGAAGCCGCAAGAATTACGGCGCAAAAAATAGAAAAAATGCTTCAGGCCGCTTCCTCAACGGGAAAAGCGGCCTGAAAAGGGAATTATTTTACTACTATTGTCTTCCGGAACACGATGTCGTCAGAGGCATGTCCGACTTGTATTTCAAATTCGCCCGGCTCTACCAGACGGTGCAAAGTCTCGTTGTAGAATGCCAATTCATCGATAGGCATCTCCAAACGTACTTCAACCTCACCGCCCGCCGGCACTTCCACTTTCTTGAAAGCCTTCAGTTGCTGAATGGGCATGACCACCGAACTGAATTTATCGCGTACGTATAATTGTACGACTTCCTTTCCGTCTCTCCGGCCGGTATTTTTCACTTTCAACGTCACACTCAGCTTGCCTTGGCCTGAAAATACCGTATCGCTCAGGTGCACATCGGTATATTCGAAGTCGGTATAACTCAAACCACGGCCGAAATTCCACAATGCGTAAGGCTTCTCGAAAATATAGTGGCCGTTTGGTTCCTCATAACTTCCACCTTGGTCGAACACTTGCTCGCGGTCGGAAGGATAATAATTATAATAACACGGCGTGTTACCCGTACTGCGAGGGAACGATACATTCAGACGTCCTGAGGGGTTCACTTTGCCCAACAAGACATCGGCCATGGCATTTCCCTGCTGTTCACCGCCATAGAACTGCAATACCACGGCATCGGCATGCTCTTTGGCCCAAGTCATAACCAAGGGTTTACCGGTAATGAGCACTACGACAACAGGCTTGCCGGTAGCCTTCACCGCCTTCAGCAGGTCCAACTGCTTGCCGGGCAAATCCAGCGAGGAGAGGTCGAATCCCTCGCCCGAAGTCACGTTCTTTCCTTTCGCGCCCCGACCCAGCCAAACACTACGCGTACCGACTGCCACAATGGCAATATCGCTTTTCCGAGCCAATTCCACTGCTGCGGCAATACCGTCATCCTTTTGACTCCACCAATCGCAACCGTCCAACTGATTTACCGACACATCCTTGCCGACGGCCTGTTTCAACCCGTCGAAAAGCGTAACACATTCACGATTGTCAAACTCCACCCAACCGTAATCACCTGCCACGCCGTAATTACTATTCGGTCCTAACACGGCAATGGATTTGTATTTTTTCAGGTCGAGCGGCAAAATATCATTCTTATTCTCCAAAAGCACGATGCTTTCGTCTGCCACCTTTTTGGCCAATGCCACGTGCGCCTTGCTGCGCACCACCTTGTCCACTTTATCCGGGTCGCCGTAAGGGTCATCGAAAACACCAAGGCGGAACTTGGCAGCCAGCACGCGGCGACAAGCGCGGTCTACGTACGCTTCATCCAATATGCCTTTGTTCACTTGGTCTTCCAATGTCTGATAAGCCCAGTCGTACACATCCATATCTATACCTGCTATCAAAGCCTTACGGGCAGCCTCCTCCGAAGTCTCTACAGCAAAATGGAACGACTTCAGGCGGTCTACCGAGCCCCAATCGGAATATACAAAGCCTTTGAAACCTAATTCCCCACGCAACAAGTCGGTCATGAAATGGGCTGAATGTGCCACGGGTATCCCGTCGTATGCACTATAACATCCCATGATGGACACCGGACCGGCATTCTGGATGACTTTGGCAAACGGATAGGCATAAAGGTTACGCAACTCGCGCTCACCTCCCGGCACGGAGGCACAGTTCAATCCGCCCGTAGGCGTACCGTGTGCCACGAAATGCTTCGGCATGGCTCCTACACCCTCGGCCTGCGAACCACGTACGAAAGCCGTTCCCATCTCACCGATTAGAAAAGGATCCTCTCCAAAGGTTTCCTCTACACGTCCCCAACGCAAATCCCGTGCGATGTCCAACACGGGACATTGCAACTGGCGAATACCGATGACATGGGATTCACGCCCGATGGCACGGGACATTTCTTCCACTAATTCCGGGTTAAACGTCGAGCCCTGTGCAATAGCC
>ERZ772820.2907-NODE-2907-length-11516-cov-42.965012_pt1 | contig 11516 bp, 10 predicted proteins | sample MGYA00511377_ERZ772820 | MGnify/ENA primary metagenome ERZ772820 (study PRJEB29015, sample SAMEA2737684) | human gut metagenome | biome: human gut; feature: human-associated habitat; material: faeces | place: China | collected 2012 ...
TGTGGGTCCACTCCTCCAGAATTTCGCCCAGATGCAGCATGAACATGACAGAGCCGGCGGTGGCAAAATCGCCCCGTGCCATGGACACGGTGACGGCGGTGGCATCCAGCACGGCGACGGACAGTTTGCCGTGCCACAGTGCCGAAAGCCCCTCCCGGATGTACTTTACGGAGCGGAACAGTGCCAACGCCGTGGTGATGGGTACAGGCAGGAACAGTTTGGAGATACACCGCCGCATGACGGCGGCCGCCAGCTTGTCCTCAAACTCCCGGTTCAGTGCCCGGGAGGTATGCTCCGGCACCAGCTCCATAGCCTCCGCCTTGGCGAAGGAGAAATGTGCCAGCGCAGAGATAATGTCCTCCCGTTTCCCGCCGTACACCACCACCGCGTCCTGCGTCCGGTCGTAGACTTTGACGGAGCGCACGCCGTCCACCGCCAGCAGATAGTACTCCAGCACATCCGCTTGGGATAAGCTCATCCGCCCGCAGCACAGGTGTACCCGCAGCCGCCCCGGTAAATCATGTAGGATCGTGCATTTCATGGATCACTCCGCCTTAGCGTCCTCCGCGGAAGCGTCCTCCACCACAGCGGCGGCCTCCGCCTCTGCGCGGCGCTCGTTGATGGCCTTGGCTTCTGCGTAGATGTCATCCGCGCCCTCCCGCACGGCGGTGACCGTTTTCATCACATCCTCCTTGGCACGCAGCGCGGCGGCGGTGGTGTGGGCGTAGACCTTCTTGGCATCCCTGCTGCCCAGCAGCTTGATACCCGCCGTGCCGAACAACACGCCTGCTGCAAATAAACCGACTTTCTTCATAATGATTATCCTCCTATGTAAGATGTGTGTATGTCAAACCGATGGCCGCGATGGCGGCATCGGAATGCACTTAATGCTTCTTCCCGAAGCGGAAAAAGCCTTTCTTTTCGTAGACTGCGGTGCTGATCTCCCCCGCCGTGTAGCCGGTGGCATCGATGGCGGCGCGGAGGGCGTTTTCGTCCAGCGGCGCTTGAGAGAGGATCACCGTCTCCCCCTTGGAATGGGAGGAGGAAACCTTCTCCACGGGAAACGCGGCGCGAATCGTATCGTTGATGTGGGCCTCGCACATGGAGCAGGCCATGCCGGAAACCTGAACTGTTGTTTGGATCATTTTCGTAGCTTCTTTCAAAATCATGGTTTTTTCAAAAAAAACACACTTAGCCACGTCACTGCAACGCCATCATTCCTTTCATTGTTAGATTCATCTAACCGACACGCGCAGCTGCGCGGTTAGAGTTGGCTAACCGACGTGCCTTGGAAAGGCCGCATCTCTGCGGCCTTCCGCTTATTCAAATAACTCCCTGCAAGCGCCGCACACCAGCGTTTCCAACACCTGCGGGTACAGTTCCCCAATCTGCTCCCGATGGGAAACAGTGAGAATCAGCCCCCGCACCGTGGCGGCAGCCAGGGAAGCTCCGCGCTTAGGCATAAGGCCATGCTTCTCCAACAGCTGGCAGATGTGTGTTTCTCCGTCGTGGTAATGGACGTTTTTCACATCCTCCGGCAGCCTTTGCAAAAGCAGCTTCGCATCGCTTTCGATGAAGATCATATCGCCGGTATCAGACAGCCGCCGGCAAACGGCAAGGACAGCCTTTGCCGCACGTTCCGACGGCGGCAAGCTGTCAGCTTCGCCCAGTGCTCGGTCGGCTACCCCATAAAGCTCGGTGTGAATGTTCTCCAAAACCGCGAAAAATAGCATCTCCTTGGATTCGTAGAATTTATAGAATGAGCCCTTCGCAATGCCGATCGCCTTCGTCAGCTGATCCACGGAGGTTTTCTTCATCCCCAGCGTGACAGCACAACGCCTCGTTTCCTTCAGCAACGCCTTGCGGAGCTGCTCGGTCTCGTAATCGGTAAAAGCCAAGCCCGCGCCTCCCCTTAAATATGACCGCTTTAGTTCTTTTGGTCACATTATACCGCGTTTCTTTCCGCTTTGCAAGAGGTGCGTGGAATTTTTATCGTCTATACAGAAAAATTCCCTGGCCTCGTCTTAAAGGCAAAAGCGGAGGAGGACAAACGCTTCCTCTACTATGCGGCGCAACCGGTCAGATCTGTGCCAGTGCCTGCTCCAGACGGCAATCAGGTCGTCGGCATCCTCAATGCCGATAGAAAGACGCACCTGACCGTCGCAGATCTTGGAAGCATATCTCCCCCCAGTGTCATGTCGAAGTGACTCCTGGACGGGGAGTGCCGGATAAGATAAGCATTGTCTGCTTGACAGGGGCGGCACATTTATCTGTCCGTTTTTCGGGACATGGTGTGTGTTATACTGTTTACATCATCATGAAATGAGGTGTTCATATGAAAGGAGCAATTCAGAAAACCCCACGATCCGACGGGCTGCTTCAGACACTGCTCACACATTCAACAGACCTTGCTGAGATAGAGAATTGCCTTAAGTTGAAAAAATGCTCCGGTGATGAGGTTTCCCGGGCAGGGTATGACTATGCAAATGAATGCTGGTCAGATTGTCTTGATTATTTTGACAAGTGCCCCGAGGAGGTTTGCTGTTCCGAGCCCGCTTTTATACCGAATATTCTCAGCAGCAATATGCCGCAGGTGTTTGATCTGCTTTTGAAATACGGTTTGGATCCGAATGCTGTTTGCGAGGGAGAAACCGTATTAAGCAGCGTCTCAAGTGTTTATAATGAATACATTGCAGCAGATACCCTGGCATTGCTCATGGAGCACGGCGGAAATCCAAGCCTTGTCGTTAGCGGAGAAAGCCTTTCTGATCGTATCGATTTCGATATCATGTTTGGTGCTTTTGAGCAGGAAAACAGAAGAATATACGATTCCATTGTTCATTGCTGGTTTGTCCTGCTTGGTTATAGGGCCAACACCTGCAGCGACAAATCATTGGATGTATTCACACGGCGCCGCTTAGAATGCCGCCTTCCTGCGTTCAAGCTCGAAGACTTAAAGCACCACCGAAATTACTATTATGGGCTTTCAAATGTACATAGTCGCGGAGAAAATTGGTCTTTGCACATCTTTGATAAAAGGACTCGTTGGGAAGTCGTCAGACTCTAATAACGCCTTTTCGTAACAAACTCGTGCATCCATGCCGCAAAAACATCGTGCCTTGACGGTGTTTCTGCTGCCTGCGCTCCCTCCCGTTTCGTGCGCGATCGCTGCAAAAGCCACCGGTTTCGTGAGGTACCGGCGGCTTTTGCTTTTTTACAGAAAACATTTGCATCAGACCGCGGAGAGGACTGCAAGGCGGCTTTTCTTCGACCCCCTTCGCCGAATATCTTGCGTTTTCTCTCACATTCATATATGATGTAAAGTGGTGGGAGGTACCCATTCGCGGACTGCCCCCTACGCATTTGGCGTATCCGCAAAGAGGAGGTGAACGGCATGGTGTGCGACGAGACCTTATACCGCCAGTACATAGACGGCGACGACGAGGGGCTGGACGCCCTGATGAAAAAATACGGCGACCCGCTGACCCTGTACATTGACGGCTACCTGCACGATGTCCACGAGGCCGAGGAGCTGATGCTGGACGTCTTTGCCTATCTGTTCACCAAAAAGCCCCGCATCCGGGACGGCGGCTTCAAGGCGTATCTATACAAGGCGGCACGGCACATGGCGCTGCGCCGCAAGAGCAGGCGGAAGTGCCTGTTCAGTCTGGACGAGTTGACCGACGAGCCGGACGGACAGCTGCTGGCGGAGGAGGTCATCCGGACGAAGGAGCGGGACCGCATCCTTCATTTCTGCATGGCAGAAATGAACCCGGACTATCGGGAGGTCCTGTATCTCACCTATTTTGAGGATATGAGCTACGCGCAGGCGGCGGAGGTCACAGGAAAGACGGTAAAGCAGATCACCAACATGGTGTATCGCGGGAAAGAGAGCCTGCGCAGGCTGCTGGAACGGGAGGGTATCACAAATGCGGAGTCATGAGGAGCGGGTGGCGGAGGCAAAGCGGCGGATCGCCGCAGGAGAGCAGGCGAACCGGCGGCAGCGCGACAGGCGCACCGTGGCACTGGCTGCGGCGGCGTGCCTTGCGCTGCTTGTAGGGGCGTCCCTCGCCATGCCCGGCATCGCCGCACGGATACAGATCAACGACTATGCCGGCTTTGAAACGGCCGCCGGTATCTTCCGGAGCAGCGCCGCCCTCGGCTATATCGTCATTGGGCTTTTTGCCTTTCTTCTCGGCGTGTGCGTGACGGTTTTGTGCTTCCGCCTCCGGCAGATGCACCGGGAGGACACGCGGGACACGGAAAGCGAGGGGCGGCATGGAGCTGATTGATAACCTGCTGCAATTCTTAGCCGCGTTCTCAGGCGCGGTGCTTTCGGGCATTGCCTACCGGAAAAGCCGCAGGCAGACTCATTTTCTGCTGCTGTTCTGCTTTTACGGCTGCTTTGCGCTGGGCGCCCTCTACTGGACGCTGTACCTGCTGCTGTTCGATACCACCCCCCGGGTCTTTTATGTGTCGGAGTTCGGCTGGGTGGCCAGCGTGATCTTCCTGCGGATCCTGCAGGCCACGCTGGCCAGCCCGGAGGAGCGCGCCTTCCGCTGCCGGGAGGCGTGGCTATCGCCGCTGGTCGGTGTACCGCTGCTGGTGTTCTACTGCACCTATGGCGACATCCTCTCCAACCTGATCTGGTGCGGCATGATGATCGTGCTGTCCTTCTGCGCCATCCGCGGGCTTGTTTACGCAGGCAGACAGACGGATACGGCGCGGCATATGCGGTACTTCCACATTGGGGTTCTGTGCTTTGTGGGCGCGGAATACCTGCTGTGGACGGTGGGCTGCTTCTGGCCCAACACCTCCCCGGCCAGCCCCGCCTTCTGGTGCGACATACTGCTGACGCTGGCCATTCTGGGGCTGCTGCCCGCCACGGGAAAGGCGGTGGCGGCATGACCTACATTGAGAACATTTTTCTCTGCATGGCGTCCCCTCTGCTGGTGGCCGCCCTGTGCATGGGCAGACGGCAGCTCCGCCTTTTCCTGTTCTGCATCGCCGGGATGGGGGTGTGCCTGCTCTCGGCCTACATCAACACCTTTCTCGCATCGGTGTGTCAGGCGGACGCCCTTGCCGCCACGGTGGAGATCGCGCCGGTGGTGGAGGAGGTCATGAAGCTGCTGCCGCTGGTGTTCTATCTTCTGGTATTTGAGCCGGAAGGGGATAAAATCAAGCCCGCCGCCATCACGGTCGCCCTTGCCTTTGCCACCTTTGAAAACGTCTGCTATCTCATCCAAAACGGCGCGGACCGCTTTTCCTTTATCTTTTTCCGCGGCTTCGGCACAGGAGCCATGCACGTCCTCTGTGGTCTGATCGTGGGCGGCGGGCTTGCATACACATGGCAGCGGGCGTGGCTGAAGGTGGCCGGCACCTGCGGGCTGCTGGGCGCGGCCATCACCCTTCACGCCACCTATAACCTGCTCATCGCCTACGGCGGTGCGGCGCAGTATATCGCCTATGCCCTGCCGGTGCTGCTGATCGCGGTGGGAAAGCCCTCCGTCTCCCTGTCTGCCCGGCGGGAATAATCAAATATTACTCCTTGAGAGCCGCTTTTTGGCGGCTCTCAAATTTTTTTGGAAAATTTTGCGATCAGGGTGAGAGTTTTCCCGATTTTTTGTACCTATATAAGTAAGAGGCTTTTTGAGCCGCCTTGTCGAGAAAAACAGAGAGGAGGTTGCAGACGATATGTACGATACCGCAAGACGGGTCGCCCTTGTCAAAAAACGGGTGCGTGACAACACCCGCCGGAGGCAGCGGCGCAGCGTCTACGGGCTGTCCGCCGCGTGTATGCTGCTGTTCGCGGCGCTGATACAGGCGGAGGGCATGGCCATTGAACGGGGACAGACCGCCGCGCAGGGTGCCTTTGGCGCCATGCTGCTGCGGGAGGACGCAGGCGGTTACGTGCTGGTGGGCGTTGCGGCCTTCGCGGCAGCCGTCGTGCTGGTGATCGCCTGTGTGCGGCTGCACGAGCGGGAGAAGCGAAGAAACCGCAGTAAGGAAATAGAGAAGGAGAATACACCATGAAAAAAGTACTATCCCTATTGCTGATACTATGCCTGTTCCTCAGCGCGCTGCCCACGCAGGCGCTGGCCTATGTGGGTGATATCCAGCCGGTAGGAAGCAACGCTGTGAAACAGACCACGCTGAGCAGCGGGTCGCTTGCGCTGCAAAACGACTATATCCGCGTGATCGCGCGGAAGGACGGCACACTGTCAACGGCTCCGGCGACGGAAAGCGCCGACCCCACGGACAGGCAGACGCCGTACTGCTACTTCGTTACCTATGCGGGCTACGGCTATAACAATAAGGCGACCTCGCATCCGGCAAGCCTGCGCCTGAAAAGCCTGACCTTTGTGAACAAGACGCCCAACGGCACGGCAAAGGCCATCAGGGCGGACTATGACCTGACGGTCAATCTGACCAAGCTCACCGTTAGCGGGACGACCTCCGTGTACCATGAGCTGGTGCAGCTTAAGGAGAACGAGTCGTCCGAGGGAAGCTGGGGCGTGATGGTATCCGTTGACAATATCCGGCTCAACGTGCAGGACAGCGAGGCGTTTTTTCAGACGATGAACACCGATGTGGACGTTTTCTGGGGCTATACCCTCAGCGGCTTTACCGCCATGGGGCATCCCAAGGCCGCGGACAGCCCCGCCCTCAAGATGGGCCGCACCGTTTATAATTATGATAAACAGACGGTGCTTTCCACCGAAAGCTCCGTCATCACCGGCAAGCTGGAAAATGTGTCCGCATATACGGGCTTCTCGCAGGGCCGCGACTGGTGCTACGACTACATCACCGAGGTCTATACGGACGGCTACACCTGGGCCAACCCCTTTGTGGGGCTGTCGGCATACTATAGCCACAATAAATCCAACACCATCAAGGTATATCTGCCGGACACGGTCAGCGTGACGCCGGCCAGCCGCCCCGCCGACACCCGGGTGGTGTGCGAGGACGGTTTGGGGCTTGTTTTCGGCAACGACGAGTCCTATCCGAGCTCCTCGCGCTTCCTCTGGGGCTTCCGCGATCTGGTGGTGAAGTCCTCGGAGGTGCCCACAGAGCCGGATAAGGTCGATCCCACCATTCAGGCCAAGCGGCTGGCGGTCTTTGCCAAGGGGAACGGCGTGGTGGTGGAGCCTGTGCCGAATAATACGGCGCTGTCGGTGCTGAAGATGTTACACGGCGCCTCCCCCATCGGCTTCATTAACGGTGACTACGAGAGCAAGAACGGCTCGAAATTCACCTTCACCGGTGGGGCGGCGCTGCTCTCCCCCTCCGTCACCGCCACATGGGGCAGAGGCGGGAGTCTGGTCATCCACCGGGATGGAACGGTGGAGCAGCGGGGCGTGCATCTGAGCGCGCCGTCCTTCAAGTTCTATCAGCCGAAGAGCGGCGCGGAGAGCAATTTGAAGATCAAGCTCACGAACAAGGGCTTCTCGTTTGACATCGATCCCGCCAAGAACGACGCCATCATCTTTGTGGACATCCCCTACGCCTCGGTGAAGCTGGAGCAGGCGACGGCGGACGCCGCGGGCAACCTGATCTTTGCCGGCAATATCGGCTTCCAGACCATCTTTAACGGCGCGGCCTTCTCGCTGGAAAAGCTGGGCTTCGGCTTGACAGAAAAGACGGTGGGTGGCCGGAAGACCTACGAGTTCAAGGTCAACGGCGTACACGCCAAGGGCAGCTTCGACACCGCGAAGCTGATGGCGCTGGAGCTTGCGAAGGTCGAGGGCGAGGTCAACACCTTCAAGGGTGAGGAGCGCTACGCCTTCGAGCTGGAGCTGAACGTCTTCGACCTCTTCGAGACAGAGGCCAAACTGGCGCTGGAGCGCAGCAAGAAGGACGGCTCGCTGATCCCCGACGAGCTGTGGTTCTTTGTGAAGTCCAGCCCCGGCATCCCCATCATCCCGCCCGTTCCCGTGGGACAGCTCAACGGCGGCGGCGCAGGCTTCAAGGATCTGGCGGCCACGGTGAACGGCGACTACTTTGCCATTCCGCCTATCAAGCTGCGGGGCGCGCTGGCGGGTACCTATCTGCACCTGATCGAGGCCCGGGGCGATGTGGTCATCGGCCCCAGTGAGATCTCTCTCAAGGCGTCGGACGTGGGCATCGTCGGTCTGGGCAAGAGCGGCCAGCTCATCGACAGCTTCGGCTATGCCCTCAAGCTCAATGGGCAGGAGCGCAGCTACAGGAATGATACCTATAAGGGCATCTACTTCTCCGGCTCGGAGGCGCTGAAGCTGAATCTGCCGAACAATACGATCAACGCCATCGTGCTGGATTCCTCCGTTGAGCTGGGCGCCTTCGGCGGCGTGAATGGCAGAAAGGATACCGTGTTCCTCGGCGTAGGCGCCAACGGCATCGTCAGGGGCCGGGTGCAGATCCCCAAGAACTTTCCTTTAATTGGCGGTTTTGGTGCGAATGTCGGGAACATCAACCTCATTATCGGCGGGCAGACCACCGCGCCCATCCGGGGCGTCAGCGTCAGCGAGGGCATGAAGCAGGCGTTCAAGAATGTGGACATCTACCTCGGCGCGATGGTCGGCGTGAACATCAGACTCTTTGATACGCGGGTGTGGGTGCTGCTCCCGAATGTCATCGATACCAACTTCAGAAGAGGCGGCGGCTGGGACATTGAGTTCCGCTGGATCAAGAGCCTGCCCACATGGAACTGGGCGGATCACGGCGTTGAGCCTCTCGTACAGTCCGTGTCCCTGGAGGATTCGGAAACCCGTCAGGCGATGCTTGCCGGGGAGCCCGCCATGCTTACAGGTCAGGGCGGCAGATCCTCTGCGGCAATCACCGTCACTGCCGGCCCGGGGGAGACACCGTATATCGTGCTGGCCTTTGACAACAACGTCACCGAGGCGGATATCCAGGCCGCCCTGTCGGTCACGCAGAACGGCGTCGATCTTCCCATCAACTGGCTGGCCGAGGACGGCGAGATGGATCCCGCCGCGGCCATCAACGCCACGAGCATCGGCGACATGAAGAAGTCGGAGGACGACGGCAAGGCGTACCGCTTGGCCGTCCTGCGGCTGAAGAGCGGCGGGACCTATTCCGTCGATGCAGGCGGGCTGACCTTCTCCGATGAGGAGGGCTTCAGCGTTGCGCCGTTTGAGGAGCTGGCTCTGTCCCAGAGCGGCTACACGCTGTCCGGCGCGGTGAAGTATCCCGCCGCAGAGACGACCTACGCACTGCGCACCTATCTGGGCAGTGCCAAGGGCGATGCGACCTACCTCGTGAGCGAGGATGCCGTGATCGATCCCAACAACATTTCCCTCCGCCTTCCCGACAGCGGCGCGCTGGTCCCCACCGGCGAGTACTATGTGACCTCGTTCCTGATGACGGAAAAGACCTTCACCCTTACGGACGGGTCGACAGAGACCGCGCTGATGCCCGTCGGCAGCCAGTGCTTTGATACGCCCATCTCCTATACCAACACCAACCAGCCCGACGCCCCTGCCAGTGTGGATCTGACCCCTGCGGGCAACGAGGTGATGCGGGCCAAGTGGAGCGCGGTGGACGGCGCCGACGGCTATCATGTGACGATCTACCAGCAGGATGGCGCCGATTGGGTCGATACCGGCTACGGCTACGACCTTGACAAGGACACCACCTCCCTCGACATGGCGCTGACCGTGGGCGGCAACGCCGTGCAGGTCTCGGAGTCGGGCGCGTCCTCTGTTCCCGCCGAAAATCTGTCCGCCGACAAGACCTACAAGATCGGCGTCCGCGCCTACAGAGTCATTGAAGGAGGAAAGTATTACAGCGCGGAGACGGAGTCCGGCGGCAAGTTCCTGCCGAAGTACACGCCGCTGCGCCTCACCCTCAATGTGAACGGCGTGGACTGTGAGGCGGATGACCACGGCGTCTACCACGCCTATGTAGGCGGCGACGCCAGTCTCCTCAACGTGACCTGCGCGGAGGCCGATAGCAGCATCCAGGTCACGCGGATGGATACCAATGCGCCCCTCACGCCAGATGCGTGGGGCGGCTTCCCCCTTCCCGCGTTCACGGGAAGCCTGATGCTCCGCGTCAGCGGCGTCAAGGGGCTGGATGTGACCGACGTATTCCTGCTGGTGAGCGTGGATGAAACGCCTCCCGTGCTCACACTCGCCGATCCGTTCTTCTATGCCGACGCAGACAGCGGCGCATACACCATCACCGGCACGGCGGATGCGGGCAGCCTGATCCTCTACGGCCGCAGCGAGAGCGTCTACGCCGGAAGCGACGGCAGCTTCGAGATCCCCGGCACACTGAGCGGCAATCAGAGCACCAGCGTTCTCCCCCTTCAGGCGCAGGACAGCGCGGGTAATCTCTCCGCACCGCAGTATGCGCTGGTGACGCGGCGCGGGACGACGTACAACGTCACCGTCACGGATGACGGCAACGGCACCGGCACGGCGTCGCCCGCCACCTCGGAAGCGGGTATGGAGATCACCCTGCGCACCACGCCCAACACCGGCTACCACTTTAAGGAGTGGCAGGTCGTCAGCGGCGGTGTGACCATCACCGACAACCGGTTCATCATGCCCGCCGGTGATGTCACGGTCAAGGCGATTTTCGAGGCGAATACCGCCACCTCCGAGTTTACCGTCACCTTCGACGGCAACGGCGGCACGCCCTCTGTGGGCAGCATGACCACCACCGGTCAGAAGCTGGCATCTCTGCCCAGCGCCTCCCGCATCGGCAGCTACCGCTTCGACGGCTGGTACACCGCGGCCAGCGGCGGCACGAAGATCACCACGTCCACTACCTTCTCCGCAGACACCACGGTGTATGCCCATTGGACCTATACCGGCAAGGATGACGAACCGGATACCTTCTACACCATCACCGTGACCGCCGGGAAGGGCGGCACGATCTCCCCCTCCGGCAGCGTCCGCGTCCGGGAGGGCGGAAGTCTGGCTCTCACCATCACGCCGGACAAGGGCTATGTCGTTTCCAGCGTCAAGGTCGACGGCAAGAGCGTGGGTGCAGTAAAGTCCTACACCCTCACCAATGTCATGGGGAGCCATGCCATTACCGTCACCTTCCGAAAGGCCGGCAGTCCCGTCAGCGGCGACAGCGGCGGCCTGCCGCTGTGGAACGCCCTGCTGTGCGCCAGCGCCTTCGGCTTGGCGTGTGCCGTCTTCCCCCGGCGGAAGCGGCGGCTCGGATGACAGGGCAGTTGGCTTGATGAGCCAATCTTACCCCGCCTTGCAGACGCGATACGGTAAAGCGCCCGCAGCCTCTGGCTGCGGGCGCTTTACATCGTTTATGTGCCGGCCGTCTGTGGAAACGGCGGTGCAGAGAGGAAAGACGACAGCCGCCCCGTTATCGCGGCGGCGCGCCGTGAGGATAGTCCCGCAGCCGCCCGGTGTACAGACGGGTGTGGGGCAGCTTCAGGAAGTGGATGGGCTGGACGATGCGGGCGCGCAGCTCACCGGCTCCGCGCACCTCCGCGTGCAGCAGCATATCCTCCACAAATTCCGAGCAGTAGTAGCAGTTCGACCGCT
>ERZ772820.2908-NODE-2908-length-11514-cov-41.070861_pt1 | contig 11514 bp, 5 predicted proteins | sample MGYA00511377_ERZ772820 | MGnify/ENA primary metagenome ERZ772820 (study PRJEB29015, sample SAMEA2737684) | human gut metagenome | biome: human gut; feature: human-associated habitat; material: faeces | place: China | collected 2012 ...
TGATGCCTTCGTACACGTTCTTCTGGAAGCGCAGGCCGCCCTTGTAGGGGCCGATAGCGCCGTTGAACTGGCAGCGCCAGCCGCGGTTGGTGTGCCACTGACCGTTGTCATCGCACCACACAACACGGAAGGTGAACATACGCTCGGGCTCGACCATGCGGCCCAGCAGATCGACCTTCTCATACTCGGGGTGCTTCTCGATCACAGGCTCCAGAGAGGACAGGACTTCCTCGACGGTCTGCACGAACTCAGGCTCGTTGCCATGCTTGGTCTTGACGTTCTCCAGAACGCTGGCCAGATAAGCATTCATAAATAATTCCTCCTCAAATAGTTGTTCCGTTTGAAATGTGTCGGCGCAGTGTCCCTGCGCCTTCATCTATCACGATGATAACACTTCTTCTTCCTTTTCTCAAGGGGTCAGCGGACAAATCCCCCCCTCGCGCCCGTAAAAAATCCGCCTCCCTTTTTGTGCATATTGTTGAAACTCCGTGTATAAACCACGCACCAAACCGCGGCAAATTCGACATATTTTTCACAAATATTCCGTCGGTTGCGTACTTTGACGCACGGGCGCTTTTTCGTACAAAATCGTGCCGCTGCCCGTCTGCGGCTTGACTTTTCTCGGTTTTACCTTATAATATAGGTTGTCGCTGTTTTGCGCAGCGCTCCCACACTATAACGGCAGACGGCTCGCTCTCCGCGCCGCGCCGCAAAAGGAGATTTGAATCATGTCTGTGTATCCTATGACCGTGGCCGGTCTGCAGCGGGAGCTGCCCATCTGCAAGGTGACCGATGACCTGTGCATCGGCGCTTTCATCTGCTTTGGCGATGCGGAGCTGACCGTCGCCTGCGCCCGCGATATGCTGGCGCTGGTGGAGAAGGACAGCTACGACTATCTGTTCACCGCCGAGGCCAAGTCCATCCCCCTGATCCACGAGATGGCCCGTCAGAGCGGCGCCAAGAAGTACTTTATCGCCCGGAAGGGCCCCAAGGCGTATATGCCCGACCCCATTCATGTGGAGGATAAGTCCATCACCACCGCCGGTGTCCAGCGGCTGTATCTGGGCCGCGACGACGCCGACCTGATCCGCGGCAAGCGCATCCTGCTGATGGACGATGTAATCTCCACCGGCGGCTCCATCCACGCCATGGAGGAGCTGGTGAAGTTGGCGGGCGGCACCGTGGTGGGCCGCGTGGCCGTGCTGGCCGAGGGTGACGCCGCTGATCGCGACGACATTAAGTTCCTCGCCCCCCTGCCGGTGTTCAACGCCGACGGCACCGTCAAGTGAGCATACATAAGTAAAAAGTGTGGCAGCTGTGGGGCTGCCGCACTTTTTTTATAGCTGGGAGGGTAGACATTTTTTATAAGCTGTGGTAATATTTAGAATTAACAAAACTAATGACAACCAAGTGTAACGCAGGGAAAGGAGCCTATCGCATATGTCTGTAAAGGAAAGCTATGCCGGAAAGATCAACCGTAAGCTCAACAAAAAACTGCGGGTCATCGCCGTGGCTGCCGGACGGGAGCCGGCGGATCTGGTGCTGAAAAACGCCACCTACGTCAACGTATTCTCCAACGAGCTGTGCCACGGGGATATCGCCGTGGCGGAGGGGCTTATCGTGGGCATGGGCGCATACAACGGCATCGCGGAGGTGGATGTCAGCGGTAAGATCGTGCTACCCGGCTTTGTGGACGCCCACATCCATCTGGAGAGCTCGCTGGTCAGCCCCACGGAGTTTGCCAAGGCCGTGCTGCCCCACGGCACCACCACGGTCATCACAGACCCCCACGAGATCGCCAACGTCATGGGTACCGACGGCATCGAGTATATGCTGCAGGCCACGGAGGATCTGCCGGTGGATGTGCGCTTCATGCTGCCCTCCTGCGTACCCGCCACGCCGCTGGACGAGTCCGGCGCCAATCTGGACTACCGTGCCATCGACTCCTTCTACGACCATCCCCGGGTACAGGGTCTGGCGGAGATGATGAACTTCGTGGGCGCCATCAACGGCGACCCGCAGGTGGTGGAGAAGATCGTGGCCAGTCAGGCACACCACAAGAAGATCGACGGCCACGCCCCCGACCTGAAGGACAACGACCTCAACGCCTACATAGCGGCGGGCGTCTACTCCGACCATGAGTGCCACGATCTGGCAGACGCCATCGCCAAGCTGGAGCGGGGACAGTTCATTATGATCCGCGAGGGTACTGCCGCCCGCAATCTGGAGGCGCTGGCCCCCCTGCTGTGCGACAAGTATGTGGAACGGTGTATGTTCTGCACCGACGACAAGCACCCCAACGACCTGCTGGAAAAGGGGCATATCGACTACATCGTCAAGAAGGCCATTGCACTGGGCGCCGACCCCATTACCGCCATCAAGGCCGCCTGCCACAATGCGGCACGGTACTTCCTGCTGAATAACCGGGGCGCCATTGCCCCCGGCTATCTGGGCGACTTCGTGATCATCGACGACTTTACCCATTTCAACATTGAAAAGGTGTTCAAGAAGGGCGAGCTGATGTACAGCGACGGCGTGCTGAAGGAGTTCCCCACGCCGGAGATCGACCCCTATCTGGCCAAGCGCGCCCACGACACATTCCACGTGGCGTCCCTGTGTGCGGAGGATTTCATCGACCGCCGCCCCCACGCCGTCATCGGCATGGTCAACGGGGAGATCACCACCACCGACGGCGGCTACACTGACCGCATCGATGTGGACTACGACATTCTGAAGATCGCCGTCATCGAGCGGCACAAGAACACCCACCATATCGGTCTGGGCTATATCCGGGGCTACGGTCTGAAGAAGGGCGCGGTGGCCACCAGCATCAGCCACGACAGCCACAACATTATCGTGGTGGGTACCAATGAGGAGGACATGGCCTTCGCCGCCAACCATATCGTGCGCAACCACGGCGGCATCACCGTGGTGGAAAGCGGCGAGGTAAAGGGCGACGTGCTGCTGGCTATCGCGGGCATCATGTCCGACGACAGTCTGGTCAATGTGAACCGCGATCTGGAGGCCGCCAAGGCCGCCGCCTACGCGCTGGGCGTGTCCGACGGCATCGACCCATTCATGACCCTGAGCTTCATGGCGCTGCCGGTGATCCCCAGCCTCCGCATCACCACCCGGGGTGTGTTCGATGTAACCTCCCAGCGGTATGTGTGAGACAACGAAACAAAAAGGAAGGACGCCCTCCCGGGCGTCCTTCCTTTTTGTTTTGTCCGTGCATCAGAACGAGGGACTGTTGTAGTGCCGCGCGGCATTGGTCAACCGCTGGTTGCTACTCCCGATGGTGATGGCGCTCCACTGCTCCTCCGTGCCGCCGTAGTAAACGTCGGACAACGCCGTGTTATAGAAGGCGTCATCACCAATGGCGGTGACGGCGGCGGGGATGCTGATGCGCTTCAGCGTCTTGCAGCCGTAGAAGGCATTCCTCTGGATCTCCGTTACGCCGCTGGGGAGGGCGATCTCCGTCAGGGCGGTGCAGCCGTTGAAGGCATCCAACGCAATGAGCGTGAGGCTATCCGGCAGGCTGACGGAGGTAAGGCTCCATGCGTCGGCAGCAAAGGCCTCATAGCCGATGGCCTTCACCCCCTCCTTCACCACCACCTTTTCCACCGCCGGCATATAGACCGCCCACGGCGCCGCGTAACGGGAGCCGCCGCCGCTCATGGTCCCGATGGTCAGGGTAGCGTCCGTGGAGAAGCTCCAGTCATAGTTGTTGCCCCACGGGAAGCTGTAGCCTGCCACAAGGCAGACATTGGACAGTGCTGTTGTGCCGACAGAATACGACGTCACCTTTTCCCACGCGCTGCGGGTTCCGCCAAAGAATACATGGAGTTGCTGGGCCATGGCGCTGCTGTCAGGGAACGAGGGGTAGGAAAGCGAGGTGAGGGCCGCAGGGATATAGATGCTCTTCAGCTGGGTACAGCCGGAGAAGGCGCTCTGTTCGATGGCAGTCACGTCCTCTCCCAGCATGGCGACCAGCAGCGGGCAGTTCTGGAACGCCTGCTTTGGAATGGCGGTGATGCTGGTGTAACGCAGATCGGCCACCCGCAGGCCGCTGTCGGCAAAGACCCCCTCTCCAAGGGCGGTCAGATTGTTGAATTTCACGGACGTCAGCCCCTTGCAGCCGGTAAAGGCGTTCGCGCCGATGGTCTGGACGTATGTCAGCTTATCCGTTCCATACGAATTAGCTGGGAACGCCAGCGCCGCGCAGCCGTAAAACGCCCGCTGGCCCACGGTCTTGAACGTGCCGCTGGACACCGTTTCCAGTGCTGCACAGCCCTCAAACAGGGAATCGCTGATGTCCGTCAGCCGTCCGATGCCGGCGCGCCGCAGCGCAGAGCAGCTCTTGAATGCAGAGGCGCCAAGGGCGGTCAGGCTGTCCGGCAGGTCGATGGCCGTCAGGGCCTTGCAGCCCTCAAACGCGGAGGCGCCAACGGTCTTCAGCCGTGCGGGGAGCGTGATGGAGGTCAGCTTCTGACAGTCCCTGAAGGTGCTGTCGCTGATGGCGGTCACGCCGCTGGGCAGGTCGATGGCCGTCAGGGCCTTGCAGCCCTCAAACGCCGATGTGCCGATGGCGGTCACGCCGCTGGGAATCGTGACGGAGGTCAGCTTTTCGCAGCCCTTGAAGGTGCTGTCGCTGATGGCGGTCACGCCGCTGGGCAGGTCGATGGCCGTCAGGGCAGCGCAGTTCTCAAACGCCGATGTGCCGATGGCGGTCACGCCGCTGGGAATCGTGATGCTGGTCAGGCTGGTACATCGGTCAAACGCGGACCTTTCGATGGTGGTCACGCCGCCGGGGATCGTGATGCTCGTCAGGCTGGTACACCAGGTGAAAAGATACTCGCTGATGGAGGTCAGGCCGGTGGGCAGCGTGACGGAGGTCAGACTGCTGCAGCGCCAGAACACGCCGGGGCCCAGAGATGTCACACTGTCGGGCAGGGTAATGGAGGTCAGACCGGTACAGTTCTCAAACGCCATGTAACCAATGGCGGTCACGCCGCCGGGGATCGTGATGCCCGCCAGACCGCTGCAATCCTCAAAAGTACCCCAGCCGATGGTGCTGAGACTGTCGGGGAGGGTGACAGCAGTCAGCGCGGTAAGGCCGCGGAAAGCATACTTACTTGCGGAGGTGACGCCCTCCTCCATCACGAGGCGTTGAATACGGTCGGCATGGGCCGCCCAGGGCGCCGTCGAGATCCATGTATAGTCGGTGGTGTTTGCATACTTCATGCTATAATCCGGCATGCTGCCGGTGCCGCTGATGGTCAGCACGCCGTCGGGCGACAGGGTCCATGTCAGGTCCTCGCCGCAGCTGCCGCTGTCATAGGCGCCGTTCAGGTATTCGACGACGGTGGTGCTGGGGATGCCGGTGTCCGCACCGGCAATGGCGGCATCCCAGTCGACGCCCTTGCCGCGGAACTTTATCTTCCGCAGTGCGGAGCAGCCGCGGAACGCATTGTCGCCCACGGAGGTGACGCTGCCGGCGATGCTCATCAGATCCAGCGCGGCGCTGTCGCGGAAGGCGTTGGCTCCCACGGAGGTGATGCCATGTGAGACGATGGCGACCGTCACCTTATCCCGATAGGGGTACCAGTCGGTGGTGCGGGCCCCGTTGGGGAAGTCCGGCATAGCCCCGCTTCCCTTGATGGTCAGCAGGCCCGATTTCTCTGTCAGCGCCAGCTCCCACCGGAGACCGTTGGACAGGGTGCCGCTCTCGTACAGATTCCTCTCCGTATGGAGCTTGGTCTGGGCGGGCAGGGCATTTTCACTGCCCGTCACCTGCTCCCACGCGTGGCCATCGTCCCCGTAGTACACGTCGGTCAGCGCAGTGCAGCCGGTGAAGGCTCCTTTGCCAATGGCAGTCAATCCGGCAGGCAGCATATCTATTCTTTTCAGTGCCGTGCAGCCGGCAAAGGCGTTGGTGCCAATGGTAAGCGCACAGTCCTGGTCGATATACATCCCGACAGTGCGCACCTTCTCCCGCGCCGCGTACCACGGTGCGGGGGAAGCATCATCGTAGTCCGTCATCCGGCAGGGGGTGCCGTGTTCTGTGTTAAAGATGGTAAGCATTCCCTCTTCGGGATCCATATCCCACGACAAATTATCGCCGCAGGTACCAAAATAGTAAGTTGTGGCGGTCACGCCGACGCGGTCATAACCGCGGCTGATCTTCGTACGGTTCAGTGCACGGACAGTATAGTAGTATGCCTGTCCCTGCTCAAAGGTCTCATCGCAGTATCCGGTACTGCTGACCCGATCAGCCAATACTTCCCATTTACCGCCGTCTACTCGGCGGTAGACGCGGTAGCTCTGCGCATAGGCAGCAGGCTGCCATGTGATCATAACGCCATGCCTGTTGGCATCCGCACCGGTCAGAACTACGTCGTCCGGTACGGTGTATAAGCCGGCAGTCTTGCCATTTTCATCGCAGCCGAGGCTCAGGGCGCTATCCCGCACACCTCGAACCGTATACACATAATCCACATCCCGCGCTGCCGTGGTATCCACATATCTGGTACCCGGCACAGACGCGGCAAGACACGACCATTCTCCTTCGCCGGAGCTCTTGCGATAGACCGCGTAGGAGGTGGCGTTAGCTGCTGTCTGCCATGTGATGGTGATGCTGTCCGCGCCAGCACGGGCCGCAGTCAGCGTCACATCGGCAGGAATACCGCTGGAAACACCCGTCCGGTCAAAGCCCGGGCTCAGCGTGCCGCTGGCCGCACGGCCACGAACGGTATAGTCGTAGGCCACGCCAGCCTGCGCCTTGCTGTCGGTGTAGGAAGTCTCGGTAACACCGTTGGCAATGATAGTCCATTTTGCGGTACCAATCCTGCGGTAAACGGTATAGGATGCAGCGCCATTGGCCGCACACCATGTGACGGTAATACCGTCTGCACCGGCACGGGCCGCAGTTAGCGTCACATTGGCAGGTGTCTTATTCACCGTGGCGCTGACGCCCTTGCCATCGTAACTTGGACTAAGAGAGCGTCCATCCGAGGCCACACCGCGGACGGTATAGGCATAAGTGGTACCGGGTGTCACCGCGGCGTCTCTATACTGTGTACCCTTGATCGCTTTGCCGATCGCAGTCCATTTCTTGGCGCCGGGAGTTTTGCGGTACACCGTGTAGGTCTGTGCATTGGCAGCCTTCTGCCATGTAACAGTGATGCCGGTACCCTCTACGGTGGCTGAAACGAGCGTTACGTTGGCAGGAATACCGGCGGTAACGCCGACTCTATCGTAGTGCCGGCTGAGTACACCGTCACCGCCGCGGCCGCGAACGGTATAGGTATAGGACACGCCCGCCTTGACCGTGCTGTCGGTGTAGCTGGTCCCCTTGACATTCTTGGCAATGGCAGTCCACTTTTTGGTACCTGTCACTTTTCGATAAACCATGTAGCTGCACGCGCCGTCAGCCGGCTGCCACGTGACCACGATCTTCCGTCCGCTGATACGTGCAGCCGTCAGCACCACGTCGTCAGCCGCCTTCGGTACAGTAGCTGTAACGCCGTTTTTGTCAAATCCTTTGCTTTGAATGCCATCTGCCGTGCGCCCGCGAACTGTGTAGGTGTAGGTTTCTCCAGCGGCTGTTGTGTTATCCGTATAGGAGGTTGCCGTGACGCCCTTTGCGATAACAGACCAGCCCGTCCCGGCGGTCTTGCGGTAAACCGTGTAGGTCTTGGCATTCAAGGCGGGCTGCCATGTGACGGTGATGCCGCTGCCGGTGATCCTTGCGCTGGTGAGTGTTACATTCTCCGGTTCCTTGCTGGCAACAGCTGTCACCCCGGTGTGGTCATAGCCGGCACTCAAGGTCTTTCCATCGGCGGCCAGGCCGCGCACAGTGTATGTATAGGTGGCACCGGGAACGACGGCGGTATCCTTATAACTGGTGCCGGTGGCAAAACTGTCGAGCTTCTCCCATTTTTTCATACCCGCTGACTTGCGGTAGACCACATAGGTCTTGGCATATCGCGCCGTCTGCCATGTGACGGTGATGCCGCTGCTGTCCGCCGTCGCACCCGTCAAAGTCACGTCGTCAGGGATCTTGATGGGGATCGTGGCGGATACGCCTGTTTCGTCCTTGGTGGGACTGCGATAGGCGCCGTTCACCCCCTCCACCGTATAGTAGTAGGTGACGCCGGGCTCCACATTAGTATCCCTGTAGTAGCTGCCGGGCACGTTTTCCGCGATCCGCCACCAGCTTCCGCCGTCTATACGGCGATACACGCGGTATGTTGATGCGTGGGCATCCGGTGTCCAGCTCACCAGAATACTCTGATCACCGGCCGTCGCGCTCCGCAGCGTGATCTTGCCCGGATTGGGGTCATAGTCTATGTGGCTGAGCGCCAGCTGCCGCGAATTGTAGACGCTCATGGTATTCATATCATACTCATAGGCGACCTTTCCCACGACATACGACACCTCCGAACCGTCCTCTGTGGTCCTAAGAATGCCGCCGCGAAGGAATGTGCCAAGGCCGTCCACCAGATAGTTGGTTCCCTCCATCCGCACGATGTTCCATCCGCCGGTCGCCAGCTTGCCATCCTTCAGGCCGGTCACCACAGAGACCTCCACATCTCCATTCCAGGCCGTCTGATCGCAGAGGTATTTGAAATGCTGCACAGTCGTCGTCGGCCAACTGCTGCTGGATGCGGCTTTTTGCATATTCTCCCGCAGCTTCTCGTAGTCTGAGCCGGAAGACGCCGGTGTGCCGGAAACGCCACTGGGCTTGCTGCGGATATTGGTGTAGGGAAAATACACGGTCTGTTCCCTGTTCTGATTCACATATTGAGATCTGATATTGAACACCCAGATATGCTCACTCCGAAAAGCAGGCCAATACCAGCCGCTGCACCAGTACAGCTCCCACGTTAGATCGGCGCGCAATGCATTGCCCACCTTCTTTCGGGACGTCTCATTCAGGTTATAGTTGGTGTCGATCCGCGCCAGATCCGTCTGGCCTGTGGCGATCCTGGTGATGCCGTTCTTCAATTCCAGATACAGTGCCTTTTCCGACGAGCTTAGGTTGCGGCCCGCAGGGCCGTAATCCGCCTGACTGCCGGTAGATGCAGGCAGTGCCGCAGCATCCGTCTCCTCCGCCCACGCGGTGGTGCACAATTCCATCGGCAGCACACCGATCGTCAACACCACAGCCAGCAATACTGATACGATTCGCTTTGTCATATGATTCTCTCCCTCTTTCCACCGTGCAGACGGTAATACATACACATGGTCAATTATATCACCTGTCCGCGCAAAAACAATATGCGCGCTGCATAGTATCAGTAATTTTTCAGAGAATGTACCACAAATCGGCGACCTCCCCTCCGGGAGGTCGCCGATTTGTGGTTGGGAACGGATACCGGTCACATGGCGGACGGGCCGCCCTGTTCTCTCGCCGGCGATGCCGCCAGTTCCGCAAGTCCGCGGCGGCACAGCACGCACCCTGCGGCGCACACCGCCGCCATGACCGCAAGGGCGTACCAGCTTCCCGCCCCACCGCCCAGCAGTCCCAGCGGGTCGTTCATCGCATTGAACGCGGCATGGGCGGCAAAGCCGGGCAGGATGCTCCCCGTGCGGCTGCGGAGGAAGCCGAGGGCCAGCCCCAGCAGGAGGGCATAGACGATCTGGATGGGCGTGCCGTGGATAATGCCGAAAAGCGCGGCTTGCAGCACCACCGCCGTCCAAGGGGGCATGGCGCGCAGCAGTCGGGTCTGGATGATCCCGCGGAACACCAGCTCCTCCGCCAACGGCCCCACGACCACGATGGAAAGCGCTGTGAACAGGCCGGTGGACGCGATAGGCGCCATGTCCGCGTTATAGGCGGTCAGCCATGCCTCCGGCAGCAGAGCCAGCGCCAGATTGATCGCCACGAAAAGTCCCAGCGCGGCAAAGGCGCTGAAGGCCGCCGTCCAGCCGGAGCAGCGGCGCAGGCCCGCCGCCTTCCCCAGCGGCTTGTGCCGCAACCGGAACCACAGCAGCAGTACCGCCACAACGAACACGTTGGCAAGCAGCGCCACCGCCGGCGCCCCGGCAAGAAGGCGCTCCGTCGCCAGCTGTGCTGCCTCCGCGATATCCATCTCCCTGTGGACGAGCGCTGTCCTGACGGCGACGGCGGCGGTATAGACGACGCCCGTCAGAAACTGCGCCATGATGAAAAACAGCAGGTACAGCAGGGACTTCCCCAGCGCGGCCAAAACGCCTTTTACAGAATACGAGCGTGTGTGTTCCATATACCCTCCTTTTTATCCGCCAATGTACCAAGACCTCTCCTTTTTGTACAATATAGCGGATATGCTCCCACTACGTCCAGCAACCTCAGGTTGCATCGGACATTTGCGGGGTGAAACAGCGCAACCTCATGTTGTCATCGCAAAACAAACAGTCCACGGCTTTGCCGTGGACTGTTTGTTTTATAGCTTTATGTCGCAGGCCATGCTCATGACGGCGCGGCCGCCCACCCGCACGGTGACGGCGTCGCCCGATGCATACAGGCGGCTGCGGATCTCCGAGGGACGGTGCATATGCTCGCCCTGCAAAAATACGTTCTCCCGCTCCGGCTGCACCATGCCGTAGCGGTAGAGGTAGTAGGTCAATGCGCCGTTGCTGGTGCCGGTGGCGCACTCCTCCGGGATGTCGTACAGCGGCGCATAGTTGCTGCAATAGGCGGTGCAGTCATCGCCGAGGCAGAACATATGGACGCCGGTAACGTCATACTTCTTGGACAGCGCCGTTACCGCCGCCTCGTTCTGGACGGCGCGCAGCAGGGTGTCGTGATCCCGGACGGGCATCATGATATCGGCAAGGCCGGTGGAGACGATGGCGGGCAGCAGCCCCTCCGGGCAGTCCGCCGGTGTCAGGCCGTAGGCCTCGTACAGCGCCGGCAGCTCCGCCGCCGTCAGCTCCCGGATCCAGCGGGGCGGTGCCATATCCATCCACACCGTGTCGCCCTGCACCTCGATGGCAAGCTGGGCGGCCTTGGTGTGGGCGGTGACGGTGCCGTCCCCGATGCGCCCCAGCGCCCGCAGCAGGGCAATGGTGGCAATGGTGGCGTGACCGCACAGCTCCACCTCCCCCGCCGGTGTGAAGTAGCGCAGCGTCACGCTGCCGTCCGGCTCCACGGCGGCAAAGGCGGTCTCGGAGTGCTTGAATTCGGCGGCGATCTGCTGCATCACCCCATCGTCCAGCGGATGCGCCGGCAGCACTACACCGGCCTGATTGCCGCCGAACAGGCGGGCGGAAAAAGCGTCCATCACATAGGCTTCCATAAAAATACCCCCACAGATTTTTTAATCAAGATAATTATAAACTGTCTTGCCATTCATGACAAGAGTATTTGACAGAACGACTTTTTTTCGTTAGAATAGAATTATATATCCGAAACGGAAATCAAAAAGAAAGGAATCTCATCCAAAATGCTCAATGAGCGAAGTCTGTTATCACAATTCCTGCATTTCGTAGCCGCTACGGTGGCATCCCTCATGGTTTTCAGCCTGT